>Ga0213872_10001880_pt1 | contig 12967 bp, 7 predicted proteins | sample VelepicomBERX_R2_FD_160071 | JGI IMG/M metagenome (GOLD analysis project Ga0213872, IMG submission 160071) | Rhizosphere microbial communities from Vellozia epidendroides in rupestrian grasslands, the National Park of Serra do Cipo, Brazil - RX_R2 | ecosystem: Host-associated > Plants > Roots >...
GATCGACGAGAATGGAGTGAGGTGGAGCGGAGACAAGTACTTTGTGCTGGGGAGCACGATTACCTACGCTAGCCCGGAAAACGTTTCCAGAATCCCTCCCCTTTATGCCGCAGAGCGGTATGGAAACTTCAGCTACGCTATTCCAGTTCCAGCGGGGAGCTATACGCTGAGGCTCCACTTTATGGAGTCCTTCTTCGGGCCGTCGGCTCCCAGTGGTATGTGCTGGGGTGCTGGCTGCAGGGTTTTCGATGTCACCTGCAATGGCGAAATGCTGCTCCGGAACTTCGACATTTATCAAACTGCCGGCGGGGACTTCCGGCCGATCATCCGCACCTTCCGGGGTCTGCACCCGAATGGCCAGGGCAAGCTCTTGGTGGCCTTTTCGCCCAGGTCGGATTATGCGGAGGTCAGGGCCGTCGAGGTAATCGATGAGGGACAAAACAGATAAGAGACCGCAATAGGAGGAAAAGACCCCCCGGGTATACACCGTGAAATCCCTGAAGAAGCCAATCTCCGGCAGCTACATTAAGGATTGACCTCGTTTTGAAGTAAGGATTGACCTCGTTTCGAAGGAGTTCCATACCATGAATCGTTCGACCGCTGTTTTTGCAGGGTGTCTTCTTTGTGGGTACGGCCTTGCGGCTCAAGCCACTCCACAATCTGAATCCCAGGCACCGAAGCAGAGCAGCCCGACGACTATTCAGTCGACAGCTCAGGAAGTCGTTCTCGACATGGTCTTTCGCGACAAGAACGGGAAGACGGTCCGCGATATAAAGCCAGAGCAGGTCCATGTATTCGAGGATGGTATCGAGCAGCATTTAACCTCTTTCGGCCTAGTCGAAGGCCAGGCTGCCGCTCCTGCCAACCCCTCAGAATCCATGTCAGGCGCATCTGGCAAGCCGCTCACGCTCGATCCGATGCGCGAACTTCGGCTCGTAACCCTCGTCTTTGAAGGTCTGGATAATGATGGTAAGCGATTCTTCCGTCAGGCCCTGGACGACCTGCTCAAGATGGCGCCTGAGCAGAACCTCTACTTCTCAGTTTTCACCATCGACCAGAAGCTGCACTGCCTCCAGCCCTTCACCGACGATCACGCAGCACTACTGAAAACCGTGGACAAGGCCACGATGTGGTCTTTCATCCAGTATTCGAAGCAGTCGGAGCAGATCAAGACCCAGTTGGCCAACACCCTCTCACAGGGTGAAAGCGATGCGCAAAGCAGCGCAACGGGCGACACAGCCCAGCCGCCGCCTGGCGGCCCCACTGCGGGCGCAGGCCAGGCGGCGTGGCAGATGGCAAAGATTCAGTATGACATGCTTCAGCAGGCCGATGCCGCCGACCGTGAATACGGCGCCCGCGCAACGATCGATGCGCTGTTGGCGATAGTTCGCGCCGAATCGCGGCTGCCCGGCCGCAAGGTGGTTCTCTATTTCAACCCTTGGCTCTTCATCCCTGAGATTGCAAAAGAGCAATACAACTACATGATCAGCGCCGCCAACCGCGGCAATGTGAGTTTCTACACGGTTGACCCCAAAGGCCTCGTTACTTACAGCCAGGACGATCAGGGCCGAAGGGACTTGGGTGGGGCGCTAGGCGAACTCCGCCAACAACAATTGAGTGGTGGTGTAGGGGAAGTAAGGCCCTCGCAGGCCAGGATGGATGAGACTGCCGAAAACGCAATCCGCTCCAATCCGCTGCTATGGCTGCGGGATCTTGCCGGACAGACCGGGGGCGTCACTATCGCCGAAACCAACGACCTTAGGGCGCCTCTGAGGACCGTAATGGACGAGGTTAGAACCTATTACGAGGCGTCCTACAACCCGCACATAGCCACTTATGACGGGAAGTTCCGAAAAATTTCCGTCAAGGTAGACCGGCCCGGGATCGCAGTCCTTACCCGGAGTGGTTACTTCGCTGTTCCCCAGCTCAAGGGCGGCCAACAGCTATACGCCTACGAGGTGCCGCTGTTAAGCGCGTTGAGTTCTCAGCCGCCCCCGGCCGACGTATTTCTCAAGGCGGCAGCAGAGAGGTTCAGCGAGCGCGGCCCTAAGATCGAGTACGTGGTGACACTGGAAGCGCCGCTGAGCGCTTTGACCTTTAAGACTCAGCCCGACGGCAAGACCGCGGTTGTAGACGCGGCCATGTTGGCCGTGGTCAGGAACTCCACTGGAGAAATAATCGAGAAATTCAGCAAGGACCTCGCTGTCCAGGTCTCCCAGGACCAGGTGAACGACCGCAAAAAAAGCAATCTGATCCAGACGTTCCCTACTCGATTGCCTCCCGGAACCTATTCGCTCGAAGCCGCGATCACTGATCGGAATAATGGAAAGGTCGGTGTCAAGAAAAGTACTCTTATGGTTCCGCCTACCTCGAACAAACTCGCGATCAGCGATGTTGTCGTGGTGCGCCGAAGCGACCAGCTTAAAGACAATCAAATCCTCGACCCCTTCTATTTTCCTGGAGGCAAAGTCGTTCCCACCCTGAGTACCACTCTGAAGGGCGGTCCGGGAAACGTTCTGCCGTTTTATTTCGCTGTCTACCCCGATCCCACAATCAAGGATGCGCCGCAACTGACCATGGCGTTCTATAAGGATGGGCAATATCTAGGAAGCGCGCATGCTCCGCCCCTGCCTGCTCCGGGACAGGATGGCCGCATCCCTTATCCGGTGAGCCTCCCTGCGGACAAATTCACTCCGGGCTCCTATCAGATCCGCATGGATGTAACGCAGGGCAGCGCGAGCGCGGAAGGTAACGTCGATTTTCAGGTGGAATAGAATGCCTGAAGGCAAGCAGCTGTAGAGGCTGCCCGAAAGGTGAACCCAGCATTGCTGTGGCGGGTAACATTGTGGGTTATGCTGATGTCGGGTCTTGCGACTACCCAGGAGCCCGACTCGGCCCGGCTCCGGCGAGCTGTCGAGCTGCAACAGTCGGGGCACTTCGATGAAGCGATCGCCGATTATCAAGCCTTTCTGAAGGTCCATCCGGATGCTGCCGGGGTTCGCTCGAACCTCGGTGCGGCACTTGCTGCCGAAGGACACTACGCCGAAGCTGAAGAACAATATACACAGGCACTAAAAGGCCTTCCGGATAACTATGGAATCCGCCTCAATCTGGGACTGGCCTATTACAAAGCGGGAGACATCAAGCAGGCGGTGCGCGAATTCGAGATGGTTTATGGCGCCCTGCCAGAAACCCAGCCTGATAGCCGCCGGGTCGCGCTGCTGCTCGCAGAATGTTACCTGCGCCAGGGCGAGAATGACCGTGTCGTAACGCTGCTAGATCCGATTGCCACAGCGGGTCCCGATGACCCTGCCCTGGACTATTTCCTGGGCACTGCTTTCCTTCATCAAGGGCAGACAGAGCGCGGAGCGCTTCTCATCGAGCGGTTGCTCCAGAACGGCGATACCGCCGAAGCTCACATGCTTATGGCGTACACGCAGTATCAGGCACACAATAAGCCTGGCGCGATCAAGGAGGTCGATCAGGCGATTGCCTTGAACCCGAATCTCTCTGAGGCCCACAGTCTTCGCGGCCGCCTCGCGTTTCTCGACTCCGACCTGAAGGGCTCGGAAGCGGAATTCAGCAAAGCACTGGCCCTCGATCCTAATTCTTTCGACGCGCTTCTTTGGCTGGGAACGTTGCTCCGCGAAGAGGGCCGCCTTCGGGAGTCGCAAAAGGAGCTAGGACACGCCATTGAGTTGCGTCCGAAAGATGTGCGGGTTCGTTATCAACTCGCCCGGCTCTACTCAGACGAAGGAGAAGACTCCCGTGCTGCGACTCTGTTGGAAGAGCTGGTCAAGGACGACCCCCAATACACGGAAGCGCACCGCACCCTGGCGACGATCTATTTTCGCCTGGGACGTCCCGACGATGGCCGCCGCGAGAGAAAGGTTGCCGAGGAGCTGAATGCGGCGATCCAGGCAAAGGACGAGCAGCGAGGACGGGAACTGACGAAGTGAGTCCTCTCAACTCACTTGTCCGGGCATTTCTCTTGGCCGGCGCTCTGGCGGCGGCGGGGCAAAATTCGCCACAATCCTTTGATCAGTTATCCACCAGCGCGCAGCACGCTTATGAAAGCGATCATCCGGAGGAAGCGGCAAAGCTTTACACCGAGGCGCTCAAACTTCGGCCCGACTGGGCCCAGGGCTGGTGGGCGCTCGGAATGATCGCCTATGAAGGCGACCGCTATTCGGAGTGTTCGGATGCCCTTACCCGGATGGTCGCCCTCGATGCCTCGGCCGCGCCTGGCTGGGACCTGCTCGGACTGTGTGAGTTTAGGACAAAGCAGTACGAGAAGGCATTGGAACACCTGAAGAGGGGGCACATGCTGGTATCGCCAAGAGAGCAGGCAGGCCCTTTGCATGACATGGCCAACTACCACCTCGCCATGCTGCTCACCCGGCAGGGAGCCTTTGAAGTAGCCCAAGAGATCTTCGCGGAGGTGGCGCTGAAGGTTCGGGATAACCCCGATATGGTCTTTGCCGCGGGCCTGTCGGCTTTGCGCCTGCCGATCCTTCCCTCCGAAGTCCCGGCAGACCGGCGCGATGTGGTCGGCCTGGCGGGCAAGACCTTCTGGGATGTCGTGAACCAGCCGCCTGCGCAGGCCGAATCCGACTTCAAAACGCTGGTCGCCACCTGGCCGAACATCCCGAATGTTCATTACTTTTATGGAACCTACCTGGCTGCACACCATCCTGAGCAGTGCGCCACGGAGTTCCTGACCGAACTCCGCGTCAGCCCTGACAGTGTTCCCGCCCGCGTACAACTTGCGCTGCGGAATATCGTCGAGCAAAAGCCCGATGATGCCTTCAAGATGGCCAAAGAGGCGGTAGCGCTCAGCCCCGATTCGGTAGGAGCGCAACTGGCTCTGGGTGAGGCGCTGCGAGCGCAGGGCAATGACCAGCGCTCACTCTCTGCGTACCTAGAGGCGCGCCGCCTGGACCCCTCCAGCCCCAAAATCCGCCTCTACCTGGTGAACGTCTATCGTGCGCTCGGCCGAACTGAGGAGATGCGGCGGGAGCAGACTGAATACAACCGCCTTAAAACTGAACAGCCTAACTGGCCCTGAACCGCCAAGTCCTCAAATTGTCTCCCGGGTAGTCGTCCTTGGCGATCCGGCGCAAAAATTTCAGGGGTAAACACCGTGAAATTGGGGGTGAAACCCCTTGCTCATTGTCCACTTGCTCTGGTTCCATGCTTGCGAACTCATGAGTAAAGCGATTTAGCACCCGGCTCGTCGGCAGAACCACCCCAGGCCGCCGTAGACCCCAAGTGAGCGGGCCTGACGAGCAGAGCGCACCATGAATGAAACATTGACTTGTATTTGAAGAGAGGCTGGCAAATGAGTACCTGCAGGAGACATCTGTTAACAGGAGCGGCATTTGCAATCGTCGCCGCGTTGGTTCTTTCCACCCTAACCGCACGTGCGCAAAGCAGCAGCGCGGCCCTCTCCGGAACGGTCTATGATTCCACGGGGGCGGTCGTACCAGGCGCCACCGTCCTTCTCCGCAATGATGCAAGCGGAGATACACGCCGTGACGTAAGCAACCCCGAAGGGTTTTTCACCTTCGCTGCAGTTCCGCCAGCCACTTACTCGGTCACCGTGGAAAAACAGGGCTTCGTCAAATGGGAAGGCCGCGGCATAACCCTCCTATCCAATGACAATCGCCTGCTCTCCGGAATCAAGTTAAAGCCGGGATCGCAGGAGCAGACCGTTGTCGTCCAGGCATCCAGCGGCCAGATCACCCCGACCGACTCCGGCGAGAAATCGTTCACGATCGACGAAAAGATCATGCAGAATGTGGCCATCATCGGCCAGAACGCTGCGGAATTCATCAAGATAATGCCCGGCATGGCATACACCGGAGGGGCTCTGAACCAAAGTTCCTACGCGGCCTCCGATGAGCGCACCGGCAACGGGCCGGTTGGGTCCTTCTCTGCCAATGGGCAGCGCACCGGCGCTCTCGATATCACCTCAGACGGTGCACACATCATCGATCCCGGTTGCAACTGCGGCCAGGCGATGAACACCAATCAGGAGATGACCCAGGAAGTCACGGTGCTCACATCGAACTTCGGGGCGGATTCAGCCAAGGGGCCGGTGGTCATCAACACCGTCGGTAAGTCAGGCGGCCAGCAGTTTCACGGCGAAGCCTACATCTATGCCCGCTATTACGCTCTGAATGCCAATGACTGGCTTGGCAACAATGCCGGCGTCAATCCCGTAACCGGGCAACAGCTTGCGCCGCGCCCGGAAACCAAATATTGGTATCCCGGGGCCCAGATCGGCGGTCCTCTGTTCATTCCGGGAACCAGCTTTAACAAGAACCGCGACAAGCTATTCTTCTTCTTCGCGACCGAGTACTACAAGCAGAACGTGGACAATGGCATCTATCGCGCTGCCGTGCCCACTCAGGCCATGCGCAACGGGGACTTCAGCGACACCACGTATCTGAAGTCACTTTCGGGCTCGGCGATTCAAGGCACGCCGAACGGTGGCGGCCCGAGTGGAAAGGCCTACACGAACGGGAAATTGAATGCAGGCTATTCCGACCCGAATGGATCCGGAATGATGAGTGTCTACCCGCTGCCCAACGCAAATCCGGTGAGCGGGGGGGCAAATAACGGGTTCAATTACATCAATTCGTCGACGCGCTACTCGAATATGCTGCAGTTTCGCGGAAGGATCGACGCAAGCATCAACGACTCGACCAAACTCTTTGTTTCCTATAACCGGCAGACAGACAGCGCCGAAGAAAGCCTGGACACCTTGTGGACAGGGAACGCTCAGAGCTGGGACGATCCGACCACGCCTTACCCGAGCCCAATCGTCGAAAGCACTGTCTCCAATGTCGTTACCGCCAGTTTGACGAAGATCTTCAACCCCACGCTGACGAACGAGCTGATCTTTAATTACGTCTACCTGAACCTGCCGAATAAGTTTGCGGATCCCAGCAAGGTAGCCCGCGGCACCCTTGGCATCAACTACACGATGCTCTTCAGCCACCCGAACGTACAGAATCTTATCTATCCGGAGATGACCGGCTGGGGTAACGGCATTTCGAACCAGCTGAACACCGGATTTGAACTGGGCGGAGTTGTCTACGCGAAAAAGACTCTTCCGTCAGTAGCGGACAATATCTCCAAAGTCTGGAAGACACACACGGCGAAGTTCGGCTTTTACTGGGAGCGCACCTGGAACGAACAACCCGGGAATGGAAACGTGAACGGGACTGCGGTGTATAGCAACTGGGGAGGCGGCACCAGCGGCAACGCCTATGCAGATATGCTGATCGGGCAGGCGACCCAGTATTCGGAGCTGAACTACAACGTCGTTCCCGCTTTCCGTTATATAGCCACAGAGTTCTATGGGATGGATTCCTGGAAGGCCTCACGACGCCTCACCATCGATTACGGTATGCGTGTATCGCACCTCGGACCATGGACCGATACCACCGGCTACGGCTTCTCCGCCTGGTATCCCGATGCGTACGCCGCCAACCAGGGGGGCTCGGTCAATGGAGCGACCTTCCCGGGAATCTACTGGAACAAAGTCCACTCCTCGACTTCGCTAGCCGGTTCCGGAAGCAGGTTGTTCTTCTATAACCCCCGTGTAGGCTTCGCCTGGGATGCCCACGGAAACGGAGAGACAGTCGTGCGCGGCGGTTATGGAATTTACCACTTCCATGACGAGCAAAACGTACAAAATGGCGCCTACAGCATCGTCCAGGGCTCCTTCTCCTCACCAACCCTGAGCGGCGTGCCGATCAGTAATCTCCCGCCGCTTTCCGGGCCGCTGGCTGCCCCAGGCGGCATCACCACGCTCGACCCGCACGACAACTATGAGCCGAGAACGCAAAGCTGGAGCGGCACCGTAGCCCAGCGGGCTCCCTGGAGAAGCCTTATCGAGTTCTCCTATCTCGGTAGCAAGTCCGATTACCTAAGCAACTGGAACAACGGGAACGGCACCATCACGGACGTCGGAGTTGGTACCTTGTTCAACGCAAACCTCAATCCTCCGGGTGCCGTCGGCATCGGCTGGCTGGCGAACTGCGACCCCTCGGTTTCGGATATCAAGAATCCCAAGAATTGCCAATCGCCAAGCGGCAACTATTCCAACTCCTATACAAGCTCCCAGCAACAGAATGTCCGTCCGTTTAACTACTACAGCTCGATCAAAATTATCAATCACAAGATGTACTCGAACTACAACGCTCTTCAGGTGACATGGAACAAGCAGCAGGGCCATTTCATCTTCCTGACGAATTACACCTTCTCCAAGGCGCTCGGCATTCGCGGCGAGAACGGCGCTCCGGCCGGCAATCCCCTTAATCTAAAGAGCGACTACGGCACACTGCCGAACAACCGCACGCACATCTTCAATATCGCTTACGTGTACCAGTTCCCCAACTGGAACGGCGACAACGCTCTGTTGAAGGCCGTCGCGAATAACTGGCAGATTTCAGGGATCACGCAGTGGCAAAGTGGATCGGATCTGCAGGCTGCGGTGACCTCTAACTTCAACTACAGCGCATTTATTCCGGCTGGCGCAACTTACCAGGGAAAGACCACCGCGCTGCCGATCCAGGCCAGCAACCAGAATGTGATAGGCACGCCGGACATCACCCTGATGCCGAAGGTGATCTGCAATCCGCACGCCGGCCTGCATTCCAATCAATACGTAAACGGCAATTGCTTTGCGCCCTACGCGACGCCAGGCCAGCAGGGAACTTACATCTTCCCCACTCTAGAAGGCCCGGCCTACTCTGGAAGCGATCTCTCGGTATTCAAGAACTTCACCTTCGGCAATTCCGAGAACAGGAAGCTGCAGTTCCGCTTCTCCGGCTATAACTTCATGAATCACCCGATCCGCACCTTTACCAATGGCGATCCGGCGTTCAATCTCACGTTCAACTCCAGCGGTCAGTTGCAGCAGCCAGTTGCGGGGGAAAACTTCGGGACGGCCTACTCCAAGATCGGCCATCGCATTATCCAGGGCGAGATGAAGTTTACCTTCTGATATCCCTGAATCTCAAAGGGGCGGTGGCAACAGCCTCCGCCCCTTTTCTATTTGGTGTATTGCCCGGAACCTGGCTTTTAACATGGGCTGACTTGCGAGTCACAGAATAGATGGCGGAGAGGGAGGGATTCGAACCCCCGATAGCCTTACGACTATGCCTGATTTCGAGTCAGGTGCATTCAACCGGGCTCTGCCACCTCTCCGCTTGCGTTGAAGCACTTACTGGACACCCTCAGTGTATCACCCTGCGGCTATATGACCCCCTCACTGGGCTGCTGCGAGGGTTCTCGTCTCGATTCGGTAGGCTGCGGCGCGGGCATCGTTGTGGAACATGCGCACAGTTTCGCGGGAGTAGGCGGTCAGATTCTTTCCTACAAGGTTAAGCTTCTGCAAAATGTCGGGAGGGACTGTGATGATATGACAACCGGCCCTGTCAGCCTGAAAAATATTGAGCACCTCCCGCGGACTCGCCCATAGCAACTCCACCCGAGGCCGTGATCGGAGGATCTTCAGGGCTTCTATCATCACCGGAACGGGGTCGACGCCTGTATCAGCGATGCGGTCGGCGAAAACGGAGACAATTGCCGGGGCGGATGGGTCAAGCGCTTCGGCTACCCGTTGGACCTGTTCGACGGTCAGGATTGCTGTGACATTTACAGTTACGCCTGCACTCGAAAGCCGGTGTATAAGGTCACCCATGAACTCGCCGTTCTCATTTGTCACTGGAATTTTTACATTTACATTCCTTCCCCAGCTCGCGAGCGCCAAGGCCTGTTGTTCCATGCCGTCCGGGTCGTCGGCAAACACTTCCAGCGATACCGGACGATCGGGAATTGCCCGCAAAACTCTGCGTGCGAAAGCCTCATAATCAGGGATCCCGGCTTTTCGCATCAGCGTGGGATTTGTCGTAAATCCTTTGATCCGAGGATCGGCATAGAGCGCCATGATACTGGCAAAATCGGCTCCATCACAGAACAGTTTTACCTTGAGACTTTCAGTGCTGGCCATCATTTCTCCGGTGAGATGCAGTTGAGCGCTAAAGCAATCAGTGATGAGACGATCGGCTTAGACGATGCCGGAATGTGTTGCGACTTCTGCGCTGACACGGCTTGAGCCTGCAATCCACTGCCGCAGAACCAGAACCAGAAAGCGCACATTTCCGAACAGGTACCGGCGCCAGAGGCGGCGTGGCTCACGGGCAAGACGGTAGAGCCATTCCATCCCGATTTTGTGTGTCCAGCGTGGGGCACGCTTCCGGAGACCGGCCTGCGTGTCCAAAGCGGCTCCAACAGCAATAGCTGCCCCTATAGGAAGGGAGGAACAGTTCTCATGCATCCAGATTTCCTGTTTCGGCGCTCCCAAAGCAACGCAGAGAAGATCAGGTGCTGTTTCGGTTATGAGTTGCCGGACGCGTGCCGATTGCGCCGCCTCGTTCTCGAAACCCTGCGAAGGGCAAAAGGTTCCCGCAACCTTCAGACCTGGATAACGGCGTTCAAGCTTTTGAGCCGCCTTATCTGCTGCCCCGGGCAGCCCACCCAGGAAGAAAACCGAAAGCCCCTCCTTTGCGCATTCCGCGCAGAGCTGCTCCATGAGGTCTCCTCCGGTAACACGCTCAGAAATCGGCTTGCCCAGAAGGCGAGATGCCAGTACCACGGAGATTCCGTCTGGAATCGCAAGACCTGCATCCTGCAGAGCCTTCGCAAACCGGGGATTGTTCGACGCGATCGTCACCAGCTGTGCATTGGGGCCCATAATTAGAAGCGGGGGACGGCTTGATCGCTGCTTCAGCGCATGAATGCTCCACCGAACTGCCGCATCCATGGTTACGCGATCGATTGGCACGCGATCGATAACCAAGCGTGGAAGCAGCGGATTCGGCGTCGTACCGATTGAACTCAATGAGACCGCAGAACCACTGGCATCAAAGCGCAAATCGTGTTTCGCCGCTGAGGTTCTCATGACCAGAGAGCATCCTTTCGTTCGAGAAAGAGCTTTGGAGAAACTCCATTCATAACCCTGTTGAAAGGCAGGATTTCATCGAACAACCGTCGTACCACGTACTTGGGCGAAGCGGCAATCGATCCGGCTAGGTTCGCAAGCGCGGAGCCCGTGCGTCTTTCGGCCAGATGCATGTTGAATCTTCTGAGTCTTTCCTTGGCCTGAAGCAGTGCACGAGGAAAGAATCCTTCCAGAGTTGACCGGATCTCGCCGAGTCTGCGCGGAGTGAGTTCCCAGAGGTGTGAAAGCAGAAGGTACTGAACGTAAACTCCCGCGACAAACTGATCGGCGAGATTGCAGGCGCTCACACTTGCAGGATTCTGACGAAAGCCTACCAGCACTTCAGAAATGAAGCGGATATCTTGTTCGAGTGCCATCCTCCACCACAAATCGGCGTCTTCGTTGTGCAATCCGACACGATAGCCGCCGAGCGCTAGGGTCTTGTCCACGTTAAGAACGACGCTGGGATGGCAGATGGCGAGCAGATACCCTGAACGAACTATTCTGCGCAACCCGGAGGGTGAACCCCGCGAACAGCGAAAATTCCCGACAGCAGCATCGCCAGGATGATAATTGGCGAGCGAGTAGAACATGCCGGCATCTGGATGTTCGAAGATCGCCGCAACAAGTCTCTCGATGCGCCTGGGGTGCGATACATCGTCGGCATCCTGACGAACAAGCCATGGAGTACGGCATTCCCGAAGCATGCGGTTCAGCGTTGCAGTCACACCCCGGTTCGGTTGTATAAGAACTCTGAGGCGCCGATCGCGAACGGCTTCAAGATATTGGAGGCTGCCATCCGTTGCGCCGTCGACTATTGCCAGAATCTCAAAATTCGATATCGTCTGCCTCTTCAAGCTTTCCATGGCTTCGGGCAAGTACGGCATCGCATTGTAGACCGGCAGCCCTACAGTAACAAGCCTTTCCAATGTGCCCTTCACAATCTGACGGAGCCGATGTCCCCGTTATGCTTTGATATTTACGAAGCACGGCACGCAGCAATGACGTACCGCGAGACTGCATGCGGGAAATGCCCGACTCTCCACCGCTGTGCCAATCTAGCAACGGCTAACTAAGTGAAGTCAATGCGAAAGTGGTCGTACTTCATAACTTAGGTAATCTGTGCTATTTCGAAACGGGATGCTACCTTTGCGCCAACTAGCCTGACAAGAGTTGTCCGTTGTATTCCGAAGCTCCTTCCTGAGGGCCTGGTGTTCCTGGGAGGGGTCATGGGACGACGTCGAAGTGTCTTATCTCATCGCATGTCTTCGCAAGGAGGAATGGATGCCGCTCGATCAGCTTGAGAAGATCAAAAGCTGCTTTATCGCCGGCGGCGCAGGATTCATCGGCAGTCATTTCATCGACCGGTTTCTGGAGTTCGACCGCGTGCGCAAGGTTACGGTATTCGATAACTTCTCGTCAGGTCGGGAATGGCATTACGAGCACCATCTGGCGCGTGGCGATACGAGGCTGGAGATCATTCGCGGAGAAGCTACCGAACTGGATGCTCTAACCGATGCGATCCGGGGCCACGATATGGTCATCCATCTTGCTTCCAACCCGGACATCGCTCGCGCGGCGACTGAGCCGACGATCGACTTCCATCAGGGCACGGTTCTTACTCATAACATTATCGAGGCGATGCGACGTGCCGGAGTTGTGCATCTCGTTTATGCCTCGGGCAGCGGTATCTACGGCGACGCAGGCGACACTGTGCTTGCGGAAGACCATGGCCCCCTTCTTCCTGTATCGACTTATGGTGCAAGCAAGTTGGCCGGCGAAGCGCTCATCGCAAGCTATTGTGCGATGTTCGGCCTTCAGGCGTGGGCGTTCCGATTCGGCAATGTGGTTGGCGCGCGGCAAACTCACGGAGTTGGGTTTGACTTTGTGCGCCGCCTGCGCTGCGACCCGAAACGGCTGCGAATTCTGGGCGACGGCCAACAAAGCAAA
>Ga0213872_10001881_pt1 | contig 12962 bp, 10 predicted proteins | sample VelepicomBERX_R2_FD_160071 | JGI IMG/M metagenome (GOLD analysis project Ga0213872, IMG submission 160071) | Rhizosphere microbial communities from Vellozia epidendroides in rupestrian grasslands, the National Park of Serra do Cipo, Brazil - RX_R2 | ecosystem: Host-associated > Plants > Roots >...
GTCCGAAATATGCCGACGACGGGGCATTCAGGAATCAGGGCCAATATGGCACCGTGACGTCGAGCGGCGTTCCCCTGGCCGATCTGGATCTGCAGATCGTGGTGTTTGCCGCCGAAGACCTCCCCAAGCCGCCATCAGAGCAGGACCCGCTCAAATCGTTTCTGGCCGGCAAGAACTTCTTCACGCCCAATCCGACACTCACCTATTACCCCGCCACCATGCCGGTCGCCAATTTTTCCAACCCGGCCGCCTTCAATCCGGCCCTGGCGAAAATCATCTCTTCGGCGAAGTCGTTCGGATTTTGCTATACCTATGATGCCAAAGGCAAAGTGCTGGCGGGAGCGGCAAGACCCTAGAAGCGTCAGCGGCCCTCGCTGACCTGCTGCGCCGCACTCACCCTCCACACCGTGTTCCCGACATCGTCGGCGATCAGCAGCGCGCCGGATTTGTCGATCGCCACACCCACCGGGCGACCGCGCGCATCGTCATGAGAGTCGAGAAAGCCCGTCACCACATCCTGCGGCGCACCGTCGGGATGGCCGTCGCGGAAGGGGATGAACACCACCTTGTAGCCATTGAGGACCTTGCGGTTCCAGCTGCCATGTTCGCTGACGAATACCCCGCCGCGATAACGGTCCGGCAGGCCTTCCGCGTCGTAGAAGGCCAGGCCCAGCGGCGCCACATGCGAGCTCAGCGCATAGTCCGGCGGGATCGCCTGCGCCACCAGATCCGGGCGCTGCGGCATCACCCGCGGATCGACATGCTGGCCGTAATAGCTGTAGGGCCAGCCATAAAAGCCGCCATCCTTGACCGATGTCAGGTAATCGGGCACCAGATCCGGCCCCAACTCGTCGCGCTCGTTCACCACTGCCCATAGCATGCCGGTCTTCGGCTCCCAGGCCAGGCCGGTCGGATTGCGCAGGCCGTCGGCATAGATGCGGCTGTGGCCCGAACTACGGTCGATCTCCAGCACCGCGGCGCGGCTCTGCTCGGCCTCCATGCCGTTTTCGGTGATGTTGCTGTTCGAGCCCACCCCGACGTAAAGCCGGCCGCCATCCGGGCTGGCCAGCAGCGTCTTGGTCCAGTGATGGTCGATCGGACCGCCGGGAAGCTGGGCCAGCGTGGTGCCCGGATCCTTCATCTCGGTCTCGCCATCGGTATAGGGATAGCGCAGCACGGCGTCGGTGGCGGCGACATAGAGGTCGTTGCCGACCAGCGTCACCCCGAACGGCGAGTTCAGATGATCGATGAAAACGGTGCGAAGCGCGGTGCCGTGGCCATTCTCGTTCTCGCGCAGCAGCGTGATGCGGTTGCTGGGTCCGGTATCGCCGGCCGAGGTCGCCATCTTTTCCACCCAGCCCATCACCAGATCCTTCGGCCGCCGGGGTTGCGCCGGATTTGGCGCCTTGGATTCGCTGACCAGAATGTCGCCATTGGGCAGGACATAGAGCGAGCGGGGATGCTGCAGCCCGGTGGCCAGCGCCTCGATCTTGAGGTCCTGGGACACGGCCGGGGACTGCCCTTCCGGCCAGCCGGTCATGCTGGGCACATGGATGGGCGGAAACAGATATTGCTTCGGCTCGGGCAGCGTCGGATTGGCGCCGATCTGCTTCATCGGATCGCCGCCGCCGTCGTCGCCGCAGGCGGCGAGCAGAAGAGCGGAGGCGCAGGCCAGCGTCGGCCAGGGCGAACGGGACCGTCTGATGGGCGCGCTCATGGGCGCGCTCCCGTCATCGTCGCCCGCTCTCTTTCCCGTGCCCGGGTATCGGTGACGATGCCCTGGTTGCGCACCATCGACCAGCCCATCCAGCCGCTGAAGGCGAGGATCACCACCACCAGCGTGGACAGGATCAGCCCGCCCGGCACCACCGAGGTCCAGGCGTCGCGGCTATGCACCAGCGTGTTGAGCAGGGCCAGGATCAGCACCACCACATTGGCGGTCATGTGGAACCGGGCCTGCGGAAGGTCGCGGATATCCCGATCGCCGAAAAAATCGATCAGGCCGATGATGGCGGCGATGACGCCGAAGATCAGCCCGATGGTGACGAACCAGGCGGAAAAATCCGCCCACATCATGCGGGCCGTGCCCCAATAGAGGATGTCGGTCAGCAGGGCGGCGACGAAACAGACGATCGGTACGGGGATTACGATGGGATGGATCGCATGTCCGGCGATCCTGACGGTCGGGCGTAGGGAGCCGTTAGCCATGGCGGTTCTCCTGGCGTTTGCATACGCCCACCCAACCGCCTCGCCCTGAAGCGCGAACCGTGACCGTTCGGTGGCCGGACCGGGCCACCGAACGGTTTCTAAGGCTATTTCTCGCTTGCCCGGCGGGAATAGGACTCCGCATAGGCCTGCGAGCGATATTGCAGCACCGGATCGGGCGAGGTCTCGATCCCGTCGCTGACCACGTTGGGGTCGAAATTGACCTCTTCGCATTGGCCCTTGGCGTCGGTGCCGCCCTTGGTCAGGGTCAGCACGCCGGCCTTGATCTCCTTGCGGCCGGCCGGCCAAGCCAAAGTCGGATTGTCGACCGGATCGCCCTTCTCGCCCAGGGTGACGATCATGGTGAACTTGACCGGCCCCTTGCGGGTGCGCTCGGTCAGCTTCTTCTCGAGGAAGTCGGCCGGCGCCTTTGCCAATTCCTCCGCCGTCATCTGCTTGTCGCCATCGGCCGGCTCGAAGCGCCACTTCACCCACGTCTCCTTCTTGCCGTTGATGAATTTATAGGCGTGGATGCTGAAATAGGTGGTGTTGACGTAAGACGGCGGCGCGTTGTGCGTGCTGACGTAATCCAGGAACGGCTTGAAGTCGGGATGGCTGCCGACGAAGGCCTTGAACTTCTCGGGATCGTCCTTGCCGGTGGCCGGATCGGGCAGCAGGGCCTGGGCGAAGTCGAAGAAGGTCTTCGGCGTGGCGGCCAGGAACACTGGCACATTGATCATCGAGGTCTGCTGCAGCTCGTCCTTGGGCAGATGGAACTGCAGGGCGAAACCGCGCGGATTGTTGGTGCTATCGGGCTCCTTGGCGCCCGGCGTGGGATGCGAGAAGCGCCCGATCACCGGAACCGCCTCGCCCGAGAACAGGGCCGAGGAGCTGAGCTTCTTCGCCGCAGCGGTGCCGACGAAGCTGCCCACCACGCAGGTGCCCTTGGTGTGATTGCGGCGCAGGCCCTTCTGCGGGCCGCCGCCCAGCTTTTCGAAGGTATCGATGAATTGACCGGTGTCGGGAGTGTCGTCGGCCTTGGCGGCGACGCACAAGGCTACTCCCGACAGAACTGCCAGCGAACAGAGAGCACGGCTGAGCATGATAACCCCCTATGCGAGAAAGCATGACGTATCATCGGGTTACGGCCTCTTCCTGGCAAGGGAGATTCACGAGGACAGCGGCTAGTTGGTGACGATGCTGTTGTAGGACGGCTGCCGGAGACAACAGTCCCCCTTCCGCGCAAAAAACAATCACGCGGTATTTAATGAATACAAATAACTGTATATTTATAGGCTCATTTGTCGCTCTTCCATAAAATCAATTAGACGTAAAATATTCGCAAGGAATTCTTGCACCTTCCTACGACGCTTTTATCGGCGTGCAGAGCGTTGAACCGGCTGCTAAATTGACGGCAAATCGATTCCTGCAGAGGCCTCCACCCTTGCACCCGCGCGACTTGCCCTCCACCGACACGGTCCTGACCTCCGGCGCCGCCCTGCCGCTGATCGAGCGCCATGGCCGAAGCGCCGTCACCGAGGCGGTGCGCGCCGTGCTCGCCGAGCTGCGCTCCGGCCTGACCGGCAAGAGCGGCGCGTCCCTTCCCGCCGGTCCGCTGGACGCGGCGGCGGTAAGCGGCCTGGCCGGCCGGCGTCTCGACCGCGAGGCCCTTCCCTCGCTGGCGCCCCTGTTCAACCTGACCGGCACCGTGCTGCACACCAATCTCGGCCGCGCCCTGCTGGCCGACGAGGCGATCGCGGCGGCGGCGGCGGCGATGGCCGCGCCGGTGGCGCTGGAATACGATCTGCAAAGCGGCAGGCGCGGCGAGCGCGACGACCATGTGCGCGGCCTGCTGATCGAGCTGACCGGCGCCGAGGACGCCACCCTGGTCAACAACAACGCCGCCGCCGTGCTGCTGGCGCTGAACACCTTGGCGCGCGGCCGCGACGCCGTGGTGTCGCGCGGCGAGCTGATCGAGATCGGCGGCGCCTTCCGCATGCCCGACATCATGAGTCAGGCCGGCGCCCGGCTGGTCGAGATCGGCACCACCAACCGCACCCATGCGCGCGACTATCGCGCCGCGGTCGGACCGGATACCGGGGTGATCCTCAAGGTTCACACCTCGAACTACCAGATCCAGGGCTTCACCGCCGAGGTCGCGGCCCCCGACCTGGCCGCCATCGCCGCCGAGGCTAAGGTGCCGCTGCTCAACGATCTCGGCTCGGGCAGCCTGATCGATCTGTCGCGGCTCGGCCTGAAACGGGAACCGACGGTGCGCGAGGCGGTGGCCGAGGGCGCCGATCTGGTCACCTTCTCGGGCGACAAGCTGCTGGGCGGACCGCAGGCCGGCTTCATCGTCGGGCGGCGCGACCTGATCGAAGCGATCAACCGCAATCCGATGAAACGGGCGCTGCGGGTCGACAAGATCCGGCTCGCCGCCATCGAGGCGACGCTGAAGCTCTATCGCGATCCCGACCGGCTGGCCCGGCGCCTGCCCACCCTGGCGCTGCTGACCCGTCCCCTGGCCGAGATCCGAGCCCAGGCCGCCCTGCTGGCGCCGCTGGTCGCTGACATCCTGGGTCCCGACTTTACGGTCTCGGTCTGCGCCTGCCGCAGCCAGATCGGGTCGGGCGCCCTGCCGCTCGACACCTTGGACAGCGCCGGCCTGGCGATTACCGCCGCCTCGGGCGGCGCGCTCGAGCGGCTGGCCGCCGCCTTGCGCCGGCTGCCGCGCCCGGTGATCGGCCGCATCGAGGACGGAAAGCTGCTGCTCGATCTGCGCTGCCTGACCGACGAGGCCGGCTTCGCCGAAAGCCTGGGGGCATTCGTTCCGTGATCATCGGCACCGCGGGTCATATCGACCACGGCAAGACCGCCCTCGTCCAGGCCCTGACCGGCATCGACTGCGACCGGCTGAAGGAAGAGAAGGCGCGCGGCATCACCATCGAACTGGGCTTCGCCTATCTGCCGCTGCCCGAAGGTCCGACGCTGGGCTTCGTCGACGTACCCGGCCACGAGCGCTTCGTCCACACCATGGTGGCCGGCGCCGGCGGGATCGACTATGCGCTGCTGGTGGTGGCCGCCGATGACGGGGTGATGCCGCAGACCCGCGAACATCTGGCCATTCTCGATCTGCTGGGGCTGTCGCGCGGGCTGGTGGCGATCACCAAGGCCGATCTTGCCGACGAGGCCCGGATCGCCGCGCTGCGCGCCGAGATCGCGGCGCTGCTGGCCGGCACCTCGCTGGAGGGCGCCGAGGTGCTGCCCGTCTCGGCCCGTACCGGCGCGGGGATCGAAGAGTTGCGCCAACGCCTGACGCGGGCCGCCCTCGATCTCGCGGCGCGCGACGGCGCCGATGGCGCTTTCCGCCTGGCGGTCGATCGCGTCTTCACCCTGACCGGCGCCGGGCTGGTGGTCACCGGCACCGTGCTGTCGGGACGGGTCGCGGTGGGCGACGAGGTGACGGTCAGTCCCTCGGGCCTTTCCGCCCGGGTGCGGGCGCTGCATGCCCAGAACAAACCGGCCGAGACCGGCAAGGCCGGCGACCGCTGCTCGCTCAATCTCACCGGGCCCGATATCGCCAAGAACGCGCTCCATCGCGGCGACATGGTGGTCGCACCCGCCCTGCATGCCCCCACGGCGCGTATCGACGCCTCGCTGCGCCTATGGCCGGTCGAGGGGGAAAAGCCGTTGCGCGCCTGGCAGACCGTCCGCCTGCATCATGCCGCCTGTGACGTCGGCGCCCATCTGGTGCCGCTCGAGGAAGGCGCTGTGCAACTGGTGCTGGACCGGCCGATCGCGGCCGCCATCGGCGACCGCTTCATCCTGCGCGACGCCTCGGCCCGCCACACGCTGGGCGGCGGGCGCTTTCTCGATCTGCGCGCGCCGGAACGCCGCCGCCGCACTCCCGAACGCATGGCGATCCGCGCCGCCCTGGCCCTGCCCGACCCCGCTGCCGCCCTCGCCGCCCTGCTCGACACGCCGCCTCATATCGTCGATCTCGCCGCCTTCGGGCGCGACCGCGCGCTGCCGCCCGAAAGGACCGGGCGATTGAGCGAGGGGTTGGTGACGCTGAACAGCTCCGTGCTGTCCACCGATCGCTGGTCCTCGTTCCTGGCGGCGCTGACGGAAACACTGGCGGCCCATCACGCCGAATTCCCCGACCAGCAAGGCCTGGGCCGCGAGAAACTGCGCCTTGCCGTGCAGCCCCGCCTGCCCGCTGCGATTTTCGCCGCGGCGCTGCAGCGGGCCGCCGCCGAGGGCCGGGTGACCTCGGAGGGATCGTTCCTCCGCCTGCCCGAGCACAAGGCGCGGATCACCCCGGCCGACGAGCGTCTATGGTCCGAGATCGCCCCGATGCTGGCCGGCGAGGCCCGTTTCCGCCCGCCGCGGGTGCGCGACATCGCCAACGAGACAGGCAGGCCGGAAGCCGATCTGCGCCGCCTGTTGAAACTGGCCGGCCGGATGGGCTGGGCCGACGAGGTGGCGCATGATCATTTCTTTCTGCGCGACACCGTGCGCGAGATGGTGGCGATCGCCGCCGACGTGGCCGAAGCCTCGCCCGGCGGCGTCTTCATCGCGGCGCAATTCCGCGATCGGCTGGACAATGGGCGCAAGGTGGCGATCCAGATACTGGACTTTTTCGACCGCCACGGCGTGACCCTACGCCGTGGCGATCTCAGGCGCGTCGATCCGCGCCGGCTGGACTTGTTCGGCTGAGACGGGCATCTTCTCGCCCCTGGCCTTGGAAGGGAATCGTCTCCGGTGGGGCGTCCGGACTTCAAATCCGGGTGAGGCAGCGAGACTGTCTCGGGTGGGTTCGACTCCCGCTCCCTTCCGCCATCACGCCACTTTCACCTGCGGCGGTCCTTCGACGGCCTGTCCGATGATGCGGGCGGAGGGATAGCCGGCCGCGCGGATGGTCCCGAGGATCTCCTCGGCGCGTGCCGGCGCGCAGGCGATCAGCAACCCGCCCGAGGTCTGCGGATCGGTCAGCAGGGCGCGGCGCCAGTCGGGCAGATCGGCCGGCAGGACGACCGATTGGCCATAGCTGGCCCAATTGCGCCCCGATGCGCCGGTAATGCAGCCGGCCTTGGCCAACGCCTCTGCCTGGCTCAGGAACGGGAGGCCGTCGAGCGCGATCTCCATCGTCAGACCCGATCCGCGCGCCATCTCCAACCCATGGCCGAGCAATCCGAAGCCGGTGACGTCGGTGATGGCGTGGACATCCGGATCCTGCGCCAGGGTCGCTCCCACCGCGTTCAGCAGCGTGGTCGAGGCCAGCATCTCGTCATAGCCGGCGCGGTCGAGAACCTGCTTCTTGAAGGCCGAGGAATAAACCCCCACCCCGATGCCCTTGGTCAGGATCAGCGCGTCGCCCGCCCGCGCGGTGGAATTGCGCCGCAGCGCCTCGGGCGACACCAGCCCGATCACCGCCAGGCCGTAGATCGGCTCGGCGGAATCGATCGAATGGCCGCCGGCCACCGGGATACCGGCCTGGGCGCACACCGAAGCGCCGCCGTCAAGGATGTCCCTGACCGTCTCGACCGGCAGCTTGCCCAGCGGCATGCCGAGGATGGCCAGGGCGAAGATCGGCTTTCCCCCCATGGCATAGACGTCGGACAGGGCGTTGGTGGCGGCGATGCGGCCGAAATCGCGCGGATCGTCCACCACCGGCATGAAGAAATCGGTGGTGGCGACGACGCAATGTCGCTCGTCGATCTGCCAGACCGCGGCATCGTCGCCGGTCTCGGTGCCGACCAGCAACGAGGCGTAGGGCGCCGTCTGCGGCTGGCCGGCCAGCAATTGCTGCAGCACCGCCGGAGCCAGTTTGCAGCCGCAACCGCCGCCATGGGCCAGGTCGGTCAGTCTCTGTGATACGTCACTCATGATCCACCGATACTCATCGCAAATAGCAAGCCGGCCTGATTGTAAAACATCCAGACAAGACTTAAAGTCATTCTATCTCCTCGATTTTAGGGACCGGGCGATCTTGCAGAACGCGACCAGGTTAAATCGGACGATCGGCCCGCTGGTGGTGGTCCTGATCGCCGTCGCCGGACTCTACATCGTCAAATGGTCCCCCTATTACGCCCGCGCCCTGACCGCGGCGGCCAATCACGCCATCGGCAAATCGATCCTGGTGGGAGCCGATGCGCATGTACCCGATCCGTCCTGGGATGCGGCGCTCGGCTACGCCTTGGCCTATGGCAAGGCGATCTGGCAGGCGATGGTCCTGGGGTTGCTGCTGGGATCGGCGATCCAGGCGCTGCTGCCGCCCGGACTGGTCGCCAAGGCGCTGGGGCGCCGCGGCTTCGCCCCGGTGGTGACGGCCGGGCTGCTGGCCCTGCCCGGCATGATGTGCACCTGTTGCGCCGCGCCGGTGGTGATGGGGCTGCGCCGGCAACGCGCAACCTCTGGATCGGCGATCGCCTTCTGGCTCGGCAACACCCTGCTCAATCCCGCCACCCTGGTCTTCATCGGTTTCGTTCTGGGCTGGCACTGGGCGGCGATGCGCCTGGCGCTCGGCGTGGCGATGGTGTTCGGGCTGGGCCTTCTGGTCGACCGCATGACTCCGGAGGCGGCGGAGACGGTCGAGGTGACTGCCGCCGAAGACCAGGCCGCCGGCAATCCGTTCCTGCGCTGGCTGTCCATCCTGGCCCGCATGACGGTTCGGCTGATCCCGGAATATATCATTATCGTCCTGGCCCTGGGCGCGGCGCGGGCCTGGCTGTTCCCCTCGGTCGGTCCCGAGGTCGGGGACGGGCTGGGCTGGATCGTGACCTTCGCGGTCGCCGGCATGCTGTTCGTCATCCCCACCGCCGGCGAGGTGCCGATCATCCAGGCCATGCTGGCGCTGGGCGTGGGCGTCGGTCCGGCCGGCGCCCTGCTGATGACCTTGCCGCCGGTCAGCGTGCCGTCGCTGGCCATGCTGGCGCGCTCGTTCCAACCCGCCACGCTGATGGTGGTGACGGGATGCGTGGTGCTGTCGGGAATCCTGTGCGGGCTGCTGGCGGTGGCCTTAGGCTTCTGATCCGCCCAGCAGCAGCGGATTGGGCGCGTGGCGCGCCCATCCCGCCTCGGACACCATGATGTCGAGACCCAGGCTGGCGAGATCGTCGGCATAGGCGTCGAGATCGGCGTCGTGACTGAGATAGAACAGCTTGGAATAGGAATGGCAGTCGTCGCAGGTCTCGGCGCGGATCGCCTCGCCCTCGCCTTCGATGCCGCGCAAGGCGACCTTGCCCGATTGGCCGCACGAGACGCACACCGCCCGCACGTGATTCCAGGCGGTGGAGCAGAGCGAGCAATAGAGGTAGCGAACGCCCGGTGTATTGCCCGAGGCCGTCACCACCCCGGCCACCGGGGTCGATCCGCAGCAGGGACAAAGGCCGCGCTGGTCCAGCAGACGAACCTCGTCGACATCCAATCCGGCCGCCAGGCAGGTGAAATAGACCTGCAGCGCGGCGGCGACGAACAGAACCTGGCCGGCCTTGTCGGGAGCGACCGTACCGCCGAGGAAATCGTCGGCCAGTTCTTCCAACTCCTCCTCGGCCAGACGCTCAAGCTCTTCCGCCACCGATTTCAGCGCGTCGGGCGTTTCCTGCATGATACGGAATCGTCCGACGATCAGCCGCAACGCCTCGCGCCACGCGGGATGGCGGCTATGCTCGTCGGCGGCCGAGAGCGTTGCGCCGGGCGTCGCGTGGGCGATGGCGGCCGCCGCCTCGCCCTGAGCCTGCGAGAGGTTGCACAGGAACATCAGCCAATCGGCCATCGGGTGGTCTTCCGAGAGATCGGCCAGCCGGGCAGCGGTCACGCGGAACCGCCGGGCCGGATCAGGCAGGATGATCGGATCGGGCGAGCTGACGCCGCCCTGAGGATTGCCGACCCACGATGATGTCGGCGTCCCATCGCCTTGCTTCACTTACGGACTGTTCCTTACTTCGAGTTCGGCGTCGGGCCGTTCGATCCGGTCTCGACCAGCGAGCGGAACCATTTGCGGTGATGGCGGTACGCCCAGCCGGGGGTCACCCAGCCGCGCAGCATGGCGCGCATCGATCCCTTGACCCACAACGCGGCATAGACATGAACGATCCAGATCAGAATCACGCCGATCGCCGCCAGGCTATGCAGCAGAGCGGCGATCCGCTGGGTCTCGACCGAGGTGGCGTGGCCGAAATAATATTCCCAGATCACCAGCCCGGTGACGAACAGCACCGGGATCAGCAGCGCCATTCCCCAGAACACGCCCTTCTGGCCGGCATTGAAGCGGCCCACCTCGGGCACGCCCTCTTCCTGGTTGTTCAACACCTTGCCGATCGAGGCCAGCCACTCGGTATCCTCGCGGCGCCATCTGTTGTCGCGCCAGAACTGAATGACCAGCCCGGTGAAGCTGATCACCAGGACGATGCCAAACCACGGATGCACCGCCCGCATCGACTGGCCGCCGCCGAACAGATAGGACAGGAAGAAGAAGCCGGGATGGAACATCGCCAGCCCGGACAGCATCAGCAGCACGAAAAACAGGCCGGTGATCCAATGATTGACGCGGGTCACGGTGGAGTTGCGCGTCAGGGCGTCCTTCGGCCGGTTCATGGCCGGCCTCCCTTGTCCGCCATCAGCTTGCGGGCCTCGGCCTCGTCATGATCGTCGGTCTCGTTGGGACCGGCCACCACCGAATGGAAGAACGACCCTACCGCCGCCGCGGCGATGGCCAGCAGCGCGGCCGGCTTGATCACGCCCTTCCACAACCCGACCCACAGGCTGATATGCGGCTTGTCCGGCAGGCCGGCATAGATCGACGGCTTGTCGGCGTGATGCAGCACATACATGACGTGGGTGCCGCCGACTTCGGCCGGGTCGTAGAGGCCGGCATGCTCGAAGCCGCGCTCCTTCAGCTCCTCGACGCGCTCGTCGGCCCAGCTCTTCATGTCGGCCTTGGTGCCGAACATGATGGCGCCGGTCGGGCAGGATTTGACGCAGGCCGGTTCCAGGCCGTTCGAGACGCGGTCCGAGCACAGGGTGCATTTATAGGATTTGTGGTCGTCCTGGCTGACCCGCGGGATGTTGAAGGGACATCCCTTGACGCAATAGCCACAACCGATGCAGGCGTCGCTGACGAAATCGACGATGCCGTTGGCGTACTGCACGATGGCGCCGGGTGCCGGACAGGCCTTGAGGCAACCCGGATCCTCGCAATGCATGCAGCCATCCTTGCGGATCAGCCATTCGAGATCGCCGCTGTCATTCTCGTACTCGGTGAAGCGCATCAGCGTCCAGGTGCTGGGCGTGAGATCATGGGGATTGTCGTAGCTCCCCTTGAACTCCTCCATCTCGGGACGGAGATTGTTCCACTCCATGCAGGCCGACTGGCAGGCCTTGCAGCCGATGCAGCGACTGACGTCGATCAGCTTGGCGACTTCCTCCTCGTGATTGCGCACGGCGGGGGGAGTCATGGTCGTTGCCGACCGGCGGATATAGTTCTGCGATTGCAAGTCGGCCATCATGCACTCCTTACCGGCTTGGCATTGCGCGGGCCGTGCGCCAGATCAGCCTCGGGCGGCCGTTCGGTCTTCTCGACATTCAACAGGAAGGCCTTGAATTCCGGCGTGTTGGTGTTGGCGTCGCCGACGAAGGGGGTGAGCGTGTTGGCCCCGTATCCCTTGCGGGCAACGCCGGTGAAGCCCCAATGGAGCGGACAGCCGATGACGTGCACCGGTTTGCCGTCGACCATCATCGGCTTGATCCGCTTGGTGACATAGGCCTTGCAGATCACCTGGCCGCGCTTGGACGACACTTTGACCCAACCGCCCTGCTCGATGCCCTTTTCCTTGGCCAGGACCTCGCCGATCTCGACGAATTCCTCGGGCTGGAGGATCGCGTTGATCTTGGCGTGCTTGGTCCAATAGTGGAAATGCTCGGTCAGGCGGTAGGTGGTGCCGACATAGGGGAAGTCGGCCGAAGCGCCGAAGGCGGCGCGGTCGGCGGCGAACACCCGGGCGGCCGGGTTCGACTTCACCTTGGGATGCAGCACGTTGTCGACCGGCGATTCCAGCGGCTCGTAATGCTCGGGGAACGGCCCTTCGGCCATGCCGCCGCGCGCGAACAGCTTGCCGACGCCCTCCTGGTTCATGATGAACGGGCCCATCGACTCCTCGGGCTTCACCGTCGGACCGTAGTCGGGCACGTCGAATCCGACCCATTTGCTGCCGTTCCAGTGGACTACCGGCTTGGCCGGGTTCCAGGGCTTGCCCTGGGGATCCGAACTGGCGCGGTTGTAGAGGATGCGCCGGTTGTTCGGCCACGCCCAGGCCCAGTTCGGGGCGATGCCGGCGTCGCGCGGATCGCTGGCGTCGCGCCGGGCCATCTGGTTGCCCTTCTCGGTGTAGCTGCCCGAGAAGATCCAGCAGCCCGACATGGTGGTGCCGTCGTCGCGCAGCTGGGCGAAGCCGTCCAACTGCTGGCCGGCATGCAGCACCACGGCGCCGCTCGGGTCCTTGATGTCGACCAGAGCCCGTCCATTCATCTCCTTGGACAGCTCGACCGGGTCCGGCTCCTCCGGATCGGCATACTCCCACGTCAGGTTGAGCAGCGGATCGGGGAAGGCGCCGCCCTCCTTGGCATAAAGCGCCTTGAGCCGGTGATAGAGGCTGGCCATGACGTAGATGTCGGTCCGGGCCTCGCCCGGCGGATCGGCCGCCTTCCAGTGCCATTGCAGCCAGCGCGCCGAATTGACCAGCGTGCCGTTTTCCTCG
>Ga0213872_10001882_pt1 | contig 12955 bp, 10 predicted proteins | sample VelepicomBERX_R2_FD_160071 | JGI IMG/M metagenome (GOLD analysis project Ga0213872, IMG submission 160071) | Rhizosphere microbial communities from Vellozia epidendroides in rupestrian grasslands, the National Park of Serra do Cipo, Brazil - RX_R2 | ecosystem: Host-associated > Plants > Roots >...
GGTTGACCCCGCGGCACTGCTGATGACCATCGCCGGTCTTCTTGGCGATGGCATGGCAGTCGACAAGATTGCCTACGAGAATCCCCGCGTGACCGGTGATTTGGCGCAGGGCGTCCAAGGCGCCCCGCGACCACGTGCGATCGAACCAAAGAACTCTAAAGGTCCCGCCGCCGCCGCCACCTTGACCTTTACTGTGCATCTGCCGGTCGATCTGATTCAGACCGACGTTCAATTGGAGCAAGCGAAGCAATTGCGAGAAAGACTGCAGGCTGCTTTGCCCGACTACCAAGTGGAGATCACCCGTCTGCCGGCCGAGACCCTGCACAATCAGGTCATCCAAGGCAGCGTGACACAGGCTGCCGGGCCGACTTCGGCGGCGACAATCGACTATGCCTTGCGCAGGAAGGCCTAAGCATGGCGTCGCTGGATTTCGACCTCAAAAAGCTGAGGGCACTGCCGCGCCGATTGAAGGTGGTGTTCGGTGTTCTCGCCGTCGAACTGATCATTTTGCTGAGCGGCTATCTGCTTCTAGACGATCTCATGGCGGATCGAGTTGCCGAAGTCGACCGGCTTCGCGCCAATCTGACGCAACTTCGGCACAAGAATACTCAGCAGCGGCAGGACCTGGATCGCTATCCGCTCCTGCGCAAGCATTATGACGAGGCTATAGCAGCGGGTCTCGGCAGTCCGCTCGACCGCGCCGGCGTGGTGAACGCCGCTCGCGACTGGAGCGACAATCACCGGCTCGTCGATCTGCGCTACCGCCTGGTGCCGGATACGGCCAAGCCGGCCGGCAGTCCGCGCTATGTTATCGAAAACGACTTGGTTGAGTTCGAGTGCGGCGCGCTCGTGGACACCGATATTCTCAGCTTCTGGAGCAATGTCCTTGCGCAGCAGGCGGGTCACTACCGTATTGCGAGTTTCGCGATGGAGCGTCAACGTGCTCTCGACGAATCCGTGCTCACCGCGGTTCGCCATGGAAGCGTGGTCGCTTTATTGCAGTCGAAGATCGGCCTGGTCTGGACCGGCGCCGAGCCGAATCTCCAGGGGAGGCAGTGAGATGGCGGTACTCCGCACAGCCCTTGTCCTGTTGCTGTTGGCAGCGTCGGCCGGCTTCGCGCAAACTCCCCCAGCGGACACTGCTCCCGGCAAACGTTCTTCCCTGCTGTTCACTGCCGGAGAACAGGCTGCGATTCTGAAAGCGTTGAGCGAAGTCGGACGGCAGGCCCCCGCGGCATCCCAGACGGAGCCGGCAGAGGAAGAGACTTCGTTCCCCAATATCTATGTCTCGGCGGTGGCGCAATTCGGGCCGGGCCAATGGACGGTCTGGGCCAATGGCTATCGCATCGTGCCTGGCCGCCAGGCCCCGGGCTTTCAGGTATTGGCAGTGCATGACGACGGCCGCGTGGAAATCATTGTGCCGGGCGATCCGCCCGCGCGATTTACCCTTCAGCCGCACCAGACCTGGATGGCGCAGTCGGAAAGCATCGTCGAGGGCATCGTTCCATGACGGAAGCGCTTCCGTTGGCGGTTTCGGGCTTGTCAGCCGGATATGGCCGCAAGATCGTGATCCGCGACATCGAGCTTGCCGTCCAACCCGGAGAAATCGTCGGGCTCATCGGGTTGAATGGGGCCGGCAAGAGCACGCTGATCAAGTCGATCCTCGGTTTGACGCGGATGACCGGCCAAGCCTCGCTGTTCGGTGTTCCTTCAGGCCCGGCCGCCAGCCGCAGCCGGCTCGCCTATCTGCCCGAGCGTTTCCAGCCTTCGCCGACTTTGAAGGGGTGGGAATTCCTGTCGGTGACCCTGCGCTATTATGGTCTGCCAGTCGACCGGGACGCGGCGCGAGACCTATGCCTCGGCCTCGATCTCGATCCCGAAGCGCTGGATCGCGCCGGGCGGGGTTATTCGAAGGGAATGGGGCAAAAGCTCGGCCTGTTGGCGACGCTGTTGACCGGCCTGCCGCTGCTGATCCTCGACGAACCGATGAGCGGGCTCGATCCGCGCGCCCGGATCAAGCTGAAGGACCGGCTGCTCGATTATCGCGCCGCTGGCCATACCATCTTCTTCTCGTCGCATATCCTGGCCGACATCGAAGAGATCTGCGACCGCATCACGGTGATGCATGAGGGGCGGCTGATTTTCACCGGTCCGCCACAGGATCTGATCGGGGCCCAGGGCGGCGGTCAGACCCTGGAGCGCAGCTTCCTCGCCGCCATCAGCGCCTGACGACGATCAGCCGAGGGTCAGGCGCGACGTATCGATGCCTTTCAACCCGTCGGCGCTGCCCAGCTTGTCCTTCTGGATCTTCATCTTGAGATCCCCGGCGCTGTCCGCCTCGGCGACGGCGACGTCCTCGTCGATCTCGCCGGCCTTCCATAGATCGAACAGGGACTGATCGAAGGTCTGCATGCCGCGATCGCGGTTTTCCGCCATCACCGGCTTGATCTCCTTGACCTCGCCCTTGCGGACCAGGTCTTTGATCAGGCCTTCGTTCAGCATGATCTCCAGCGCCGCGATACGGCTGCCGGTCTTGGTGCGCACCAGGCGCTGCGACAGGATTCCGCGCAGATTGAGCGACAGATTGAGCAGCACCTGATGCTGCTGTTCAGTGTCGAAGAAATTGAGGATGCGCTCCAGCGCCTGGTTGGCATTGTTGGCGTGCAGGGTCGCCAGCGCCAGATGGCCGGTTTCGGCGATGTTGAGAGCATGTTCCATCACGCTGCGGTCGCGGATCTCGCCCACCAGGATGGCGTCGGGTTTCTGACGCAGGGCGTTCTTCAGGGCGGCGTCGAAAGAGGCGGTGTCCACCCCCACTTCGCGCTGGGTGATCAGGCAGCGCCGATGCTCGTGGACATATTCGATCGGGTCCTCGATGGTGATGATGTGGCCCGCTTCCTTGCGGTTCCGGTAGTCGATCATCGCCGCCAGCGAGGTCGATTTGCCCGAGCCGGTGGCGCCAACCACGATCACCAATCCGCGCTTCTCGCAGCACAATTCGCCGAGCAGAGGCGGCAGGCGGAGCTGCTCCAGGCTGGGAATGGTGGTGGTGATCTGGCGGATCACCGCGGCGTCGTGCTGGCGCTGGCGCAGCAGATTGACGCGGAAACGCCCGGATGCGCCGAGATCCAGCGCCATGTTGAATTCCCACGTGCGGGCGAATTCCTCGCGCTGGGCCGGGGACAGAATGTCGGCCACGATCGCGGCCAGGGCTGAATCGTCGAGCGGCTGGTCGGACAGGGGCGTCAGGCCGTCATCGCCCCGCATCATTGGCGGCGAACCGTAAGTGAGGTATAGATCGGCGCCCCGGCGGGACACCATGTCGGTCAGCCATTGGCGCAGTGGCGACGGGCTCATTGCTGGTTTTCTCCCCCCAAGGATCTTTTCATTTCAGCAGGCTGGAGACACCGCTGCGCTTGAACAGCGAATTCTGCGGCTTGCTCGCTTCCGGTTCCGGCGGCGGCGGTGGAGGCGGCTCGGGTGCGGGCGCCGTAGAGGGGGTGGCTGCTGTGGCCGGCGTTCCGGAGGCGGGCGGCGGGGCCTTGGCGTCGCTGGGCGGGGCGAAACGCTCCAGCTCCTCCGCTTCGACCATTCCCTTATTGACCAGCGCCTTGACCGAATCCTCCAAGGTCTGCATGCCGTAGCGCGACCCCATCTGCATCATCGAGGTGATCTGCGGGATCTTGTTTTCGCGGATCAGATTGCGCACCGCCGAGGTTCCGACCAGAATGTCGTGGGCGGCGACTCGGCCGCCGCCGATCTTCTTCAGCAGGATCTGGCTGATCACCGCCTGCAGCGAGCCCGCCACCATGGCGCGCACCATTTCCTTGTCGCCGGCGGGAAAGACGTCGACGATCCGGTCGATGGTCTTGGCCGCCGAGCTGGTATGCAGGGTGCCCATCACCAGATGGCCGGTCTCGGCGGCGGTCAGGGCCAGGCCGATGGTCTCCTGGTCGCGCATTTCGCCCACAAGGATGACGTCGGGATCCTCGCGCAGCGCGCTCTTCAGGGCACGGGCGAAGGATTTGGTATCGCGGCCGACCTCGCGATGGCTGACCAGCGAATGATCCGACTTGTGAACGAACTCGACCGGGTCTTCGATGGTCAGGATATGCTTGTTCGAGGTCCGGTTGATCTCGTTGATCATCGCCGCCAGGGTAGTCGATTTCCCCGAGCCGGTCGGACCGGTCACCAGCACCAGCCCTTTTTCCATCTTGGCGAATTCGCGGAAGATGGTCGGCGCGCCCAGTTCCTCCAGCGAGGGAATGACAGTGGGGATGGTGCGGAACACCGCCGCCGGGCCGCGATTGATGTTGAACGCGTTGACGCGAAAGCGCGCCGACTCGCCATAGGCGATGGCGAAGTCGATATCGCGCTCTTGTTCGTATTCGGCGCGCTGCTCCTCGGTCATGACCGTATAGAGCATCGCCCGCACCTGATCGCCGGTCAGCGGGTCGACCTTGAGCGGGCGCAGTTCGCCGGATATGCGGATCAGGGGAGGTGCGCCGCTCGACAGATGCAGGTCCGATCCCTTGCTCTGCATGGTGAAGGCGAGAAGTTCGGTGATCTCCATGACGTCCCCGTTCCGCTTAAGATGCGTGGCTTTGCAGGAAGGCGACCCGCTGACGGATGGTGTCGAGCGGGACGCCCAGAGCCGGGGATTCGCCCGGCCGGTACTGTGCGAGAAAACTGGAATAGACCGCCAAGGCCTCGCGTTGGGCGCCGGCGCGGTCCAGCATCAACGCATAATCGAGCCGGCGGGTCATATCGCCGGGCGCCAGCCGCGCCGCTTCGCCCATGCTGGCGGCGGCATCGGGCAGATTGCCGGCGGCCGCCTGCAGGAAGGCCAGCCGGGTCGGCAATTCCGGCGCCGCCGGCGCGACGGCGCGTGCCGACAGCAGCGCGGTCATCGCCCGTCCCGGCGGCAGCGAGTCGATGGCCCGCAGCAGCCCGAAGATCGCCGCCTTATTGTCGCCGCCCGAACTGATCAGCGCATGTTCGAACCGATCGCGCGCCTCGTCGGGCTTTCCCTGGGCCAACAGAACCAGCCCGGCGCCGGTCAGCGCGGTGCCGTCATCGGGGCGGGTGCGCAGGGCGTCGGCGTAGATTGCCATCGCGGCGGGATAATCCTTCAGGGCATAGAAGCGGGCGGCGATTTCGAACGGCGCCGGCAGATCGGCGATGCGGAAACCCTTGCGTCCGGACTCGGTCACGGGCTGGGCCGCGTCGGCGGTCAGTTTCACGCCGCGCCACAAATAGAGCACCCGGGCCAGATAATCGATCCCGTCGCCGGGCCGGCCGGCATTGTAGGCCGCCACCGCTTCCAACCACGATCCGTGGAGACGGGCGAGATCCGCCAGATAGCCCGCCGCATAATCGACGTTTCGCTGCGGATCGAACGCCGCGGCGAGGGAGGGGAAAGCGTTCGGATGGTGATAGAGATCGACCTGCAGGCATCCGATATCGATCAGGGCGTCGCCGCCAGTGAGGGTTTTGCGCGCTTCCCGCACCGCCTCATCGGGAGTGTCGAAAAAGCGCCCCTGGCCATCGGCCTGGATCGTCCAGGGCCACGGGATGGTCAGGCCGGTGACGGGATCGATCTTCCCCGACTCCACCAGCGCCATCGACACCAGCAGGCCCGCCGGGACGTGGTGCCGGCTCTCCGCCGCGACCAGTTCGGGCAGGCATTCCTGCCCACCCCTGGCCGAGCCCAAGGGAAGCAGGGCGATCACCATCAGGGCGAGGCGCCGGGCGACTAGCTGTTGTTGCCGCATGAGCCTTGGCCGCACATCTGGATGATGAAGGCGGGCGACCGCCAGCGGACGATGTCGTCGAAATAGGCGTTCGAAGCGGGCGGATAGGCGCCTTTGGCGGTGCCGGTGACGTAGGAATTCACGGCGATCGAACAGCCTGCGGGATTGCTGTTGCAACTCTTGGCGCCGCCGCTGAAGAGGGCGGCGCGCGGCTGTGTCGCGCCCTTGCCATACGCGTACCAGCCTGATTTGCCATGGCTGACCAGAACATACGCAGCCTGGTCGTACGTATTAGTGGGCGGTGGAGGGGGAGGAGGGGTGACCGCGGCACCGCTATTGGCGTCCATCACCGTCATAAAGGGTCCGGTCGGATAGCCTGTTGCACCTGTATGAGTCAGTGGCGCTCCGGTCGTCAACGCGGTTGTGGTGCCAGGTAGGCCCAGCACATTGGGTTGCGCAACGTTGTAGGTGAGGCGATTGTTCCAACCGTCCAGCGAGTAGCTTTCGTCGATCCCGAGAGTCCGCCAGGGAATGACTGCGGCTGCAGAGCCTATAGTGCAGGGGCTGCCGCCGCCGGCCGGTTGTTCGAGGCCGTAATTGAGGCTGCCCGCAGGCAGCGAGCCATCGGCGGGACAGGGCAACCGGCTGAAGCGTATGGCAAACAGCTCCAGCGCATTCTCCACCTGATCCATATTGTTGTTGGTCTTGGTGACGTTGGTCTTGTCGATGATCGGACCGATGGCAAACAGGCCGCCGCCGATCAGCAGGCCGATGATGGTGACTGTGAAGGCCAACTCGATAAGCGTGAACCCGCGCTGCGACATGCTGTTCTGGTCCCGTCCCCTGGAAATCCCATTATCCCCACCCCCGGCGGCCTTGGCAAGCCGGGGTGGCCGCCGCCTTGCCCGGCGGCCCGCGGAGCCCTATTCTGATCGTCGAGCATTTGGGGCGGATCGCGGGGAGGTCAGCGCTTGCGTCGGTTCGAAGTCGTAAAGATCGCGGTACCCTCATCCGTCCGGAACCGCCAGCGGGGGTCCGGTCTTCTCATCGCATTGCTGGCTCTCGCCCTGCTGGGCGCCGGACTTGTCGCAACCCTGCGCTATGTTCAGCCGGCCGCCGAGTTCAACCGCCAAACTCATGTCAGCGCGGAGATGTCGGCGCAAGTTCAGCGGGCGATCTGGGCCTATGTCGCGCGCAATTACCGTCTGCCTTGCCCGGCCGACGGCACCATCTCGCAATTGACCGGCAGCGGTTATGGGGTCGAACAGAATGCGGGCTCCGGGACCTGCAGCGCGAGCGTGACCGGCTCGAACGCGGCGAAGGGAATCGTACCGTGGGTGACGCTCGGCATCGACAAGAGCCTGGCGCAGGACGCCTGGGGCCACATGATCGGCTATGCGGTGACGGGTGCACTCACCAGCACCACCAGCACCCCCTATAAATCGAAGACCTTGGCGGCTCTCACCTCGACCGATGCCCAACAGGTTACCCTTTCCGGCGTCACATCCAACCAGGCCTATGTCCTTCTCAGTTTCGGACCCGAAGGGGGGAGCTACTCCACCGGGGGCACCCAGACGGCGGTCCAGTCGAATGGCGCCTATTCCCAGACGGTTCTGCAGCAGGAAGCGAACAATCGGTTGCCGGCGTCGTTCGCCGGATCGCCTTTCGACGCCAATGTCGCCAAGACCGGCGCCGTCGGCGGGCAATGGCTGGTCTACGAGAACAGCAGCTCCCTCTGCGGCCACCTGAATGGCCATGCGGGGACCCAATATTGCAACGGCAACCAGAGCCCACCGCCGACAAATGGCACCGGCAGCGCCCCGGGCGGCTCCTTCACCCAGCCGGCGGCTGGCGCGGCGACGTTGCTCAGCAATCTACAGGTAACAACCAGCGCCGGTTCGAGCAACCCCAACGGCATCAACTCCAACGCCGTGCTGGTCAAAGCCGGCCAGCCGGTTCCCGTGCTGGTGCTGGGCACCAACACCAGCAGCCCGTCGATCGGGGGCGCTCCGACTCAGAACGGCAGCTCTCAGTCTTGCGCCTGGATCGATTCGCCGCTCCTGCTGACCACCGGAACTCTGCGCGCCTATTTCGAATTCTCCACCGTCGGCAACGGTCAGGGCGACGGGTTCACCATGGCGTTTCTGCCCGCCGCGACCAGCTTCGCCAATGGCACGCCGTGCGGCGGGACACCGGGAGGACAGGGCACCCCGGGCGGCAGCGGCAACCTCAATCAGGGCAGCTATCTAGGGTTCGAGGCGATCACCGATGGCGGGACCACCGGCACCGCCACGGCGACCGGCGCGCGCACCAACGGCAAGCTGTCCGCCGTCGCGGTCAATGCCGGCGGCGCCGGATATCTGTGGGCGCCGCCGGTGGAGGTGACGGGATCCACCAACAACGAGGGCTCGGCCTATGTGTCGCAGATGAATGTCAGCGGCATCGTCGTCACCTATCCCGGGGTCGGCTACATCGCGGCCAAGGACCTAAGCCCGGCACCGGCGGTTACCATCGCCCCGGCCGGTGGAGCCAACTATAAAGCCAACCCTCTGGTGACGATCGAAACGGCTACCTCGACGGGATGCACAGCTAATTGCGCCAACGCCAGCGGTACTGCGCAAATCAATTCCAGCGGCCAGGTGATAGGACTGACGGTAACCCCTGGAATGGCGGGAAGCGGCTACAAGCGCGCCCCGGCCGTCACCCTTGCCTCGGCCGCCTCGACCGGCTGCAGCACCGGCTGCGCCGACGCCATCGGCGCCTCGGCCACCATCAACGGCAGCACCGGCGCGGTCAGCGGGTTGTTCATCAGCAGCGACACCTGTGTCCAGAACAGTACCTGCGGCACGGCGAAAGTCAGCGGCATGGATATCCGCACCGTGGTCCTCGACAATCCCGGCTCGGGCTATCTCGTTGCGCAGAATTTCGGCGGTCTGGGCTATACCAGCAATCCCAGCGTCTTCATCAATCCGGTCGCGCCCGGTAATTCCGGCGGATCGGGCGCCAGCGCCACCGCCATCGCCACCAACGGCTCCGTCGCGGCCATCGCCCTCACCGCCAGCGGCCACTATTCCACCTCGAACATCGTCATTACCATTGCCGGCGGCGGGATCGCCTACGCCACCATCCAGAACATCAATGCCGGCCAGGTGTCCGATGTGCAGCTGCAGAATGCGGGGGGCGGCTATCCGGCCAATACCACCGTGGTGTTCTCATTGCCGGCGCCGCTCAATTGCACCACCGGCTGTGTCGCGGCGACCGCCGTCGCCAATACCGATAATCAGGGGCACATCACCGGCATCAGCATCTGGAATGGCGGATCGGGCTATGCTACCGCCTACGACAAAGGCAATTGGACGCCGGTCACCGATACGACCCATGTGCCCGCGACGGCGGTTGCCGTGGTCAGCAACGGTCAGATCACGGCGATCGAAGAGGCGGGCGTCAACGTCACGGTCGTACCCTCCGCCAACGAGACGAAAACGCCGACTGCCGCAACTATCACCCCGACCATCGGCGCCAATGGCGCGATTACCGGCTTGACCCTCACCAGCTTCGGCAGCGGGTACAATTATGTGCCCACCATCAAGTTCACCGGGCCGACCAATTGCGCGCAAGGCTGCACGACCGCGACGGCCCATGTCCAGGCGATGGGGGTCGACACGGTCAGCGTCTCCAATACCGCCAATGAACCGTTTACCGCCCTGGCCAGCATCGGCATCGATCCTCCGATCACGACCGGCGCCACTCCCTGCAGCGGCTCCTGCTTTCCCGCCACCGCGGCGGCCAATATGACGGTCGTCGCGATCACGCCGTCGAACGCGGGCTCGGGCTATACCAGCGCGCCTGCCATCTCGCTGCCGCCGCCGCTGGTGCTGCCCAAGCTGGCCCTGGAGTTCCGCACCTACCACTACCCGAACGATCCCGATTATTCCGACTATGGCTATCACGACGACTGGGGCTATCTCGGCAGTGTCACCGCCGCCTATGCCGCGGGAACGAAGATCTCCTCGGCGCTGGTCTCCGCCACCGCCACCCAGGAAGGCGGGGCCTATCGCACCCTGGCCAATTATTCCCTGCCGACGGCCTATCCGGGAACCCAGGGGTTCAACAGCAATATCCGCCATGACGACAACGTCAATTGCAGCGGCGTCGCCACCAGCAACTGCGTGCCGGAATATGTCGGGCTGCTGGTGGTGGACGCGCTGCACCATGACACCACCTATCACTACTCCACCAACACCGCCAATTATGGGCTGGACAACACCGCCTATACGGTGAGCCCGAGCTGCGATTCGGCCGCCGGCAACAACGCCGCCCTGCACGAGGGCGGGTTCGTCGCCGGCGGCGCCAGCACCGGCGGTGCGCTGGCCTCCCCCAGTACGCCGAATGCCGGCGGCTGCACCTATGACACGGTGGCGCAGACCAACATCGTCACCAACAGCGGTCCGATTACCGATACCCAGGACGCTACCAACGTGGCCTACCACCCGGTGCGGGTCGAGATCCGCCGTTACTGCAACTCGAGCTGCTCCTCGTGCGGCAACATCGGGACGCAGGGCGACAGCTACATGCAGGTGGCGGCCTATATGGATTGCGACAGCGCCGCCCTCGGCGGGCGGGCCTGCAGCGATCTCTCGCAGAATATACTCGTGGCGGGCAGTCAGGTGTTTTCCGTCGCCGTCACCAATGGCGGCAGCGGCTATACTTCGGCGCCGTCTGTTGGCCTGAGCGGCGTCGGGACGGGTGCCACGGCAACCGCCACCATCGCCGGCGGCAAGGTGACTGCGGTGACGATCACTGCCCCCGGCTCCGGCTACACGGCCGCACCGGCCGTGTCGTTCACCGGCGGCGGCGGCACGGGGGCGGCGGCTACGGCGTCGCTCTCGGGGCTGCCGCTTCAGGCCAGCTATAGCGGCGGCCATGTCTATGCGATCAATTATTGCTCGGTGGATCCCGGCGCGACCAATTGGACCTCGTCGCAGCGGGGGCTGTCCTCGCTCGATCAGGTGATTGCCGGCTTCACCGTCGGCGCGGGATCGGCGACGCGCGGCGTGCTGATCCGCAATGTCCTGGTGGGAACCTATAACTGAGGCGGAATTTGGCCCTCAGGCTGCGGTCGCCATGCTGCGCATTTTCTTCCAGGCCCATTTGCTGACCTGGGCGGACAGCCAGCCGCGCGGTTTCAGGCCGCTGGCGCGGAAGGCCATGGTGACCACCTGCTCGGCATGGTGCGGGCGGTAGTGGCCGTAGGCGCGCATCGCGTATTCGCGGGCGCAGCGGTCCTTGTCGTAGGGCAGATCGGATTCGTTGGCGCAGTGATAGGCGAAAGCCAGTTCGTCGTCGTCGGTCTCGCGGATGCGCTCGACCACCACCTTGAGGCGATTCAGCACCGAGAGCGGCTCGCGCGATTGATAGCGCTCCAGCCCGTCATAGAAGGTGCGGTAATGGCGGAACTCGTCCGAGGCGATGCGGTGCGCCAGCTGCTTCAGCACCGGCTCGTCGGTGGCCTCGGACAGGGCGGTGTAGAAGGAACTGGTGCCGGTCTCGACGATGCAGCGCGAGACCAGCTCGCCGGTGCGTGAGCCGCGCAGCGATTCGGTTACGTCGGTGTCGATCTTGTAGCCGTCGGTGAACTTCTTGAACGCCGCGTCGAAATCGAATGAAGGATCGGCCATCCGCGCATAGCGGGCCAGCATGCGGCCATGCTGTTCTTCTTCCAACTGCCATTCGGCCAGGATTTCGGCGAATGCGGGGTCGTCCTGGAAGATGTTGTGAAGGTACAGGGTGTATTGCGCGGCGTTGTACTCGGTCAGACTCGCCGCCTTGATCAGCTTCAGCAGGTCCCGATCGAGTTTGCCACCGTCGAAAGCATCCCAAGCAATATCGTCAGCCGTCCAGCGCGGCATGGTCTGCCCTTTCTGCTCTTCTTCTTCCCTCAAAGTCCGGCGAGATTAATATCGTCACACGTCCTATTGGGCGCAAGCGGATTTTAGGGAAGCCTCAATTGATCGCAGCGTGCATCGCCTGTGCCACCGCAAGGCGGCGGGCGGCCTCGCGCTTGGCATGGTCGCTGGTGGCGGCGGCCAATTCGGCTTCGGCGGCGCGAATGCGCGCCACCACAAAGTCGCCGGTCAGCTCGGCCAGCGGGATCGCTTCCTCGGCCAGGACGGTGATGCGCGTCTCGTTCACCTCGGCGAAACCGCCGGCGACGAAGATGCGCTTTTCCACGCGGCCGTTCTCATAGACGTCGATGACACCGGGGCGCACCCCGGTGATCATCGGCGCATGCTGCGGCAGAGCGCCGAAGTCGCCCTCGGTGCCAGGAACCACCACCATCTCAGCCGGTTGCGAGATCAGCAGCTTTTCAGGCGATACCAGTTCGAATTCGGTAGTCGCAGCCATTTTAATTACTCTCGTCCTTGGGGTCCGGAGATCAAGCGGCTTCCGCCGCCATCTTCTTGGCCTTCTCGATGGCTTCCTCGATGGTTCCGACCATGTAGAAGGCCGCTTCCGGCAGATGGTCGTACTCGCCCGAGACGATGCCGGCGAAGCCCTTGATGGTGTCTTCCAGCGAGACCAGCTTGCCCGGGCTGCCGGTGAACACTTCGGCGACGTGGAAGGGCTGCGACAGGAAGCGCTGGATCTTGCGGGCGCGGGCCACGACCAGCTTGTCTTCTTCCGACAGCTCGTCCATGCCCAGGATGGCGATGATGTCCTGCAGCGACATGTAGGTCTGCAGGATGCGCTGCACGTCGCGCGCCACCTGGTAATGCTTCTCGCCGACCACCTTCGGGTCGAGCACGCGCGAGGTGCTGTCCAGCGGGTCCACCGCCGGATAGATGCCTAGCTCGGCGATCGAGCGGTTCAGGGTGGTGGTGGCGTCCAGATGGGCGAACGAAGCGGCCGGGGCCGGGTCGGTCAGATCGTCGGCGGGCACGTAGATGGCCTGCACCGAGGTGATCGAGCCCTTCTTGGTCGAGGTGATGCGTTCCTGCAGATTGCCCATCTCGCCGGCCAGGGTCGGCTGATAGCCCACCGCCGAGGGAATACGGCCCAGCAGCGCCGACACTTCCGAACCGGCCTGGGTGAAGCGGAAGATGTTGTCGACGAAGAACAGCACGTCCTGGCCTTCCTCATCGCGGAAATATTCCGCCTGGGTCAGGCCGGACAGGGCGACGCGGGCGCGCGCACCCGGCGGC
>Ga0213872_10001883_pt1 | contig 12941 bp, 12 predicted proteins | sample VelepicomBERX_R2_FD_160071 | JGI IMG/M metagenome (GOLD analysis project Ga0213872, IMG submission 160071) | Rhizosphere microbial communities from Vellozia epidendroides in rupestrian grasslands, the National Park of Serra do Cipo, Brazil - RX_R2 | ecosystem: Host-associated > Plants > Roots >...
GGCTTCGTTATGAAAATCCGTGATTTTGGCGTCGAACGCTGGATGGACCTCTATGAGACCAAGTGTGCGTACAACTTGGCCGAAACGTGCGTCGAGTCGCTGACCATCCGGCAGTTGCTGGAAATGGCCGGCAAGACCGACTCGATTCTGGAAGAAATTCTGCCGTTGAAGATGACCTATGGCGAGATCAATGGATCCACTCGGTTGCGCAATGCGGTTGCCAAACTGTACGAAAAGCAGACGCGGGACAATATCCTGATTACGCATGGTGCAATCGGCGCCAATGCGCTGGTCCATGAAACCCTGGTCGAACCGGGGGATCGGGTTATTTCGGTTCTGCCCACCTATCAGCAGCACTATTCGATTCCCGAAAGCTATGGCGCGGACGTGAAGATACTTCGGCTGCGCGAGGAAAACCAGTTCCTGCCCGATCTGGATGAACTCAAGCGTCTGGTCAACAACAAAACGAAGCTGATTGCCATCAATAACCCGAACAATCCGACGGGGGCTTTGATGGACAAGGCCTTCCTGCAGCAGATCTGTGCGATTGCGGACAAGTGCGGCGCTTATGTGCTGAGCGATGAGGTGTATCGCGGCAGCAATCAGGAAGGCGATGGATTCAGCGCGGCAGTCGCTGATCTCTACGAGAGAGGGATCAGTACCGCCAGCATGTCCAAGCCGTTCTCGCTGGCCGGTCTGCGGCTGGGCTGGATGGTCTGTACCCCGGAGCTGGTCACTGCGGCAGCCTGTCACCGCGATTACAACACCATCAGTGTTGGCATGCTGGATGACCACTTCGCCTCGATCGCCCTGGAAAATCTCACACCGATTCTTGAGCGCAGTCATCGCATTGTTCGTGGTAACCTGTCTATTCTGGACGCTTGGGTCTCGAAAGAACCGTTGATTTCCTACGTCAAGCCGAAATCCGGTACTACCGCTTTGTTGAAGTATGACCTCGACATGTCGTCTTGGGATTTCTGTGTCAAGTTAGTCGAGTCCAAAGGTGTGATGTTGACGCCGGGAAGCGTGATGGACATGGAAGGCTATCTGCGTATTGGCTATGCCAATAACCCTGACGTGTTGAAGGCCGGCCTGGCAAAGATGTCCGAGTTCTTGCGCGAAAACGCTGCCGCCTAATCCAGGACGGTTATTCGGTTTGAGGGCCCAATCCAGACAGCCACGGCTTGGCGCTGTGGCTGTTGCTTTGGCTGGTTATGTCATGGCCAGCCGATTCGACTCACCTTGAACTGAATGTGTGCCCGTACCGTGAAAAAAAATCAGCCAACTGAAATTCAGCAATATTTGCTGTCTCACTACAGTCATATCGCCGACAGTATCGCCAAACTGTTTTTCCCTTATGCCGAGGTCGTGATTCACGATTTGGATTCGCAGCGTGTTCTCTACTTTGCGAATAATCTATCGCGGCGCGTTGTCGGCGATGACTCGGCGCTTGAACACATTGAGCGCACCATCACGAAAAAATTCGTCGGTCCCTATGAGAAGATCAATTGGGATGGACGGCGGATGCGAAGTGTCAGCTCGGTATTGTTTGACGAGCAGGGCGTGGCGCGGGGCCTGATGTGCATCAATTTCAATATTGCCGTGTTCTCTGATATGCAATCGATGCTGAGCCTGTTCATTACTGGCGCAGGCATGGTCGAGCAGCCAACGGAACTGTTTCATGACTACTGGCAGGAGCGGATCAATACCTTTATTCACGGGTGGCTGCAGAACCGCCAACTGGCGCTGAATACCCTTGAACGCCAACATCGTAAAGAGCTTGTCGAGGCGTTGTATGCCGAAGGCGCGTTCAATGGCAAAAGTGCGACCAATTACATTGCCAATGTGCTTAGTTTGGGCCGTGCCACCGTTTATAAATATTTACAAAGTTTGAAGACAAAGGATGCATAGCAGGGTGCCGCCCGCAAGGTCCCGTTGTGTGATGGTTCGATACATATGATTATTTTGATGCTTCACAGCGCCGATTTTTCGTTTGTCTCTTCCTTTGCTTAGGCTCGAAGGGGGGACGATGCCTGAATGTAGACCCGGCTACCTTGCCCTTGTACGGAATCCGGCGTTTATTCCGCTACTGCTCAGTCAGGCCATAACCAATCTAGGCGACGGCTTGTTCGCGGTGGTGTTGGTTTGCGTGGCGGTCAAAATAGGCGCCAGTCCGGGGCAACTTGGAGTCATTACCTGTGGCCTGGCGCTGCCTCGCGGTGTTTTGGGGCCGCTAGGCGGCGTGATTGCAGATCGAACCGATAAAAAGCGGATGTTGCTGGCGATTGAGTGGCTACGCTCTGGCGTCATGATCTTGATCGCCGTTCTAGGTGGCATCGTTGGTTTGAATGTCTGGGCCCTGGCCCTGGCGGGACTGGTTGTTTCCGCTTTGTATGCCGCGGCGGCCCCCGCCGCCAGATCCCTGATCCCGCTACTGGTGCCTGACGGTCAGTTGCAACTTGCTAATAGCATGGTTCAAGGCATCACTTGGCCCGCTTATTTTTTGGGTGCCGGCCTGTTTGCCTTGGCGCAGCATGCATTGGCACCGGTACATCTCTTCTTTCTTGTGCTGGGGTGTTTTGCGCTGTCATCGCTCGTGCTGATGACTTTGCCTAGCCGGGGGCGTGTCACGTCCACGGCGCGTCTGAGCTCGCAACAAATCGTTTCTGATCTGGTGATCGGATATCGTGCGTTGCGGGGCCATCCTGTCCTCTATGTCCGCGTGATGACCTACGCGCTCTATTCTTTCTTCTGGCGTGGACTATTGCAGGTGGCGTTGCCACTCCTGGTGCTGAGAGCATTGCCGCTGTATGCCAGCCTGTACGGGGCCTTGATGTTGGCTAACGGTTTGTGCGAGTTGGTTTCAAACTTGGTGATCGGTAAAATCCACGTCTCTCGTCCCTTGCATATCGCGTATGCCGGGGAGCTGATCATGGGGTTGGCCGCCTGGGGGATGATGCTAAGCGCCCATTTCCCGCAACAAGTGTATGGTCTGTATTTTGCTGCCGTACTGGTTGGGATATCCGCAGCGCTGATTGATATCCCGTTGATGACCGAGCTGCAACGCCATATACCGCAACAGCATATTGGCAAGGTGTTGAGTTACTGGTTCTCGATTGGGGCCGTTGGCGGTGGCGCGGGCTCATTGATCTGCGGCTTGGTTTTAGAGCATGTAGCCCTTGTTCCCGCCTTGATTTCTTCCGGCGGACTTCTCGGGTTGTTTGGCGTGGCTATGCTGATGTGGTATCGGCGCTGCCTGGCCCCGCTGCCCGTCGGCGATGGCGCTTAGCGCCTCTGCCGTGTCGTTGATGTGCTCGATCCGATCGACAAAGCCGCTGGCAAGATTCTTGTCCTGCCAGCGTTGATGGTTCCCTTGTTCAGAAATCAGGCCTGGTGGCGGTGACGGCTGTGGCAGAGGGAAAGCGGTGAGCTCTGAAGCCGTAAATCACATACCCCAGCAGCATCACGAGTCCTCCCCAGAACACGGCGTCAGTCCCCGTTGATGCAATGCCATACAGGCTGAATCCCAGTGCGACCATCACGATGAATGTGCTCTTCATATAAACCTGCGCGCTGACCGCATGACGCTTCATGATCGTGGGAAGTGCAGAGAGCGAGAAGATAAAGGGAACAACGTTCGTGAAAACCGCCAAGTTAACCAGAATATTGAATTGCTGATTCAGGTCTGGCGAGATGGTCATCAACGCGATCAGGCTCTGAATGGCGGTAATCAATACCATGCCCTTGATGGGGACATCCTTTGTATTGACTTCGCTGAATAGCGTTGAGAATAGACCATTCTCCGCCGCGGCTTTAGAAACCTGCGCAATGGTGAATTGCCAGCCTAGCAATGACCCCGCGCATGCCGCGACAGCGAGCAGTGTGATGGTATCGCCAATGGAAGGACTGAAGATCTTGGCGAAGGCGAGTCCGAATGGCGCTGCGGCGTTTGCTAGTTCGTTGTTGGGAATGATGCCTTGGATCGCGCTGGTGGAAAGGATGTATATCACCGTGGCGATACCCGTTCCGGCCAGGACCGCGATAGGAACGTTCTTCTTCGGATTTTCGACCGCTTCGGAGTTGGCGCAGGCGGATTCCATGCCCAGAAAGGCCCAAAGAGTCAACGAAATCCCCGAGGAGATGGCCGTGCCGATGGGTTTGTGCTGGATGTTCCACGCATGAATGAACAGCGCCGGATGGAACCAGAACCACCCAAAGAAGGCCAGGGAAGCAACGGGAATGATCACGCCCCATACACTGACGCTGCTAATTTGGCCTGTGATGCGTGCCCCGCCAAAATTGGCGATGGTGGTAACCCACAGAGTCAATATGACACCAATGCAGGTATTGATTGGCGATTTGGCCAGCCATGGAAAAAAGGGGGTTAAATAGCCAATGACAGAAATGGCGATTGCAACATTGGCAATGGCCAGCGACAGATAATAGGTATAGGAGGCCATGAAAAAGGAAGACTTGCCATGAGCTTCCTCTGCGTAAGCGGACATGCCGCCAGCGCGCGTCACATAGAAACTGCATTGGGCGAATGAGTACGAAATTGCCATTGCGCCAATGGCCGAGACGATCCACGAAAGGATGGTTATGCTGCCGACTCTTGCAAGATTGGCGGGTAGTAAGATGACGCCGGACCCCATCATGTTGACGGCGACGAGGATGGTGAGTCCAACGACTCCCATTTTGCTGGATTTGGTTGACATTTTTGGCTCAAAAAGGGGAACGCTTAGATATCGGGAAGCGGCATCATTTTCATGCCGGCATGAGGTAGCAGTACGGTGGCTGTGCTCACCCAGGTGAGGATGAGGAAGGTTATCGGGATATTTTCAGTGATGGCCATGGTGTCTACTTTTAGTCTATTGTGGAATGAAATTCCATTATACGTGTAGGATGCCCCCACGCGTCAACAGCCAGTCGGTAGAGCGAGCGCGGGGAGCAGACGGCCGTTCTCGCCCGGGGCGTCGACTCGTTCGGCCGCGCGCGCTCGGCCACCTTTGCCGCCTACCAAGAAGGTGTCGTCAGTCAGATCGAGGTGCTACAAGCCGATGAAAGCTTGCTGCGCGCTTCCGACGTGCACGTACAGGCGCAAACGGAATCGGCGCGCGCAGCGGTCGCTGCCTACAAGGCGCTCGGCGGCGGTTGGCAGCCTGACGAGTCCGAGGTATTGGCGACCCCGTAGCGACAGCCGCCCGGCCCCCGGCGTTGCGATCTGCGTGCAGCGCTGTTCAAAAGTCAGGCTGCATGTTTGAAAGGCGAGCCCGGTCGATGCCCGTGGGTTGTCGCTGCGCGCCGAACCCACGCTACGAAAACGCTGATGGCACTGTAGCGTGCGTTCGCGAAGCAACGCACGGCGTTCCCTTCGGAAAAACAGGATCAGTTCAAATCGTAGTGCGTCTGCAAGTTAATCCACGACTCGGCGTCGGTGCCGAAGAATGCCGCCAGGCGCAGGGCAGTATCGCTGCTGATGCCGAGTTTGCCATGGACGATCTTGTTGATTTGCCGTGGCGGTACGTCGAGGGCCTTGGCGAGGGTGCTTTGGGAGATGTTCATCGGCTCCAGCCAATCGAGCAATAGTATTTGCCCTGGATGGGCTCGTGGCACTTCACGCATTTTTGCTCCCTGTCATCTCTAGTTAGTCGTGTTCGATATGAACCTTGCGGGTGAAGGCAGTTATCGCCTGAGCGTATCGTTCTCCCTCATTGGGTGTTTCTCCAAAAAACACCTCGCCGCAGGTGGTGCAATATTCGCCCTGAACGGCCGGCACAACCAGTGTTTGGCCTCTGTAGTTGAAGATCAAATCACGGGCCTCTTGCACTATGGTGTGTGAGGCGCCGCAGGCCGGACAGATAGGGGCCGGTACTACTTCATATTTCATCTAGCGCTCCTTGCTGATCGATGCCCGTGGGTTGCCGCTGCGCGCCGAACCCACGCTACAAAAACTCTGATGGCGCTGCGACGTGCATTCGCGAAACAATGCACGGTCCCATGCGGAAAAACTGGGCTAGTTCAATATCGTAATGTGTCTGCAAGTTAATCCACGACTCGGCGCCGGTGCCGAAGAGCACTTACGAGCGCTAACACTTCGTTTCATCAGGTAGTAGCCTATCCGCGTCACGCTCACGCGCATGTTCGATCGCCCGGTGCAGACGCTCTCTGAGTAACTCCGCTGGCGGCAATTCGATCAGATATTCCGCGACATGAATCGACTTGTCGTCGAGCTGTAGCAACTCCACCTGTTCGGCATCGGCGCTGGCACACAGAATCAGGCCGATTGGCGCCTCCTCGCCCGGCGCTCGCTCGTGCTTGTCTAGCCAGCGTAGATAGAGTTCCATCTGGCCGGTGTGTGCCGGCTGGAAGGATTCCAGCTTCAGTTCGATGGCGACCAGGCGCCGGAGGTGGCGATGGTAGAACAGCAGATCCAGGTAGAAATCGTCCTTGCCCACCACCATGCGCTTTTGGCGGGCAACGAAGCAGAAGCCACTGCCCATTTCGAGCAGAAAGGCTTCCATCTCACGTAGGATGGCAGCCTCCAGGTCTTTTTCGCTCCAGGCGCCCGAGAGACCGAGGAAATCGAGTAGGTATGGATCACGAAATACCAAATCGGGCGACAACTGGCCTTCACGCAATGATGCTAGTTCCTGCCGCACGACGTCTTCGCTGTGCTTCGAGAGCGCGGTACGCTCAAACAGCATGCCACCGATCTTCTGGCGTAGGGTGCGTACGCTCCAGCGTTCAACCCGGCACAGTTCGGCGTAGAACTCACGCGCTAAAGGGTCTTTCAGTGGTAAAAGCGCCATGAAGTGAGTCCATGTCAATTCTTGTATCAGTGACACAAGAATCTGCTCATCGGGAAACAATTCGGCAAAACGGACCATCCGGGTCAAGGCCGAGTAGCTGAAGCCCTTGCCGAACTCGCGCTCTAATCTTTGTGCCAGCGAAACAAGAATCTGCTGGCCGTAGGCCGCACGGCCCATGGAGAGATTTTCCGCCAACAGCCGCTTGCCGATGCGCCAATAGGTGATTGTCAGCGCCGTATTTGCCGTTCGCGCCACCTGGCGCCGCGCATCTTCGATCAACCCCCTTAGTTCGCGAAGTAGAGCGTCGGCATGGACTGCTGGATCGCTCATTTGCACTCACCCGATCATCAGAATCAAAAGCCGCAGTAGACGCTGTCCAGAAAATGCCACGGTTTGGCCTCGATAGGTGAAGATCAACTCACGGGCCTCTTTTACTAGGGTGTGTGAGGCGGCGCAGGCCGGGCAGATAGGGGCCGGTACTACTTCATATTCCATCAAGCGCTCCTTGCTGATTGATGCCCGTGGGTTGCCGCTGCGCGTCGAACCCACGCTACAAAAAAACATGGCCAACCCGTTCTCCACGGGCGAGCCATCTCGCGGTTAAATCAACGCCGCAGAGCGTGCGTGGTGCGGCTCGCTCTCGGTCGTTGCGCCTAGCTCGTTGGTGATATGGGTGAGATTGGGATCAGCGCTCATGACAAGCCTCCATTCCAGATGAGGAAAGCCATGCGTCGAGACGCATGGCGGCTTGTGTCATCTATTTAGGAACAGCCAGGGTAGGGGGCGTCGTTTTTCGCGTCGAGCTTGCGCGGTTGCGTTAGTTGTTTGGTTTCAGAAATGTTCTTGTCGTAGTTAAGTGCACTGGAAGAGGGGGGCACGCAGTAGCGCGCGTTAGCCCAGCAACGCACGGCCTCTGGATGTGCCCCGACGGACATTGCCTGCGGCGAATACACGCTACCCGGGCAGTGTTTCCTTGATACTTTTCATTGAAAATCCCCGGTTTATTGCCTGAGAAATGTAGACGTTTACAGTGATTTACAGTGGCTGTTCTCAAAGTGACACAATGGAATTACCCGTATTTTAGATTTATGTGTAACAACGTTGACATGAAATACGGTAAACGTTTACAGTCGCCACAGCAACACACAGCAAAGCAACGCTCAATAACCCTAACCGTCGACATCTCTATGATGTAAGGACGGGTTCAACGGAGTTCGCGATGAAAGAAAAAATCCAGCAACTCGGTGGGTTTATGGCCGGCATGGTCATTCCCAACATCGGCGCCTTCATCGGCTGGGGGTTGATCACCGCCCTCTTCATACCGACAGGTTGGCTGCCCAATTCCACCTTCTCACAGGTGGTGGGTCCGATGATTACGTATCTGCTGCCTTTGCTCATTGGTTATACCGGCGGCAAGATGATTCATGATGTACGTGGTGGCGTGGTCGGCGCGGCAGCGACCATGGGTGTGATCGTCGGGGCAGGCATCCCGATGTTCCTGGGCGGCATGATCATGGGCCCCCTGGGCGGCTGGGCGATGAAGAAGGTCGACCAACTGCTTGAAGACCGGATTCCGGTCGGCTTCGAAATGCTGGTGAACAACTTCTCCGCCGGTATTCTGATCATTCCGCTGGTGTTGATCGGTCAAATGATCATCGGTCCGGTCGTAGGCGGTTTCAGCGCCATCGCCGGCCATGTGGTCGACATTCTGGTCAAGGCGCGTCTGCTGCCGTTGGCCGCCATCATCATCGAACCGGCCAAGATCCTGTTCCTGAACAACGCGCTCAATCACGGCGTACTGGCGCCGCTGGGCGTGATCGCCGCCAAGCAAACCGGCCATGCCATTCACTTCCTGCTGGAAACCAACCCCGGTCCGGGCCTGGGTCTGCTCGCCGCCTTCTATTTCGCCGGCAAGGGCATGCTCAAGCAATCGGCTCCTGGCGCAATGATCATTCACTTCCTGGGCGGCATTCACGAAATCTATTTCCCGTATGTCCTGGCCCATCCGATTATGCTGTTGTCGGTCATTAGCGGCGGCTGCGCGGCGGATTTCTGGTTCGTCGTCAGTGGTGCCGGTGTGGTGGCAACGCCGTCGCCGGGTTCCATCTTCGCGTATCTGGCGGTCATTCCCCCGGGCTTCCACTTCCAAGTGCTGACCGGCGTGGCGATTGGCGCAGCGGTGTCCTTCGCGGTGGGCGCGCTCATCCTGAAGGTCTACCCGGTGCGTGAAGAGGAAGAAGAGGCCGGCGAGTCGGCCTGAGTAACTCAATAACTTTAATGTGTCCTTTACCGGAGCAAATCATGTCCCAGTCAATTCCTGCATCGCAAGTCAAGACAATCATTTTCGCCTGTGAGGCGGGGATGGGCTCTAGCCTGATGAGCGTCAACGCCCTGAAGAAGAAACTCGCCGCGGCCAAGGTGGCGGATATCACGGTCGTGCATAAGCCGGCCCGGGAGATTCCGCCTTCCGCTCAAGTGGTCGTGGTGCATAAGAGCTTGGCCGATGTGGCGCGATCCAAGGCGCCGAACGCGGTGGTGGTCACCTTCAAGACCTTCTTGAACGACCCCGTGTTCGATTCCCTGGTGAAATCCCTGGCCGCTGGGACAGACATTGTTGCTACCGAGTGATTCACGAGAAATTTGATTATGTCCGTCCTCTCCCTTGGCCTGATCCACCTGGGCGCCACCGCCACGAGCAAGTCCGACGCAATTCGTCAGGCTGGTGAATTGCTGGTTCGTGGCGGCCGGGTGCGGCCAGAATATGTGGAGGACATGCTGCTGCGCGAGCAGTCCATGTCCACCAGCATGAACAACGGGGTCGCCATCCCCCACGGCAAGGACCCGAACGTGCCCTTCGTGCTCGAGACCGGGATTTCGGTTCTGCAGCTCACGCACGCGGTGCCGTGGGATGATGGCGAACCGGTCTCCCTGGTCATCGGCATTGCCGCCCGGGCGGGGGAGCACAACGGTGTGCTGATGAATCTCAGCGATGTCGTGGATGACGAGGCGAAGCTGGCCGAGTTGCTGTCCACGCAAGATCCCCAGCGGGTGCTGGATTATCTGAACGGCGCTCCTGCCGACGTGGCAGGCCTGAACGGCGAGGCGGCGGACAACGGCGACGAAGCCGAGGAGCTGACCGCTAGGCTTCAGGCCGAGCTGCGCGTTCCCAACCGCAGCGGTTGGCATGCGCGGCCGAGCGCGGTGCTGGTCAATATGGCCAAGCCGTTCAAGTCGGAGGTTCGCCTGTGCTTCGACGGCAAGGTGGCCAACGCCAAAAGCATGGTTTCCATCTTGAAGCTTGGCGTCTGCCACGGCGACATCGTCACCCTGGAAGCGTGCGGCGAGGATGCCGAGCTCGTGTTGGAAACCTTGTCGACGGCCATCCTGGCCGGGCTCGGGGATGCCGACGTGGGCGAGCCCGAGGCACCGGCTGCCGTTGTGGCAGTGCCCGAGCCGGTCGTTCCGGCGCCGGCGCCCGAGATCGCCGGGGTGCTGCGCGGCATTGCCGCTGCCCCGGGCATCGCCATTGGGCCGGCATTCCATTATAAAACCCGCGAGATCAATCCCGCGCGGCTGGATGCGCCCTGTAGCACGGGGCTGAGTCTGGAAGCCGCGCTGGCCGAAGCGCGGCGCCAACTGGCGGAGCTCCACCAGCAGATGCTGACGCAGAAGCTGGTCGCGGAAGCCGCCATCTTCGCCTCGCATAGCGAAATTCTGGATGACGTCGAAATCCTGAACGAGATGCGGGCGCACGAGGCAAACGGCGCCACGCCGGCGCGTGCTTGGCATACCGCCGTGGAAGACCAGGCGACGGCGATTGCCGCGCTGGGCGACCCGGCCTTATGTGCCCGGGCCGACGACCTACGCGACGTCGGTCGCCGGGTGCTGGGCTTGATGCTGGGGGATGCCGAGGAGCACGCCACCTTGCCGGACACCCCGGTGGTGGTGCTGGCGCGGGCGCTTTCGCCTTCCGATACGGCCTCTTTCCGCCCCGAGCGGGTGCTCGGGTTCATCATCGCCGAGGGCGGCCCCACGTCGCATATCGCGATTCTGGCGCGTGCCATGGGTTTGCCGGCGGTGGTCGGCGCCGGTTCCGGCGTGCTGACGGTAGCCGACCGTACCCCGGTGATTCTGAACGGCAATGACGGCACGTTGACGGTCGACCCCGAAGCCGGCGTGTTGGACGAGGCCGTGGCCAGCCAGCAGCGCTGGTTGGAACGCCGCCGCCGCGACCAGGCGCAGGCGTCGCTGCCCGCCGTTACCCAGGATGGCCATCGGGTCGACGTCACCGCCAATGCGGGCTCCGCGGTCAATGCCGAAGCCGCGCTTGAGCAAGGCGCCGACGGCATCGGCCTGTTGCGCACCGAATTCCTGTTCCTCGACCGCGCCGTGGCGCCCGACGAGGACGAGCAGTTCCAAGTCTACCGAACCATCGCCGACACCATGGGCGAGCGGCCGGTGATCGTCCGCACGTTGGATATCGGCGGCGACAAGCCGGTGGCCTACCTGCCGATGCCGCCGGAGGAAAACCCGTTCCTCGGCGTGCGCGGTCTGCGGCTGTGCCTGCGTCAGCCGGAACTGTTCCAGGCGCAATTGCGCGCCATCCTGCGCGCCGCGCCCCACGGCAATCTGAAGATCATGTTCCCCATGGTCAGCGACGTGGCCGAACTGCGCGAAGCCCGGGCCTTGGTGGAAGCGCAGCGGCGGTTGCTGGATGCGCCGCCGGTTCAGATCGGCATCATGATCGAGGTGCCCTCGGCCGCGCTGCTGGCGCACAAATTCGCGCCGGAAGTGGACTTCTTCTCGATCGGCACCAATGACCTGACGCAATACACGCTGGCCATGGACCGTGGCCACGCCGCCCTGGCGGACCGTCAAGACGGTCTGCATCCGGCGGTGTTGCACCTTATCGAACATACCGTTGCTGCCGCGCATCGGCACGGCAAGCGGGTCGACCTGTGCGGCGAGCTTGGCAGCGACGCCGCCGCCGTACCGATTCTGGTGGGGCTGGGCGTGGACGAATTGAGCGTCAGCGTTCCCGCCGTCTCCACCGTCAAGGCGCAAGTGCGCGCCTTGACCCTGACGGATCTCCAACCCCTGGCCCGTCAGGCACTGGACTGCGCTTCGGCCGCAGAGGTGCGGGAGCTGGTTCGGCAATTCAACGCATTCTCTGAAAGGAATTGATTATGGGAAAGAAATTCGACTCTTACCGTTCGCTGGACTATCCCGTACCGGAAACCAGCCTGACCTGGAACCTCTATGGGGTCGGCTTGGAGAGCATGGGCCGCAAGGGCGCGCCGGAAGCGCTCCCGGTGCTCGAGCCCGGCGATGATCAATTGCTGGTGCGCATCGACAGCGTCGGCGTCTGTTTCTCGGACATCAAGGTGCTGAAACAAGGCAGCGCGCACCCCAAGCTGTACAACCGCGACCTCACCGTCGAGCCCACCCGCTTGGGGCACGAGGTTTCGCTGACCATCGTCAAGGTGGGCAAGAACTTGCAAGGCGCTTATCAAGCCGGCCAGCGCATGGCGGTGCAACCCGACATCTATCAGAACGGCATGAGCACGGCGTATGGCTACACCATCCCGGGCGGGCTGGCGCAGTACCACCTCATCGGCAAGGAAGTGCTGGAAACCGATGCCGGTCCTTGCCTGCTGCCGGTGGCGGAGGATATGGGCTATGCCGAGTCGTCGCTGCTGGAGCCCTGGGGCTGCGTGATGGGCGCCTATACGCAGCGCCGCCGGCTGACGCCCAAGGAGGGCGGCACGCTCTGGATCATCGGCCAGCCGGGTGATGCCACGGCCTTTACGTGCGGTCTGGCGCTGAAACCGTCGCTGATCGTTCTGACCGACGTACCGCCGTCGATCAAGCAGCTCGCCCAGCAGTGGGGCGGCCGGATCGTCGAGAAGAATGGCCTGTCCGCGGCCGATTACCAGGCGCTGAGCCAGGAATTGACCCAGGGCGCCGGCTTCGACGACATGATGCTGCTCAACCCGGTTTCCGCCGCCGCAGTGGGCGAGGCCGCCAAGTTCATCGCCCGCCGCGGCTCTTGCAACCTGGTCGGCACCAAGCCGCTCGACGGTCTGGTGCAAGTCGACCTGGGCCGGCTGCATTACGACTATGTCGCCTTCG
>Ga0213872_10001885_pt1 | contig 12929 bp, 9 predicted proteins | sample VelepicomBERX_R2_FD_160071 | JGI IMG/M metagenome (GOLD analysis project Ga0213872, IMG submission 160071) | Rhizosphere microbial communities from Vellozia epidendroides in rupestrian grasslands, the National Park of Serra do Cipo, Brazil - RX_R2 | ecosystem: Host-associated > Plants > Roots >...
TGTTGTCCTTGATCATCGTGGCGACGTAGTCGTCGATCGAATCGGCGTACTGGAGCGCCTTGCGGGAGCGCACGAACTCGGGCTTGCCTTTCGAGTCCCATCCGACGAACTGGGTGATGGTCGTCTCGGTGATCATGATACCGGCGTCGTTGATGCCGAAGTCATCCTGGCTGGTGATGACGGCGGCCAGGCCGTCCATGAGGATGCGGTGGCCATGCTCAGGCTGGATATCGAAGATGATGACCCAGCGCGCGCCCTCGGCATAAGAGGACCAATTGTTGTGCGCGATGACGATCTTGCCGTCCCTGGTGTAGCTGCCGGTGGCGACGAAGGCGCTGCAGTTGCCTGGAGCCTTGATGACAGGGCCGTCGTCGGAGCGGAGCCCCTGGGCGCGCTCCTGCTTGTTGAGCCAAGGGACGTAGTAGTCTTGGAGCTCGATCTTGCCGTTCATGGCGACGATGTCCCAGACGTCGAGGTTCACACCCTTCGCGGCAACGCCGTCGGCGATGCCCTGGAGTTCCTTCTGATATTCGGGATCGATGCGCGGCCAGAGAATGGTGCGCCCGGCTTCGCGAAAGAAGGCCCAGTCGCGCCGGGTGACGTGCTCGGTTTCGACCTTCAGAACGTGGTAAGTGTCTTCGATCTCGGCCGAGAGCAGGTATCCGTGCTGATAGCCGATCTGCTCGGGCGATCCGTGCAGGTGGACGTAAGTCCAGCCGCCGCGCTCGAATCGGTAGGCCCCTTCGAGGCGGCTGTCCTGTGATTTAGGCGCGGCGTGTGCGGCGGCGACTGCGATCAGGGCGAGCAGAGAAAGACAGCGGCAGGATCTTGCGGACATGCAGGACGGTCTCCGGTGAAATGTAGTGACAATACTACAGGTTCCGGAAATCTGGCTGTTCCCTGCGCTGCTACCGCTTCTTCTTCGCTGGTTTGGCGGCGTGCTTCGCATGCTTGGGAGCCGGCTTTGAGGCGGCCTTCTTCGCAGGTCTGAGTGCGGGCTTCGGGGGTTTGTGAGCCGCCTTGGCCGGTGACCTGTGGGCTGCCTTCGCCGGCTTCCCGGGAGTTTTCTTCGCGGCAGGAGCCTTGGCGGGCGCACTGTGCGACGCAGCTTTCTTCGGCGCAGGAGCGTGTTCCGCAGCTTTGGCGGAAGGCTTCTTTTCGCGTCCCGACTTCTGCGGAACTACTTTTGGCGCCTTGCCGTCTGGAGCAGATTTAGCCGGCGCGGCCTTAGCCGCTTTCCCGCGAGCGGGCAAGGCGACTTCGGAGGCTTCTTCCGCCTCTTCCGCTTCCTCATCGCCTTCGTGGTCGACATTTCCGAGGCCGTGGCCCTCGTCGTCGAGCAGATTGACCGGGATGGGCAGTTCCTCCACTTCCTCGTCTTCAGCTGCCTCGACTGCCTCGGCTTCCTCTTCTTCGTCCCGAATCTTGAGACGGGCTTCCCCGCGCCGCCGGGAGCGGCCGATCTTAACGGGGGGCGGCGGTGCCGGCGGAGAATGGGGCTCGAGAAAGGCGCGCATCTCTTCTTCGGTTTGAAGCTTTTCGTCCATCAGCTGATAGAAGATCTGCTGCACAAGCTCCTGATAACCAGGCAGTTCGGGGACGATGCGCATTTCGAGCATCAGGGCGGTGGGTATCTTCTGGCGGGCCTCAGGCCAGACGGTGAAGAAATTCTTGAATTTGGTCTGCACCTGAGAGTTCTTGCTGGTGTAGGCCAGCCAGAGGATCGGCTCAGGCGCATGGCTGGTGAGCAGCTTCCAGGTGGCGGACGGCGCGACGTTCTTCTTGTCGAGCAGCTCCTTCTGGAACTCCTTAGCGGCCTCGTCGAACCGTTCCCAATAGGCGACAAAACCCGGCCGGGGGAAGCGCTTCTTGAGGGCGGCCAAGTCCTTCGGCGGCATCTTTGCCGTGAGGAGATCCATCTGCGGCGCGGAAATATCCGGACGGATTCCCTGGATCAGGAACTGGATGAGGGTCTGGTGAAGGGCCTCGAGCCCGGCGACATCCGCTCTGGCCGAGGTCCAGGTTGGGCAGATGTGCTTCATCCAGCCCTCGGCTTCCAAAGCCTTGAGTGCCTTGAGACCGTCCTCTTCGTGACCGATTTCTTCGAGCTCGTATCCCGTGAGGTACGGCGTGATGGCGTCGATGGCACCCGATTCCTTCGCATTCTCGTAACGAACCTTCGTGCGTTCCTCGAGGTCCCAGCCCGTACGTGTTTGAAAACGCACGGCCCGGAGGAGGCGAGAGGGATCCTCTATGAAGCCGTAGGGGCTGACGAGGCGAAGAAGCCGGGCTTCGACGTCGGCGATGCCATTCAGCGGGTCAAGAAGCAGGCCATAGGACCCTTCGTTCAGGGAAATGGCCATGGCATTGGCGGTGAAGTCGCGGCGGCGGAGGTCATCCAGCATGGTAGCCCAGTGGTAAACGGGCTTGCCCGGCTTCGGATACTCCTCGGTGCGAGTGCTCGAGACTTCGATCCGAACGCCCTTGAACCAGAAGAAAAGGGTTCGAGTAGGATCGTGCTCGCCCCAGAGTTCCGCACCGGCTTTTTCGAGTGATTTCTTTAACTTGAGGGCGTTTCCATGAACCGAAAAATCAAGATCGAGCACCGGAAACCCGGTTGCCAGGTCGCGGACTGCTCCCCCAGTGAGAAACACAGTCATGCCGTGGGGGCGCGCTGCGTCGCGGACCTGTGTCAGCGCATTTTGTTGAGCGGGGGATAGGCGGTTTTCAAGAAGATAAATATAGTCGGGCATGCCTTGACAATCTGGGAAGAGATATCAGCGCCGGGCCCCCGAAAATCTCGCTAAATACTTATTGAGCTATGGTTTACGGACAAGCCACGGCCAATTACAAAGCTCCAATGTAACACATGGTTAATTGCTTGGCTACGGCTTTGCACAATTTTCGCTGCGATCGGGTACCCGGCGTGAAACAATCCTAGGTCTGGATGCGGCAGGCCGGTTGTGAGCCGCGTCCGATGGCTGCTTATGCCTTCCAGCCGGAAAAAAGCCATTGCACGGAGATTTACGCGCGACTGGGTCGCGGGGTATGTGGTCTTCGACGGCTCTTCGCCGACCGGGTTTCTGAGGGACGATGCGCTGGAAATGCTGGGCCTGGACGGCAAAGTAGTGTCGCTGGAAGTCAGGACGATCAAGTGGCTGTGTTTCGTGCGGGACTTCAACTCCGGAGAGCCCGAAAATCCTGAGCGGCTGCAGCGCAAGACGTTTGCGGGCAGGCCGCGCACGGAGGGTTTATTTCTGCGGGCTACCCTGACCGATGGAGAGCTGATCGAGGGCATGGCGTCGAACGATCTGAGCCTGATTACGGCGGAAGGGATCCTGCTGACTCCTCCAGATACCCGGTCGAACACACAGCGGATCTGGATCCCGTCAGGTTCACTTTCGGCGCTGGAAGTAGTCGCGGTGATCGGAGCAACGGCGAAAAAGAAGCCAGTTGAGGAGAGGCAGGAGAGTCTGTTCTGAACTCCTGCCCCGGTGTTCAGCTCTCTCTCAACGCTTGCATCGGATCAATTCCTGCGGCGCGCTGCGCCGGGAGGAACGACGCGAAGATCGCCAGAAGCATCACGCAGAATGCAGCCAGTGTCAGCACGAGCGGGTCGAACGCGCTGACTCCAAAGAGGAACGACCGTAGCAGGTGAGAAAAGGCGGCAGCTCCGGCAAGCCCGATGGCGCAGCCGATAAGGGCCAGCTGGGCTCCGGAGGCGAGAATGAGGCCGACGATGCCGGAGCGCTGCGAACCGAGGGCCATGCGGATGGCCATTTCCTGCACGCGGAGCGCAACGGAAAATGCAATGACGCTGTAAATGCCGAGGATGGCAAGCAGCAGGGCCGCGGCCGCGAATGACGAGATCAGGGCGGTGTTGAAGCGGCGCGGTGCCTCGCTTTCAGAGATGGCGTGCTCCATGGTCTGGATCTGCGTCAGCGGGAGCTGCGGGTCGATGGAGCGAACCGTCGCGGTGAGGACCTTCTCCATCTGTTCGGGAGGCATGCCGGTGCGGAGGGCGATGAATCCGCCGTTACCGTTGAGGTCGCTGGGGTTGGCGAGAACTCCGAAGAATGTGTCTGACTGGCGGATGGTCACATAGAATTGCTGTTTCGCGGGGATGTCTGGCGAGCTTTCCTTCACATCTGCCACTTCGCCGACGACAGTGCCCCAGGGTGTCTGCAGCTTCTCGAGTCCAATGCGCAGGTGCTTGCCGATGGGGTCCTGTCCCGGCCAGGTTTGCTGGGCGAGCTTGTGGTTCACGACAACTGCGAGCTGTGCGCCTTCCTTATCGGCCTGAGTAAGGTAGCGGCCGCGCAGAAGCGGGATTCCCATCGCCGAGAAGTAGTCGCCTTGAACGATGACCATGGTTGCCAGATCCAACTCGCCCGGTTTCGCTGCGACGTATCCTTCGGCGAGGAAGGCGCTGTTGCTGAAATTGCCCGAAGCTGGGAGGAATGAAGTAAGGCCTGCGCTCTTGACCCCTGGAAGGGGCTGCAATCGCCGCAACAGCTCGTCGTTGAATTCATTGATCGAAGCCTGGGTAGCGTACTTCTTCTGCGGGAGTGCGTATGCGGCCACAAGCGTGTGATCGGGCTGGAATCCCAGGTCGACCTCGCGCATCTTCTCGAAGCTGCGCAGCAGGAGACCTGATGCGGCGACCAACACGAGCGCGATGGCGATCTCGGTGACGACCAGGGCGGAACGCAGGCGCGCGTGTCCGCCTCCGGAGGTGCCTGTGCGGCCGCCTTCTTTCAGCGTGTCATTCACGCTGGTGCGGATAGCCGCGAATGCCGGAGCAAGACCGCAGATTGCGCCGGTTAACAGAGCAAGCGCGAGGGCAAAAGCTACGACCACCCAGTCGACGCCGATTTCGTTGATGCGCGGCAGCGTCTCTGGCAGCAGGCTCGCACTGACGCGGAGCGTAATCGCCGCCAGAGCGAGACCGAGCACACCGCCGGTGATGCTCAGAACGAGGCTTTCGAGGAGTGCCTGACGGAGCAATGCCTGGGCGTTCGCGCCGAGGGCCATTCGGACCGCCACTTCTCTGCGCCGACGGATGGCGCGGACCAGAAGGAGTCCGGCTAAATTGGCGCAGGCAATCAGGAGCACTACGACGACGGCGAGGAAGAGAGTCCGAATAAGCGGGCGTGCCTGCTCGATCGCCTCCTCATGCAATGGACGCACAACGGGATGGATGGTGAAGCCAGCCATGTATGCCGGATAATTGCGCATCGTCTCCGCTGCCACGCGGCTGGCATCGCTAACTGCCTGCGCGGGAGTGACTCCAGACTTGAGGCGCCCAACCATCTGCCAGCTCCAATTGGCGGTGCCTTGCTGCGAGAGTTCCTGCTCGGTGAAGCTCATGGGAACCCAGAGTTCGCTGCGGTTCAGATGCCCGGGAACGAGCGGAAATTCGAAGTTGCGCGGCATGACTCCGATGACGACGTAGGGCTTGCGGTCGAGGAGGATCTTCTGCCCGACGATGTTGCGATCCCCATGGAAGCGGCTCTTCCAGGTGGCGTAGCTGAGGACTGCGACCTGCTGTTTCTGATCGTCTTCCTGCTGCGTGAAGACGCGCCCGAGCAAGGGCTGCACGGCGAGCGCAGGGAAGACTCCGCCGGTCATGCGCGTCGCGTTGACCATTGCGGGATCGCCGATTCCGGAGAGTTCAAACCCCGTGCCCTGATATCCGCCGAGGCTGGTGAAGCTATGTGTGTCGCGGGTGTAGTTGCGAATGTCGGGAACGGTGACACCGGCTTCGTTGCTGCCGCCGAGGTCCGCGCCCTGAATGATATCGGCGAGAACCATGAGCCTCTCCGACTGGGGGAATGGCAGGGGACGCAGCAGCACACTTTCGACGATGGAGAAGATGGCGGTCGTCGCGCCGATGCCAAGGGCCAGCATGAGGACCGCAGTTGCGGCAAATCCGGGGGACTTGAGCAGGTGGCGGACTGCGATCTTCAGGTCGCGGGCGAGGGACATATCTGCACTCCTAAAGTTAAAAGCTTGGGTAATCAAGAGCACGTTCGTCGCCAGAGGTACGGATTAGGGCAAGCGGTTGTTCCAGCGGGAATTACACCGAGATATGCAAGTCGGTACTACAGCGTCTGATCGCCGTAAGCGGACGGCGGTGTCCGAGGATGGACGGCGGCTATGAGGAGGTTTTGGGGACCTGAACAGGCAGAGAACGAACGCCTGAGCCAGTGGCGCGGAAGACGGCATTGGCAATGGCAGGGGCGATGGCGATGATGGGCGTCTCCCCGGCGCCGGCCGAGGGCAGGTCGAGGCGGTCGATCAGTTGAATGTCCATGTCGGGGACATCCGCGAAGCGCGGGACGAGATATTCGGCGAAGGAGCCATTCAGGATTTTGCCGTTTTCAAAGCGGACCTCTTCGCGCAGAGCCGCGCCGAGTCCCATCGAAATGGCTCCCTGGACCTGCGAGAGGAGATTGGCGGGATTGATGATGGCTCCGCACTCGTAGGTCTGGCAGATGCGGGTGACCTTGAGCTGTCCGCGCTGACGATCGAGCGCTACTTCAACGCAGGCGGCAACGTAGGAACCCTTTTCGACTCCACAGGCGAGACCAACGGCCGCGCCTTTCTGTTTCGAGCGCTCGGACCACTGGAATTCGGTCGCGGCTCTTTGCAGAACGGCGCAGAGGCGCGGATCGTCGAGGTGGACGAGGCGGAAGTCGAGCGGATCGGCACCGGCGGCTGCGGCGAGTCCGTCCATGAAGACTTCGCGGGCAAAGTTGTTGGCCGTGGCCGCCAATCCGCGATATGACCCGTGGCGAAGCGGCGGCTTTGAGGCAATGAAGCGGCATTCCTTCCTTGCAATGGAATAAGGCGTGTCGACGGCGTTGGGGCCGGAGTTGATGTTGATGAAATGCCAGGTGGCGATTTTGCCATGCGCGTCGAGGCTGGCTTCGGCGTCGATCACCGCGGCGGGACGGAAGTAGGCCCAGGTGAATTCTTCTTCGCGCGTCCAGCGTAGCGAGACGGGTCTGCCTGCGGCTTTAGCCAGGCGCGCCGATTCGACGGCGCACTCGCCGGTATGCTTGCCGCCGAAGGCTCCGCCGAAATCGGGGATGATGACGCGCACGCTTTGGTCGGAGAGGTGAAAGGCGCGGGCAAGCTCCTTCTGCACACCGAAGGGGCTCTGCGACGCCGTCCAGACGGTGAGGCGGCCGTCCTTCCATTCGGCCACGGCGGCGCGCGGCTCAAGCGGCCCGTGCTGGATGTAGGGCACATAGTAGGTACGGCGGAGGGATTTCGCTCCGGCGAGCAAGTCTGCGAAGGGATTGGCAGGGACGCCTCCTTCGGCATTCTGTCTGAGATACTCGACCAGGTCTTTGCTGGACGGCTTGGGACCCGGTACGTTTTCCCACTTCGCAGCTGAGGCCAGCGCCTGCAATGCTTTCGCGGCGAGAGAACTGTTGCTCGCCGCGACGCCAACGAATTGGTCGTCCTGCACGACAATGACGTCTTTCATCGCTTTTGCAGAAGTGAGGTCGATAGATATGAGCTTCGCGTTATAGGAGGGCGGGCGAAGCACTTTACCGTAAAGCATTTCCGACCGGGTGATATCCGACGGATACTGATGCGTCCCAGTGACGATGGCCCGCGCATTGGGCCGATGCACGGGCGTGCCGAGAACTTTCCACTCTTTCACCGGGGTGAGTTCGATGCCGGAAGGGATTGCCTGCTGGAATTGTTTTGCGGCATCGTCGCTTCGGGCGAGGTCGGCGTAGGAGAGCGCGCTAGTGGCGTTGGCGTGAATGACACGGCCATCGCGCACCGCGAGCGAAGCGGGTTCGAGCGACCATTGGGAGCAGGCAAAGCCGATCAGCAGGTTTCGCGCCGCAGCGGCTCCCTGGCGGACGGCTGGGACGGTCCGGGGAGTGGTGCCGCTGCCGACGGTCATGCCGTCGTCGGGAACAAGGCTGGTGTCTGCGAGGATGAGCTGGATCTTTTCGACAGGCACGCGAAGCTCTTCGGCGGCGGCCTGCGTGATCTCGGCGCGGGCTCCCTGGCCGCCCTCGACCTTGCCGCACATGACGGTGATGGTGCCGTCGGTTCCCAGGTGAATGCGGGCAGCGAGATTGGGCGCGCCGGCGCCAAGGAACCCTCCATGGCTGCGCTGACCGCTCTCCTGAGCGCTGCCGCGCAAGTGGGAGACGGCGAACATGAGGCCGCCGCCGAGCAGCTTGGTGAACGATCGGCGCGTGATCCCGAAATCGTAAGGGTGGGTCTCGGTGGGCTGGCTGAGTTCGAGAGTGTCGTTTTCCGCCTTCATGCCCGCCTCTTTTCGATTTGCGTGAGGTCGACGACGCGGCGGACTGCGGCGCGGTATTTCACGTAACTGCCGCAGCGACAAATGTGGTGGTCGAGTTCGGCGAAAATGTCATGCTCGGTGGCGTGCGGATTCCGGCGTGTGACGCCGATAACTCCCATGATCATGCCTGCGGTACAGTATCCGCACTGGAAGGCGCCTTCGGTGAGAAACGCTTCCTGCACAGGATGCAGGTGGCCATTGCGCTCGAGTCCTTCAATGGTGAGCACTGTCTGGCCGTTGACCGCGCTGACGGGCGCAAGACAGGAGGGCGTCGGCTCGCCGTTGATCAGCACAGTACATGCGCGGCATGCGCCTTCTCCGCAGCCGAATTTCGTGCCGGTGAGGTGCAGGTCTTCACGCAGCACTTCGAGCAGCGACCGATCGGGATCGGTGACGATGGCCTGAGGCTTTCCGTTCAACGTGAAGCCGATGGGGGCATCCATAGATAGGGCAGGAAGGCGATCTCAGATTACGATGAACCCTCGGGTGCAGGAGAGTCAAACCTTTACGCGCGGCTCTCAACATGGCCCTAGTACAATCTCGAACATGAAGCTAGGCGAACTGGCGCTCGCCCTCGGAGCTGAGATTCACGGCGACGGCGACGCCAAAATTACCGGCGTTGCCGGAATCGAGGAAGCCGGGCCGGAGGATGTAACCTTCGTGGCGAACCCGCGCTACTCCGCGCTGGCGCGTACAACGAACGCAGGAGCCGTGCTGGTTACGCCGGATTTCCCCGAAATTGCGACGCCGACGCTGCGCACGTCGAATCCATACCTAGCGTTCGCCAAGGCGGTCCAGATTTTTTATCGGGAGCCCGCGTATGCGCCGGGGATCCATCCCACGGCGGCGATTCATCCGACGGCGAAGATAGGGAAGGATGCACATATCGGGGCCTTCGTTGTTGTCAGTGAAGGTGTGACGATCGGAGATCATGCCACCCTGCTGCCGCATGTGGTGGTCTACCCCCACGCGACTATCGGGCACCACTTCTACGCCCACGCACACTCGGTCGTTCGGGAGCATTGCCGGTTGGGCGATCACGTCGTGCTGCAGAACGGCGTGATCGTTGGCTGCGACGGGTTCGGGTTCGCAAAGGATGACCAGGGGATCTGGCACAAGATCGTGCAGTCGGGGCCGGCGATTGTAGGAGACAACGTAGAGATCCAGGCCAACTCGACGATCGACCGCGCAAGCGTCGGAGAAACCCGGATCGGCTCCGGCGTGAAGATCGATAACCTGGTGCAGGTGGGCCACGGGTCGAAGGTAGGGGCCAATACCCTGCTCTGCGCGCAGGTGGGACTGGCTGGCTCGTCGGAGATTGGGAAGGATGCGATTCTTGCCGGGCAGGCCGGCGTGGCGGGGCACTGCAAGCTCGGCGACGGCGTGATCATGACGGCGCAGTCAGGTGTGTCGCACGACGTGCCGGCGGGTAAGGTCATCAGCGGCTCGCCAGCGTTCGAGAACAAGCAGTGGCTCAAAGCGACGGCGATTTTCAATCGGCTCCCGGATATCATCCGTCAACTGCACCGGAAGGAGAGATCGGAGCAGACGTAGGCCTAAAATTTTCAATAGGGCGAACAGATCGCTTCCTTCTGGCATCCAAGCAAATTTATGCGAAACGAGACAGAGAACGACGCGCACAACGGATCATTGCAGGTAGTTGCCGAGCCGATTCGGGTGCTTCTGCTAGACGACCAGCCGGACAATCTTCTGCTTCGGTCGACGATTCTTCGTAAGCACGGTTACCTGGCGGAAACCGCTTCGTCGATCGAGGAGGCGCAGAACCTTCTTGATCAGATCGACATCGCCGTGCTCGATTATCACCTTGGGGCCGGACAGTTCGGCACAGAGGTTGCGGCGCAATTGCGCGAACGGCGTCCGGAGGTTCCGATCATTATTTTATCGGCCACCCTGGAGCACCGCTTCGGCGGTGTGGAAGACATGCACCTGCTGAAGGGCTACAGTTCGGTCGATGACCTGGTGAACGCGCTTCGCTCATTCGAGGCAAAGCTGCGCGGCAAGCCCGTGGTGGTAGATGCGCGGGATTTCTTCTACTCACGGATCAACATGGCCATGGGAGAGGACGTGGTGGTGGAGATCCTCGACAGTGAGGGCAACTGGCAGTATGTGAACGAAGCCTGCGCCCGGCTGCTCGATCGCCCGCGCGACTGGTTTCCGGGGCGGAACATGTTCGAGGAACTGCCTGAGCTTGAGCGCGACTGGCGCGAGATACTTCACACCGTGGCCACGACGCGCGAGACGTATCTCGACCGCACCTACCGCGGCTTGCTGAACCTGCCGACCAAGGGCGAAGGATGGGTATGGAATGTGCTCGCCTTCCCTATCACGCTGCACACGCGAAACACCGGAGTGGTGCTGTCGGCGCGAATTCTCGAACGAAAAACGGTACTGTGAGCGCACGTAAGGGCGGGAAACAGGTCAGACCATGGGCGGCGGTTCTTTGCGGTGTGGTCTGCCTGGGCGCGGCGGCGTGTCGCTCAGCCTTTATTGAAACTACGGTCCAGAATGACGGGACTACCCCGGTCCATCTCATCGAAGTGGATTACCCAAGCGCCAGCTTTGGCATGCAAACGCTGGATGCCCACGCCTCGTATCACTATCACTTCAAAGTCCAGGGCTCAGGGGCGGTGACCATCACCTTCCTGGACAATGCTGGCAAGCCGCATACCGCGACGGGACCTACCCTTACCCAAGGACAACAGGGGAACCTGAAAATCACGATCGACCCGTCGGCCAGCGTGAGTTGGGGCGGGGGCTTGTCCTCCGGCGGGCGTTGAATTCGATGGCAGCAAAAACGCCGCCATTGATTCTGTGGCCAGCGCTTGTCTTTCGGTGCTAGCATGCAAGCCAAAAGCGCGTAAGTTCATCGCGCACGGATTCGGCACGTTCCAATTCAGGTCGTTCTTCTGCTCAAACCTCTATTGAGCCGATGTCATTGCTGGGAGTGAAGGAGGCCGAAATGCGTATTCCCCATGGAACGATTGCCGCCCTGGCTGCATTAGCGCTAATGACGACAGCGCTCTCCGCGCAGCAGACTGATTCGCAGGCGTCGAGCAACGAGACAGCCGCGCAGGCCGCGACGGCGCAACAGGATGCAGTTCCGGTCCACGCCAACTCGAAGGTTCGGATTGTGCGCCTGAGTGAAGTGAAGGGCGAGGTGCAGCTGGACCGGAACACGGGCCAGGGCTTCGAAGAGGCGATCGCTAACATTCCGATCATCGAGAACGCCCGCCTGCAGACCGTGACAGGCGCTGCGGAGGTGGAATTCGAGGACAACAGCACGCTGCGGGTCGGACCGGATTCTCTGGTGCAGTTTCCGCAGCTCGAGATGACCCCCGCAGGCGTGAAGATTTCGACGATTGCCGTACAGCGGGGCATGGTCTATGCGAGCCTGCTCAACTCCAAGACGAAGTCACGCTCGCCTTTGCGCAGCAGAAGGTGCATCTCCAACCGTCGAGCCACATCCGGCTGCAGGTTGAGCCCAACGAGGCGAGACTGGCGGTCTTCGAGGGAGACGCCAAGGTCGAAGGTCCGGCGGGAACGACCGAGGCCGGCAAGAAGAAGATGCTGGTGTTCAACCTGGCCGATGCGAATGCCCCGGTTGTTGCGAAGAATGTGTCGGCGGATGCGTTCGACACCTGGGACCATGACTCGGCCGATTATCACAAGCGCTATGCGGCCCACGCCGCCATGGCCAGCTCGCCTTATAGCTATGGAATAAGCGACCTGATGTACTACGGGTCGTTTGTCAATGCAGGCTCATGCGGGATGATGTGGCAGCCCTACTTCGTGAGCACGGGATGGGATCCGTTTGCGAACGGGATGTGGCAATACTACCCGGGCGCGGGGTACTCGTGGGTATCTCCGTATCCGTGGGGCTGGACGCCCTACCACTATGGCAGTTGGGTTTCCTGCCCTGGCATGGGCTGGGGATGGCAGCCGGGAGGGTCATGGTATGGGCTGGGCAACCAACCAGTGGCCGTCGGAGGCGGCGGCCAGCCCGTGCAACCGGTCAGGCCGCCGTTGAACGCGCCCGTTGGACGCTCGTTCGTGGTGGTCAATTCCAAGCCGCTGAACCCATCGACATACGGATCGAGCGACAGCTTCGTGTTCCGCAGGGATTCAGCGGGGTTTGGAGTTCCGCGCGGCAACCTTGGAAAGCTTGACGGCTTCTCGAGAGATGCGGTGCATCATGGCTCCTCGAGCGTTCCTGTTTACGCCATCTACCCTGCGGGTGGCCTGTCCGGGAACCGGGCAGCACAGGTGGGGCTGACACAATCAACACATGCCGGCATCGCCCCGGCCTATCAGTCAGGAATTGCGCAGCAGGGCTCGATGGGGCGGCCGGGCTCGGGAGGACAGCAGGGTTATTCGCACCCAGCGGCAGGTACTGGAACGTCAGATGTGCGCGTTGCAGCCCCGGCAGGCGGTTCGGTCTCTTCGTCGGGCGGAGGCAAACCGCGGTAGAGTCCTCAGCGGCCTGTTCCAGGCTACTTACAATAGCTCGAGATTCAGCATGGCCGTCTGGCACGCTTAAAGCTTGTGTCGGACGGCCTGTTTAACTGCA
>Ga0213872_10001886_pt1 | contig 12917 bp, 16 predicted proteins | sample VelepicomBERX_R2_FD_160071 | JGI IMG/M metagenome (GOLD analysis project Ga0213872, IMG submission 160071) | Rhizosphere microbial communities from Vellozia epidendroides in rupestrian grasslands, the National Park of Serra do Cipo, Brazil - RX_R2 | ecosystem: Host-associated > Plants > Roots >...
CGGATCTGGCGTGAAGGCGTACCTGAATACGTGCAATGCCAAGTCCAGCACCAGTTGGCGGTGACTGGTAAAGAAGCTGCCGATGTATGTGTACTGATCTGCGGGCAAGAAATCCAGATTCACCGGGTTGACCGTGATGACGAGCTGATTGAAGGATTGATCAGGCTAGAGCGTGAGTTCTGGCATTACGTCGAAAGGGACATTCAACCACCTCCCGATGGATCGGAGTCTGCAGACCGCGCCTTGCGGTCGTTGTACGCGTATGACTATGGCGATGTGGTGGATTTCCGAGACAACCGCGCCATGTCGGCCGTCTTTGCAGATCTGCAGGCCATTCGGGAAGAAATTGCTATCCGCGACAAGATCGAACAGCAACTGAAGCAAACCATCCAACAGATGATGGGAAGCTCCAGTCGAGCGCTTTTCGAGACGGGATCAGTCTCCTGGAAACGCAGCAAAGACAGCATCCAACTCGATACCAGCCGACTGGAAGCCGATCATCCAACTCTGGTCAAAAGCTATCTCTCTCCCAAAGCTGGCAGCCGCCGGTTCCTTGTTTTCCCCTGATCGCCAGGCATCTTCGGATGCCTGGCTTTACTTTTTTGGAGCTTCCCATGATCAAAGGTCTCTGCATTACCCCGCCTGTTCTCGGGCGAATTTCAATTGGCAAGGTGGTAGAAAAAAACGGCCGGCGGCTGCCGGAGAAAGACGACCAGTTCACCGTCACCAGCCAGGTGCAAACACCGGATGGCTGGGCGCCCCACCCGCTCGATGCGGTCTATCGGGCAGCTTCCCCCGGCAATAAGCTGCGCGCCATTCCAGTCACGGTCATGTTCAGTCAGCCTGATCTGAACCTGCGCACATCCTACTGCTTCTTTGACCGACATGCCGGCAGGCCGCTATGCAATGGTAACGGAGTCACATGCCGACGCATCACGCACGAGGGGATTGCAGATTTTCCCTGCCCTGGGCCCGATACCTGCGAATTTGGGCAGGGTCAGTGCAAGCCCTATGGGCGGCTCAATGTGCAGATCGATGCCGCCGATGAACTGGGCACCTTTATCTTCCGCACCACTGGCTACAACAGTATCCGCACACTCACAGCCAGACTGCACTACTACCAGGCGGTTTCTGGAGGTTTATTGGCCTCCCTGCCGCTGGAGCTGCGCCTGCGTGGAAAAAGCACCGTGCAGTCGCATCGCACGCCGATTTACTACGTGGATTTAACGATTCGGGAGGGAACCACGCTGGAAGACGCCATCCGGCAAGCACAAGAAACGCAGGATCGACGAGAGAAAGGAGGATTTGATCAGCAGGCACTGGATCAAGCAGCCAAGGCAGGATTGGAAAACGGCTTGTTTGAAGAATCTGCGGAGGAATTGCCAGCCGTTGCAGAGGAGTTTTTTACGACCAATTATGACGCTAGTGGCAGCTCTCCACCTGACAAGTTAAATAGCAAGATCCAGCGCAAGCTCCACAAAACCAACTCGGCGAGTGTTTAACATTCTTAGGATGCGTCCCACTCTTCCTGTTTTTGCAGCAAACGGTACATAGGAACGCCTAGCGCGTGTGCAATTCTCTCGATGTTTCCTATCGAGATATTGCGTTCGCCACGTTCGACAGAACTGACGTAATTGGGATGCAAATCAGCGGCTTCTGCAACTTGTTCTTGAGTCAATTGCAACTTCAAGCGAAGCACTCTCACATTCTCCGCAAATAAACGCTGTGCATCACTGTTGGTGAGTTGTTTCTTGGGCACGCCGGGAGAATCGCGCGCACAGCCTCAAAATTCCACACACTTTAAGTTTGTTGATAAAATTCAACTTAAAAAATAACACTTTAAGTTTGGTCTTCTCTTTCTTTATAAGGGGATACATATGCCCATGGTCTTTTGCCGCGGCTGCGGCAAGGAAATTCACGACACCGCTCCGCACTGCCCGCAGTGTGGGGCGCCTCAAGCTAGCTCAGTCGCCGCCCCCACCGGCTCGCCCTGGCTGGGGATTACCGGCATCGTCCTGGCGATCGTGGCAGCCATTAGCGCTATTCAGGTCGGCACCTTTAACAGCGACCAGATCGTCGGCGCCAGCGTCGTCTCTGCCAGCGCATTTGCCGTCGGCGCCATCAACCTGCAGCAAAAGAAGCCCGGTAAGGGCATGTCCATTGCCGCCATCGTCATGGCGGTCGTTTCATTTCTTGTTCTCATCGGCTCGTAGCACCACCAATAACTATCAAAGGAAAAAAACATGCCAAATTTCGTGAACTGTCCGCACTGTCAGCATCAAGTGCATGAAAGCGCTCCAGCATGCCCGAGCTGCGGTGCCCCCAACCAGGCGATGACCTATACCAGCTATGACCAAGTGCCTTGGTATCGCCGGCGTTGGGCACTCGTACTTGCCGCGTTCGTGTTCATGCCCATTGCCCTAATCATCGTCTTCACGGGCGACGTCTATTTGTTCAAGGATGGCAAAGTCCAGGCCTTCCCCAAGAACTTCAAGTACACGCTTCTCCTCATCTTTGCGATTTTGGTCGCAATCCAACTCTCACGCTAACGAGCATCTGTGAGCCCATATATCTGGGTTCTTCAGCTATTCAGGAGAAACAATGAAATATCTTTTTGCCGCTTTAATCGGGATGACGGGTATCTCCCTCCAAGCCTATGCGGGAAATAGCTATTGCGACAGCCGTCAACCTAATCGGGAAGTCGTCGCCTGCTACAAAAGCGGGATTGAAGTGCATGCCAGCCAGATCAAGAAGAACTACCAGATCCTGATGCAGTCACCAAAACTTAGTCCGCAAGAAAAGGACGCGTTGCGAAAGGATCAAGAAGCATGGATCAATAAAGTAGGTCAACACTGCGGCAGCGACGTTCGATGCCTACACGATGCAGCGAAAGAGCGCAACGCCTACTTATACCTACGCGTGCGTAAGTCCTAATCCACATTTCAACGAAGGAGTCAATTATGAAGAAAATCCTCACTATCGCAGCATTGTCTCTGCTCAGTGCCCTGTCGGCTCATGCGGGCAACGTGGGACAATGCGTCTTCCCGAAAACAACGATCCAGAAGAATGGCAATTTGCAATTCAAGAAACCGATCGCAGTCTATAGCGCCCCTGATTTGAAAAGTAACCAAAGTACCTTGACTGCTTTAACGACATTTAGCGTCGCGAAAGAATCCAACGGACTGGTGCAGTTAGTGGAAGTCCCAGGCTTTGACGGCAGCAATCCACGCGCCGGCAAAGCAATTGGGTGGGTGAAGCTGTCCGACTTTGAGTTCCAAGAACTCCGCAACTGCAATTGACGGATGAAAAGAGCTGCTTAGGCAGCTCTTTTAATTTGGTGCCGGATTTTTTTTTGCAATTTATCGACAAACGACTCACTGCCTAGCTGGCTGTAAACTACAGGCGCAGGTCACTTGATCACGCTGCCTCTCGCAGCGTTTCTCTTAGTGTGCGGGGAAAGTGCAATGATGTTGAGAAGTCACACGCGGTCATGACCGAAAAATGACCCGAAGTCCGCCAAGGGGTATTCCGGTGGCGGACTTCCGCTATAAAGACTGCCTGCCAGTAGTGAGGCGCCCTTCCAATGGTCATTACCGGCGGTTCAGATAGTCGTGACTCGCCGTGACCGAAGTCACGTGAACGACTTCGGCGAAACCTCTGCCATGACTGCCTTCAGATGACGGGTGACATGCCGAGCATGAGGCTGCCCGCACCCCAAAAACTCACGAACTTTCATAACCGTCGGCTCATACTTGCCAGCGCGCACCTGATCTTCAAGCCATGCCTGCTTGACTTCGCGTGGTGTTTCTTTGCCCGGCATTTGTATAGTCCGATTGCCGCTTGGCTCTGAATTGGATGTCGATTCGAGTTTCTTTTGCAGCCGGTCTGAATCAACCACCTCGGTTCTGCCTGCTGGGTCTACTTCCGGGCTGGCTCCAAGGATGCCTGTGCTCACCTTGGCGGCCCCTTGGTCCACAGGGTGAAGCCTGTTTGCAGAGAAAACGAACAGCCACCCCAAGCAGGCCAGCCCCTCCAGCACGATCGCAAACAACAGGGCTTGGGCGACATTGATGTCATCGACGGAAACGTCCAGCACTTCGGATAACTTGGCTGCCACCAGATCTTGGCGTGCCGCCTCCTTTTGCTGTTGGAAAAGTTCGGCTGCATGATCACGATCATGTTGCCAGCGCCTTACGGCATTTTCCTCCTCACTCAAGGTGTCCAGCCTTGCACGCAAAGCCGTCGACTTGACCTCCCGCCATGGACATGGGCTGCCGCAGACATACGCCTGATTCTTGACCAAATCGACAGAGACCTTCTCACGCTCATTAACGATTGTCAGCAAACTTCGCGGTGGAGCACCAGTGGCACTTTGGTCGCTCTGGTCAATATGGATTGCTGCCGCCCGCTTTTGGCCAGCATGTTCTTGGCTCAGCAAATAAAACGTTGCGTGGCTATACAAGGCGAGCCCCAAACAACAAACCCAGACTGACATAGCCGCGGCACGTCCTTTGCCTCGATCGGCGAATCGAACTGGCAAAAAATGGGTTCCCAATACCGTCACACATCCAACGGCCATCCAGAAAACGTTCTCCAGCGCAGATCCAGCCCTGTACCAACCAACATAGGCCGCCAACGCCAGCCCAAGTATGGTCGCCGGAACAGCGAGAATCAGAGCGACGCCCCTCGACAGGCCAAGCGGCTTTTTGCCGGCATGGCCACCATTCACTGCGCTCTTTACCATGATGACCTCCATGTATTTTTTTCCATGCTGGCAGTGCGCCAACTTTCATCGTCTACGCATTGCGATAAGGATTGCATGGTCTCGCTCGTCTCAGACTTATTCTCTATGGAGGCCGGCGCAATCCATTGCTGGGCCTGGCTTGGTACCATCTGTGATATCCCCTTCGGAAGTATTTCTGATATCCCCTTTTTCGTCGCGTCGCTCTTCTTGCGCGGACGGCCAGGGCGTGTCGACTTCATCTTGGGTAAATGCCCCGTGGTGAACATCTTTCCGCGCTTGGATGGCTTGATGTGCACAAACTGGTCGCGCTTGGCCAGATAGCTCAACTTCTCCATCAGACGTTCGCGCTTGTCCATCTCATAGTAATTGACGATGCCGATAACGTAGTCCGGATAATTGTTGTAATGGCAATTGTGAAAATGACCACGCCCTTGGGTGATGTCTTGTACCCAATACTCCCCAATTTGTTGGGCCAGCCACGCATGCTGCCGCACTTGGCTCTCACCGAAGATGAACGCAGCATGAATGTGATGTCCACCATCGCGACCACATTCGATGCGCAGGATGTAACCCACTAAATGTTTGAAAAGCGAAGTTTTCTTGCGCAGGTTCGTCATCAGACGCTTGCGATCAAGCAAAATCTCCTTGATACCACCGCGACGGATTTCAACATCAAGGGCTGCCGATTCCGGACTGGCCCCAATGTCCACCGTCTCGCGACCCTCCTCTGCCACAATGCGCTCGATGGCCGCCTCCGCCTCCTGTGGTGTCAACTTGGACGACTGATATCCCAGATCAACGCGGATAAACACAAGTCGACTATCCTGCTCGAAGAGTGCCGGGATATATCGGTTCAACCGGTCACAGTTATTCTTGGCCTTGCGTTCCCAATCAGCAATTGCCGATTTGAGCTGCATGGCCTTGGCGCGCTGACGCATATAGTCAACGAAGTCATTGAATACCCGCGCTCGATCTGGAATGCAATTGACCTTCTTATTAGACCAAAACTCCATGCACTCTCGAATCTGATCATGCTCTTGATAGGAGTCGAAGAACAAGCGCAAGAGTGGTGAGAAATACAGATCCGTGGCGTAAATTTGATTGAGGGCCTGCAGCATCGGAAAAAAACCGGCAATCGGCTTGCCCCGAATCAGGATGATCGTTTTCTCCCCATGCAGTTTTTCAATGAAAGCGTAGGGAACATCTTTCCCGTAAACCACCTCAGTCATAAACTTGACCAGGGCCGATAGTCTTTCAGCAAAATCCGTTTTGATATGGAGATTTTTTGTGTGCGTTGACACCGTGTGAAGTTGGCGGTCAACATCCCTAAAGTAGGACGCACTATGTTGCGTGCGATCCTCATTGTTTTTTTGATTCAATTGCAGCTCCCATGTGAATGACCGAAGAGAGACGCTCTCGACCAGGTAGCTCAAGGCCTGTGCCTTGAGCTTCTATCTACCTAGTTCAAGCCGATATCAAGATCTGCTTTACCGAGCTTTCTTCATCTACTCTTCTGTCAATAGTTCTTCTCTGCTTCTTATCGTATTAAAAAGCAAAACTCATTCGCCTCTGAATATCCAGGCTTTACGAAGGACCCGATTCCAATCCACTGCTCAATGCAGCAGACTCAAGTGGGTACTTGATATCCGAAACATTTCGACATCCGGGCCTAGAGCATCTGCCACTGCCAGCCCGCTGCCACGGACACAGGAAGCTGCGGCAGATGAGGTGACACGTAGAAGAAATCGCCATTGCCCTGAGCTACGATCTGGATCTTGCGCTCCTCGCACAACAGGGCAAACGCGCGCTCAAAGCGCTTCTTATCGAATCCCCAGTTCTGCGACAAATTGCGAATCAAGACCTTCTTGAAAACACGTTGGCGATCACGGTCCAGGTAGCATTGGATGTGAAGCTGGCGTTCCAACTCGCGCGCATCAGCGAAATCCTGGTAATCTTTTAGCGGAATAGAGAAATGTTGTAGATATACGTCGAGATGGTAGCGGCACACCTTCTCGGCACGTTGTACGTGGTCCAAGGAAATTTCACCTTCGGCTTCCTCGAAAAGAGCGAAAGATGCGGCCACCTTGATTGTTCGCTCCACGTGACGTGCCAAATAAACACTGGCCGCGGATGGCTGACCAGTGCGCTGGCGCTGAATATCGGCCCGCAATTGGCCGAGGAATTGCTCCGTTTCGGCTGACATGCCAATGGTGGGACGCTCCCCGCGGATCGCATATCCGGAAACGGCGCTTTTCTGCAGCAGTGCCCGCACTCGCAAACCATATTTGACCAAAACGGCTCGCAGTAACTCGTCATCGTTGGAGACACTTGGCGTCTCGTCAGGCAATACCGAGAATAGAAAACGAGAATCCAGACCGCTTTCGCTTGCCGTTTTCTCGTGAAGATACCTGAACTCCAGGTAGCGCTTATTTTGAGTCATCAGCACGAGTGCCAGGCGTGGTGCGGGCAAGAAAATCTCACCCGCGCCTGCCCTGTTGACGCGATATGGGGTTCCGTCCATCAACTTGATATATTCGGCAGGATTTTTCCCCACCCGATCTTTCAAGAAAATCTTGGCCTCGTCCGAAATAATCCCGGCCGAAGGCCATTGATGCAGCTTACGCACCAGGCCTTCGATGGTAGTGTCACTGCATACGACGCCTGGCGAGACGACCTGCTTGGGCTCGTCTTCCAGCGTCTGCATCAGAAGTTGCTGCAATTCCTGCCGCTTCTCCGGATTATCGATAGACTTCGCCATGCTAGCCTCGATGGCCTTGATCGTAGACTTTTGAGCACGCAAGTGCGTCTCACGTTTCTTAGCGGCTTCCTTCGCTAAAAGTGCCTGCTCCACATCAGATTGAGTAAATGGAGCAAGGAGTTTTTCAAAGAGGTTACTTTTCCCGGAAGTACTCGGAGAAAGGATCTTGACGCTCATACCGGGGGATTGGGGCGAATACTGACCATATACAAAGTCAGCCAAGTCCTGGGTTGCGAGCTTGGCCAGACCTAACAGAACTGGCCCGGTCATCTCGGGGTAATAGCCGCAACGTGTGAAAGCTTGCAAGACCTCACCTAACAAGCCTGGTAGCACGGCTGGATAGGCCGACATGAGAGTAGGATGAATATGGAGATTCACTTGGCCTCCTTGCAGCGAGTTGCTGCGTGCAGGCGGGGACGAGACGACAACCAAGCATCAATCTCGTGCTGGAAGAAGCAGGTACGGCGGCCCATCTTGAGTGCACGGGGGAAATCATGGGAACCATCTGCCATCATGGCATACGAGGTCGAACGCGAAAGGCCAACGATCTTGATGACCTCGGTAACTGAAAGGCAGCGATGCTGCGAAAGGGAAGTAGCTTGCATTTCTAAACTCCAAAAAGACGTTAGCGGATGTGTGTGCGCACAACTGCATCTTGCTTTCGGAGGGACAACTCTGCCACCGCACATAAGTGCAACCGTCTACGTTTGACACATTAACCAGATCGTGATAGCAATTAAAAGACAGGACTCAAGTGCCATATGGATCTAAAACGCATTGTTCAATTCCCGCCACCTCGAGAGGCCTCCAAGCGCGCTCACGAAGCCTATTCATCTGCTATTTCAGCTGACAACCTGCGTATCGCGGATCTCATATTTATTCAGCAGTACGCAATTCGTCGCTTCAAAATAGAACAAAGTGGCTATTTTTCGGCGCTGATGGCGTTTCGCCATGCGGTCAATGGCATCTTGGAGGACATCCCTGATAGTCGCCTCCCTGCGTTGGCCTCTCGGTCTCGCCCACGGGTGCTGTCGGCATTGATGAACTTTCTGACGGACGTGGACATCCAAGAATTGGTGTATCCGCTCACGCCGGAAAAGGAAGAATTTTTTATCGCCAAGTTGCTCAATGCCTGTGATCGGGGATTTCTTTCACATAAGGCCGCAGAGGACTTCTTCGACCTGCGCAAGCTAAGGACCCTGTTGGGCGTTCTCGCCTCCACCCAAGAAGTACGGGCAATGATGGCCAAGCTGAATTATTGTGAGTACTACACACCTTACGCACTCAGTAGCCACATCGCCGGCGAGGTACTCTACGAGCTCTATATCAACGCCGATCCTGACGCTACGCAGCTTCAGGGTGACCCTCAACGCGCCGAATCCGCCCCCCCTAGCGCCTGGCTCAGAACGCCAGATCCGCTGATTGCCGCCCTGTTGGAGACTAGGTGCTTTGAACCATTAGCCGGATATGACAATATCGAGGTCGTCGGGGGGACCCGACACGTAGTGCACGTTGATGGAAAAAAACTGACGAACCGGCTACTACTGTCTGTTCCCATAACATCCTCCCCTCGTCATATTGACCGCATGCTGGCGCATTTCCAGACCGTGTTGGTGGAGGAAATCGCAATGGAACATGGAGACCCTAACGGTCTCAGCTCACCTGAATTCGACAGCTCGCTCTTCATGAATCACCTCGCACATACGCCGTGTCTGATCGTCGACTGGGATCAAGTTCAAGGTCATACGCTGGGCCTATGGGCATGGGACAACATCCACGATGGGGGCCAACCGGCAAAGCGTGTTTTCGAGGATATTGCAAACGAACTGGAAAGCTGGCGCGAGCGCCTGGGTGAAAGGGTTCCTGCGCTCACTGAGCGCACCATCGAAGAGTACTACAAGCGCACCGCAAGGGAAATTAGTCCGATAGAACACAGTCAATCAAGTGGACCAGCGAATATCGATATGTTCCTGATCGGCTCCGTCGACAAAATACTAGGCGAGAGAGCCCGTGTTTCTGAGGACGATTGGATTGACTGGTATGTCGAGGAGGACGAGATGCCAGAAGAGGAATGTACTGAGAAAGGAGAGTTTGAGGGCGAAGATGGGATAATTGGGTAGGCGAACTTGGCTAAGAGAGACGGTATGACTGCGCGGCAGCCTTAGGAAGGCAATGGAAGCTGGGTCAGATGGAGAGGGTCAATTCGGAGAGCAAATCAACATAGCAAGGAGATAAAGATGGGAAGACCTAAAGGATCGAAGAACAAATCAAGACTACAGAATGAGTCCAAGCCGCAGGATGCGTCCCCTGCACAAAATATTCCTGGCTTCATTTCAAATCCGGCTGGACGGATCAACGTTCGCGTCAGCACCGAGACCAAGGACGGATTAGCACAACTGAAGGACGACTTTCGCTTGCATAGTCAAGAAGAAGTTCTAGAGAAAGCAATTGCCATTGTCATGGCCTTGCGAAAAGCTGTATCGGCGTAACGTGGAATCACCTTAAGGCACATTGACAATAGGCCCGACAGCTTTCTAAATTCGCCACAGAGAAATCCTCGTGAAGGTTACACCCCGGAATGCCTGGCCATCGAAGTTACCGCCATTTTTCGCTCCCAAGATGTCATCCTGACGCTATCGCGATTGATGCGGTTACATGGAACTTCCAGTAGTAAATAACTTGGGCACACGCAAACTATCGAGAATCCGAAATGATCCTAGATTGTGGTGATTTGAGCGTGTACTGCGCCAGGCGTATTCGATCAAGGTCGAGGTCGGCGCGTGCACTCATGAGCTACGTGGCATCAGCTTGGGGGAAAATCTTGGGGAAAAGCATCTGCAAAGTTAGCCGACCAGTTTTGCGTCCGTAGTAGAGGCAAACCACTGCACCAAGTGGGGTAAAAAAGAGATACTGCGCAAAAAAGAAAGCTAACCCTAAGCGTGGCCAAGACGACATAAGCCATATCCAAAGTATTGAGGCCTCGTAACCGGTGAAGATATGTCGGCTAACTAGCCGGCTCCACGACAATCTCAGCTCATAACGCTGGTGTTTCCTGTAAGACGCCTCATCTACGAAAATTGCAGATAGATTTTGATCACAGACTCGTAGCGTTCCTTCCCGAAATTTTTTGATTACAACATCGTTTGCAAATTTTGACGTAAATTCGCCGCGTTTTCGCTTCCAAAGATCGTAGAGCGGGAGGAAGGGCTTTCTTGTGAAGGTAACTCCACACTCGGCTTCGAAGACCACAACCTGCAACTTTGTAAGATCTGAATTGATTCCAAGCTTATAGTTGGCTCCATGAGCGACGAGATACACTGAACCATCGGCACCGGCCCATAGCTCACCTCCATCTCTGATTTTTTTAAGATTAGATGTGAAATGATAGTGCCGGCCGGTACCATCATTTCTCATCGCAGGTGCCGTGTAAAAAAATCCCATAATAGCTTTTCTTTGCTCTTTGAAAACGCATTGTCGATATATCGAATCGACTACGCGTGGTATGCATTGCCCCAGCTTATTTCTCTCTACCAAGCCTCTCTGGAAGGCGTTTGGATGCTCTTGTAGTTGAGGAGGCGTTCAATCATTTCGATAAAATTTTCGTCCATGAAGTAATTTACTATATACACCTCTTCGACTTTGCTTCTCTTCATGGCATGACTCCTCATCATGCATCCCGCAGCACGTGTAATGACCCAGCGAAACCTGCTCACCTCAAGCAGCTAAGGCAAACGCCTCAGCTGGTGTCTTCATTCCCAACGCCTGATGTGGCCGGCGGTGGTTATAGAAGCCGATCCAGTCCGCTACCGTCTGCTTTCCCTGGATGATTTCCATCACCAGCGCCGCTTTGCGCTTGGCTGTCCAACGCTTGAATTCTTCCTCCATGACCTTGCTCATTTTGATTTCCTTTTAGGATTATCTACTGAGCAGGTGATCTGCCTCGGAATATCTGTACAGGTCAAAACTAGAGGTAAGGTTGCTTCTCAGCGCCCCGAAACGGGCAAGGAGTAGCCATGAAACGTTCGAGATTTACCGAAGAGCAAATCGCCTATGCGTTGAGATTGCCCGGCCTTGATGTTACCGATGGGGACTTGCAGGTCCAGGCCGGCCAGGAAGGCTTCCTTGGAGATGGACGGCGTGGCCGGATAGATCTTCTGGTTCAACATGCGCTTCACCGCAGAGCGCACCACGCTTTGCTCCAACTGCGGGAATTCCGCGATCGCCATGGCCACGGCCGGCACGCCACCCAGGGCCAGGCCTTCGAGGGCGCGTGCGGCCAGGATCAGGTGCCAGGTGGGCGCTACGCCGGCCAGGAGGTTGCAGCAGGCGGCGGTGGCCAGGGGCGAACATCAGTTCCTTGCGGCCGTAGCGTTCCGAGACCAATCCGGCCAGCAGAATGGACAGCGCCAGCAAGCCGGTCGACAGCGCCAGCGAGGCACTGGCTGCACCGATGTTGAATTCGCGGGCGAAGATCGGCAGTAGCCGTTGCACGCAATACAGCAGCGAGAAGGTGGCGAAACCCGAACAGAACAATGCCAGCACGATGAGCTGGTAGGTGGCCGAACAGCGCAGCTTCACGCGCGCTGCCGAAAAGGTCGGCATCGGCCCGCCGCCGCTGTCGATGCAGATCAAGTCGCTGGAAGAAGAGATCGGCGGCGCCCTCTTCTTGCGTACTTCACACGGTGTGGAATTGTCGGAGGTGGGGCGGGTGTTCCTGCCGCATGCGCAAAAGGCGGTGGACGATGCCGAGCAGGCACTGCGCGCGGCTCAGCAGGCCGCCAGTGACGAGGTGGGTTTGCTGCGCATGGGCTTCACGTCATCGGCGGTGTTTCATCCACTGGTCTCCCATGCCTTGCAGCAGTTCCGCGAACGTCATCGCAAGCTGGAGATTTCACTCAGCGAAGGCATCACCGAGCAGTTGCTGGCCGATATCGCGGCCTCCCAGCTCGATGCGGCTTTCGTGCGCATCGTCACCACGCCCTCAGCCGAACTGGGGGTGGTGGAGTTGCCTGCCGAGAAGCTGAAGGTGGCGCTGCCGTGCTCGCACCGGCTGGCGCGGCGCAAGTCGCTGCTGCTGCAGGACCTGGCCGGGGAGAATTTCATCATGGTGCCACGTGGCAAGGGTTCGGCGCTGTACGACAACATCTTCACTGCCTGCCAGGCGGCCGGCTTCGATCCGCAGGTGATCCAGCTGGCGCCGCAGCTGACCTCGGCCATCAACCTGGTGGCCTCGGGCCTGAGCATTTCCATCGTGCCCGAAGCCATCGAGCAGGTGCAGCTGGCCCAGGTGCGCTATATCGAGATCCGTGAACCGGCGCCACGCGCCCAGCTTTCGCTGGCCTACCACCGCCAGTCGATTGCCGCGTCGCGCTTTTCTGCGCACCTGCAGCGCTCCTTGCGGGGCGCCGGTGGTCA
>Ga0213872_10001887_pt1 | contig 12909 bp, 8 predicted proteins | sample VelepicomBERX_R2_FD_160071 | JGI IMG/M metagenome (GOLD analysis project Ga0213872, IMG submission 160071) | Rhizosphere microbial communities from Vellozia epidendroides in rupestrian grasslands, the National Park of Serra do Cipo, Brazil - RX_R2 | ecosystem: Host-associated > Plants > Roots >...
CCAGGGCCGTCTAAAGTATTTAATTCGCTTCCGATGAGATGCCTCCTTGCCACCATCGTCGGGCTGTTAGCCTGTCCGCTGGAAATCTCGCTTGTCGGACAGATCCAGACCCCCCAGAAAGCTGCCGAACCGGAGCCGATCACTAGCAACAGTCCACCTCCACAGACGGCGTCGCGAGTGCGGTTTGTCGGCAATACAAGGTTCGATGACAGAGCGCTCAAGGCTGCACTTGCAGATCCCCTCTCAGCGATTCAGCAGCGCGGTCTGAGCTTACCCTTGGCCGATGACACAGCTTACTATCTTGGAGTGTTTTATCGGCGACAAGGTTATCCGGCAGTCGATGTGAAGTACAAGATTCAAGGCCCCTATCTGGAATTGGATATTTTTGAAGGTCCTTACTACAAGTTGGGTGAAATCTACTTCGAAGGTAACAAAACTTTTCAGCCGTCTGCCTTGAAGGATTACATGATCGGCACTACCCGCGCTCGATCTTCGCAGTTCCAGAAAGAGCTCCCTTTTGTCGAAGCTGACCTGGTCACCGGAACAACTTTATTGCAAAGCTTCTATGTCTCACAAGGGTTTCCACAGGTTCAGATTGTTAAGCTTACGACTCTCCCGGATAACAAGCGGGGAGCCGTTGACGCAGTCGTAACCATCAATGAAGGACCCCGCTTTTTTTTCGGACCGATCTCGTTTTCTGAAAACTTCGGCATCGCTCCCGAGGAATTCGCTGAGAAAATCAAATCTTTGACCGAGCCGCCCAAACCTTACTCCGAGGCGGAGCTTCAAAACTTGCAGCGAGACCTGACCTTCCAGTTCAAGAAGAAAGGTTATTACCTCGCCGTCGTAACCGTGACGCCGAATTTCCGGGGAGTGCAAGCCGGTCGGGTGCCTATTACTGTGGAATCGGTACCCGGCCCGATTTTCCAGTTTGGCGCCGTGGTGGTGCACCAGGAACCAATTGCGCGGCTTCGACCTGAGTTTCTACCGCGACGTCTAGAGCGGCTTCGGGGCAGAACTTATGATCCAGACAAAATAAAGGATGTATACAGCAAACTTTACCTGACGGGCCTGTACGATACGATTGATATACAGGAAGTTCCACAGCCCGATCACACGATCCAACTCGTGGCCAACCCCAGGGAAGCCAAGGCGAAAGAATTGGGCTTCTATGTGGGGTACGACACATTCGATGGAATTCTGCTGGGGACTAACTACACCAACCGTAATATAGATGGCCTGGGTCGCATATTTTCATTCTTCGTGGATTACACGGGTCGCGGTCCCGATGGCGAAATTTCCTACCAAAACCCCTGGTTTCTTGAAAGCGATATAGATTTTCGTGCGGCGCTTGGTCTTTCGTATAAAAGCCTGATCGGGTATGCCATTCAGAAATACTATGGGCGGATCGCGTTTACTAAGACATTCAAAAAAGGAATCGAGACGGCTGCGTTTTTGGAAGCGAAGGAAGCCGACGTCACGTCTATTGTAATCAGACCGGAGTCCCTGGCGGGTCCGACTGCTTATCAACTGATTACTTTGGGACTGACCCAAACATTCGATTTCCGGGACAGCCCCATCAATCCGCACCATGGTTGGGTCCTCGATGGCTCTGCATCCTTCTCCGAAAGCGTCGATGGGAGTGCCAGCTTCGCCCGCTTTACCGGCCGGTATTCGAGCTACTTCAGTTTCGGGAAAACTCTTCTCGCAGTCGGCGCCAGAATGGGCTACATCAACGCCGTCGAAGGCACGGCCGGCGTCCCCATCGACGAGCGATTCTTTAACGGCGGACCAACAACGGTCCGAAGCTTCTATGAGACCACGCTGAGCCCAAAAGACACCGAGAACCATCCAATCGGTGGACTCGCCCGGTCGATCTTCAACGTGGAATATAATGTCCCGATTTTTGGGGACCTGATCGGAGCAGCTTTTTTCGACGCAGGCGGTACGGGCAATACGCCGTTTGACAACTTCGCCACCGGCATCGGTGGCGGCGTCCGTTACAATCTTCCCATCGGCCCGGTTCGCTTGGATTATGCTGTGAACCCCGCACCGCGAAAAAATCAAAGCTCCGCAGTGTGGACCTTTAGCTTCGGTTTCGCGTTTTGAGGAGTTGAAGAGTGTCAGTGGGCGGTGTCAGTTAGGAGGCAGCCTTCTTTAGCGGCGAAGCCGAGACAGAAGATAGCCTAGGCTGAGCTTGCGAGGCCCTCTGTAGCACGGGCGTCTCGCCCGTGGATGGGCCATGGAACACGGGCGAGACGCCCGTGCCACACAGGGCTGAAGCCCTAGGATAAGATCTGCAACCGCTACGCGGTAAATCCGACAGGCTCCTAGGCTATCATCTGCCTCGGCTTCGGCGCTAAACTTCCTACCCGAATCGGCCCGAGATGTAGTCCTCAGTTTGCTTCTGCGAGGGGTTGCTGAAAATTTTCTCGGTTCGATCGAACTCTATCAGGTTGCCGAGATAAAAGAAGGCGGTCATGTCTGAGCAACGGGTCGCCTGCTGCATATTGTGCGTTACGATGACGATGGTAAACCGCTCTTTGAGCTCATCAATCAGCTCTTCCACTTTAGCGGTGGCAATCGGGTCGAGTGCAGAACAAGGTTCATCCATCAAGATGATGTCGGGTGCGACGGCGATCGCGCGAGCGATACAAAGACGCTGCTGCTGGCCGCCGGAAAGACCAAGAGCACTCTCGTGCAAACGGTTCTTTACCTCGTCCCAAAGAGCTGCTCCCTTCAGGCTCGATTCTACCGTGGCGTCAATTGTCGCCTTGTCCCGGACACCGCCGATGCGCAGACCGTAGGCGATGTTCTCGTAGATCGACTTTGGGAATGGATTGGATTTCTGGAACACCATCCCCACCCGTTTCCGTAATTGGATGACATCGACTTCTGGCCCGTTGATATTGACTCCTTCAATGGTGATCGATCCCGCCGTGACCCGGGCACGGTCCAGCAAATCATTCATCCGGTTAAAACACCGGAGGAGCGTCGACTTGCCACACCCGGAGGGACCGATGAACGCTGTCACTTTCTTTTCGGGAATCTTGAGATGAATTCCATAAAGCGCCTTGCTAGCGCCGTAATGGAAGTCGACCCCCTCGACGTCAATCATCGTCCGCGTCGGAGTTTGTGCTTTGATGTCTGAGACGAAAATTTCAGCGGAAGCGGGTGCGGCCCCGCTGACCTTCTCTAACCTCGTCTCGGTCGGTCTCGCTTGTTCCATATTAGGCATGCGTTTGGCCCGTTAGAATCACACCTTGTTCAGCCGAGAGCAAGTACTCTTACGGGGGGGGCACTCCCGAGAGTTCTTCTCAGCGCATCCGGCTATGAAAATCGTTTCGCGAATTTTTCGTGTTTTTTAGCGCTTTTCGCTTGCGTTAATCCGAGGCCCTTAAATCCGAAAAAAAGCCCGAAGGCACTCGCCATCGGGCTTTAATTCTACAACGTGGTGACGGTTCAGAACTTCATGATGAGGTTGGCCTGCAAAACAATGTCCTGGCGGTCCCGGGCGATCGGATACTGCTGGCTTCCGCCAAATGGTGTGCCAGTGGCCGGGTTTATCACGTTACCCGTCGCGTAGCCGCCGTAGAGATTCCCATGCAGCGCGTGGGAGTAATATAAAGTGACCACTGCAGTGAGGAAATCGGTGAAGTTGTAGGCCGCATTGAACTCCCAGCCCTGGGTGTTCAGGTTACTCAGAGCAAAGTTTGAGTTGTTGACGTTCGGGTCCAGTGCGCTGATCCCCTGTTGCCGATAGTCGGCCGATACGGAAAAATCGCCAGCTTTCTTATTTTCACCGAATTTCAGACCCACCAACCAAGCCGAATTATCAGAAAAGCTGGGAGTCGCAAGACCAGTGAAGGTGGGCGTCGCGGACCTGCCAACATAGTGGTAATGCGAGAACAGCGGGCCCAAATCCCTGTTGAAGCGATCGTCTCCCGTGAAGTTGTAGGCAAAATCCCAGTAAAGGCTTAGCGGCTTGCCAAAGATTTTGTAGGTGATATCGCCAGGCGCGAGGATGATGTTCAGGTCGCGTTGTGTGACCGGAAAAGGCCCAGAGTTGGCGAGAGTATCGCCAAACGCAGTAGCAGTACCGAACCCAGTGGTGGTCCCGGTCTGGTCGAACGTTTGACCTTGCACTGTGACGGGCGGCACAATGGATCCGTGCGGGCCGGGCGAGCCACCGGAGGAGGCATCGTTATACCCCAGGAATCCAGGAGCGAATGTAATGGTGAGTTTGTCTCCGAGATGGAGCCTGGCCAGAAGCTGTTGCTGGAAAGCGTAAGCGTCCCACTTCAATTGTGTGCTGCCCGAATTCGCGTTGTTATTGTTGAAAACGAACTGGCCGGCAATCAGGGCCAGCTCCAGTGAGTTGCCAGGCCCAGGTGGCGGTGGCGGCGGAGCCTTTCCTTCTTTACCCTCGGCGACAGGCTCCCCGAAAGTCAGGTTAAAGAACTTGTCAAAGTCGATACGCTCGACAAGACCTTGGGGATCAATATCCGGATCGTAGATCAAGTCCGTCGTATAGAATGGATTGGCCTGTTTACCCGCAATAAATGTGAGGCCGGGCGTCGGAGCCCATCCCATAAAGGCCCGGGCGATGTAGATACCGTACAGATCGTATCCACCTGTATAGGTTGCATTCTTCGTGTCAGCCGACCGGTTATCACTCGTGGCGAGCATGACGCCTCCGAAGAAATTGCCGGCGAGCTTGAAGTCAGCCGTCAGGCGCAGGCGGAAACGCCACCGGTCACGTGGGATGACCTGGTCCTGCGGACCAAGCCTTGGGTTTGTCAGGATCATCGGTATCCGCTGATCCCACTGGTTGCGTATGCGGAGATCGCCGCCAATCCTCAGCTCCTGCACCCAATCCCCAATCTGGATCTTGGCCGCAGAAGTGGTAACCGCTTCTTTGGCGGTTTCGGCGCCGATCTGATCAGCCTCTTTCTCGGTAAGGACGCCTTTTCGCACAAGAGCATCCAGTAACGCTTGATCACCTTTCGACTGCGCGTGCGCAGTCATGTCCGTCGACGCCAAGACAGCAGCAAGCGCCAACAACGGCAGTGCACGTTTAATCATTATTTTCTACTCCCTGGTTTTTAGGTTAAGACCAACTGGCAGGCGGTAAACGAGCATCCGCAGTACAACAGCGAACACTAATGAAGGCGAGATGACCAATATAATATTACGAACGTGTTGCGCTGCTGTGACAATTGTGAAACAAATCTTGGCTGAACTCAAGCACCGGCAGGCGGCGCAAGCCGGTAACCAAACCCTCGCACCGTCTCGATATAACGCCCATGCAAGCCCAATTTATCGCGTAACCGGCGCATATGTGTGTCAACCGTGCGAGTATCGATAACGGAATCATAACCCCACACGTCGCTAAGAAGACGGTCCCGGGCCTGCACTCGACCTTGTCGCTCCATCAGGATGGACAACAGCTTAAATTCGGTCGCGGTACAGTCGATCGGACGATCCGCAGCCCTGACCTCGTGGCGAGAACGGTCAAGCACGAGATCTCCCACGCGCAGCTGCTCTTGTTCTTCGTCCTGCCATCCGCGCCTAAGAATCGCCCGGATCCGCAGGACAAACTCGCGCGGGCTGAAGGGCTTGACCACATAGTCATCTGCACCGAGTTCAAATCCCAGCACCCTGTCAATTTCCTCAGTCCTGGCTGAGAGCATGACAATCGGTATTTTGCTTGTCCTGGCATCAGCTTTGACCATCCGGCAAAGATCGAGACCCGAGACTTCCGGCAACATCAAGTCAAGCACAACCAATATCGGAGGCTGGCTTTTGATCAGGTTTAACGCTGCTCGTCCGTCATTGGCGATTTCGACAGAGAACCCTGCGCTTTTCAGATGATGCGCCAGCAAATCGGCTACATCCACTTCGTCCTCCACAATTAGGATTTTCTCGGTCATCTCGGCTAATTGAGGCGGCAATGTTACAATCAGGTGAAATTTTGACGCAAGCAGGAAACCGGTGAATTAACAGCCTGAATCAGTCCCAATTCTGTCCGAATTCGTAATCGGTTCAGCCCAGAAGATCCGGGAGGTAGTACCGCAAGGCTTCGTGCACCCCTAGGCCGCTATCTTGAGTGGCGACAAAGCCTCCTTGGTTTCGCACTGTCGCCTTAACGTCCTCGATAGCATTCGAGGGACAGGCCAAAAAGCGGGCAAACGTGAGATTCAGCATGGGTAAGTCGTTGAAATTGTCTCCTACCGCGAAAGTCTGCTCATTTGAGATATCTGTCAGTCGTTGTAGCTCGGCCAACGCCGTACCTTTATGGTAGGCTACATGGCAAAACCGCAGGTAAACCGAGTTCCGCTGGTAGGCGAACTCTGGAAAACCGAGACGCTGAGTTTCGATAAACTGGCAAATATCATCCATCTCCGAATTTGTCGTGGAAACGACACCGGAAAAGCGGTTCTCCTCGTAATAGAGCCGTGCGGCGGTCTTGGACCCGACAAACTCTTCGATGTCCAGAAGCAGCCCCTCGGCTTTTGAATAGAGGGTGTCGTGCTCCTGTTGGCACTGCGAGTTCCATTCACCGAAGTCTTCCCAGAACGACCCGTTCCAACGGAAAACCTCTCGCTCGGTGGTCAACGCAAAATCAGGTCGGATTGGGAACCCGGTATATTCCAAACCTTCCTCGACGAGGTGAATAGTCCTGCCGGTGTTAACCGCGATCAAAACACCATTCCACCGAAGTTGGTTCAATGTTCGAACCAGCGTCTTTGGGTATGGAGGTGGAGCCCAATCACGAACCAAGGTCCCATCGAAATCCATGCTTAGCAGGCGAATTTGACTCATAGAACGTGGCTCAATTACCCTGGGCGCAGCCCGGAAACAGCATCAAAAATTCCGTTGATGATTGAATACGCAATCAGTCCGACCATCCCGGCCATAACAAGAATTACGACCGGCTGAACCAAAGAGGTTAGACGCTGGATCTTAATATTCAGCTCCTTGTCGTAACGGCGTCCGATTCTCTCCAGGGCTTGGGCCAGGTCACCCGTCTGCTCCCCAACCCCGATCATGTCGATAAACAATGGAGGAAACTCACCCACCCGTTGCAGCGCACGTGAAAGCGACCCGCCTTCGCCGACCATGTCCACGACTTTTTCCATCAGGCCGCGAAGATGCACGTTACCTGTCGCGGTGGTCATGAGTCGAAGACTGTTCAAGAGTGGAATTCCGTTAGCGATCAGATTCGCCATCGTTTGCGAAAATTGGGCATAGTATCGCCCGCGCAAGACAGATCCGAACAAGGGAAGCCGTAGCTGCGCGCTATGCCACCATCCTCGGCCAAGGGGCGTTCGGATCAGTTGAAGAAAGCCAATAACCACAGCAACGACACCCGCGATGATGGCCCACCAATAATGGGAGAAAAGATCACTCGTTTGCACAAGCATTCTCGTCAGGAGCGGCAAGTCTTTGCCCGTTTTTTGAAACAGGGTCGTGAGTTGCGGGACGAGGTAGGTCATGAATAGAAATATTAAGCCAATCCCTAGAACAAATATCATCGACGGATAAATCAGCGCGCTGACTACTTTTTTCCGCAGATCATCGATTGTGACTAAAAACGTCGCCTGACGCCGCAAAAGCTGAGGCAACGATCCGCTCAGCTCGCCGGCTGCGACCAGATTGCAAAAGAGATCCCCAAACGACGGAGAAACCAACCGTAGCGCGCTTGAAAGGCTGCTTCCTTCACGAACCTGTTGGCGGAGGGCGGAGGCTACGGACTTGATAGTTGAGAGTTCCTTCCGCTCTTCCATTACCCGGAGAGCCGGCTCCAGCTGCAAACCTGCGTCAAGCAGGTCGCTCATCTCCTCGGTGAACAGGATGATTTGACTTCCGGACAAGCGGATATTTCGCGCCGGAACAGACTTATCGGTCTCGGAAGGCCGGGAACCGTTCGTTTCGATGCCCTCTTGCTGCACCAGAGAGATCGGCTGCAGGCGGTCGCGGTCCAGTTTACGGAAAGCCTCCGCGCGACTTTGGGCCTCGAGCTGCCCGGACACACGCCCTCCATCTCGACGAACGGCTTGGTAAGCAAAAAGCGGCATAAAACTCACTCGTCCAACATCTCGAGGTCTGCAGCTGTCACACGCACCACTTCTTCAACAGTCGTCATCCCTGCAATCACCTTACTCCAGCCATAAAGGCGCAAGGGAAGCATTCCTTCATCCATGGCCGTAGTGCGCAGCACGGGCGCCGGGCGACCCTGCGTGATCATATCCTGGAGTCGAGGGGATACCAAACAGATTTCAAAAATCGCTGCACGACCTTCATAGCCGGTATATCGGCAATGCACGCAGCCAATCGAGGCCATCGCTTTGGCAGCATGCTCCAGCGGAAAGCCTATCTGCTTCAGGTACAATTCCGGGTGTTCGGCCGGCCGTTTACAGTGTGAGCACAACACTCGCACGAGACGCTGCGCAATGAACGCGCGGACAGCGTTGGCAACCAGGAACCGCTCGATTCCCATGTCCACGAGTCGGGTAATTCCGCCAATAGCATCGTTGGTGTGCAAGGTGCTAAACACCAGGTGACCGGTCAAGGCCCCGCGGATGGCAATCTCAGCCGTTTCACGATCGCGCATCTCTCCAACCATGATCACGTTCGGGTCACCTCGCAGGATGCTCCGGAGCCCATTGGCAAAAGTGAGGTTGATCTCCGGCTTGACGGCGATCTGGATCACTCCCGGGAGCTTGTATTCGACCGGGTCCTCTACGGTAACAATGCGGCGTTCTTTCGTGTTCAGACTGGCTAGAAACGTGTAGAGCGTGGTTGACTTGCCGCAGCCTGTCGGCCCGGTAAGAAGCACGATACCGTTAGGCATCGCCAGGAGATGGCGGATCTGTGCTTGGGCCTCCTTGTCCAGGCCGAGACGATCGAACGTGAACCTTTCCTGGCCCAAGAGCCGCAGACTGATACTCTCGCCCGCAACCGACGGTATGGTGGCCACACGCACGTCAATCGGCTGCGCGCCAAGCTCCAGGTTAATTCGTCCATCTTGGGGTAGTCGCCGTTCGGCAATATCGAGATGCGCCATAATCTTCAGCCGCGAAATCACCGAAGCTTGAAGCACCTTAATATTAGGCGGTACAGGAACCTCATGTAGGACCCCATCAATCCGATAGCGAATCTGTAAATCATCCTGGAGGGGCTCAACGTGAATGTCCGTCGCCCGCTGTTCCAGCGCTTCGCGCAGGATCTGGTTGACGAACTTGACCACCGATGCTTCCGAGTCATCGAGGTCAAGAACATTGGTTTCCTGTTTCATGTCGAACCCTGCCTCTTCCTCCGATCGACCCTCAAGGATCGCTTCGAAAGTTTCGGCGCCGACTCCATATCCCTGGCGCAGCGCCTGAACGATTTGGGTCCGAGTCGACATGGCGTACAGGATCCGCTGATCCAGCGACGACGCCAAAGTCTGCCGCGCCAGCAGGTCAAACGGATCGTAAAATGCAATCCAGATTCCATGCTCATCTTCCTGCAAAGGAACGACATGGTAGCGCAGAGCAGTTCGCGCCGGCACCTTTTCCCGCAATGGCCCGGGCACGCCGACGATCGGTTCGTTCCACCAGGGAATCTCCAGCCAGCGGCTGACTCCTTTCAAAAACCCGGTTTCATCCACCAACCTTGATTCCAATATCGACTGGATTAGGGAACGCTGTTCTTCGGCAGCAGCCTGAATGATGTTCCGGCATGCATCCAAGTCCGAGCACCCACTAGCCTTCGCGATCTCAATTAGTGGTTCAACAAATGCCATGACCGATTGACCGCGCAACGTTACAACCCTTCCGGCGAACCACAACTAAAAGTGTCGGTGGGAGCGGGAGTGCGGGGAAAAACGCCGAGAGCGCCGAAAACGCCCGAGAACGCCGGGAACGTCAAAGGCCAAACGAAGAACGCCAACCGTCTAGTTCCTAGCGTTAGTTATTTGCCCTTTGCCACCCGACAGTTCGCGTCCGTTCTCGGCGTTTTCGGCGCTCTCGGGCGTTTTCGGCGCTCTCGGCGTTTTCGGCGCTCTCGGCGTTTTCCCTCACTAGCACTGACACTGACACTCATTCCCGGCCGGCCGCTTTAAACAAAGCTTTACGCATCACTTGTCCTGGGGCTGGTTTCCCGAACCAGATCTCGAAAGCAAACAATCCCTGATACAACAGCATTAAGAGCCCATCCACAGATCTGGCTCCCCTCTCCCGGGCGAAGCGTACCAGAGACGTTTCCTGTGGTCCGTACACCATGTCGAAAACGAGATGCCGCGATCCAATCGAATGTAATGCCTCGTGAACGGGCTCCCCATCCAAACCGGCGGAAGATGCATTCACGATCAGATCAACCTCGCCGCAGACATGTGGGAAATTCTCCCAAGGTTCCACGCGGATCTCTGTTTTCGAGGTGCGGGCCAGTTCGTGAGCGAGAAGCTCGGCCTTTGCCGCAGTTCGATTTAATAAAATCAGCGTCGGGACACCGAACTCCGAAAGGTAACGGGCTGCTGCCTGTCCCGCTCCGCCACCGGCGCCCAAAAGAGCAATCCGAACCGACGGCAATTCGCATGCGAACGCCTCCCTCACCGCAGCCACAAGTCCTTTGCCGTCCGTGTTGAAGCCGAATAGTCTTCCGGATTGATTTACAACTGTGTTCACGGCGCCAAGGCGCTCGGCCAGCGGATCAAGTCCGTCCATCAGGTTTACAGCCGTTAATTTATGCGGCAAAGTCAGATTCCATCCGATAAAATTCCGGCTGCGCAGAACGTCGAAGGCCTCTCCGAGATCTTCAGGACTGATACGCAAGCGCCCGTAACGGTACGGCAGATGAAGAAACTCGAGGCCCGCATTGTGCATCGGCGGAGAGAGAGAGTGGTCCACCGGATCTCCGATCACCAGAAGGCGAAGCTCGGGATCCTCGTGATCACGCAACCCCTGCAGTGTAAGCGAGCTCATTCGTTAACTGAACTCTTGAATTGCACGATCCATCCGCTGCAGCGCTCGTGCTTGGCCCATGACTTCCAGCATGTGATAGAGGCTTGGACCAACTGATCGACCGCTCACCGCCACACGCGCTGGGTGCACTAAATCGCCAGTCTTACATCCGATCTCCGCTCCAAGTTGTTTCAGAGCTGCTTCGAGACCCGCTGCTGACCAGTCTCCTTGCGCCGCATACCTCTCGCGAAGCTGCCTGAGACGACCAAGCGCCCCCGGGCTTTTTAACGTCTTTGCCACGGCGTCCGGATCAAAAGCATATTTCTCCGTAAAAAAGTAGCCGATCCAGTCCGGAACATCCCGAAAGAACTTTATCTTCTCCTTTACAATCTCCAGGACCTTAAAGAGATAGCGTTGGTCCGAGATTGGAATATCGGCTTTTCGGACGAACGGTTCGCTAAGCTCCCAGAAGCGGCCCAAAGGCATTTGCAGCACATACTGACCGTTTAACCAATTACATTTGTCAAGGTCGAAGGCGGCGTTCCGGCGATTGATGGTTGCCAGATCAAACAATTTAATCACTTCCTCAATCTCAATCTTTTCACGGTTGTCTTTCGGGGACCATCCAAGGAGACAGAGATAGTTTCGGACAGCTTCGGGGGCGTATCCTTGCTCGATGTAACTCGTGATGCTGGAACCCTCGTCGCGCTTACTCATCTTCGAACCATCCCGATTCAGGATAAGCGGAATGTGTGCGAACTGAGGCGGACGCACGCCGAGCGCCTCATAAATCTCGATGTGTTTCGCGGTATTAGTCAGATGGTCTTCGCCTCTAATCACATGAGAGATTTTCATCTCGATATCGTCGACCACGTTGACAAAATGAAAGATCCACGATCCGTCCGGCCGTCGAATCGTCATGTCTGGATCTGTGCTTCGGTCGAATTCAATCCGTCCACACACCAGATCGTCGACAATAACAGATTTCCGAGCAGACCGGAAACGAAGAGCGCCCTCATCCGAATAGACGACTCCTTTTGTCTGCAGCAGCTGCAAGTAATTTTCGTAAATCGCATTTCGCTCGCTTTGGAAATAAGGGCCATAGTTGCCGCCGACTCCGGCGCCTTCGTCCCAATCGAGATCAAGCCACCGCAAGCCGTCATAGATGACCTGCACGGCCTGGTCGTGTTCCCGGCTCTTGTCCGTATCCTCAATTCGCAGTAAAAACGTTCCTTGGTTATGCCGGGCGAACAGCCAATTGAACAGAGCTGTTCTCGCGCCTCCTACATGCAGGAAGCCAGTAGGCGAAGGCGCGAAACGAACCCGAACCGGAGAACTCATTGTTGAATCAATTCCAAAGTGAACCTTTACTCCAACTGTTTTTTAGGGTGCGGGCGACGGCCTTTAAATCAATATTCGGCGTTGAATAAGCGGGACTCAAATAGAGTCCAAAGATTTTGGCTTCGCTATGAACAAATATATACTCCCGCTGGTCTGCGCAGTTGCGGCCTGTGATCTCAGTACTTTCGTATCGTACGGCGCCGAGCAACCGCCGAGCGACGGTGCAGTGTACCAACAGGTGGACGACAATGCATATGTCCAGACTGAGTCGGATGCGGCCGGCACCTATGATGTCTTCTATGACCGGCTGGCCCCAGAAGGTCGTTGGTTCTACGACGACGACTACGGTTATGTCTGGCAGCCAAATGTGGCGGAGTCGACGGCGGATTGGCGCCCTTACGCTGACGGACATTGGGTCTGGACTGACCGTGGCTGGTTCTGGGATTCTAACGAAGACTTCGGATGGGCCACCTATCACTATGGACGCTGGGTTCAGGTTGCGGGAGCCGGGTGGATCTGGGTGCCTGGTGATCAATGGGCTCCTGCGTGGGTATCTTGGCGTCAAACCGATGATGACGATTACGTCAGTTGGGCTCCCCTGCCACCCGAAGCATCATTTAAC
>Ga0213872_10001888_pt1 | contig 12908 bp, 12 predicted proteins | sample VelepicomBERX_R2_FD_160071 | JGI IMG/M metagenome (GOLD analysis project Ga0213872, IMG submission 160071) | Rhizosphere microbial communities from Vellozia epidendroides in rupestrian grasslands, the National Park of Serra do Cipo, Brazil - RX_R2 | ecosystem: Host-associated > Plants > Roots >...
CTGCCGTCCAACGTGCTGCCGGAATACGATCTGCGTCAGCAGACCGGCAAGCCGATCTCCGGAACGACGGGTAACGGCACGGCTGCCCCGGCGGCGGCCCAACCGGCGGGCAACTGATGGCCTACCAGCGCCTTGCAACCTATGCGTTCGCGCGCGATCGCGGTGTCGTCGACATCGGCGAGCAGGACGGCGGCGTCGAAGTCCTGCTGCGGGCCGGTGGCGATCTCACCGGTCTTATGGAGCTGCGCCGCATGCTGCGCCGGCCGGTGCATGTCGACACGGTCGCGCCGGAGGTATTCGAAGCGCGGCTGGGGCAGCTGTACTCGCGCCAGGACAGCCAGGCGGCCGACGTCGCCGAGGATGTCGCAGCCGACCTGGACCTTAATCGCCTTGCGCAAGATCTGCCGGCCATCGAAGACCTGCTGGAATCCGAGGACGACGCGCCGATCATCCGGCTGATCAATGCGCTGTTGACCGAATCGCTGCGCGAAGGTGCGTCCGACATCCATATCGAGCCGTTCGAATCGCGCTCGGTGGTACGCTTTCGCATCGACGGCCGGCTGCGGGATGTGGTGGAGCCCAAGCGCGCCTTGCACGCGGCCATCGTGTCGCGGATCAAGGTGATGGCGAATCTCGATATTTCCGAGAAGCGGCTGCCGCAGGATGGCCGCATTACCTTGCGCATCGCCGGCCGGCCGGTGGATGTGCGGGTCTCCACGCTGCCGACCGGGCACGGCGAGCGCGCCGTACTGCGTCTGCTCGACAAATCGGCCGGGCGGCTCGATCTGCAAGCGCTCGGCATGGGCGGCCAGACGCTGGACCGAATGAGCGAACTGATCGCGCAGCCGCACGGTATCGTGCTGGTGACGGGGCCAACCGGCTCGGGCAAGACCACCACGCTGTACGCCGCGCTGGCGGCGATGGATGCGACCACCACCAATATCATGACGGTGGAGGACCCGATCGAATACGACCTCGACGGCGTCGGGCAGACGCAGGTCAACGCCCGCATCGACATGACCTTCGCCCGGGCCTTGCGCGCGATTCTGCGGCAGGACCCGGACGTGATCATGATCGGTGAAATCCGCGACCTGGAAACCGCGCAGATCGCCGTGCAGGCATCCTTGACCGGCCACTTGGTGCTCGCGACGGTGCACACCAACGATGCGCCGGCCACGGTCACCCGCCTGGTGGACATGGGCGTCGAGCCTTTCCTGCTCGCTTCGTCGGTGATTGGCGTGCTCGCACAGCGCCTGTACCGCCGGCTGTGCCCGAGCTGCAAGCAACCCTACCTGCCAGACGATGCCGAAACGGCGGTGCTGGGCCTCACGGCGCCGCGGGAGATTTATCGCGCAGTCGGCTGTGATGCGTGTAACTACCTGGGCTACAAGGGGCGGGCAGGGGTGTATGAATTGCTGATCGTGGACGACGAAGTACGCCGCCTGATCCACGATGGCGCCAGCGAAGCGGCGATTCGCGAGTACGCCGCGACCATTGGCATGCAGAGCCTGCGCAGCGATGGCGTGGCCCAGGTGCTGGAAGGCAAGACTACGCTGGAGGAGATTCTCCGCGTCACCCGTGAAACGTAGTATCGGTGAGGCGCAAGTAGGGCGGGATAGGCGTACTATGCTTCATATAGCGGCTGATCTTGTGTAAACCGCTTGTTAGCGGCGAAAGGCATATCAAGATGTTCGGTTTTGGCAAGAAAGATCCGTTTGCGACCGTTGTGTGCAAGGCGAAGAAGCTCGATGGTCATGCTGCGCAGGCGCTGAAGCAGGATGCTGTCGACCTGGTGGCGATGATCAAGGCGGCGGACGCATCCGAGTTCTGCTCCAAGATTTCGTTTGGCCGGATCTACCAGAAGCCCGGCACCTTGCTTGGCGAGCATGACCCGAGCGATCAGGGTTATTCGGCCAGCTACGACAAGGTCACGAAGTCGATCGGCGTGGGGCTGCGCCAGGGATTGATGCGCCAGACGCTGGTACTGGGTACCAAGGAGCCGACGCAACTCGCCGCCGAAATCGGCTTGACGCTGGATTTGCCTACGCCGTCCGAGCCGACGGTCAGTTAAGGCAACCGCAGGCGTATGTTTGATATGCGCAACATTTCAAGCCGGGATGTTGCGTAATCGACAGTGCGTGTTGACGTTCGATCGGGCAGTACTGAAAATCCGCCATCCATTTATTTGCAATCCATTCAGCCAGGAAAGGAGACGCTACATGACCCAACACCACGCATCCTTGATTTGTCGCTGACCTCATTCCGCCATTGGCGCCGGGGTCGATGCCCCTGCGCCGGTCGCTCCAGAAAGCCCCGGCCAAGTACCGGGGCTTTCTGCTTATGAGAGACAGCCATGCCTGTATTGAAAACCTTTGCCGGCCAGCATGTGCCGGTCAAAGTCTGGACCGACGAGATTGAATCCGAGGCGATCCAGCAACTGAAGAACGTGGCCGCACTGCCCATCGTCCATGGGCATGTCGCGGCCATGCCCGACGTGCATCTGGGGATTGGCGCCACGGTCGGTTCGGTGATTCCGACCCTCGACGCCATCATCCCTGCTGCGGTCGGTGTCGACATCGGCTGCGGCATGAATGCCGTACAGACCTCGCTGAAATCGGCGGAGCTGCCCGACTCGTTGGCTCGCCTGCGCAGCGCCATCGAAGCCGCCGTGCCGGTCGGGTTTGAGCAGCACGAATGGGATAAGGTGCGCGGCTCCGCCCATCAGCGCGCAGCGCGGCCACTCGATGACCGCCTCGACCGGCTGGTGGGCAAGCACCCTGGCCTCATGAAGATGCAGCGCCAGTTCGCGCGGACCTGGATCTGCCAGTTGGGGACGCTCGGTGGCAACCACTTCATCGAGCTGTGCGTCGACGAAACCGACTACGTCTGGATCATGCTGCATTCGGGCAGCCGCGGGACCGGCAACGTGATCGGCCGTTACTTCATCGAAGCCGCGCGCAAGGACATGCGTCGCCACCAAGTGAACCTGCCGGATCGGGACCTGGCGTACTTTTCAGAAGGCTCGACCCTGTTCGACGACTATGTCGATGCGGTGGATTGGGCGCAGGATTATGCGATGACCAATCGCCGCGAAATGATGCGATTGGTTCTCGACGCCATCCGGCCCCACTTGCCGGCCTTTAGCCTCGTGAACGAAGCGATCAACTGCCATCACAACTACGTGCAGCGTGAAACGCATTTCGGGCAGCACTTGTTTATTACCCGCAAAGGCGCCATCTCAGCGCGTGAGGGGGAGCTGGGCATCATCCCGGGGTCGATGGGGACCAAGAGCTACATCGTGCGTGGCCTCGGCAACGAGCAGTCATACTGTTCCTGCTCCCATGGCGCAGGGCGCCGCATGAGCCGTAGCGAGGCAAAGCGCCGGTTCAACCGCTTTGACCTTGCCAGCCAGACCGAAGGCGTCGAATGCCGCAAGGACGGCGGGGTGATCGACGAGATTCCCGCGGCCTACAAGGATATTGACACGGTGATGGCGCACCAGACCGATCTGGTCGAGGTGGTGCATACCTTGAAGCAGGTGTTGTGTGTGAAAGGCTGATCGTCCGGAGTCGGTCAGCTACGTGAATGCCCGCCCGTCGGGCGCAGACAGGAGTATGAGCATGAAAATCAGGATACCCGGCTTGAAACCGCGCAACCCCGTTGCGCTGGCCGCACGGCAGCGCAACGCCGGCGCGCATGAGAAAACGGAGAAGACCCGGCGGCGCGATGCGCGGCAGGCGCTGAAGCAACAGCTGAAAGGTGGGCGAGAAGAGGATTTCTCGCCCTTTTTCTTGCCCCTTGGCGTCAGGCACGAAAGTACTGCTTCTATTGATTCAGGTCAGCCTTATTCCAAATAGGCGCATGTAAATGACTCCTTGGGTGGAGATAGTTTTTGATACTTTGTTATCATCGCGGTCTGACTCAATACTGCCGCCCATACGCTTCATGTCCACGATCGCTACCGAACACGTCCTGAGCGTCCATCACTGGAACGACACCCTGTTCACTTTCACCACGACCCGCGACCCCGGTCTGCGTTTCGAAAACGGTCACTTCGTGATGATCGGCCTGGAAGTAAACGGTCGCCCCTTGATGCGCGCCTACTCCATCGCCAGCGCAAATTACGAAGAGCACCTGGAGTTCTTCAGCATCAAGGTGCCGAACGGCCCCTTGACCTCGCGCCTGCAGCACCTGAAGGTGGGCGACCCGGTATTGGTCAGCCGCAAGCCGACCGGCACGCTGGTGGTGAGCGACCTGAAGCCCGGCAAGAACCTGTTCCTGTTCGGTACGGGGACGGGCTTGGCGCCTTTCATGTCCATCATCAAGGACCCGGAAACCTACGAAAACTTCGAAAAGGTGATCCTGTTCCACGGCGTGCGTTTTGTGAACGAGCTGGCCTATGCCGACTATATCCAGGAAGAGTTGCCCAAGAACGAGTTCTTCGGCGACATCATCCGCGAAAAGCTCATTTACTACCCCAGCGTGACGCGTGAAACCTTCCGCAACCAGGGCCGCCTGACCGACCTGATCGAGTCCGGCAAGCTGTGTGCGGATATCGGCATCCCGCAGATCAACCCGGAAACCGACCGCGCCATGCTGTGTGGCAGCCCCAGCATGCTGAAGGATACCTGTGCGATCCTCGATAGCCTGGGCTTGAAGGTGTCGCCGCGTATTGGCGAACCCGGCGATTATGTGATCGAACGGGCCTTCGTCGAGAAGTGATGCAGTGCGCAAGGCCTGCGGCAAGGTAAACCATTACCTGCCGTTCGGCAGCTATGTCCCTAATCTTTAAGGTGGATTTTTTTCGATTGGGTGAAAATAGCGCTTGCGGAAGGGGGGGAATTAGGCCACAATCCGCCCCTCTTTTTTGCGCTGCAGCCGAAATTTGACTGCAGTGCGGGTATTGGGGCGCTTGAATGCTGCCCCCAGTGCTTGCCCTACGGCCCAGGAGGCTAGGGGGGGAGGCGACAGCGCCGAACTCCGGTCATGCATCAGCCGTGACCGACTCGTAATCCATCAAGGCAAGACGTTCTTAGACCTTCGGGTGTTGGGGCGCCGACCAGTCACGTGGATTGCGCCCAACTCCGACTCTTGGGGGTGTGGGATATGTCCAACCTGGCTACTCCAATCCAGTTGCACGCTGCGCAAGCGCAGCTTCCTCTGTCGGTTTACTTCGACGAATCGTTTTACAAGCTCGAGCAGGAGCACCTCTTTGCGCGCGGCCCGAAATACGTCGGCCACGAGCTCATGGTGCCCAACGTCGGCGACTATCAGGTCCTCGACATCTACGACCGCTCGCGCATGCTCAAGCGCACCGAGAGCGGCGTCAAGCTGTTGTCCAATATCTGCCGCCATCGGCAGGCTGTCATGGTCGACGGTCGTGGCAACAGTTCGCACATCGTCTGTCCGCTGCACCGCTGGACCTACGACAACCAGGGCGCCTTGCTCGGCGCGCCGCATTTTGCCAGCAAGCCCTGCAAGCACGACCTGCCGGACTTCGCGCTGCAAAACTGGAACGGCATGCTGTTCGAGATGAGTACGGGCGGGCGCGACGTCGAGGCCGATCTGAAGGACATGGGCGTCGCCAAGGATCTCGACTTCAGCGGCTATATGCTCCATAACGTCGTCATCGACGAGTATGAGGGCAACTGGAAGACCTTTATCGAGGTCTACCTGGAGGACTATCACGTCGATCCTTTCCACCCAGGCCTCGGCCGGTTCGTGGAGTGCGGCGATCTGAAATGGGAATTTGGCGACTGGCATTCGGTGCAGACCGTCGGCATCAACAATGCGCTCGCCAAGCCCGGTTCCAAGTCCTATGCCGAGTGGCACAAGCAGGTGCTGGAATTCTATCGCGGGGACATGCCCAAATACGGGGCCATCTGGCTGACCTACTACCCGAACGTGATGGTGGAGTGGTACCCGCACACGCTGGTCATCTCGACGCTGATCCCGCAAGGCCCGCGCAAGTATCTGAACGTGTGCGAGTACTACTATCCCGAGGAAATCGCCCTGTTCGAGCCCGACTTCATGGCGGCGGAGCAGGCGGCTTACCGGGAAACGGCCGTCGAGGATGAGGAAATCATCCGGCGCATGGAAGAAGGGCGCGCGCGCCTTTACCTGGAAGGCCGCGAAGAGTTCGGCCCCTACCAGAGCCCGATGGAAGACGGCATGCTGCACTTCCACGAGTTCATGTGGCGGGAGATGGGGAGCCACATCCCGCGGCCTTGACAGGGTAGGGATGGGGCAGGGCGGCGCCTGTGGTGCCGCCCAGGCCGCGATCGGGAAGGAAACGATTTGCGGTCGAGGGAAAAATGAAGAGGGCACCCGCAGGTGCCCTCTTTCGTCTTTCTTATAACTGCGCTCACCACGATTTGCTTTTTGGGCGCCGTCTTGGGCATCCCGTAGGTCGTTGCCGGTATCATCCAGCCAACGCCATGCGTGAGTGGCTTTCCTCCTCGCTCCGAGGTTTCCTCCTCCTCGGGCGGATGACTGCACTCTACGTCCCCGGTCGACAGGCGTCATCCCCCATTTGGAGGATCATGCTTGAATAATTTACGAATGTTCCTCCACAATAGCGCCGGCGCGAAAAGCGCATGGCTGCTGAATCTTTACCATACTTGAGCGATCACCACCCGACCCCGCATACTGGTCGTGCGAGAGAGGAATTACCGGCCAACATGGGCGATAAACAACAACGACAATATGATGCACTGGTCACCGCCATCCACGGTGTCGTGCTGGAACCCGGCAGGTGGGAAGCTATCCTGAAGCGCGTGTCGGAGGCGGTGGGAGCGGATTGTGGCACCTACTACCTATGCGACAAGCGGACCGACGCCGCAGGCGTCTGGTATTGCTCGGACCGGAATGACGCCGCGCTGACGGTGTACCCGGAACGTTTCGGCGCCATCGACCCGTGGACCATTGCCGGCGCGGGCACGTCGATCGGTGATTGGCACAGCGAGGCCGCCTATTTCAGCACGCATCATGTCAAGGGCGCCGCGTTGGCGCTGGTCCCGCCCTGCGAGCACCCGCATCGTGCCGTCGTGGCATCGCGCGCCTTTGAAGACAGCTCGTCCTACGCCACGGTCGGTTTTATCCGGGCGCATGCGCGCAAGGCGTTTGGCAACGACGAGATCAATTTTCTCGCACGGCTTTCCCCGCACCTGGAACTGGCCTGCCGGCTTTCCAGCGAGTTTTCGCGCCTGAGGCTGCAGGCCGCCATCGCACATCAGGCGCTCGATCGGCTGGCGACACCACTCTGGGTGGTCGATCAGGATAGCCACGTGTTGTTCTTCAACCATGCGGCCGAAGTCGACGGCAACGGCATCGCCGTGCGCCAGGAACGCTTGGTGGTCGACGGGAATGGCCAGGCGAGCCGCCTCGGGCAGCTGATCGCCAGTGCGACGGCCAACCCGCCGCGCAGCGGTGCGCTGGCGCTCGAGCATGGTGATGCCGCCCGCACCACCTTGCTGGTCGCGCCGCTGCCGCCGGATTCACCGTTGGCCATCAACTGGCGCGGGCCGCTGGCACTGATCATGGCGCATAGCCCCACCTCGTCCGAATCGCGTCCGCTGGAAGTCTTGACGGCACTCTATGGTCTCTCGCCGGCGGAGTGCCGCCTGGCTGGCCTGTTGCTGGAGGGCTACACGCCCAGCGAATCGGCAGATCGGCTCGATGTCCAGGTCTCGACCGTGCGCACACAACTCAAGTCCATCTTCTGGAAGACCGGAACGCATCGCCAGGGCGAGCTGCTCAAGCTGCTGTCCGGGGCCTTGCTGCTCAAGGTATGAAGGCGCTAGCGGCAACCCGGCTGGGCGGCACGATCCGGGTTTGGCAGCGGCTGAACCGATCCGGGCCGTTCTGGATGATCCTCGCGTCGGTGCTGTTCGCGTGCATGGGCGTGTTCGTGAAACTCGGCGCCCGCACGTATACGACACCGGAGCTGGTGTTCTATCGCTGTTTCATCGGCTGGCTGGTGGTGAGCGGCGTCGTGGTGGCCAACCGCGGCACGCTGGCGTCCCCGGTGCTGCCCAAGCAGTTCACCCGCGCCATCGCCGGCACGATTTCGCTGATGATGTATTTCTACGGCATCGCCAATCTGCCGCTGGCGACCGCCGTGACGCTGAATTACACCTCGCCCATCTTCCTCGCCTTGCTGACGGCCTTCTGGCTGAAGGAACGACCGTCCGCCGCGGTCTGGGGCGCCGTCATGCTGGGTTTCGCGGGTGTGGCGCTGCTGCTGCATCCCACCATTGGCCGCAACCAGTGGTTTGCGGGCCTGGTGGGCCTCGCGTCCGGCTTCGGCGCAGGGATTGCCTACCTCAACGTGCGCATGCTGGGCGATGCGGGCGAACCCGATTGGCGCACCGTCTTCTATTTTTCGCTGGTCGCGACTGTGTCCAGCGGGGTCTGGATGCTGTTCGGCCATTTCAGCCCGGTCACCTGGCACAACCTCCCCACGTTGTTGGCGATGGGGGCCTGCGCGACCGGAGCTCAGCTGTCCATGACGCGCGCCTATCGTGTCGGCAAGTCTATGGTGGTGGCGCCGTTTGCCTACACGACCGTGGTGTGTTCCAGCCTGTTTGGCGAGGCGATCTGGGGTGATCACCTCGGTGTCGTCAGCTGGATCGGCATGGCGCTGATCATGCTGAGCGGAATCTGGACGCTTAGTGCGAGCAGGCGTTGACCTGCTTGCGCGGTTTGCGCGAGAGCGACTGGAAAAACAGCACCGGCCAGTCCCACTTGCGCAACACCGGGCGATGATTGAACGGGTCGAAGCCCGATGCCTTGAGCCGCTGCAGGATTGCGTCACCACCCAGTACCGTCAGCCTTATCTCGATGCCAAGCCGCCCCGGCAGGGCGATGCCGAGCGGCGAGCCCGCGCGCAGCATGCGCCAGGTACGGTCGACCTGATACGCCATCAGCGCGCGCCATTTGTCATCCACGGTCCCTTGGGCGATCTGCGCTTCCGTCACGCCGAAGCGCGCCATTTCGTCCTGCGGCAGGTAGATGCGGTCCTTCTTCCAGTCGATGGCCACGTCCTGCCAGAAGTTGATCAGTTGCAGCGCCGTGCAGATGCCGTCGGACCACGCGAGATGCCGGGGCGAATCGTGCCCGGCCAGATGCAGGACAATGCGTCCGATCGGGTTGGCGGAGCGGCGGCAATATTGGACGACTTCGCCGAAGTCGGCATAGCGGGTCTTCACCACGTCCTGGCTGAAGGCATCGAGCAGATCCTGGAGCAGCTGGATGGGCACCTTGAAAGGCTGGATGACTTCGTCGTACAGGTCACGGAACAGGCCGTGCTCCGGGATCTGGCCCGCCGCCAGACCATCCAGTGCCGTGCGGTAGCCCGCCAGCAGCGCCAGGCGCGCCTCGGGCTGCAGGTCGCCTTCATCGGCGAAGTCGTCGGCGCTGCGGGCAAACCGGTAGACGATGGCAATGGGACGTCGCATCTTGCGGGGCAGCAGGATCGAGGCGACCGGGAAATTCTCGTAGTGATCGACGCTATAGGTGTTTGTCGGCATGGCGCGCGCATTATACCGGGGCTATCCTGCCTCTAAACAGATTCGAAAGCCAAAGACGTGGATGTCATCAAGTCATTTATCTCCCTGCTGGTCCTGATCAACCCGATCGGGGCGTTGCCGGTGTTCATCAGCCTCACGGCCAACCAGAGCCTCGCCGAGAAGCGGCGGACCATCCGCATTGCGTCCATCGCGGTCGCGTCGCTGCTGGTCGGTACGGCGCTCGTCGGCGATGCCGTGCTCAATTTCTTCGGGATCGAGATCGCCTCGTTCCAGGTGGCGGGCGGTATCTTGATCCTGCTGGTCGGCCTCTCCATGGTCAACGCGCAACCGCCGTCGTCGCGCCAGACGCGGGAAGAGCAGGAGGAGGCGGAGCAAAAGGCCAACGTCGCGGTGGTCCCGCTGGCGATTCCCTTGCTGGCCGGCCCCGGTGCGATGTCCACCGTCATCATCTATGCCGACCGGGTGACGCATTGGTACCAGTTGGGCTGGCTGGTCGGGGCGGGCGTGTTGCTTGGCGCGCTGACCTGGCTGACCTTGAATCTCGCGGTGCCGATCTCCCGCCTGCTGGGCAAGACGGGCATCAATATCGCGACGCGGCTGATGGGCCTGTTGCTGATGGCGATTTCGGTGGAATTCATGGTTGATGGTCTGACCAAGCTGCTGCCGATCCTCAAGAGTGCCACCTGATCGCCTGCTGGGCGGGTGTCAAGATGCATTTCGCCACTGGCGCAAGCAGGATGCTTGCCGTTATCCTCCCGCCATCTCTACCTGACACAGACTCTATCGTGCGAATGAAGCAAGCCGGAGCGAGACCATGACGCGGGACAAGCGGAGCGCGCGCCGCATTCCAGTTGACTGCCCCGCACGCATTCGCACCGACGGTATCGGGCCCGCGTTCTATGGCCAGTGTAAGGATCTCTCGGTGGGGGGGATGACGCTGCATAGCAGCTTTGTGCCGCGCCCGGATGAGATGGTGGAAGTGACCCTGGTGCCGCCACGGTCAGGCGGTGCAGCACCGGCGCCGATGGTCGTGAAGGCCAAGGTGCGCCGGTGTCATGAGTTGGAGCGGGAAAAAGTGTACGAGATCGGCCTCGAAATCATCGAAGTTGTTAGCTGAGCAAGTTCAGTTGCCAGTCGCCCCGGTATCGAAGACCGCGAGGCGCGAGAACAGTTGTTTCGAGGTCTCGCCCAGCTGGAAGGCTGTGGCCCCCATGCCTTCGGCTTCAGCCTGGTTGGTGTGCATCACCTCATTGAGCGCGACAAGGGCGGTGCGGATGGCTTCCACAGCCTGACGTGCCGCATCGGCGTCGCCGACGGTCTCGACGACCACACCGGAAGTCTGCGTCATCAACTCGCTGGTCGTCGAAATGGCGGCGCCCACTGTGGTGGACGACGCCACCATGCCCCCGATCTGTTTCGCCTGCTGGCCGACCTGCCGGCTGGTGGATTCGATGGTCTCCAGGATGCGTGCCACCAGTGCATTGGTCTTTCCCAGCGTCTCCTGCGTCTGGCTTGCCAGCTTGCGCACTTCGTCGGCCACCACGGCAAAGCCGCGGCCTTGTTCCCCGGCGCGTGCGGCCTCGATGGCGGCATTGAGCGCAAGCAGGTTGGTCTGCTCGGATATATCGGAAATCGTCTTCAGGATGCTGGTGATTTCGCGGACATTGGTCGAGAGGTTGTTGAACGCGGCCGTGAATTCCTGATTGGCGCGTGCACCGGCCTCGATCTGGCTGCTCATACCCTCGATCTGCACGCGGGCGTCGGTCAATTGGGCTTCCACCTGGCTGATCTCGTCGCGCAGGCGGGTCGCCCGGTCGGCCGAGTTGGCGGTGACGACGGCGATCTCGTCGGCGCGGCGCGTCAGTTCATCGAGACCTTCCGCGGCCCGGACGGTGTCATCCGAGATGGCGGTGGTCTTGGTGGCGAATTCAGCCGAGATCGCTGCGTTGCCGCCGGCTGCGTCCTTGGCCTCGGAGAGCGCCGCACGGAAGCTTTCGATCAGGTCGTTCAGGTTGCGTGCGATGTCGCCCAGCTCGTCGCGATGGCGGGTGTCGACGGTCAACGTCAGGTTCTTGTCCGCAGCGATGACGTGGATCGTCCCGCTGAGTTCACGTACACGCCGGACGATAATGGACACGAAGACATAGGCGATGCCCATGCCCAGCAAAAGGCCGATCGCACCCAGCGCGATGGATTTCAGCAGGGTCAAGCGCAGTTCGGTGGTCAGCGTGTCGATGTTGATGTCGGCGCCGATCACGTATTGCATGCCCTGGCTGGTCTTGATGGGGATGAATACCGAACGGAAACGGCCCCATTTGTCCTTGCGCTCGCCGAAGGTTGCTTGCGTGCCGCCCAGCGCCTTCAGTGCTGCCGGTTGCATCTGGGGCGGCACACTGTAGTGGGGTGAATAGTGCTTTTCCTTCTTGTCGGCTTCATCGAACGCGTCGGCAAGGTAATGCACCTTGCCTTCGTTCTGGGCCAGCACGTACAGATGCGCCAGGCCCGCCTTGCTGGCATAGTCCTTCAGCTTGATGCCGTTCGTGGTGTATTCGGTGTCGGACACCGTACCTTCCCCGTTGGCGCGCTGAAAATACGATTCACTTTGCAGGAAGGGCATGGCGCTGGCTGCGCCAACCAACTGGCCATCGATGCCGGCCAGCGCGGAACCCGACTTGAGGTAGTAGGCGTACCCGGTATAGAGCAGGCCCGTGATCAGGTTGGCGATGAAGAACATGGCAAGCAGCTTGCCCTTGAGCGACCAGTCTCGGATATTTGGCATCACAACATTCCATTAAGTGAATCAAGAATGGCACGAATCTGAAAGGCGCCCGTCCCGCAACGGCTCGTCGTCAATATATTCCGGCGGGATTGCCCGGGCAAGCCCACTATAGGTGATTCCAGCGCCTGAAGTATACTGCGTACTTTCCGCACCCCGCCTCGATCATGGACGAATTCCAGCCCGCCTTTCGTTTGATGGATTCCCCAACTGCAACCGGTTATCACTTCGTCTTCGTGGAGGGCCGTCTGCTGGTGCCTGAAGACGAAAACCTGCCCTTGGCCGCAATCGCGTCGCCGGGCTGGATCGCACAGGCAGCGGTCCGGCATTACCTGGGCCGATTGATGGGTCAGGATTGCTGGGCCATGACGCTGGCGGACGTCCCGGCTAACTGGCGGGCGATTCCACTGCGTGCAGCGATGCTGAGCATGCCGGCTGCCGTCATGGCGGTCGCGGCACGCGCGGCACAGGTGATCGAGTGGGACCGGGCGCATCGCTTTTGTGGCGTGTGCGGCACGCCCACCGAGCCCAAGCCGGATGAACGGGCCCGCCAATGCCCCGCCTGCAAGCACGTGGCCTACCCGCGGATCAGCCCGGCCATG
>Ga0213872_10001889_pt1 | contig 12907 bp, 6 predicted proteins | sample VelepicomBERX_R2_FD_160071 | JGI IMG/M metagenome (GOLD analysis project Ga0213872, IMG submission 160071) | Rhizosphere microbial communities from Vellozia epidendroides in rupestrian grasslands, the National Park of Serra do Cipo, Brazil - RX_R2 | ecosystem: Host-associated > Plants > Roots >...
GGCTGCCCCATTCGCCCAGCCGCAAGCGGTGGGAAAGCTTGGCATCCATTCCCCGCGTGAGCGTATCCGCGCCGTTGGAGAAGATGGTGATGCCGGTTTGGCGGACGGTACTGTCCAGCACATTGCCGTTGGCGGCGATGGCTTGCAGCACCGCCGCCGAATTATAGGCGGGCCCCGAGGGGCTGCCCAAACCGAAGACCGTGCCGCTGCCGAGGACGCGCCGGTCCACGGCGACGCTGTAAAAATCGGCGCTGGCCTGCCAGTCGGAGCCGAGGTTCCCCGTCACCCCGGCGCTAAGATCGCGCGAAAGCTCCGGCCGCAGCGGGCGGATTCCAAGCAGCGAAGCGGCTCGCGAATCGGGCGCCAACTGCGCGGAAGCCGAGGTCGGCGAGACATTGGTGGCGGAGTAATATTCCTCGACCAGGGTCGGGGCGCGAAATCCGCTGCCGAAAGCGCCTCGAAGCGCCAGCCCCGGAACCAGTTCGTAGCGTGCCGTCACCTTCCCCACTTTGGCGGCGCCAAAATCCTCATAATGTTCTAGGCGGCCGGCGACATCGATCAGCAGGGCCTCGACCGGCGCCCAGGCGAGATCGAGGTAGGCGGCAACGGCATCGCGGCCATGGCCGCCGGCATCGGTCAGTGAAAAGCCGGGATTGGCCTGCGATCCTTCGGCATAACGGGAAGCATAGTCGCCCGGGAAAAGCCGGTAGGAATCGCGCCGCGCCTCGCCGCCCCAGGAGATGTCGAACTGCCCGAACCGGCCGCGCGCCAGCCGGCGCGACAGATCCAGATTGGCCGTCCATTGGGCGCCGGTGACCGCCCCCGTCTGCATGCGGGTCGGGGTGCTGCCGGTCTTCTGGAACAGCGAGACATTGGCGGAATCGATGTTGAAGAGATCGCCATGGTCATAGCCATAGGTCGCGCCGAGATCGATCTTCCAGCCGAACAGCCGTCCCCGGGCGCCGGCAGTGGCGGCAGCGTCGGTTTCGCTCAATGTCTCTTCCGGGCTGAAACCCTGGGGATAGAGCGCCGGCAGCTTGGCCGGCGTTCGCCAATTTTCGTAGGAAGCGGCGTATTTGCGACCCAAAGTGCCGAAGCTGTAGAATTCCCACTCGCCGCTTAGCTCCTGCGCGCCGTTCCAGCTCATCGTTTCGAGATGGCTCGCGGCGTCGCCTTCGATCTTGTTGACCCTGGGGTAAAAGGGAATGGCGGCCGCCGAACCGGAATTTCCCAATCTGGGGTCGATGGCGCCGCGGTTGCTATGGGCGTGGTAGCGGGTTTCGGCCGCCAGATCGAGGAAGCCGTTGGCGCCGAAAGGGAAACTCAAAACGACCGAAGCGTCGGCGGTGCGGCCGCCCTGATCCTCATACTGACCGCCTTCCGCCGCCAGCCGACCACCTTGGCGTTCATCCTTGAGAATGATGTTGATCACGCCCGCGATCGCATCAGAGCCATATTGGGCAGCGGCATCGTCGGTCAGGACTTCCACATGGTCGATGGCTGAAACTGGGATGAATCCGAGATCGGGCGCGGCACCGCCCTGGAACGGGCCGCCATAGATGCCGCCCAAAACCTGGAAATTGGCGCTGCCATGCCGCCGTTTGCCATTGATCAGCACCAGCGTTTCATTGGGGCTGAGCCCTCGCAGCCGCGCGGAGAGGGAATTATTGCCTACGCCGCTGCCCCAGCCCTGCGCCTCGAATGAGGGGACTTCGCCGGCGAGATCCTGCGCCAAACCGGCCGAGGAAAACCGTGCCAAAGCGGCGTTATCGACACGTTCCACGGGGACCGGACTGTCATCGAAGGCGATACCGGGTTGACGCGTTCCAGTGACGATCACTTCTTCCGGCGCGGCGGCTATGGCGTCCGCTTGGGCCAAGCCGGCAAGTAGCAGTCCCGCGCCCACAAGGGGGTTTCGCATTCGGCGAGGTTAAACTAAATGATAGGCCGTTGAAATCCATTCCGGGCGGCGCGGGAAAGCGTATAAGAACAGAGTGCTCTCAGTTTCTCGAACAAACCTGATCCGCTTTGCCGCCACTCTCGCCTGGGTTTGGCTGGGGGCTATATTCTGCCGGACCTGCTACGCCGACGAGGTGACCATCGGCTTTAGCGACCACCTGGCGCCCTATGTGGTGCCGGCGACGCAAAGCGGCATCGAGGTGGAGATCTTCCGCGAAGCGCTGGCTTATCATGGCCATGTGCTGAAACCGGCATTTCTGCCGACGCGGCGCTTGCCGCAAGCCTTTCTCGACCATCAGCTCGATGGAGCCATGTCCGACAGCGGAGTTGATCTGTCGGGGCGTGGCGGAACCTATGGCGATTCGGCGGTCGCCTTCGACAATGTGCTGGTCACTCTGAAACGCCGCCACCTGATCATCGCCCGACCGCAAGATCTCGCGGGGCTGACGGTCCTCGCCTTTCCCGGTGCCATCAAACGTTATCCTGGCTGGCTGGAACCCGTGGCGCAGGCCGGCCATTATTTCGAGAGCAATAACCAGGGCTTGCAAGTCCGGGCGGTGCAGGCCGGCCAATATGACGTGGTCCTTACCGACCGGTTCATCTTCAACTATTTCAGCCGGTTTCTGCAAAGCCACCATGTGACGCTCGGCGAGGTCGACATGGAATCGCCGCTGACTCCCAACCCGATCGAATATCCCGCCGTGTTCCGAAACCCGAAACTTCGGAATGATTTCAATGACGGACTGAAGGCCTTAAAAAAATCCGGTCGTTACCAAGAAATATACGACCGGTACGTCAAGCAGCCTTCCTGACGGCCCCCCATTTCTACAGATATTTGACCAGCTCGGTCGCTCGTCACGGCCAGGCCGGCAATCCACACCCCTCCAGATTGCACCTGTGCATTATTTTCTATTATTGGTAAATTAAGCCGGATTCCGGCCGGCGAAACCAGGACCTATTCTCCGGCCCGTGACCACCTTGGGGGGCAAGGATGGCGAACGCTATTTCTTGGATCTTCGACAGCGGCGATTTGGCTCCTCACGGAATGTGCCTGCTGTGGCGACCGGATCTGCTCTGGAGTTTCGTGGTTGCCGACAGCCTCATCGCGGCGGCGTATTTTTCCATACCCGCCGCCCTCGTCGTCTTGGCGCGGAAGCGCAAGGATCTCGCTTTTCCTTGGGTATTTCTGCTGTTCGGCGCCTTCATCCTTCTATGCGGCACGACCCATCTTACGGATGTGCTGACCCTGTGGGTGCCAGCCTACGGGGTCACGGTCGCCATCCGCGCCGTCACCGCCGCCGTGTCCGTGGCGACGGCCGTCATCTTGTGGCCGCTGATGCCCAAGATATTGGCCTTGCCCAGCTTAGCGCAGCTGCAGCGGCTCAATGAGGAGTTGCGGCATGAGGTGCTGAAGCGGGCGCGGGCGGAGACCGCGCTGCGTGATTTGAATGCCGAGTTGGAACAGCGCGTGGTCAAGCGCACAGCCGAGTTGGAAGCGACATTCGAGCAGGCCGCCGTGGGAATCGCCCATGTCGGGCCCGACGGGAAGTGGCTCCGGGTGAATAGCAAGCTATGCGACATCATCGGCTATGATCGCGATGAACTTCTCTCGATCACCTTCCAGGACATAACTCATCCGGATGATCTGAAAACCGACCTGGACCAGGTTCGCCGAATGCTGGCGGGCGAAATCAAAACCTATTCCCTGGCCAAGCGCTTCGTCCGCAGGAATGGCAGTCTGGTATGGATCAACCTGACGGTCTCCCTGGTGCGCGACGCAAGAGGGCACCCGGACTATTTCATCTCCGTCATCGAAGATATTCAGAAACGCGTGGAGGCGGAGCAGGAAGTCGCCCGGCTCAATGCCGACCTCGAACGGCGCGTAAGGGAGCGGACGGCGGAACTTGAGACTGCCAACGGCGAACTCGACAGCTTCGCCTATGCCGTCTCCCATGATTTGAGAGCGCCGGTGCGCGCCATGAGCAGCTTCGCCCAAGCCCTGGAGGAGGATTTTGGAACGGTTCTGCCGAGCGGAGCCCGTGAGTTCATCACCGAGATCGTCACGGCGAGCCGGCGCATGGGAGAATTGATCGAGGGACTCCTGGTGCTGTCGCGCTGCACGCGGGCAGAGCTGCAAAAGGAGCGCTTCGATCTCACGGAAATGGCCCGCGGCATCTTCAGGGAATTCACCGCCACCAATCCGTCGAGGGACGTGGAATGCCAGATTCAAGCAGGCCTGACGGCCTATGGCGACCCGCGCATGCTGAGCGCCGTGATGCACAATCTGATGGAAAACGCCTGGAAATACACCGCGCGGACAGAACAGGCGATAATCCGCGTCCATGCAGAAACGAAGGATGACCGGCTTTTCTATTGCGTGTCCGACAATGGCGCCGGCTTCGACATGGCTTTTTCCCAAAAGCTGTTCCAGCCCTTCCAGCGTTTGCACCGTCAGGATGAATTTCCCGGCATCGGCATCGGCCTGGCGACGGCCCAAAGGGTGATACTTCGCCATGGCGGCAAGATCGAAGCCAGCAGTTCGCCTGGATCTGGGGCGACTTTCCGCTTCATGCTTCCCGATACCGATTCACTGGAAAAGGAGGTCTCATGAGACCCCGAGTGCTTCTGTTGGTCGAGGACAATCCCCAGGATGAAAAATTGACTTTACGCGCCTTGCAGAAGGTCAATTGCGCCAATCATGTGGATATCGTGCGGGATGGCCAGCAGGCGATCGATTATCTGTTCCGGCAGGGGGAGTTCGCCTCGATGGCGGGAGGAAGGATGCCCGCCGCCGTCCTGCTGGATCTGAGTTTGCCGCGCCTATCGGGCCTCGATGTTCTCACCCGATTGCGGAACGATCCGCGCACCCGGCTGCTTCCGGTGGTGATCCTGACTTCTTCGGACGAAGAGCGGGACCGCCTGAAAGGCTACGAGATCGGGGCCAACAGTTTCGTCCGTAAACCCGTCGATTTCGGCGAATTCGCCGAAACGGTGGCGCGGTTGGGACTCTACTGGCTGGCGACCAATGAGCCGCCGGGCGGCTGATCAGCGTCGAAACCATTCAGACTCAGCATCTCTTTGGATTTTCCGACGAACAGATCAGCCCCGATCCTTTGTCCGGCAGCAATGGATTGTTCGAGGCAGACTTTGGCCTCGCCGATATCCGGCGCCGCTTCGGCCAGCAGGCAGGCGGCCAAGATCTGCAACACCATCGGCTCGAAGAACAATTCGCCGGTGCGGCGCACCGCCTCCACCGCGCCACGCATTTCGGTTGCGGCTTCCGCCGCCTTGCCCTCGGCCAGCAGCACTTCGGCCAGCATCGAAACGAACAGCGGCAGGCCGATCACTCCGCCGGCGTCGGCGTAACCCTGCATCATCTGCCGGATCAGGCCGGGATCGCGCGACTCGGCCCAGGCCGAGACGATGCGAAAGATGAAGGCGAACACGGTGACATTGGTCTTGGTGCAATAGGCAAGGCCCCGCTCGGCCAACTCTTGCGCGCCGGCGCTGTCGCCGAAATAAAAGCGAGCATAGCAGCAATAGGCGAAGGCCTGCCCGACCGACAGCGCATGGTTCATCGCCTGGGCGTCGGCCAAGGCGCGGTCGGCGCGGGCGTAAGCCTGCTCCTTGAGGCCGGCGAAACAGTCCATGCCGGCCAAATAGAGCTCGGCGATCACCTTGATGTCGCCGCCATAGCGAAAAGCCAACGGGCGATAGCGTTCGGCGTCATAGCTGGCGACCGCCTCATTCAGATGGCGGCGCGCCGTGGCGAAATCGCCTCTATGCGTGGCAAGCACGCCCAGCATGCGGTTGCCGAGCGAGCGATAGCCGGGGTCGTTGGCGCGGGTGGCGATATCCAGCACGCGATCGGCAGGTTCACCCGCCAGATCGAGACGGCAGGACAGGATATAGCCGCCGAAAATGCCATAAAGCACGTCATAGCGCTGGGCCGGGTCGCCGACCAGCTCGACCAGCCTCTGCGCGATCGAGAAAGCCTGCGTCGTCATTTCGGCCGCAGGGCCGTAAACGACGAAGCAGGCCTGTCCCAGCGAGAGATTGAGATTGAATTCCCAATTGGTCCGTTCCGGCCCCTCGGGCAGCCTTTCCAGCAGCGCGATGCCGTCCCGCAAATGGCGCACAGCCTCGGCGTTCGAGGAACGCTGCATCAGACGCTGGCCGGCACGATGGTAATAGCTGATCGCCTCCACCCATTCGCCCGCCTCCGACAAATGGTGCGCCATCACCTGGGGAGCGGCGGCCACGATGTCGGGGAAAAGATTTATCAGCGTCTCGGCGACGCGCTTATGCAGTTTCTGCCGCTTGCTGCGCAGCAGGCTGGCATAAGCCGCATCCTGCATCAGCGCATGGCGGAAGGTGAAATCGGTATCGGGGAGCGGTCCCTGGCCGAGAATGATGTCCGAAGAGGAAAGCTGCTGCAGCGATCCTTCGAGAATCCGCGCGGAGATATTCGAAACCGCCGATATCATGCGGTAGGAGAATTCGTCGCCGATCACCGAGCCGATCTGGGCCACCTCTTTCAGCGCCGGGAAACGATCGAGGCGTTCCATCAGCGAATCCTGCAGGGTTTCCGGCACCGAGAGCGCGTGCAGCGGGCCGGTCAGCACGAAATCGCCCTCCTGTTCCTTGACGATGTCGGATTCCAGCACCAGCTTGGTCAGCTCCTCGATGAACAGGGGATTACCGTCGGCCTTGCGGACGATCATTTCCTCGACTTCGGTCGGCAACTCGCGATAGCCGGTGACGCCGCCGATCATCGCCTTGGCATCATTGGGCTGCACGCGCCCCGCGCTGATCACGGTGAAAGTCTCGCCGATCGCCCAAGGCGGCTCGAATTCGGGACGTGCCGTCATCACCAGCAGCGCCGGCCAGCCCGACAGGGCCTCGATAAAGCGGCCCAGCGCCTCGAGCGAACTCGGGTCGATCCAATGCACATCCTCGAACACCAGAAGACCCGGCTGATTGCCCAAGGATCCGCGGACATAGCGCACCAAAGCCTCGATGGTCTGGCTTTTCTGGCGGGCCGGGGTCAGTCCCGATAGCGACATCAGACCTGTGGTCGGAATCGAGAGAAGATGCACCAGTAGCGGCAGATCCAGCGTTTCATGCTGGCCCCAGCGCGACAGCATCGCCATCAGGCGGTTGACCTTGGCGGCGTCGCCGCTGTGGCCGGCCAGATCGGCCACCAGCGAGATCTGCTCGGCGAAAGGATGCAAAGGGCTGGCGACATGACGCGGGGAACATTGCCAGCGCAGCTCTGTATGGGGCTGGTCGGCAAGCCGCTGGCGCAAGGCTTCGACCAGGCGGGATTTGCCGATGCCGGCCTCGCCCGACAGCAGCACCGCGCGGCCGCCCTTTTCGCGGGCTTCGCGCCACAGGCGATCGAGAGACTCATTCTCATCGCGGCGCCCGACCAGCGGCGCCATATTCTGCGCCCGCACCGCGTCGAACCGGCTGGCTCCCTTGCTTTCCGCCACCACGCGCCAGATGCGCACCGGGGCCGGAATGCCCTTCAGGGTGAAATCGCCCATATCGAGGCAATCGAATAACCCGCCAACCCGCTTGCGGGTGGGATCGCCGATCAGGATCTGCTGCGGCTCGGCCAAGGCATGAATGCGCGCCGCCAGATTGGGGGTCTGACCGCTGGCGGCGTGAAGCTGGGCAAGGCTGCCCTGCCCGATCACGTCGCCGACCACCGCCGTGCCGGTGGTGATGCCGATCCTGACCTGCAGCGGCGTATCCTCTTGCAGGCCCTTCACCGCCTCGACGATGTCGAGCGCGGCGTGGATGGCGCGCTCGGCGGCGTCCTCGCGGGCTCTGGGATAGCCAAAATAGACCATGATCCCGTCACCCAGATATTGAGCGACGAACCCGTCATAGGCCGCCACCACGCTGGTGCAGGCCTTCTGGTAATGGCGCAACAGCTCGCGCAGATCCTCGGCATCCAGTTGCGAAGACAATTCGGTCGAGCCGACCAGATCGCAGAACATCACGGTCAGCAGCCGGCGTTCCGCTTCGGGAACAGCGGGGATGGCGGGTTTTTGCCGTTCTTCCTTCAGCCGCTCGATGGCTTTGAGGATCTTCTTGCGATGGCCGAGCACGATGCCCAGTCCGGCCAGATCGGGCTCGGTCAGGTCGAGCAGCACGTCGGGATCGATGGCGTTGTCGGCGAACAGCGGAGCGTATTGGCCCAGCCCAAGCCCCTCGAGCCAGATCGAGATGTCGTTCATGAAACAAAAATGCCGAGAAGTGAAGAAATGCGGAAGTTTCTTTTTTCTGCCAATTGACTGTAGGAGAAACGCACTCGGAGGGCAAGGAGCTGCGCTCAGTTCCTGTTCAGCCCCCGGTTTCTTGCTGCCGGACAAAGGCTGGGATGTCTTTGGCCATGCAAGGAACCGACATCAAATAGCCCTGTGCATGATCGACCCCATATTCGATCAGCCGGTTCAACGACTCGCGAGTCTCGACGCCCTCGGCGGTTACCGTCATGCCGAGTTCATGTCCGAGCACGGTCGTAATGCGGGAGATCACTTCCGCGTCATGATCCATGACCGTAACGAAGGATCTGTCGATCTTGAGTTCGCTGAAGGGCATGCGATGCAACAGCGCCAAGGAGGAATATCCCGTGCCGAAATCATCGATCGACAATCCGAACCCTTTGATGCGCAACCGGGACAGAACCTCCATGAGTTTGATTCCGTCGCGCATCGCGGCCGTTTCGGTCAATTCCAGAATCAAGGTCTCCGGCGGCACCCCCACTTTTCGGCACAAACCATCCAGACGGTTAGGCAATTCACCGTCGCCCAAATTCGCCGCCGAGATATTGATGGAGACCTTCAGCCCGAGCCCCATCCCCGTCCAGGCCCTTGCCTGCTCCAGGCCGGTCTGCAACGCCCAATTCGTCAGCTTGCCGATAATGCCGCATTTCTCGGCGTAAGGAATGAACGTGTCCGGTCCGACGGCTGCGCCGTTGGGCGCTCTCCATCGAGCCAACATCTCGACGCCGACGCACCGGCCGGAGGCCAGTTCGATCTTGGGTTGATACAACGGGTAAATTTGTCCGTTTTCAATCGCCTGAATCAGCGCTTGATCGGAGAGCTCCACCGACGGCAGAAACAGCGATCGGAGCAAAGTCGACAGAACCGCGCGCCTGAAAGGTTTCGCCAAAACGCCGGCAATGTTGAGCCCCAAGCTGCGGCCCAGCCGCGCCGTCGTGTCAAGCGCGCGGGGGTCGACGCCGCTGGCGATCACGATTCTGCTGTCGACTTTACGGTCCGCCATTTCCCGCAAGAGTTCGACACCATCGACCCCCGGCATGTTGAGGTCGAGAATGACAACCCTCGGTGGAGAGGACAGTGCGGCTATGAATTGCTCCGGCTGATCGGTATTTTGCACGCTGTATCCGACTTCTTCGCCGACCACGCGGACAAATTCGCCGAGATCGCGTTCATCGTCTATGACGAGGAGAGTATTGCAATTGTCCGCCTGCTCTTTCATAGGGGCGCCCCTAAGGCTTCTCTCTCAAAAGTAGAATATCCCGGGGCAGGCCGGCGGCGCGAATCAATTAATGTAAGGATGAGCGGTCTGTTGCTCTGACCGGAGGAGAATGATAACTTTTTGGTCAGTTCCGAATAAGACTGGCAACCAACAGCTGTTGTCAGCAAAGGGGGGCTCATGGTCAGCCTGGACAACCCGCTTTACGAGCAGGAACAGTTGCTGCACCTCTTCATCGATGGGGTGAGCGACTATGCGGTGCTGATGCTGGACCCCGAAGGCAATGTGATGACCTGGAACTCGGGGGCGCAACGAATAAAGGGGTATGCGGCCGGGGAAATTCTGGGACGTCACTTCTCCTGCTTTTACACCGCGGAAGATGTCGCTGCCGGGAAGCCGAAGCTCGAATTGGCCACCGCTCTGGCGACGGGTCGCTTCGAGGAAGTCGGCCCACGCGTGCGAAAAGACGGCTCGACATTTCAAGCCAATGTCATCATCACGGCGCTTCAGGACCACGGCAAACTAGTCGGCTATGGCAAGATCACCCGCGATCTGACCGAGAAGATCAAAGCCGACGATAACCTGGCCGCCAGCGAAGCACGGTTTCAAAGTTTGGTGGATACGGTGCTGAACACGGTCGTCGACGGGCTGATCATCATCGACTCCCGGGGCCGTATTCAATTTTTCAACCCGGCCTGCCAAAAGCTCTTCCAGTACACGGCCGGTGAAGTTGTCGGGCAGAACGTCAAGATGCTGATGCCCGAGCCGTTCCATAGCGAACATGATCGCTATCTCGACAATTACACCCGGACAGGCGAGCGCCAGATCATCGGCATCGGGCGCCGGGTGGTCGGACGCCGCAAGGATGGCACGACCTTCCCGATGGATCTCTCCGTTGGGGAGGCCAAGCAAGCGGAGGGGTCGATCTTCGTCGGGATCATCCACGATCTGACGGAGCGCGAACGCAGCGAACGCGAATTGAAGGAGGCTGTCGCCCGTCTTCGCGCCGTCGTCGAAACCGCGGTCGACGGCGTCATCCTGATCGACGCGCGCGGCACCGTGCTGATGTTCAACCCGGCTTGCGAAAAACTGTTCGGCTACGCCGCGGACGAAGTGACCGGCCACAATGTGAAGGTCCTGATGCCAGAACCCTTTCACAGCGAGCATGACGGCTATCTGGCCAATTATCATCGCACCGGCGATCGCAAGATCATCGGGATCGGGCGCGAAGTATCGGGGAGACGCAAGGACGGCACGACCTTTCCCATGGATCTTTCAGTGGGTGAGGCGCGCCAGGAGAACGAGTCGATCTTCGTCGGCATCATTCACGACCTTACCTACCGCAAGCGCACCGAGGAACAGCTGATCCAGGCGCAGAAAATGGAGACGGTCGGCCAGCTATCCGGCGGCATTGCCCACGATTTCAACAATTTGCTGACGGTCATTTTGGGCAATGCGGAAATTCTCATCGACCGCTTCAAGGCGCGTCCCGATCTGAAGGAATTCGCCAACAGCATCGTAAGCGCCGGTGAGCGCGGCGCCGAACTTACTCAGCGGCTTCTTGCCTTCAGCCGGCGTCAGACCCTTCAGCCGATCGTCATCGACTGCAACCAGCTTGTCGACGGCATGCGTCAATTGCTGAGACGGACGTTGCGTGAAGACATCGAAGTGAGGGTTTCCCTGGATCCGACCATGGGACCCGCCTTCGCCGATCCGGCGCAACTCGAATCCGCGATTCTCAATCTGGCCCTCAACGCACAGGATGCGATGGCCGGAGGCGGGAGCCTCTTGCTGTCGACCGCGGGCGCCACCCTTGACCAAAGCTACACGGCCGATCACCCGGAGGTCAGGCCAGGTTCCTATGTGATGATTTCGGTAACCGACGACGGACATGGCATGCCCCAAGAGGTCATTGCCCGCGCTTTCGAGCCTTTTTTCACCACCAAGGACGTCGGAAAGGGGAGCGGGCTCGGCCTCAGCATGGTCTATGGCTTCGTCAAGCAGTCCAATGGACATGTGGCGATCTACAGCGAGATCGGACTTGGAACGACCGTAAGGCTGTATCTACCGGCGTCGAACAGCCAGGCGGCGGCACAGGATGAGGACACATCCCTCTCGAACCCGAACGCCGCCAATGACACGCCGCGCGGACGCGAGACCGTGCTGGTGGTGGAAGACGACCCCTTTGTCCGAGGTTATGCCGTGGCCACGCTCGAGGCGCTTGGTTACCGGGTCATGACGGCGCATGACGGGCGCGAGGCATTGGTCAGATTGACGCAAACCGACGCCCCGAACGTGTTGTTCAGCGACGTCGTCATGCCGGGCGGCATAAGCGGGCTGGAATTGGCCGAGCGCGCCCTTGCCGTGCGCCCTGGGATCAAGGTGCTGCTTACATCAGGATATTCGCAAGAGACGCTGGTGGCGCGAAACCAGGCCGCATCTTTATTCCCGATTCTCAGCAAGCCCTATCGCAAGGCGGACTTGGCCCGGCGATTGCGGGATATATTGGACTCGGAGTGACCGGCAGGACGCCCGATGCGCCGAGTCACTTCACCGAGCCGATATTGAAGAGGTCGCGCTCGCCCAATTGCTCGCTGTGCCGGCGCTCCATCTCATGGGCGAAACGCTTCAAGGCGTAGGCTTCGGAGACATAGCCGATCACCCTGGGATCGTCGGACGCGGCAAGTACCGGCAATGTCTCTGCCTCGCATTCCTCGAAGCGCGACAGGGCGGTGCGCACATCCATCTCCGGCAGCAGGAAATTGGCCCGAACGCCGGCCAGATCGCTGGCCACCAGGCCGATCGCCGCATCGTCGAGATCGTGATCGTGAATCGCCGAGACTTCGATGGCGCCGGTGAACCGGCCGCCCTCATCGACGGAGAACACGGTGCTGCGGCTGCCGAGCGGCACCAATTCGCGCAATTGCAGCAGCGGCGTGCCGCGCCCGACCAAAGCGACATCGGCGCGCAGGATCTTCGCCACGCTGAGCTCGGCCAGCCAGCCGATGTCGTGGGCGCCCCTGATCTGTTTGCCGCGTTGATGGAAGCGCCAGGTCGAGAAGGAATAGCCGAAGCGGAATCGGGTGATGGTGCTGGCCATCACCACCCCGGCCAGAACGGCCAGCGCGATATTGAAATCGCCGGTCACTTCGAGGACCAGCAGCACCATGGTAACCGGCGCGCCGACGATCGAGGAGGCCACCGCCCCCATTCCGACCAAGGTGAAGACCGTATATTGCCCGGCCAGCCACGGACCGAACAGGCCGGCGAGACGCGAAATGCCGTTGCCGTACAGGCAGCCGAGAAACAGCGAGGTGCTGAACAGGCCGCCCCTGAAGCCGGCGCCGAGCGAAAGGGCCGAAGCGGCGATCTTGGCCAGCAGCAGCACCAGCACGAGAGCGATCGGCGGCGGCGTGTCAAACAGCCACTGGATGGC
>Ga0213872_10001890_pt1 | contig 12897 bp, 10 predicted proteins | sample VelepicomBERX_R2_FD_160071 | JGI IMG/M metagenome (GOLD analysis project Ga0213872, IMG submission 160071) | Rhizosphere microbial communities from Vellozia epidendroides in rupestrian grasslands, the National Park of Serra do Cipo, Brazil - RX_R2 | ecosystem: Host-associated > Plants > Roots >...
ACAATGGCAGCCGCGTCGGCGCGGGCCTGCTTCATGGGCTTGCCGCAGTCGCGGCCTTCGAGCTGGGCCAGTTCCTCCTGGTGATCCTGCAGCTTGTAGGCCAGCTTCATCATTAGGCGGCTGCGTTCGGCAGCCGAGAGCTTGCCCCAGGCGCCTTCATAGGCGCGGCGTGCGGCGTTGACGGCCCGATCGATGTCGGTGGCGTTGCCGCGGGCAATGGCCTCGAAGGGCTGGCCATCGGAGGGATCGATGACGGGGATGCTTTCACCCGATGCCGGCGCCACCCAGCCGTTGTCGATGAAGTGCTGTTTCATGTCGATTGCGTCCTTTCGGTAATGACCGGAATGCGGAGAGGGCAGGACAGGGGACGAAAGCAGGCGCGGGCCGGCAATGCAGCTATGCGGCTATGCGGGCCTCGGTGTGAGCTGTCTCCTGATGTTGTTCTTTTCTTGATTGGATGTCCAATTTAAGGCCGTGCGGATAAGCTGTCAATTTATTTTACTGCTTTGCCGGCTGCTTCCTGCCAGGTACTGGCCGTGGGGTGGGCAAATCCGCTACCATGCGCTACCGCCCGCGGTCGCACTCACACTCGCATTGCAGTGAGAATGCAGTGACAACGTATTACAACGGAGACCAGATGTCCCAAGCCAGCAAGCCGGTCCGTGCCGGCGCCTCCTCGGAAATCCTGGGCCTGGCCGCCGCCGGTCTGGGCCCGGTGCGGCCGGAACGCTTTGCCGAGCGGGTCTACGAGACGCTGTTCCATGCCATCGTCGAGGGCCGCATCGCGGTAGGCAGCAAGCTGCCCTCGGAGAATGACCTGGCCACGCTGTTCGAGGTCTCGCGCCCGGTGGTGCGGCAGGCACTGGACCGCCTGCGCGAAGACCAGTTGGTGGAGTCGCTGCGCGGTTCCGGCACCTATGTGCGTGAAAAAGCCGGCCTGGCACCTGCGCAACTGCAAGCCGACGGTGAACCCGAGACCCGCATCGGCCACATCATGAACGGCCTGGAGCTGCGTATGGTGATCGAGCCCGAATGCGCCTACCTGGCCGCGCTGCGCCGCAACAAGCAAGACCTGGACAAGATGGAACGCCTGCTGGCCGGCTTCGAGGAGGCCAACGCCGTGGGTGGCATCGCCCACCATTTCGACTTCGGCTTCCATGAGGCCATTGCCATGGCCACGGCCAACATGCGTTTCGTGCAGGTGATGAAGACGCTGGAATACGATGTCAGCCATGCCGTGAACATGTTGCGACATCTGATGCACATCCCGCCCTGGAAGCGTTCCCAGGATGCCATGGACGAGCACCGCCAGATCTTTGAGCTGATCCGCCTCCAGGATGCCGAGGGCGCGCGCCGCGCCATGCGTGGGCATATCGAGAATGCGCGCACGCGCATGTTCAATAGCCGGCCTGGCCTGTAAACTGAAATGACAACTGCAGGTGGGTGCGGCCGATCGCATCACCGCAAGCCGAACACTGGAATACCCCTATGGAATTACGCCAACTGCGCTACTTCGTGGCCATCGTCGATCATGGCTCGCTCTCGCGCGCGGCACGCGTGCTGCACATCGCCCAGCCGGCGCTGACCCAGCAGATCCGCCAGCTCGAAGACGAGATGGCGGCGCAACTGCTGCACCGCTCGGCCCAGGGCGTCATCGCCACCGATGCCGGCAAGGTCTTCTATGAACACGCGCTGGCCATCCTCAAGCAGGTGCAGGATGCCAAGCAGGCCGTGGCGCAATCGACCGACAAGCCCTCGGGCACGGTGGCGCTGGGCATTCCGCAAAGCGTCTCCAATGCGCTGGCCTTGCCTTTGCTCAATGCGGTGCGCTCCATCTATCCCGAAATCACGCTGCAGCTGACCGAGGAGCTGACCGGCAATCTCATCAGCCAGCTCAAATCGGGCCGCATCAACCTGGCGGTGCTGTTCGACGATGGCCAGTTGTCGTCCTTTGCGGCCACGCCGATGATCGAGGAAGAGATGATGTACATCACCCGCGCCAACTCCCGCTATGGCGTGGCCGCTCGCCGTGGTGTGCCCCTGTCCAAGGCCATCGAGGCGCCGCTGATCCTGCCGGGCCTGGCACATGGCGTGCGCCCGCGCATCGAGAACCTGGTGCGCGCCCAGGGCATGACGCTGGACAATGTCATCGAGATCAACTCGGTGGCCATCCTCAAGTCGGCCATCCTGGCCGATATCGGCGCCACCATCCTGCCGGTGGCGCCGCTGCTGGCCGATATCGAGCGCGGCGAGATGGTGGCCCATCCCATCGCGGGGGAACACATCTCGCGCACCCTGGTCCTGTGCGCTTCGCGCAACATCCCCCTGACCACCGCGGCGGCGGCGGTCGAAAAGCTGGTGCTCGATGTCACCGACGAGCTCTGCCGCTCCGGTAAGTGGGGCCATACCCAGGTGCTGGAGCGCGAGGCCGGCACGCGCTCATGAAGATCGCGTCATCTTTCGTGATTTTTTACTGAAAAATCACCGGGTAGTCCAAAGTGGGATGGGGTACACTAGCTCCCCACCGCATTCTGTTGCCCGGCGTCATCAGCCAGGCCGGGCGGGCGCCGTGGGGGCGCCTGCAGCAAGGACAGGGGCGGGGTGTCTCCTGCAATCTTCACTGCCCGAGGGGCAAGCAAACCCGGATGGATCCTCTGACCGCCAGCGTGGCGCTGGTCATCGTACAGTTCTGTACCGGCCTGATCATGGCCGGGCTGTTCCTCAATACGCCCAGCGAGCGCTGCACGCGCATCTGGGCGCTCTCTGGTGCGCTCTCGGGACTGGGCGTGTGCGTGACGGTGGTCAGCTATGGCGGCAGTGTCGGCCTGCCGCGCCATCTGGGCCTGCTGACCGGCAATACGGCCTTGTTCGCGGCCTGCATCCTGGCCTGGAGCGGCTTGCGCAGTTTCTACCAGCGCCAGGCGGGATGGTGGCCGGCGCTGTTGATCGTCTCCTTCGGGTTGGCCTTCGAGGTCCTGCTGCTGCTGGATCTCCCCTTTGCCAAGCGCAGCCTGCTGGTCGTCCTGGGCTTGCAACTCTCCTTCCTGCTGTTGCTGATGGAATTCCTGCTGGGTTTGTCCGGGCCGACTGCGCGGCGCTATGCCCGTTGGGGGTTCGGGCGTGTCACCGGCTTGCTGGCGGTGTCGCTGCTCATCGGGGCTTACCTCGGCCGCATGGTGCTTTCACAGTCCAACCCGGCCCTGTTCGAGCCGCCGGCCATGAGCAGCGTGGGCGTGACGCTGATCTACCTGGTTCCGCTGGGGGGTACCTTGCTGCTGGTGGTGTCGTTGATGATGGTGTATTTCGAGCGTCTGCTGGCCGACAAGCAGCGCCTGGCCACCGAGGATGAACTCACCGGCACCCTGAACCGGCGCGAGCTGGTGCGCAGTGGCGAGCAGGCCCTGCAGCAGGCGCTCAGCGGGGGCAAGATGCTGACCCTGGCCTTCATCGATGTGGACCACTTCAAGCAGATCAACGATCGCCACGGCCACCTGATGGGCGACCGCGTGCTGGCCGGCATAGGCAGGCTGCTGCGGGAGAACTGCCAGGAGGGCGACCTGCTGGGCCGCTACGGTGGCGAGGAGTTCTGCGCCGTCTTCCCGGGGCGCGGTGACACCGAAGCCAGCCTGGTCGGACAGCAGTTGCTGGAGTCGGTGCGCGCGCGCAGCTTCGAGCATGGTGACCAGGTCACCATCAGCATCGGCCTGGCCGTCCTGAAGCCGGGCCAGGTACGCAGCTGGGATGCGCTGGTGCATGCCGCCGACCAGGCCCTGTACCGCGCCAAGAGCGAGGGGCGCAATGCCTTCCGCCTGGCGCTGGCGGCCTGATCAGAAGAAATCAGAAGAAATCCCGGCTACGCGGCTGCAACTCGCCCAGCAGGTGGGTCCAGTCTTCCAGCCTTCCCGCCACCAGGTGGCGCACCTCGCCATGGCATTGCCAGCTCCCGTAGACTCCCAGCAGCCTGGCATTGAGCACCTCGCTGCGCTGGCGTTCCAGCACTGCGGGCCAGATGATGACATTGGCCGAACCGGTCTCGTCTTCCAGCGTCATGAAGATCACGCCCTTGGCCGTGGCCGGACGCTGGCGCACCGTGACGATGCCGCAGCAGCAGGCGAACTGGCGGTTCTGCAGCGCGTTGAGATCAGCCACGCTCATGAAGCGTTCCCGCGCCAGACGCTGGCGCAACAGGGCCAGCGGATGGCGGCGCAGGGTCAGGTTCATGGCGCGATAGTCGTCGATGATCTGGTCGCCTTCGCCGGGGGCGGCCAGTTCGACCGCATCATCGGCACGCGGGGAGCTGCGCAGCAGGTCGCGATCAGGCACCGCTCCCACCGCATGCCATAGCGCCTGGCGCCGATGGCCGGCCAGTTCACGCAGGGCGTCGCCGGCGGCCAGGGCTTGCAGGGCAGGCCGGTCCAGGCTGGCGCGCCGGGCCAGGTCGGCCACGTCGACAAAAGCCTGTTGCTGGCGGGCCTGCTCGATGCGTTGCGCGGCCTCCATCGGCATGCCGCGCAACAGGCTCATGCCCAGCCGCACTGCCGGCCGCTCCTGGCCCAGTTCCAGGGTCGACTCCCAGCAGCTGCGCACCACATTGGCCGGCAGCACCTGCACGCCATGGCGGCGCGCATCCTGGATCAATTGCGAGGGGGAATAGAAGCCCATGGGCTGGCTGTTCAGCAGGCCGCACAGGAAGGCTTCCGGTTCGTGGCACTTGAGCCAGCTGCTGAAATAGGTCAGAAGGGCGAAGCTGGCGGCATGGCTTTCGGGGAAGCCGTATTCGCCGAAACCCTGGATCTGCTTGAAGATGCTCTCGGCGAATTGGCGCGAATAGCCGTTATCGATCATGCCCAGCACCAGCCGTTCATGGTGCGGCCCCATGCCACCCTTGCGTTTCCAGGCCGCCATGGAACGACGCAGGTCGTCGGCCTCGCTGGGGGAGTAGCCGGCCGCTTCGATGGCCACATCCATGACCTGCTCCTGGAAGATGGGGATGCCCAGGGTGCGCTCCAGCACCTTCCTGATCTTGCCGCTCTTGCTGGTGTTGTCGGGATAGTCGAAGCTGCCGCCGTTGCGCACCAGTTCGCGCCGTTGCAGATAGGGATGGACCATGCCGCCCTGGATCGGGCCGGGCCGCACGATGGCCACCTGCACCACCAGGTCGTAATGGGTACGCGGCTGCATGCGCGGCAGCATGCTCATCTGTGCCCGGCTCTCGATCTGGAACACGCCGATGGTATCTGCCTTGCAGATCATGTCGTAGGTGGCCGGATCTTCCCGGGGGATATCGTGCATCTGCATCGGCGCGGCCAGCCCGCGCCGCAGGCTGACCAGTTCCAGCGTGCGGCGCAGGGCGGTCAGCATGCCCAGCGCCAGCACGTCCACCTTGAGCAGGTTGAGCGATTCCAGGTCGTCCTTGTCCCACTCGATGACGGAGCGGTCTTGCATGGCGGCATTCTGGATCGGTACCAGCCGCGACAATTGTCCGCGCGCGATCACGAAGCCGCCGGTATGTTGCGACAGGTGGCGCGGAAAGCGCAGCAGCTTGCCGGTGATGCTGGCCCACAGGCCGATCTGCGGCAGTGCCGGATCCAGGCCCGCCTCGGCAAAGCGCTCCAGCAGTTCCTCGCGGCTGTCGAACCAGTGCTGCGACTTGGCGACCGTATCGACGATGGCCGCATCCACGCCCAGCGCCCGGCCTACCTCGCGCAGCGCGCCGCGCGGCCGGTAGCTGTGCACGGCCGCGGCCAGGGCGGCACGGCGGCGGCCGTACTTGCGGTAGATGTGCTGGATCACTTCCTCGCGCCGCTGGTGCTCGAAGTCGACATCGATATCGGGCGGCTCATTGCGTTTTTCGCTGATGAAGCGGGCAAACAACAGCCGGGTGGAGGTCGGATCCACCTCGGTCACGCCCAGGCAGTAGCAGACCGCCGAATTGGCCGCCGAGCCGCGTCCCTGGCAGAGGATGCCGCGCGAACGGGCGAACCTGACCAGGTCATGCACGGTGAGGAAATAGGCTTCATATTCCTTCTGGGCGATCAGCGAGAGTTCCATCTCGATCTGCTCCCGCACGCTGCCCGGCACGCCCCCGGGGTAGCGACGTGCCGCGCCGGCCAGGGTTTCCTGGCGCAGGTATTGGGCCGGGCTCATGCCCAGGGGTACCAATTCATCCGGATACTCATAGCGCAATTCATCCAGACGGAAGTGGCAGTCGGCCGCCACCACCAGGGTCTGTGCCAGCGCGGGGCCGGCATGGTTCATGGCCAGTCGCATCCTTGAGCGCAGATGCTGCTCGGCATTGGGAGCCAGCGCATGGCCGCATTCCTGTACGGGCTGGCCCAGCCGGATGGCGGTGACCACGTCCTGCAGGTACTTGCGCGAGCGCCGGTGCATGCGTACATCGCCCACGGCCACCAGCGGCAGGCCGTGGCGCTGCGCCAGGCGTTGCAGCACGTCGCCGTGCAGGTCATCCAGTGGCCGGTACAGGCGGGTCTGGCCGACCCAGGCCCGCCCCGGGGCCAGCCGCGACAGCCAGCGCAACTGGGCGTCCAGCGTGTCTTCATCGGCCGGGTAGTCCGGCACCAGGATCAGCTGGCAATCGGGCAGGGCGCGCAGATGAGACAGGGCCGGCGGCGGGCTCTCCAGGTCTTGCGGTGAGAGCAGGTACTCGCCCTTGTCGGCGCGGGTGCGCGCCAGCGTGATCAGCTCGGACAGGTTGCCATAGCCCTCGCGGTTGCGGGCCAGGGCCACCAGTGTCTGCGAGGCCAGCGGATGGGAGGGATCCTCCTTGAGGGCGGTGAAGCGGAAGCAGCTGCCGATGATGAGTTTGAAATCCAGCTTCTGGTTCTTCTTGAACTGCTCCACGTAGGCCGCATGCGCCCGTACCACGCCGGCCAGGGTGCATTCGTCGGTGATGGCCAGGGCCCGGTAACCCAGGGCGATGGCATGCTCCACCAGCTCCTGGGCATGCGAGGCGCCTTGCAGGAAGCTGAAGTTGGTGCGGCAATACAGTTCTGCATAGTCGGGCAAGCCCTTGCCGGGCGGAGCGCTTTGCATGGTCAGCTCCTAGCCGAACAGGCCGTGCAGGAACCATTGCGGTTCCTCGTCGGGACGTTCGCCACCGCGCCATTGGCGGAAGATCCAGTAATAGGCATGCTGGGCATCGCGTGCGGTGAAGTAGTCGCGGGTCAGCGGCCGGCCTTCCCACCAGCCGGCCTCGATACGCTCCGGCGGCGAAGTGAATTCCAGCGGGCTGCGGTAGACCGGGCGGTGCCGGTGCAGACGCAATGGCAGCGGCTCTTCCAGCAGCCACAGGGGGCGTGGCGGCAGGTGGGCGGGGTTGGTCGTCATCGGCGCCGGCAGCCGGGTCGTGGACTGCATGACGCTGCACCAGCGATTGGCGATCTCGGGCCGATGGTCAGCGCGGGGCGCGGCCTGCTGTACCTTGTCGGCGCCCAGGCGTGCCACCAGCAGTTCCAGCAGGCGCTGATGGTCTTCGGCGCTGCCGCCCGGCTCGGGAAAGAGCAGTTCGCTGGCTGCTTGCTGGGCTTGGAGCTCGTCGGCGGCCAGGCCCAGGGCGATGGCGGGGGCCGCCAGGGTGGAGCGGGACAGTTTTTCCTTGACCAGGGTATGCAGGTGGTCTTCCTGCCAGGCCGGAACCGACAGGGGCAGGCCCAGCTCGGTGGGTGGGACGGCCTGGCGGCCGCGTTCGTGCTCCAGCCACAGGCGCAGCTTCTTGATAGCCAGTTGCCGCGCCGCCAGCCATCCGGCCAGCTGGGCCAGCAGGCGCTGGGCATAGGTGGCGAGGATATCGGTCTGGTCGATGCGGTCCGGCAGCTCGATGCGGGCGCGGAACGCCGGCGGAGCCACCACCCAGTCATGGACCTCGGGGGCCTCGCCATAGGCGCGTGCCAGCATGTCCAGCAAGTCCTTGCCGCAACGACGTTGCAAGCCGGCGCGGGGCAAGCGGCGCAACTGGCCGAGCTGGCGGCATCCCAGGCCATGCAGCCATTCCAGGTGGGCAACGGCGGCACTGAGCAAGACCACCGGCAGGCGATCCAGGCGTCGGCACAGCGAGGCCGTTCGCAGCGTGCGCACATCGCCAAAGCGCGCCAGCATCCAGGCGCCAGTGGCGGTCACCGCACACGCTAGCGTGGCGGAGAGGCCCAGCCGGGCGATGGTGATACGGATCTTGCGGCACAGCGCCCGGATGCCGCCGAACAGGCGCAGGCTGGCGCTGACATCGAGCAGGACGCAGGCCTCCTCGGCCAGTGCCACCTGGGGGGTGTACTGCAGCAGGGCCAGGGCGGCCTGTTGCAGCATGGCGGTCTCCTGCAAGGGGTCGCGCTCGTGCTGGTGGGCAGCGGGAGCCAGCAGTTGCACGCCACCGCGTCGCATCCCCTCGTGCACGCCCAGCGCGCGCGCAGTGGCCGACACGGCGCTGACACGCTCGCGTTCGAACACCACCGAGGCAGCCTCATCCAGCCAGTTCGGACGAAAGACTTCCAGCGGTAGCAAGGGCAGGTGTACGGCGATCCACAGGGGCATGGCGTTGCAAATTCGGTGAAGGCGACAGGGGCAGGAACAGCGTCTGCTCGCGCAGCGGTCCGCGCCGTTTGAGAAATCCGATGTCCAGTCCATCGCGCGCCGCGTGCAGGGTCAGCCGCAACGGCGCGGGCGAAGCCTCGCGCGCGCAGGCCAGCGGACGGAACATGAAAAACAGGGTATGACCGCTTTGGGCGGCGATATGCAGCCGTCGCAGCAGCTCGTGATCGCCCTTGCGCTGGCGGGTTTGCCACATCAGCAGGGCCTGGCAACTGTCGGCACGCAAGACCTGCTCGGCGGCCCAGACGGCATCAGCGGGGTGATCGGCCTGCAGGTGTAGCAGGCGCGCAGCGGCCACGCCCATATGTGCCCAGCCCGGCGCATTGACCTGGTAGGGCGCTTGCAGCAAGGCGATGCGTTCGGCCCGGGCCAGTCGTTGCGGCGACCTGGCCGCTCCTTGCCCGGGCTCTTGCGCCAGCAGCGGACGCAGCAGACGCAGTTCGCCGATGCCATCCTGCGGCAGCAGCAGCTCGATGAGCACGCCCGGCGGCCAACCCCGTTCGGGCAACTCGGCGTCCAGCGCCTCGAAACCGCTGGAGACGCCACGCGCACCGCCCCGCGCCAGCTGGGAGGCCAGCCAGAGCGAAGGATGGATCGTTTCCGGTGTACGGAGCGGGGAAGAGGGCGTCAACATGGGTGGCTTGCGTCAGGGGACTGCCACGCAGGCAGGGAAAATCCGATAACTGTATAAATATACAGTATTTGATTTTGATGTGTGACAAAACCCGCCTGTTCCCGGGGTTTAATTGTTATTTTGACAATCAAATGTGACGGTGGGCAAGCTCATCTTCACGGATTCCTGCAACGCCTACAGTTAATGCTGACATGGGCTGTAGAGCTCTTCCGATAGTAGAGGAGGGCCAGGCTTCCTACACTGCAGTCGTGGACATCTGCCGCGGCCATCCGGTCGGGCGGTTGCTCTGCTTACCTTCGACTATCCAAGACTAGGAGTCACAGATGGCAAATGCACAAAACCCCGGAAACAGTCATCGCGGCTTTGCCGCCATGGATCGTGAGAAACAGCGCCAGATCGCCAGCATGGGTGGCAAGGCCGCGCACGCCAAGGGGGCCGCCCATGAATTCACCTCTGCCGAGGCCCGTGAAGCCGGACGCAAGGGAGGGCTGAACAGCCACGGTCGCAAGAATGCTGCCAATGATGCTGCCAATGCCGCCAACGCTGCTTCTGCCCCGGCCACCACACCCGCAGCACAGCCGCAGATGCACCAGGGCAGCCAGCAGGATCATCAGGCCGCCCAGCCCAGCGCTGCCTCGGGGCAGCAGCCCCAGCAATCGGACGAGCGCTCCCGCCAGCCGGTCTGATCTTCACGCCGCCTCAGGTAGCGGCTGCCAGCGCCGGGGTAGCGCATGGCATTGATACAACAAGAAAACGAAAGGCGCATATTGCGCCTTTTTTTCTTGCCTTTCGTATTGTCTCAATGCCGGACCAGGTCATCCATCATCGGCACCAGCGCCAGCAGGAACAGGCCGGCCGCCAGCGGCATGGTGGCCAGGAAGCCGATGCCCTTGAAACCCAGCGCCCCCACCACCCCGCCCAGGAAGAACATCGCCAGCAACGACGACAGCAGCAGGAACTTGCGCCAGGCCCCCGGTACCGGATCCTCGCCCGGGGCTTCGTTGGGCTGGCGCGGTGCCAGCGTCCAGTAGCACATCTTGCCGATCTCGATACCGATGTCGGTGACCAGGCCGGTGACATGGGTGGTGCGGATCTCGGAGCGGGAGATCTTGCTGATCATGGCATTCTGCAAGCCCATCACATAGCACAGCAGCGACACCGTCACCGGCACGAACAGCATGCGGTGCTGCTCCAGGTTGCTGCCCAGGATGCCGAAACACAGCAGCAGCATGGCTTCCAGCATCAGGGGCATGGCGTACTCGCTTTGCAGGCCGCGGCGCCGGGCCCAGTTGATCATCACCGCCGAACAGGCCGCGCCCGTCACGAAGGACAGCAGGGCACTGGCACCGGCCACCAGCAGCAGGGTTTCGCCCAGCACCAGGTTGTCGGCCAGGGAAGAGACGATGCCCGACATGTGGGACGTATATTGACCCACGGCCAGGAAGCCGCCGGCATTGACGGCCCCGGCGATGAAGGCCAGCGATCGGCCCAGATGGCGGTTGGAGAGATCGGTGCGTGCCGGACTGGTGAGGCGACGCAGGTAATTGATGGGCATGACGGATCCGGGCGGGTTGAGCCTGAAGTGCCGGGACGCGCCGGGACGGTGTGTCACGACCTTCAGCATTGCATGAGCCGTCAAGCATACTTCTTCTCGCCATTCTCTGGGCGGGGACAGGCCAAAGCCTGATCTGCATCAGCGCGACCGTGCCATTCCGACGTGCCGGGGAAACGGGCAAAAAAAGGGCCGCCTGGGGGAGGCGGCCTGAGGGGGAGGGATATAAGACGCCGAAGATCGGGGGAATCTTCGATGAATTTCTGCTTATGAAAACGACCCGTGGGGATAAACCGATGGGGGATGGACGTCTTTCATGACACGACGGAGGGGGACGTTCGTGCCGCAATGGTGGTCCTCGGTTTCGAGTGCGTTGGATGCATAGTAGCGATGCATTGCAAAAATGAAGATCGGACAGTGCCCGATTAGCGTGTCAGATAAATCCTACACGGCGGGCCGGTCATCTCTCATCTCTCTTCGATTCTGACAATGGTCGTTGGCGCTGTCTGATGCCAGCGCCGGGCCGTCCTGGCTAGAGTGACTCCATGCAAGCGCCTGCGCGTGACGGTGACGATTGGTGAGCCTTGGTGAACCGTCACATCAAGCGACAAAGCGCCCCTGCCCATCTCTCTTCATTCCAGCAAGGAGAATCGCCATGTTACTGACTTCCCTTCCTTCCCTCTCTTCTATCCCTCTGCGCCGCCCTGTCTTGAAGGGGGCCAGCGCCTTGTGCCTGGTCGGCCTGACCTTGGCCTGTAATGCCTATGCCGACTCGGTGCCGAGCCAGGACAAGAACTTCATGACCAAGGCCGCAGAGGCTGGCAATGCCGAGGTCGCGGCTAGCAAGATCGCGTTGGAGAAGAGCAGCAATCCCGACGTCAAGGAATTTGCCCAGAAGATGATCGGCGAGCATACCCAGGTGGGCAACCAGCTCAAGCAACTGGCCTCGGGCAAGGATGTCAGCCTGCCTTCCGAACCCAGCCTGGTCCAGCGCACCGAGATCGCCGTGCTGGAAAAGCTCAAGGGGAGCACCTTCGACAAGCGCTATGCCAGCATGATCGGGGTGTCGGCCCATGAGGATGCGGTCAAGTTGTTCCAGAAGAACTCGACGTCGGCCAAGGATCCGGATGTGAAGAACTTCGCCGCCCAGACCTTGCCGGGGCTGCAGCAGCATCTGCAGATGGGGCGCGACCTGAAGCAGAAGTTGGATACCGCCAAGAAATGAGGCCGCATGGGAATCGCCGTCACAACGCAGGTGCACAGGAAATGCAAAGGACGTGAAAATGCGCTTCCGTTGTGGCGGTGATCGTCTATGCTGAAGGGAGACCCGCTACCTGCCTGTCACGTCCCATCCACGCCTGTGCGCCGAGGAGACCTGTCATGAAGCACTTCACCAAATCCGTTGAAAAGCAGCAAGCCGGTCTGTTCATGCCCCGCGTGACCAAGCTGGACAAGCACAAGTTCGTCGCTTATCTGGACACCCGCATCGATCATCTCTGGAGCATGGACCTGCATGGTCAACCCGTGCGCATCTGTAAGAAGCGCAAGAGCGCCGAGAAGGCCGCGCTGGCGCTGCTGGCCGAGGCCATGCGCCAGAATGAGGCGCAACCGTCGGCCCAGGGATAGCAGGCGCCGTCCTGGCGCCTGTGCAGTTCACCAGCCTGGTTCAACCATCGCTTTGCGGCGATTCGCCGCGCGCCACCGCGAAGGCTTCGTTTTCATGCGCGGGTGGGGCGGCGGGCGCGCCGGTTTGCTGCCTGACGGCGGCGTTGTTTTCCTCAGCCTTTTCCTCCATCTTGCCCTCCGTCTCGCCACCGGCGTCGCTGATCGTTTCGTCACCGGCAGCGGCGGGGTATTGGCGTTGCTCGCGGCGCTGCTGTTCATCCAGCAGTTTCATGAAGGCGTGATTGAAGGCCGGGATGTCGGCCGGCTTGCGTGAGGAGACGAAGTTTTCATCCGACACCACTTCCTGGTCTACCCATTGGCTGCCGGCATTGCGGAAATCGTCTTGCAGGCTGGGCCAGCTGGTGACGGTGCGTCCGCGGGCGATCCCTGCGGAAATCAGCAGCCAGCCGCCATGGCAGATGGAGGCGATGGGCTTTTCCGCATC
>Ga0213872_10001891_pt1 | contig 12895 bp, 9 predicted proteins | sample VelepicomBERX_R2_FD_160071 | JGI IMG/M metagenome (GOLD analysis project Ga0213872, IMG submission 160071) | Rhizosphere microbial communities from Vellozia epidendroides in rupestrian grasslands, the National Park of Serra do Cipo, Brazil - RX_R2 | ecosystem: Host-associated > Plants > Roots >...
GTCCGTGAGCTTGACGGAGACGGGCTTGCGCGGGTGAATCCGCGCATACATTCGATCACAGAAAATTTACCTGTCCTGACGATCGCCGACTGTCTCCCGATACACACTATCGCCTGCCAAGAAATGACCGCAGTGCGCACTCTTCCCGCATGAATATCGCCAAGCTCCGTCGCCCCAAGTTCCTCATCCCCACCCTCCTCGTGCTGCTGCTGGCCGGCTATGCCGGCAAGCGCCTGCTGACGCCGCCACCGCCGCCCAGCTACCTGAGCGCGCCGGCCACCGTGGCCGATATCCAGGACGTGGTCCTGGCCAGCGGCACCGTCAAGGCCTACAAGCAGGTCAGCGTGGGCGCGCAGGCGTCGGGCCAGATCAAGTCGCTCAAGGTGGCCCTGGGCGACCAGGTCAAGAAGGGCCAGCTGGTGGCCGAGATCGATTCGCTGACCCAGGCCAATTCGCTGGCCAGCGCCGAATTCTCGGTGCAGAACCTGCAGGCCCAGCTGCGCTCCAAGGAAGCCACCCTGAAACAGGCGCAACTGGCCTACGACCGCCAGAAGACCATGCTGGCCGGCGACGCCAGCTCGCGCGAGAACTTCGAGAGCGCGGAAGCAACGCTGAACTCCACCCGCGCCGATATCGCCTCGCTGCAGGCCCAGATCAGGTCCGCTGCCATCGAGGTCGACACCGCCCGCGTGAACCTGGGCTACACCCGCATCACCTCGCCCATCGATGGCCAGGTGGTGGCCATCGTCGCGCAGGAGGGCCAGACCGTGAACGCCAACCAGAGCACGCCGACCATCATCAAGGTGGCGCGCATGGATACGGTGACCATCAAGGCGCAGATCTCGGAGGCCGACGTCATCCGGGTCAAGCCGGGCCTGCCGGTCTACTTCACCATCCTGGGCGACCCCGACCACCGCTACCGCACTACCCTGCGCGCCATCGAGCCGGCACCGGACTCGATCCTGCAGGACGATACCTCCACCAGCAGCACCAGCAGCAGTTCCACCACCAGCAGTTCCAGCTCCACGGCGATCTACTACAACGGCTTGCTGGACGTCCCCAATCCGGATGGAAAGCTGCGCATCTCGATGACGACCCAGGTCAACATCGTGCTCTCCGAGGCCAGCCATACGCTGGTGGTGCCGTCCACCGCGCTGGGCGAAAAGGATGCCCAGGGCCGCTACACCGTGCGCGTGCTCGATGCCCAGGGTCAGGCACAGCCGCGCAAGGTGAGGATAGGCATCAACACCAATGCCCAGGTGCAGATCATCGAAGGCCTCAAGGCCGGCGAACGCGTGGTCACCGGCACGGCCACGAGCGCGACGGCCGATAGCACCACCGAGCATCGTGGCCCGCCACCGGGCGTGTAAGGGGCATCCATGAGCACACCCCTCTTGCGGCTGCGCGGACTGCGACGCGACTTCCCGGCCGGCGACGACACCATCACCGTTCTCGACGACGTCAATCTCGATATCGCCGCCGGCGAGATGGTCGCCATCGTCGGTGCATCGGGCTCTGGCAAGTCGACCCTGATGAATATCCTGGGTTGCCTGGACAAGCCCAGTGCCGGCAGCTACCAGGTAGCCGGCCGCGAGACCGGCGAACTCGATCCGGATGCGCTGGCGCAGTTGCGGCGCGAACACTTCGGCTTCATCTTCCAGCGCTATCACCTGCTCTCCGACCTGGATGCCACCGCCAACGTGGAAGTGCCATCGGTCTATGCCGGACGCGAGCGCAAGGAGCGCCGCGCGCGCGCAGCGCAACTGCTGGCGCGCCTAGGCCTGGCCGAACGCAGCCACCACAAGCCCGGGCAACTGTCGGGCGGACAGCAGCAGCGCGTCTCGATCGCCCGCGCGCTGATGAATGGCGGCGACGTCATCCTGGCCGATGAGCCGACCGGGGCGCTGGACAGCCACAGCGGCCTGGAGGTGATGAACATCATCAAGGAGCTGCATGCGGAGGGCCATACCATCATCATCGTCACGCACGATATGCAGGTAGCCAGCAATGCCCAGCGCATCATCGAGATCAAGGATGGCGTGATCGTCGCCGACCGCCGCAACGCCGCCGCGGATGCCACACCGGTGGCGACGCTGCAGCCGCAGCAGCGCCAGGCGGCGCCCTCCTGGCGGGCCGCGCTGGATCGCCTCAAGGAAGCCCTGCACATGTCGCTGCTGGCCATGAACGCGCACCGGCTGCGCAGCTTCCTGACCATGCTGGGCATCATCATCGGCATCGCCTCGGTGGTCTCGGTGGTGGCACTGGGCAGCGGCTCGCGCGAGCAGATCCTCTCCGACATCAGCGCCATGGGCACCAATACGATCGACATCTTTCCCGGCGCCGACTTCGGCGACATGAAGTCGGCCGCGATCCGCACGCTCACACCGGCCGACGCCGCTGCCCTGGCCGAGCAGAACTTCGTGGACAGCGTCACGCCAAGTGTGGCCACGTCCTCCTCGGCGCGCTACGGCAACATCTCGGTATCGGCCACCATCAATGGCGTGGGCCAACAGTACTTCCGCGTGCGCGGCCTGAAGATGGCGCGCGGCCAGAGTTTCGACCAGGAGGGCATCCGTCGCTACGCCCAGGAAGTGGTCATCGACGCCAACACCTACAAGAAGCTCTTCCCCGACAATAGCGATCCGCTGGGTGAGGTGATCTTCCTGGGCAGCGTGCCCTGCCGCATCATCGGCGTGACGCAAAAGCGCGAGAACGGCTTTGGCAACAACAATGCCCTCAATGTCTGGGTCCCCTACACCACCGCCATGAGCCGGGTGATCGGCCAGCGCTACCTGAGCGGTATCACCGTGCGGGTCAACGACAATGTACCCAGTGCGGCGGCCGAACAAGGCATCGTCCAGCTGATGACGCTGCGGCACCGCACCCGGGACTTCTACATCTTCAACACCGACAGCATCCGCCAGACCATCGAGAAGGCCACGGCCACGCTGACCCTGCTGGTGTCGATGATCGCCCTGATCTCGCTGGTGGTGGGCGGCATCGGCGTGATGAACATCATGCTGGTATCGGTCACCGAACGCACCCGCGAGATCGGCGTGCGCATGGCCGTGGGCGCACGCCAGGATGACATCATGCAGCAGTTCCTGATCGAAGCGGTGCTGGTGTGCCTGGCCGGCGGCTTGATCGGCGTGCTGCTGGCGCTGTCCTTCGGCGCCATCTTTGCGCACTTCGTCAGCAGCTTCCGCATGATCTACTCGACTGCCTCCATCGTCAGTGCCTTTGTCTGCTCGACCCTCATTGGTATCGTCTTCGGCTTCCTGCCGGCGCGCAATGCGGCGCGCCTGAACCCGGTCGATGCCCTGGCCCGCGAATGAGATCCTTGCCCATGTCCCCTTTCCTTTCGCGTCTCTCGATGGCACTGGCGCTGACCCTGCTGGGCGGCTGCAGCGCCCTGGTGCGCACGACCTATACCCCGCCCGTCACGCAGGCCCCCGCCGCCTGGCTGCAAGGCGGCACGCAGGCCGAGGTCAATGCCCAGCGCTGGTGGCAAGCCTTCGGCGACGATACCCTCAGCGGCCTCATCGATGAAGCGCTGCGCAAGAACAACGACCTGGCTGCCGCCACCATCAAGGTCCGGCGCGCCCAGTTGCAAGCCGGGCTGGCCGGTGACGCCTTCGTGCCGACGCTGGGCGCCACCCTGGGCTCCACCGCCAGCAAGCAGCTCGATGGCACGCGCCAGACCACCCGCAGCAGCCAGAATACGGTGACCCTGTCCTACGAGGTGGACCTGTGGGGCCGCCTGGGCGCCAACTACGACGTCAGTCGCTGGGAGGCACTGGCAACCGCACAGGACCGCGACAGCACCGCACTGAGCCTCATCGGCACCACCGCCAACCTTTACTGGACCGGGGCCTACCTGAACCAGCGCATCCGCACCAGCCTGGAGAGCATCGCCTACGCGCAGAAGACGCTGGAACTGGTGCGCACGCAATACCAGGCTGGCGCCGTCTCCTCGCTGGAACTGCTGGAAGCCCAGCAAAACCTGATCACCCAGCAATCCAGCCATACCGAGCTGGTGCAACAGCAGGTCGAGAACGACAATGCCCTGGCCATCCTCTTCGATAGCCCGCCCGGCAAGTCCGTCGCCCTGCCCGCCATGCTGCCCCAGCAAGCCTTGCCGCCCTTGGCCGCGGGCCTGCCGGCCGAACTGCTGGCGCGCCGTCCGGATCTGCGGGCGGCCGAGTTGCGGCTGCGCGAGGCACTGGCCAGCGTCGACCTGGCACGCACCAACTACTACCCGCAACTGACCCTGACCGGCAGCCTGGGCAGCAGCAGCGATGCCTTGCTACGTCTGCTGCAGAATCCGGTCGGCTCGCTGGCGGGGCAATTGACACTGCCCTTCCTGCAGCACACCGAGATGAAGCTCAAGGTCGGTATCGCCCAGGCCGATTACGACAAGGCGGTGATCGACTTCCGCCAGAGCCTCTATGCGGCCTTGGGGGATGTCGAGAATGCCTTGTCGGCACGTCGCCAGTACGCTGCGCAGCAGGCGCTCCTGCAACGCAACCTGGAGGCCGCACAGGCTGCCGAACGCCTCTACGAGCTGCGCTACCGGGCCGGCTCGGTGACCCTGCAATCCTGGCTGGACCAGCAGGACAAGCGACGCAGCGCCGAGGTGTCGCTGGCGCAGGTGCGGCTGAACCAGCTGAAGAACCAGATGACGCTCTACCAGGCCCTGGGGGGTGACGACCGCATCAGCGCGGCACAGACCGCCCGCACGGCCACGCCATGATGCCTGCAGGCCAGAACGACAAAGGCGAACCCGCAGGTTCGCCTTTGTGCTTGTCCGTCGCGCCGACCGAGCGGCAACGCAGGAATGATTACTTCAGATAGTTCAACAGCGACAGGCTGCTGGTGGACACGAACACCTTCTGTGCAGCCGACAGGTAGGTCTGCTTGAGGGTGAGATCACTGACCAGCGAGCTGATATCGGAGGTATTGCGTCCAAGCAGGTCGTTGATAGTGGCCGTGTAGTTCTCGTTCTTGACCTGGCCGGCAGCGTCCAGGCTATCCAGTTCGTTCTGGCGCGCACCGATGGAGGCCTGTGCGGTGGTGACGTTGCCGATCATGGCATCGATCTGGGTGTTGAATGCTGCCAGATTGCGCGTCAACGCCGCCTGGCTGCCGGGCACCGGGGTGCGCGCGGCATCTGCGGCGTCCGATTGCAGCTTCAGTGCGGCCACCTGGGTAAATTTGGCTGCATAGGTCGGATCACTGGGATCCAGGGCATCCAGCTGCGCTTGCGCGGTCTTGTAAGCGGCGATCGGCGTCTGGCCTGAACCTGCCGGATAGACGAAGGCGTTTGCCGCCGTCTCGTCGGCATTGTTGGCCGCCTCGGTCACAGGGATCGACAGCGTGTTGATCATGTTGCTCATGGTCTTGAAGATGTCTTGACCATTGCCCTGGAAAATCTGCTGCCCCGACGCGCTGATGGCCATCTGCCGGGTCGAATCGACCTGCAGGGTCATCACGCCCTGGTCACCGTTGTAGGTCACACCGCCCGTGCCATCCATGGTAAACGGCTGGGATGAGCTCTTGAAACCGCCAAACAGATAATCTCCCGTACCGTCCTGCGCATTGGCGTAGCCCAGCACTTCATTGAGGTTGCCCTTGATCTCGGAGGCCATGTCCGAACGCTCGTTATTGGAATAAGAGGCGTTGCCGGCCGTGATCACATCCGACTTGAGCTTGACCAGCATGTTGCTGAAGCTGGTCAAGGTGGCCTGGACTGTCGTCAGGGCGCTATTGGCATTCTGACGATTGGTCGCGTACTGGTTATTGAGCGCCTGGCTCTGGCCGACGTCCAGCGCGCGTGCCGATGCCACCGGATCATCCGAGGGGACCAGCACCGTCTGGCCGGCGCTCACCTGCTGCGTCAGCTTCAGGATGTCGCCCTGCATGTTGGTCAGGTCGGTGTTGCTCTGCTGATAGAGCATCTGGGTGCTAATGCGCATTTGCCTGTTCCTTTAAGCTCGATTAGGTACCCAGCGTGAACAGCACGTTGAGCATGTCGCTGGCCGCCTGGATGATCTTGGCTGCAGCCTGGTATTGCTGCTGGTTCTGGATCATCTGCGCCAGTTCCTCATCCTGGTTGACCCCGGACTCGGACTGCTGTTGGCTCTGGATCGCCGTCAGGCGCGATTTCTCGGCCGTATTGGTGACGTTGATCTCATTGGTCTTGTTGCCGATGGTGGCAACCAGCTGGGAATAGGATCCCTGGAAGTTGGTGCCGGCGATCGTGGTTGCGGTTTGCAGCGCCCCCATGGCCAGCGTATTGCGGTTGTCCGAGGCGGCGTTGGTATTGGCCGAAATGGTGAACTGGTCACCATTGGAGGGCTGGCCCGAAATCTGGAACGATACGCCGCTGATGACGTAGGTATCGCCTGCCTTGTAAGGAATGCTGGTGGCGCCACCGGCAATGGCGGTGGTGGTACCGTCCAGGTGGGTAATGGTGCCACCACCGGCCGGAGCAGCCGGAGAGAGGGTGAATGCCGGTGGTGATGCCGCCGTGTTGTAGGTCAGCGTGGTCGGCTTGGTCAGCGGCGTGGTCGTGGTCAGGTAGGCTGACGTGACCGAACCGGTGCTGATGGTGGCCGTGCCCTGGTTGGCCGCGGTCGGCGTAAAGTTGAACTGGTCGCCAGCATTGGGCGAGCCAGTCAACGTGTAAGTCAGGCCGCCGCTGGTGACGGTCATGCCGGACTGGTAGTTGAACGGCGTGGTGCCGGTCACGGTGCTGGAAGTGCCATCCGGATAGGTCACCGTCACATTGGGCGTGGGCGTGGCATTGGACCAGGTCGCGGCCAGCTTGGTCTGGTTCGGCGTCACCGTGGTATCCACCGTGGTCGCAAAGGACACCGAGGAGCCCTGCTGGAACTTGGTCGGATCCACCGAGGTGTTGGTCACGATGCCACTGCCGGTGTTGGTAGCAGGCATGACCAGGTTGGCATTGTTGGTGGCGTTGATCGCCGTGACGATGGGCGCAGCCGTGGCCAGCAACTGGGTATTTTGCAGCGCCACCGAAAATCCCTGCGCGCCGTTGGCCGTCGGCTGGATCTTGTACATGTCGCCGGCAGTCATGGTGGGCGCATACGGACCCGGAGCCGCCGCACCATTGGAGTAGGTCACGCCATCCACGGTCACCGGGAAGTTGGCGGCCGTGTAGGTGGTCGTGGTGCTATCCGACAGGCGTGTCAACTTGTAGTTGGTGCCGTCAAAGGACATGGTGTAGTCGCTGGTGGTCAGCTTGGACGGATCACTGATCGTCGTGGTCAGGTTGGTCGTGCCCGTATTGGTCGGATAGGCGATCAGGTTGGGTGAGCTGACGTTGAACAGGTTGGTACCGGGATTACCGTTCTGGTCCAGACCCAGCTGCTGCTGCTGGTTGATTGCCGTCCCCAGCGCGATGGCGATACGGCCCAGTGAATTCTGCGTGGGATCGAGGGTCTCGGAGCGATACTTCAACAAGCCGCCGAGGCTGCCGCCATCGTAGAAGAAACTGTCGGGAATGGTCGAGGTACCGCCGCCGGTGGTCTGCACACCGACCTGCAGGCGCGAGACATCGGTGGGCGAATTGGTCGCCACCAGGGTGCTCACCTGGTCGCCCGCCACCAGCGCCTGGCCGGTGCCGATGAACACGCTGATGGCCCCCGTATCCTGGGGCACGGTGGTGATCTTGACGTACTTGTTGAGCTCGGCCACGACCTGGTCGCGCTGGTCCAGCAAATCGTTGGGCGCCTGCCCGCCGGACGAACCGGTGGCCTTGACGATGGCCTGGTTCAGGGCCGAGAGCTGCTGGGCATAGGAGTTGACCGTGCTGATCGTCGAGGTGATCTGGCTGTTGACTGCGGCACTGCTCTGCTGCAACTGGTCGCTCAGGCTCTGCACGCGCGCGGCCAGCGTGGATGCCTGCGACAGCACCGACTGGCGGGACGCCTGGGTGGTCGGGTTGGAGGCCAAGCCCTGCACTGCCGAAAAGAAGTTCTGCAGCGCCGGCGACAAGCCGGCCTGGGAATCGGCCAGCGTGTTATTGATCTGCGAGATCTGCGAGTAATACGAGTCCAGGGAGCTGGCCGTGGTCTGCGAGGCCAGCGCCTGCTTGGTCAGCAAGTCGTCGTAGATGCGCTTGATCTGGGTGACCTGGGTCCCCTGGCCGACGAAGCCGTAACCGTAATTGATGCCGCCAGCCGAGCTCTGCACGACTTCCTGGCGGTTGTAGCCGGGCGTGGTGGCATTGGAAATGTTGTGGCTGGTGGTGGCTTGCGCCGCCATGGCTGCCTGCAACGCCGATTGCCCGATGCTGAAAATGTTAGTTGCCATGCTAGGTTGTCGTCCCTGAAAACTTTTAGCGGAATAACCAAGTCAACGGCAGTCTTGACCAAAACTTTAGATGGCATCTGCAGAAATTGTTGCCACTCAGAACTGACGAGCTTGCCGGCACAACAACGGCCGACAGCCCTCAGGCCGACAGCGACTGGCGGATGATGCGCGAGAGCTTCTCCGCATAATGCGGATCGGTCGCATAACCGGCACGCTGCAGGCCGTAGGCAAAGCCGTGGGCATCCTGGGCGCTGGCCAGCACCTTCTCGTAGCGCGGATTGCTGCGCAGCAAGTTGGCGTAATCCTTGAAAGCATCCGCATAGGAATCATAGGCGCGGAATTTCTCCACGCGCTTTTGCGGCTTGCCGTTGACGTATTCGATCGTAGTGGCCTCGACCACCTTGCCGGTCCAGTTGCCGGTGGCCTTGATGCCAAACAGGTTATGCGCCGAGCGACCATCGCGGGCGATGATCTCCTTCTTGCCCCAGCCGGTTTCCAGGGCTGCCTGTGCCAGCATGAACTTGGCCGGGATGCCGGTAAGCTTGCTGGCCATCTCGGCATCGGCCTGCAGGCGATTCTGAAAGGCTTCCACGTGGGCCGGCTTGTTGGGATTGCGGCGCTTGTTGTTGCGGCCGTCCTGGTCGGTGCCATCGGCGCCCTGCTGGCTCACGAAGCTCTGGATGAACTTGGCGCGATCGGCCTCGCTCATGTCCTTGACCAGCGGGATGCCCATCGGCAGGCCATCCTCAGGGGAGGATGGCTGGCCTTCCAGGTCTTGCGCATCAGGCAATTTCTTGGGCAAAGAGGCCGACAACTGGCGCGTGAGCACATCGGCCAGGCCGACGCCGCGCTGGGCCAGGGTCTGGCTGAGCTGCTGGTCCAGCATGGACGTAAACATCTTGGTCTGTTCGCTGTCGAAGGGACCATTCTGCGGGGTCGCATCCCGCATGCTCTTCATCACCATGTTCAGGAACAGTGCCTCGAACTGCTTGGCCGCTCCCTTGAGGGCTTCCGGCGAATTCTGCCGGGCCGCCTCACGCAGGCCATTGAGCCCATTCGCATCGACGGCCAGGCTTTCGGTCGGATTGGATGGGTTGATCTTGTTGATCATGGTTACCTTGGATGAGAGCGTTTGTTGTTGGACCGGGCCGCCAGCCTGGTCGCCCCGTTACATCAGATCACTTCGAGTTCGGCACGCAAGGAACCGGCCGCCTTCATCGCCTGCAGGATGGCCAGCAAGTCCTGGGGCGTGGCGCCGATGGCGTTGAGCGCCTTGACCACATCGGCCAGCGATGCCCCACCCTTCAACAGCATGACCTTGCCGGGCTCCTTGTTGATAGAGATCTGCGCATTCTGCACTGCCGCGGTCTGGCCACCGGCCAGGGCATTGGGCTGGCTGACCGCATTGTCGGCCTGGATCACCACCGACAGGTTGCCGTGCGACACCGCGCAGGTATCGAGCATGACGCTCTGGTTCATGACCACCGAACCGGTACGGGCATTGAGGATGACCTTGGCGGCCAGCTTGCCGGGGGTGACATCGACGTTTTCGAGGGCACCCAGGAAAGCCACCCGGTCGCCGCTGGAAATGGGCGCGCGCACACGGATGACGCGACCATCCTGGGCCACCGCCGTATCCGAACCGAAACGCTTGTTCAGCGCATCGACCACCCGGCTGGCGGTCGAGAAATCATTGTCGTTGAGCTCCAGCATGACCATGTCGCTACCACCCAGGGCGCTAGGCACGGCACGCTCCACCGTCGCGCCACCGGAGATGCGGCCGGCCGACAACTGGTTGATCGTCGTGCTGCTGCCCGCGGCCGAGGCGCCGGCGCCTCCCACCACGATGTTGCCCTGGGCAATCGCATAGATCTGGCCGTCGGCACCCTTCAGGGGCGCCATCAGCAAGGTGCCGCCGCGGATGCTCTTGGCATTGCCGATGGACGACACCGTCACGTCGATGAGCTGGCCCGGCTGGGCAAAGGCCGGCAAGGTCGCCGTCACCATGGCCGCCGCCACGTTCTTCAACTGCATGTTGCTGCTGGTGCCGGTGGGCACGTTCACACCGAGTTGTTGCAGCATGCTGATGACGCTCTGGACCGTAAACGGCGTCTGCGTGGTCTGGTCACCGCTGCCATCCAGGCCGACCACCAGCCCATAACCCACCAGCTGGTTCTGACGTACGCCCTGGATACTGGCCAGGTCCTTGAGACGCTCGGCATGGGCCGTCGTCGCGGCGGCCAGGCACAAGCCCGCCAACGCCACGGCCGAGAGCAGCTTGCGCCCCATTTGCATTGCGTCCATCGTCAAATTTCCTTTCCTAGTCATGCATGAACCCACTTCAGAAAGGAGAAACACTGAAGAAGAAACGTCCCAGCGAAGACATGAAGTCAGCCATGTCCACGCGGGTATTGGTACGGTACTCGACCTTGGCGTCCGCCACCAGAAGCGAGGAGACGGTGTTGCCCGTCTGAATGTTGTCCGGACTGACGGTGCCGGAGAAGCGCACATATTCCACGCCCTTGTCGAGCGCGACCTGCTTCTCGCCGCTGACCACCAGGTTACCGTTGGGCAGCACCTCGATCACGGTCACGCCGATGGTACCGGTAAAGGTATTGCTGGAGGTGGTTGCACCCTTGTCACCGAAGCTGGCCGATGAACTTCCACTGGCCGACAACTCCTTGATGGACGTGCCGAAAATGGTCGGCGCCGGCGAATTGACCGTACCGGTCTTGCTGGCAGAGCTGGCTGCCGATTTGGCCGCACTGGTGTTTTCGTTGATCACGATGGTGATGGTGTCACCCACCAGGCGTGCGCGCCGGTCTTCCAGCAGAGGACGATAAACCGCCGACTGGAAAATTGCGCCGGACGTCGGGGGTGCGTAGGACGCTGGGATCGGACGCGCCGACTTGGGACCCGACACAATGCTGTCCGGCACGGTAGTGCATGCGGCTGTCGCCGTGACGCCCACGATGGCGATCAGTTTCACCAAGCTATTCATATCTGCCTCGTCCTTCCTTCTCCAACTTCCTGCTTCCTTGCTACGCGATCTACTGAGTCAAAACCATGTCAACCACTACATTGCTTCCCTTACAGCTGCGAGATCTTGGCCAGCATCTGGTCCGAGGTGGTGATGGACTTGCTGTTGATTTCATAGGCACGCTGGGTCTGGATCATGTTGACCAGCTCTTCCACCACGTTGACGTTGGAGGTCTCGACATAACCCTGCCACAGTGCGCCAGCGCCGTTGGTACCCGGGGTATTGGGGTTGGGCGTGCCGGAGGCGGCGGTTTCCGAATACAGGTTCTCGCCGCGGCTTTCCAGGCCGGCCGGATTGATGAAGGTGGCGACCTGGATGGTGCCGATCTGCGTCGTCGCAGTGGAGCCGGCCTGCATGATAGACACGGTACCATCGCGACCCACGGTCAGCTTGGTGGTGTTGAGCGGGATGGTGATCGGCGGCTGCAGCGTGTAGCCGCTGGAAGTCACCATCTGACCCTGGCTGTCGGTCTGGAACGAGCCATCACGGGTATAGGCCGTAGTGCCATCAGGCAGCAGCACCTGGAAGAAGCCATTGCCCTGGATCGCCAGATCCTTGTCATTGTTGGTCTGGTTGACGTTACCCTGGGTAAAGATGCGCTCGGTGGCCACCGGACGCACGCCGGTACCGATCTGCAGGCCCGAGGGCAATTGCGTCTGCTGCGAAGACTGCGCGCCCGGCTGGCGCACGGTCTGGTACAGCAGGTCTTCGAACACGGCCCGCGAAGCCTTGAAACCGTTGGTGCTGGTGTTGGCCAGGTTGTTGGAAATCACGTCCAGTTGCGTCTGTTGCGCATCCAGGCCGGTCTTGGAAATCCATAGGGAACGAATCATTTATTTCTCCGGTAAACAGCGCTTGGGCATCAAGACGAACAAGACGATCAAGACAGGGTAAGGATCTCGGTAGCCTTGGCGGCATCGCTCTGGGCGGTCGAGATCATCTTCATATTCAGTTCGAACTGGCGCGACAGGTTGATCATGTTGACCATCGCCTCCACCACGTTCACGTTGCTGCCTTCGAGCGCACCAGCGGCCAGGCGCACATTGGCATCGGGCTGGGCCGCGCCGGTGATGGTACGGAACATGCCATCGTCGCCGCGCTTCATGTTCTTCGGGTCTGGATTGACCAGCTTGATGCGTCCCAGCACGTTGACTGCATTGGGTACGCCCGTGGTCGGGATCGACGACACCGTGCCATCGGCGGCGATGGCCACCGTGGTGTCGGGCGGGATGGTGATCGGACCGCCATCACCCAGTACCGGCTGGCCGGTCTGGGTCTGCAGAATGCCGTTCTCGTTGATCTTGAAACTGCCGTTGCGGGTGTAAGCCTCACTGCCGTCGGCAGTCTGCACCGCGATCCAGCCATTGCCCTGCACGGCCACGTCCAGGGCACGTCCGGTATCCTGGATCGGTCCCTGGGAAAAGTCATTGCCCGCCGTGGAGTCCACCACGAAGGCGCGCGTGGCCAGGCCATCGCCGGTCACCGGCGCCGAGCGGAAGGTATTGAGCTGGGCGCGAA
>Ga0213872_10001892_pt1 | contig 12891 bp, 13 predicted proteins | sample VelepicomBERX_R2_FD_160071 | JGI IMG/M metagenome (GOLD analysis project Ga0213872, IMG submission 160071) | Rhizosphere microbial communities from Vellozia epidendroides in rupestrian grasslands, the National Park of Serra do Cipo, Brazil - RX_R2 | ecosystem: Host-associated > Plants > Roots >...
TGTAACAAGGAATCAGGACGGCGACCTTCATGAAAACTCGCAGCTTGAAAATTGGCACCGCAGGATGCCGACAGCGGTGGCTAAGGTCAATTCATCTATGGTTTTTCATGAGGATATGGCGATTTCGGGGCACCGCCGCCGGAAGTGCCCCGAAAGGCGGTCAGCTAACCTTGAACGCCTGCGAGCAGATTTCCTTGGCGAAGGCCTTGCTCATCTGACCTTCGGCCCCCGTCATCGCCAGCGCGCCGATGACGCCGCCGCCGCCCTGCGAGGCGTTGATGTCATAGTCGCCGACGACGGTTCCCGCCGTCGCGTCGATCAGTTGGGCGGTGCCCTTGATCTTGTTGGAATCGCCGATCAGGAGAGTCTGGACCGCGTCCTGCGGAGCGAACAAGGTCACCGCGATCTGCAGCTTCAGCGGCGTCGCGCCTTTCGCGCATTTCTGCAGTTCGGTGGCCAAGGCGGCCCGGAAGGTAGCGTCGAATTCCGGAGACACGTTGGCGGGCAGCGACTTGATGTCGATGTCCTTGACATAGGCGCTCTTGGCCATGTCGGGCGGCAGGCCCTTGACCGTCGCCGAGGAAGTACTGGAGCAGGCGGCCAGCAGCATAAGCAGCGAACCGGAAACAATAACTTGAACAATACGCATCGGATCCCCCAAATGGATGACGTTCGGCGTCCAGAGTATTGCTTCTAGCAAGAGTTGACAAACGTGAATCATACTTCCATTTTTCCGGATAGGAAAATCAGGGGTGGGATCATGCGATTCGCGATAATCGTTGTTTTGGGTGCGCTGCTGTCCGGCTGCGCCTTTTCCGAGGTCACCGTCGACGTCAATTACAAACCTGGCACAGCAACGCCGATCGCCAATGCCGCGCCGGTCAACCTCTCGGTCAGCGACGGCCGAACCGAGGACCGCACGCGCATCTCCACCAAGACGAACGGCTATGGCGCGGAAGGCGGCGCCGTCCATTCGAGCCGCAACGTCACCGATCTGGTGCAGGATGCGCTGTCCTCCGAGATGAAAGCGCGTGGCATCGACCTGACGTCGTCGGGCGCCCCCCTGTCGGTGTCGGTTCGCCGCTTCTATTGCCAGTATCACAGCGTAACCGCGGTCGGCGAAGTCATCCTCGACGTCTCGCTGACCGACGCCAAGGGCACGCCGGCCTTCACCCAGACCTATACCGGCGCCTCGGATATTCCCGTTCTGATGTTCAATGGCGGCAATGCGGCGGATGCCGTGGCCGCCGCCTTGAAGGACGCGATCGGCAAGATGTTTGGCGACAAGCAGCTGGTCGCAGCCCTGACCGCGAACCGCGTCGCCCTGACCCGCTAAAGCTGTGCCAGCCGCCCGCCATCGACGGCCAAACTCGCCCCGGTAACGAAGCTCGCCTCGGACGACGCCAGGAAGCGGATGGCGGCGGCGACTTCCTCGGGCTTGCCGACATCCGCGGGAGCGATCGTTTCGGCGCCGGATTTGATGTTGGGATTGTTCCACAGCATCGGCGTGTCGACCGCGCCGGGCAGCACGGCGTTGCAGCGGATTCCCTTGGGTTTTCCCTCGATGGCGGCGGCCCGGGTCAGGGCCAGCATGCCGGCCTTGGCGGCGGCGTAGGACGACACCATGGCGGTGGTCTGCACCGCGTGAACGCTGGAGACGTTGACGATCGACGAGCCCGGTTTCATGCGCAGGAAGCCGTGCTTGATGAAATAGCCGACACTCAGCAAATTGACGCCCATCACCTGCTGCCAATCCTGCTCGGTCAATTCCTCGATCGGCCGAAAGATCATCATGCCGGCGACATTGACGATGACGTCGAGCCGTCCGAAGCGGTCGATCGCCGATTGGCAGGCTGCCTCGACATCCCGCTCCTTCGACACGTCGCAGCGGATCATGCCGCTGTCCGGAGCATGCAGATCGGCCAGCACCAGCGATGCTCCCTCCGCCGCGAAGGCCTTGGCCGCCGCCCGGCCGATGCCGCCGGCGGCGCCCGTGATCAGCACCGTGCGCGCCGGTTCCAATTAGAGGCGCTCCGCGCCAATTTCCTGGTCGGAGAGCCAGGCCGTCTTGATCCCCAGCTTGCCGGCGATACCGTCGCCGATCAGCTCGATGACGCCCAGGATGATGGTCTGCATGAGGGCGAAGGCGCGGTCGGCGTCGCGCGCGGCGATGGCGTCCAGCACAGCCTCATGGGCGTCGATGTCGGCCTCGTGGCCCTTGATCATGTTGGTGAAGCGGATCGAGATGCGCAGCGCCGTGTTCACCATCTCGTCGAGGCGGCGATAGAACGGATTGCCGGTCGCCTTGAGGATGGCAACATGAAAGGCGACGTCGGCCGAGACGGTGTCGTCGGCGCCGTTTTCCGCATCTTTCATGCGCTGCAGGCCATGGCGGATCTCGGCGATTCCTTCGGCGCCGGCATTCTTGGCGGCGAGATAGGCGGCGTTGGGTTCGACGCCCAGGCGCATCTCGGTGAAATGGAGCAGGAGTTTGAGCGAGAATTTGCGATCGAGATGCCAGCGCAGCACATCCGGATCGAACAGGTTCCACTGGCTTTCCGGCTCGACCTGGGTGCCCTGGCGCGGGCGGGCGCGCAGCAATCCCTTGGCCGTCAGCATCTTGACCGCCTCGCGGGTGATCGAGTGGCTGGCGCCGTAGATCTGTGACAATTCCGACTCGGTCGGGAATTTGCGAGCCGCGCCATATTCGCCGGAAACGATGGATTGCCCCAGGGTCTCGACCAGACCGTAGGTCAGGTTGGTTCCACCTCTCACCTCTCTCACGCCTTCAATCCTCGCCGGAAATTGCTTTTGACGCCCATTTATTCCCCGCCTATTTATACTATAAATCGACAGGGAAAAAAATAAGCCTTGGCCATGAACCACTTCCCGCATGACATGCCGATCGTCGCCATCCTGCGCGGCGTCCGCCCCGACGAAGTCGTCGAGGTCGCCGGCGCCCTTTATGACGCCGGACTCCGCGCCATCGAGGTGCCGCTCAATTCGCCCGATCCCTATGACAGCATCGCCCGGCTGAGCGCCGAATTCGGGGGAAAATGCCTGTGCGGCGCCGGCACCGTGCTGAATGCGGAACAAGTCGATGCGGTGGCCAGCGCGGGCGGACGGCTGATCGTTTCGCCGGACAGCAACCCGGCGGTCATCCGCCGCGCGCTGGAGCTCGGCCTGGTCCCCGCCCCCGGCTTCGCCACTCCGACCGAGGCGTTCGCCGCCATCCGGGTCGGCGCCAAGATCCTGAAGTTGTTTCCGGCCGCCGCCTATGGCACGGCCTATCTCAAGGCGTTGCGCGAAGTGCTGCCGAAAGACGTTTCGGTGTTGGCGGTCGGCGGTGTCGGCCCAGCCGAGATGAAGGAATGGCTGGCGGCGGGCGCCGACGGCTTCGGCATCGGCGGCGGGCTCTACAAGCCCGGCCGCCCTGTAGCCGAGATCGCGGAACGCGCCGCCGCCCTGGTGTCCCGATTGCGAAGTTCGTGATGCCCGATCAAATGATTTACGAACTTCGCAATCGATCAGGACACCAGTGTGATCAATCATCCAGTGTGGCCGAGAAGATTCTTAAGTTCCTAAAATCGCCGGTATCGAGGACCTAGGAACTTAAGAATCGCCACACTGGTTACGGCCTATCGCGCCGGCTGAATTTCGATCGCCGAAACGATCGCCTGGCCGGTCTTGGGCAGGAAGTCGAGCGTCAGTTCTTTTCCCGTCACATCGACGGTGAAGCTGCGCTCGACTGGCTTCATCGCCTCCGCTATCTCGAAATCCTTGAGCTTGACCGTGCCGCCCGCGGCAACGTCGAAGACTCGCTTGTCGGATTTCGGCTCGAAGAACCGCAAGGTCACCTGATAGCGCCCTGCCGGTACCGGCACGGCATAGGTGAACTTCCCTTCACGATAGGTCTCGAACAGCAGGGCCTGATCCCCCTCGCCCACCGCCGGAATCTGCGGATAGGGATTTTCCGGGCCGGGCTGCGGATGGCGGTCGACCGGTGTTCCGCCTTTGACGAAGGCATCCGAGCCATAGCGCTTGCCGCCGATCGCCGCCCCGGCCGAGGAACCGGCGCGGATGTTGAAGACGCCCGGCTGGCCGGCGTAACGCCAGGTGATGCTGTCGGTGACCGGCTTGCCGGCGAAAAGCGCGGTGGCGGTCAAAATGGTATCGCCCTGGCCCAGCGCGACATCGTGCCAGACGCACAGATGATCGTCGCACTTCGCCTCGCCCAGGTCGCGGCCAGCGGCCGACAGACGAACCGACGGCGCGTTGCTGTAGACCTCGACATCGGTCACGCCATAGGCGCGGTCGACATAGCGGCGGCCATTGAGATGGACCACCGGCTTGTCGCTCCACTGCGCCTGGTAATAATAGAACACGTCCTTCCTGGTCTTGCGGTCGAACGAGACCAAGCCCTTGTCGTTGGTGTCCAGCATGTCGCCTTCGTTGCGGCTGTCGCTGACGAAGTCGAACATGTTCCACACCCAGGTCGCCCACAGATAAGGCCGCGCCTTCAACTGGCGATACCAGATCTCATGCAGGCGGCTCTCATATTCCTCGGGATGGAAATGGCCCTTGGGGAACACCACGCCGGCCATGGCATCGTCGCTATGCTGCGACAAAGCGCCGCCGGCGCCATATTCGCTGACCGACAGCGGCACCGACGCATGTTCCTTATGATAATGATCCAGCACCGGGCCGAGATCCTGCGCCGTCTGGTAGTACCAGCCCTGATAGCGGTTATAGCCGAACACGTCGGTGATGCCGGCCAGCACCTCGGCCTCCTGGTTCGACAGGGCCTGCCCCGGCTCGCAGCAATCGGCCATGGTGGTCGGGCGCGATGGATCCAGCTTATGCGCCAGGGCGTTGAGGTCTGACAAAAGCGGCTTGGCGTGCTCGCCCTCGCCCGGCTTCAGGGCGCGCAGATTGACCTCGTTGCCGACCGACCAGACGAACACCGAGGGGTGATTGAAGTTCTGCTTGATCAGTTCGCGCAGCTGGCTTTCGGCATTGGCGGTGAAATCGGGCGGCGTGTCGGGCGTGCCCTTGGGCGAGGTGCGGTCGACCACCGGGATTTCCGCCCATACCACCATGCCGGCGCGGTCGGACAGGTCGTAGATGGCCTGGTCGTGCTGGTAATGGGCCAGGCGCACGGTATTGACGCCCAGATCCAGCATGATGTCCATGTCTTCGCGCTGGTCTTCGGCCGAGATCGCCCAGCCTTTGCCGGGCCGGTCCTGATGGCGCGAGACGCCGTGCAGATCGACATGCTTGCCGTTGAGGAAGAAGCCCTTGTCCTTGTCGATCTTGTAGGTCCGCACCCCCAGAGGCTGGCGCATCTCGTCGAGCTTGGCGCCGGCGGTGGAACTCACCGTCACCGCCACCTGATAGAGATACGGGTCCTTCTTGCCGTCCCACAGATGCGGCTTGTCGAGCATGAAGGTGGCGTGCGGCTCGATGGTTTTGCCAGGGTCGATCGAGATCTTGTCGGTGCGGGCCGCCACCTCCGCCCCCGAAGCGTCGAGAATGGCGGTTTTCAGCGAAATTTCCCGGGCCTGGCCGGCATCGTTGCGGATACGTTCCGCCACCGCGATGGTGGCGCTCTTGGTGTCGATCGCGGCGGTCTGCGCATAAACGCCCGGCCCGCCATCGTCGAGCATGTCGAGATGGACCGGATCGGTGGCAATCAGCGACACCTTGCGGTAAAGCCCGCCGAACATGAAGAAATCGCCCGACATCGGAGAAATCTCGGCGGTCGGCGAATTGGGCGCGTTGGGGCTGGAATTGTCGGTTCGCACCGCGATCAGGTTGGCCTGCCCGGTCTTCAGCGCGTCGGTGACGTCGAAACGAAAGCGTCCAAAGGCGCCTTTGTGGTTGCCGATCTTTTGCCCGTTGACCCAGACGTCGGCGATGATGCTGGCGCCGTCGAATTCGAGATAGAGGCGCTTGCCGGCCATTCCGGCCGGCGGGGTCACGGACAGGCGATACCAGCCGGTGCCGCGCTCATGGTTGTAGTCGGCCTGCCGTTCGGCGGTGCCGCCCATATGGTTCCAGGTGTGCGGCAGCGAAACCTGCGTCCAGCCGTGATCGTCGAAGGAAGCCGCCTCGGCGCCATCGGCCGCGCCGTAAGCGAAGCGCCAGCCTTGGTCGAGCGGGAGCGAAATCCGCTCCGCCGCGGTCGCGGCACCGCCGCCCAGCACGAGAAAAGCCGTCAAAGCGCCGAGAATCTTCATGGTCGTGACTTCCCTGACATTTATCGTTGAACTGACCTTACCATTTGCAGCATTTCCCGCACAACTGGTCATGCCAATTCCGGCACTTGCCGGGCTTCGCCAGCCCTCCCTATAATGCCTCCATGTCCGACGATCTCTTCCAGCAGACCGCCCCCAAGCCGACCGGCTATTCCGCCAAAGACATCGAAGTCCTCGAAGGGCTGGAGCCCGTCCGGCGACGCCCCGGCATGTATATCGGCGGCACCGACGACAAGGCCCTGCATCATCTCGCAGCCGAAATCCTCGACAATGCGATGGACGAGGCGGTGGCCGGCCATGCCAGCTGGATCGAGTTCCAACTCCAGGAGGATGGCAGCGTCATCGTCAGGGATAACGGGCGCGGCATCCCGGTCGATCCGCACCCGAAATTTCCCGACAAATCGGCGCTCGAAGTGATTTTCACCACCCTGCATTCGGGCGGCAAATTCGGCGGCGACGCCTACAAGGTCTCGGGTGGTCTGCACGGCGTCGGCAGTTCGGTGGTGAACGCGCTGTCCGATCGTTTGACTGTCGAAGTGGCGCGCGACCGCCAGCTTTGGACGCAAACCTATTCGCGCGGCGTGCCGCTCGGGCCGCTGCAATTGGTCGGGCCGGTTCAGAACCGCCGCGGCACCACCATCATCTTTCATCCCGACGCCGAAATCTTCGGCCCGCGTGCGCAGTTGCGCCCTGCGCCGCTCTACCGCCTGGCGCGATCCAAGGCCTATCTGTTCCGCGGCGTCGAGATCCGCTGGTCCTGCGCGCCCGCGATGGTCAAGGAAGGCGACACCACTCCGGTCGAAGAAGTTCTCAAGTTTCCTAATGGCTTGTCGGACTTTCTCGAGAATATGCTGGAAGGCCGTGAGGTCTTCGGCGGACAGAAATTCGCTGGCCAGGGCAACTTCCCCGACGATATGGGCTCGGTGGAATGGGCGGTCGCCTGGCCCGAGGACGAGGAAGGTTTCTGCAATTCCTACTGCAACACCATCCCGACTCCCGAAGGCGGCACCCACGAGGCCGGCCTGCGCTCGGCGCTGGTACGCGGCCTGCGGCAATATGGCGAGATGGTCAATAACCGCAAGGCGGCCAACATCTCGGCCGAGGACCTGACCGGCGGCGCCTGTCTGCTGCTGTCCTGCTTCATCCGCGAACCGCAATTCCAGGGCCAGACCAAGGAAAAGCTGGCTTCGGCCGAGGCGACCCGCCTGGTCGAGAATGCGGTGAAGGATCATTTCGATCATTGGCTGTCCGCAGACCCCGCCGCGGCCAAGGCGCTGCTGGAGCGCATGATCGAGCGCGCCGAAGACCGCGCGCGCCGCAAGCAGAACAAGGAATTGTCGCGCAAGAGCGCCACCAAGCGCCTGCGCCTGCCCGGCAAGCTGGCCGATTGTTCGCGCGGCATCGCCCAGGGCTCGGAACTGTTCCTGGTCGAGGGCGATTCGGCGGGCGGCTCGGCCAAGCAGGGCCGCAACCGCGAGACCCAGGCGATCCTTCCCCTGCGCGGCAAGATCCTCAACGTCGCGTCCGCCAGCATCGACAAGATGCGCGCCAACCAGGAAATCCGCGATCTGATCGAGGCGCTGGGCTGCGGCATCCGCGATTCGTTCGACGAAGACAAGCTGCGCTACGAGAAGGTCATCATCATGACCGACGCGGATGTCGACGGCGCGCACATCGCTTCGCTGTTGATGACCTTCTTCTATCAGGAAATGCCGGGCCTGATCGAGCAGGGCCATCTGTTCCTCGCCTGCCCGCCGCTCTACCGCCTGACCACCGGCCAACACAGCGTCTATGCGCGCGACGACGCGCATAAGGATGAGCTGATGAAGAAGGCGCCATTCGCCGGCAAGAAGGTCGAGATCAGCCGCTTCAAAGGCCTGGGCGAGATGCCGCCGCATCAGCTCAAGGAAACCACCATGGATCCCAAGAGCCGCACTTTGCTGCGGGTGATGGTGCCGCACGGCCATACCGAGGAAGATCTGGAAGAAAAGAAGGAAACCGCCCGCCTGGTCGAGAATTTGATGGGCAAGCGGCCCGAGCTTCGCTTCCAGTTCATCCAGGAACGCGCGCGGTTCGTGCAGGATCTCGACGTTTAATTGACTTATGCGCGATACACTGCGCATAATTCTGCGCACAATCCGGAGCATTCGATGAGCGCAGCATTTCGTCCATTGCTTGACGATGGAGCGGCCAAGAAAAGCACCAATCTGTCTTTGCCGGACACGCTTGTGGACGAGGCGAAGCGCCTTGGGATCAACCTGTCTCGCGCCGCTGCCCGCGGACTGGCTGACGAAATTGCGGAAAAGCGCGCTGCGCAATGGCTTGAGGAAAATCGCGCTGCGATTTCCGATTGGAATGATTACGTAGCCGAGCACGGCCTTCCACTCGCTAGATTCCGCCAGTTTTAATGGCGCATCTATCTTTTTACAGACTTGCGGGTATGACCGGCTACCTGCTCGAAGTTCAGGCTGATTTGCTTGCGTCGCTCGCGACCACAATCGTGGTGCCATTGATCCCTCAAGAAACGGCCCCAAAATCCATGGGACGGCTTCACCCTGTTTTTGAGATCGGCGGCGCGTCTTTTGTTATGGCGACTCAATTGCTTGCGTCCATTCCACGCAAGGAGCTGGGGGAGCCAGTAGGGTCGTTGAGTGAACATCGCTATTACGATGTCGCCAACGCCCTCGATATGCTGCTATCGGGTTCCTGACTTACCCAGCCCCGCATCGGCCATCTCGGCGCCGGAGCTTATCCGCACCGGAATCCCCGACCGTTCCCTGCCCGCCTGCTCCACCTCGTGCCAATTAATCAGCACCTTATGGCCGGCGGCGGCTTTGGTGATCTGGTCCTTGAGGTGCGCGGGCAGCTCGTCCTTGACCGGCATCCTGACGTCCAGCGCTTCGGCCTGGGACTTGTTGGGATAGACGGCGAGATAGAGGTCGTTGCCGATCCAGGCGGTCATCACCTCCTGGTCGATGATCCGCACCGGCGTTCCCACTTTGATGCGCGGATAGAGCTTCTCGATGTCCTCGGGATACATGTGGATGCAGCCATGGCTGACATTGCGCCCGACGCCATAGGGCTTGTTGGTACCGTGGATCAGGAATGACGAACTGCCCATCTGCATCGCGTAATCGCCGAGAGGATTGTCGGGGCCCGGCAATACGTTGGCCGGGAGATCGGGATCTTCGGCGCGGATGGATTTCGGCACATGCCAGACCGGATGCACTTCCTTGCGGGTGATTTTGGTCGGGCCGAGCGGCGTATTGTGATCCTCGACGCCGACGCCGATCGGATAGGTCTCGACCGTCTTCTCGTCGGGGAAATAATAGAGCCGGTGCTGCACCAGATTGATGACGATGCCCTTCCTCGGCACGTCGGGCAGCAGATAGCGGGCCGGCAGCGTCACCGTCTGGCCAGGCGGCGGCACCCAGGGATCCAGACCGCGATTGGCGGTGATCAGCTGGGTGTAGCCGAGATCGTAATCGCGGGCGACGTCGAGCAGCGTGTCCTTGTCGCGCACGATATAAGTCGCCGTCCCGCCGATGACCCGGTCAGAGGGCGCGATCTTATAGGAATAAGGCGCCCTCTCGGGTTCGACGAGGGCGCCTTGCCCAGGGGCCGGCAAAAGCGGCGGAGCGTGCTGCTCGGTCTCTGCGCAAGCCCCGAGCAAAACGAGGATCAGAGCGGCGGACAGGCCATATGCGGGTGGTGCGCGCCTCATGCGGCCTGCCCCCTGACGATGGCTTTACCTTACGAGCCCGCCGAGGATTTGCGCAGGCTCTTGTTGAACATCTGGTCCACCTTCTGGCTGAGCGCCTGGGTGTCCTGATCGGCCTTGTCGGCCTTGGCGGCCGCGGCCTGCGCCGACTGGTTGGCCTGTTGCGCGGCGATATTGGCCTGCTGGGCCGACTGATTGGCGGCTTGCGCGGCTTGCATCGCCTGAGTGGCCTGCTGTTGCGCGGCGTTGGCCGAATCCTGGGCCTTCTTCACGTCCTCGTTCGAGGCGCAAGCGGTCACAAGAAGCGGCAGCGCAACGCACATGGCGACAACGGACGACTTGGAAAATTTATTCATAGTTTCCTCCACGCAACCAAGTAAAAGCCATCGATTACAGCTTCTACCGGAAGATGTAATGCTGTTAGGAGGATGATATTGCTCAGAATCGCTCTGGAGTTGTTGTGACCGAACTGTGATTAGAAAAACCTAACCGATGCCCATCATGGCCCGGGCCTCGTTGCGCAGGTCAGTCAGCACCGTGCGCAGCAGCAGACAGGCGAGGATGCAGCAGGCTCCTCCCCCCGCCACCACCGGCGGAGCGCCCCAATGCTCGGCCAGCCAGCCGGCCAGCAGAGAGCCGAACGGCCCAATGCCGACCACCACCATGGTGTAGACCGCCATCACCCGGCCGCGATATTCGTCGCTGACCATCGACTGGATCAGCGTGTTGCACGACCCCAGCATGGTCACCATCGAGAAGCCGACCACCACCATCAGCAGCAGCGACAAGCCATAAGTCCGGCTGTAGGAAAAGGCGATCAATCCGGCCCCGAACAAAAGCCCGGCCAGCACGATGCGGTGCGCCGTCCCCGTCAGGCTTTTGCGCGCTGCCAGCACCAAAGCGGCAATCATGGCGCCCAGGCCGTTGGCGCCGAGCAGCATGCCGTTGGCGGTGGCTCCGCCCGCCAGGATCTTGTCGGCGAACACCGGGATCAGCGTCGAATATGGCAGGCCGGCGAAGCTGACCACCGCGATGGTCAGGAACAGATAGCGCAGCGGCCGGGCGCGAAACGAATAGGCCATCCCCTCGCCCGCCTCGGCCAGGATCGAGGCCTTGGAGGGTGCGATGATCCTTGGCGCCAGGCGCATCGCCAGCAATCCGGCGATCACCGCCAGGAAACTCGCCGTGTTGAGCGCGAAGCACCAGGCCTCGCCGACGGCGGCCACCAGCAGCCCGGCGGTCGCCGGCCCGATCAGGCGCGCCGCATTGAACACCGAGGAATTGAGCGCGATGGCGTTGGCCAGATCCTCCTTGCCGACCATCTCGACCGCGAAGGATTGCCGCACCGGCATGTCGAGCGCGCTGACCGTGCCAAGGCACACCGCCAGCACCTCGACCGCACGCACCGAGACCAGGCCGGTGAAGGTCAGCACGGCGAGGATGGCGGCCAGCAGCATCAGCCCGGTCTGCGTCGCCAGCAGCAATTTGCGCCGGTCATAGCGATCGGCCAGCACGCCGGCCACCGGGGTCAGGAAGAACATCGGAATCTGCTCGGCGAAGGTGATCTCGCCGAGCGCGGTGGGCGAGCCGGTCAGGCGATAGACCAGCCAGGACTGTGCGACCGCCTGCATCCAGGTGCCAACCAGCGAAACCAGCTGACCGAAGAAGTAGAGGCGGTAATTACGATGCCGGAAAGCGCGCAGGAAGGACGGCGTCATTTCACCCAGTTTTTCAGCCGCTTCGCCGCCTCGATCATGTCCTCGGTCGCTCCGGCGAAGGAGAAGCGCATGAAATGGCGTCCCTCCAGCGGATCGAAATCGATGCCCGGCGTCGCCGCCACGCCGGTTTCGGCCAGCATGCGGGTGCAGAACGCTTGCGAATCCGCCGTCCAATGCGCCACATCCGCATAGATGTAGAAAGCGCCGTCGGCCGGCGCCATCTCTTTGAAGCCGATCGCCGGCAGCTCGTTCAGCAGGATGTCGCGATTGCGGGCATAGCGCGCGACATTGGCGTCGAGTTCGTCCTCGCAATCGAACGCAGCAAGCGCCGCGTGCTGCGACACCGAGGGCGGTGCGATGAACAGGTTCTGCGCCAGGCATTCGACGGCGCGCACCATGTCCTCGGGCACCACCAGCCAGCCCAGACGCCAACCGGTCATCGAGTAATATTTCGAGAAGCTGTTGACCACGATGGCGCCCGGGCGATCGGCGGCGCTGGCCGCGTCCATGCCATAGGTGACGCCGTGATAGATCTCGTCCGAGATCAGGCGGATGCCTTGCTCGAAACACCAATCGGCCACCGCATGCAGGGCCGGCTTGTCGAGCATGCTGCCGGTCGGATTGGACGGGCTGGCCAGGATCAGGCCGTCGAGGCCCTGCGCCTTCTCCTTCAGCACCGGCAAGGTGGTCTGGAAATGGCTGGACTGCCCCACCGGGATCAGCACCGGCTCGACGCCGAGCGCGGTCAGGATGTTGCGATAGGCCGGATAGCTGGGCGCGGCGACGCCAACGCGATCCCCCGCCTCGAAGGCGGTCAGGAAGGCCAGCAGGAAAGCGCAGGAGGAACCGGTCGCCACCACCACCCGTTCGGGCGACACGTTAATGCCGTAATCGTCGCTATAATGCCGGGCGATGCGTTCGCGTAAGGGGTCGATGCCGAGTGCCAGCGTGTAACCGAGAGGCTCGCGCGCCATCGCGGCCGCCGCGGCTTCGATGGCCTTGCGTGGGGCGCCGGTCGAGGGCTGACCGACTTCGAGGTGAAGAACGTCGCCATGGGTGATCTGGCGTGCATTGGCGGCGCGCATTACATCCATGACGATGAACGGCGGAACGATGCCCCGCCGGGCGACCTTGAGAGTCATTGGGATATCTGCTTAGGTTGGGGAAGGTTCGGAGAGGTTATCGTGCAGTCGAA
>Ga0213872_10001893_pt1 | contig 12868 bp, 11 predicted proteins | sample VelepicomBERX_R2_FD_160071 | JGI IMG/M metagenome (GOLD analysis project Ga0213872, IMG submission 160071) | Rhizosphere microbial communities from Vellozia epidendroides in rupestrian grasslands, the National Park of Serra do Cipo, Brazil - RX_R2 | ecosystem: Host-associated > Plants > Roots >...
GATTGGCGTTGACACCGTTTTCGCGGGCTACTCGTGCGATCGATGCACCCGGCACCAGCGTGGCCTCAACAATACGACGCTTCTCCTCCGCCCGGCGAAGAACGCGCTTCGCGGGGCCACTCATTGCTACTTGAATCGGTTCGTTCACACGGCCATCGTCGGCCTGATCGTGACCTCTGTCTATACGGCGAGAAGCGGACGCTTACGGTTAATCGGCTATGCCGTGGGTTGCAATTACCTGGAGGCAACCGAGAGAATCCTCCGGCATCTGCGTGGCAAGAGCTGCCTCTCGCCCATGTGGTCAGATCTTGGCATCGAAAGACCTTGTCTCGTTCGCCTTGAGGGCTAAGCCCTCCAGTTTATGATCTGCCGCGGTCGTACTTCCAACAGCTATCGAAAAATCCAGTACCGAGCCTGAAATGAGCTGGTGGGCTCTCAGTGTTTGGGGTAGCTTTATTCCGTTTCGCGTCGGTTGGAATGACGCTCTATCGCGTCATAGACATAATCCATCTTGAAGTTGGTTTCATCAACCGTGCCAAGAGATTCATATCCGCTAGCAGAACTGGAAGGACCGTAAAGGGCTATCCTGCCTTTCTGAACCGGATGAATGTAATACGTGTGTTCGCCAATTTGGAACTGTTTCACTGGGTCGATTTTGTTGCCGCTGATATCGACGGTATATGGAGCTGGTGCAGCCTTTGGAAACCATTTTGATACAAAACCTTCAAACCATGACAGCGTTTCCTGTCTTTCCTTTTCGCTTTCAGAGAGTCCCTCTTCGTCCCCAGCTGTCGCCTGTTCGCGTTTCTTGCGCAAATATTCGTTGTAATCCTGATCCATGCTCATGGTGGGTAAATCCTCTATTTGGCAAGATAATTGGCAAGAATCAAGCGTTGTTATTCCTGCCCTTCTGGTGTGATGCATGAATCGCGTCTGCAGGGTCAGACGAAGGCAACTGGGATGAACAACGCAGCCTCTACAGGGAATAAGACGGCCGGTCTCGCGCCGTTGCAAGTCTGGATCTTTAATTGTCGAGCGAAACGGCGACTTTGCTGGCTCACTTATTTCCGCAAGTCTAACCATACACGGAAGGACATTATGGCTGCGCATACAATTACGAACGAAGAGATTAAAAATACCCTTCACTCGGTTATTGAAACCCTTATCGATGGTCAGGAGGGATTTCAGAAGATCGGCGAACACCTCAAAGACGATACCCTTAAGCAATATTTTCTGGCTGAATCGTTAAAAAGAGCACAATTCCGGGGCGAAATCGAAACGCTGTTGCATACTAAAGGAGACCACGATCCGAAGGAGAGCGGGACAGCAAGTGGCGCGCTGCGACGCGCATGGGGCGATCTTAAAGCTCGTCTCGGTGGAAGCGATCACACTCTTCTCGAAACGGCTGAGCAAGGCGAGGACGCTGCTAAGAAAGCATATAAGGAAGCACTGGAGAAAGAGCTACCATTGCCCGCGCATCAGCTTCTCTCGACGCAATACGCGCACATTCAGCAATCTCACGATTACTTGAAGGCTGCCCGAGACAGTCAAAAATAGGGATTACTGAAGGCCCTTTTAGCCGAAGCTCGCCGCCGCGACTTGGGCTTTTTTTTGCGCAAGCTGACATCGAGGACGAATCGGAAGGAGAAGAAAGCTCGGCCGCCAAAAACTCGGAAAGCCCCCAAATCGAGGCCCTGCAGGCGAGCCAAGAAAGAAATCTATCGCTTCATAAGGGCAATTCGGATCCTTAGTAAAACCAGAGAGGTACTCTCTGTTCTTTGTCTGCTAGGGGAGGCCGCCGAGGCAAGGAGCGATGCGAGAAGCGACTGGCCGTGAAAGGGGCGGTTTTATTGAAGACTCTGCGATTTCAGCTCACTTCGCCCCTATTCGTACAGGTTTGAATAAGTACCGATGTATCAGGAGGATAAAGCCGAATCACTCTTGCTCTGACTCGGCGCCGTTTGCATTAGCGTACATCTATAAGTCCTGCGAAATCCCGGGGATCGGCGGGCTGCGGGTCCGGGCCACGCGGCACGATGGTGAAGACGGCTGCGAAGTACGGTCACTTCAGCACAGACGATCTAGGAGATGCGATGGAGAAGATCAGCAGACCCGAGGCACATTCTTCGGCAGAGTCCCCGTCATTCACAGCGCACCCGGTTCCGGGCGCGGAGACATCTCCTTTCCGATGAAGTCGCCGTCCAATGCTCGATAGCCCAATCAACCCGGTATGCTCTTGCGAAGAAAGTTTTTTGCGTTCCCGATAGCTGCAACCGTTTCGTAAGAATTCGCCATCCCACCCATTGATCGCGCGGAAACTATGGCGAAGTCCTCACGCCAAACCCACTGCAATAAGGGTTCTCCTGATCCACGATCCTGCGAAAAAACCATTCCAGAAGTCATAGGAGGAAACGTTGAAACCCACAAAACGTTATGAGCTGCGAGTAGGCGCTCTAACGATACTGAGCACTGTTTTTCTGCTGCCTGTAGCAGGTCTTGCTCAAGACCAGACTGCTCCATCCACGAGTGCGCCAGATAACTCGGCAACCAACAAGGAACATCAGACTACTGCCGACCAACAGACGGAATCTTCTTCCGACAGGCAGATCACGCAGAAGATTCGCCGCGCAGTGGTATCTGACAAGTCGCTTTCTACCAACGCACATAATTGCAAGATCATCACCAGGAACGGAATGGTCACGCTGAAAGGCCCCGTGGATTCCGAAGCCGAAAAACAGACACTTGCGAGCAAAGCGGCAGATATCGTGGGCTCGCCCGAAAAAATAAATAATGAACTTACAGTCAAGCGATGATCCATGCCGCAAACAGCGGTGAAATCATCCAAGGAGGTGTCGAATGGCAGGAAAAAATACAGCAGCGTTTGGCATTTACGCCAACAGAGCGGCAGCAGAAACCGCAGTCGATCGCTTGGTTGGGGCCGGCTTCTCTCAACAGGACGTTTCTGTGCTGATGGCAGATAAAGAGGCTCGGCGAGAGTTTGCCGCAGAGAAAAACACCAAAGCTCCCGAAGGAGCCACCACAGGCGCGGGAGTTGGTGGCGCTGTAGGCGGAACTCTCGGACTGCTCGCAGGTTTAGGCGCTCTTGCGATCCCAGGTGTTGGTCCACTCATCGCAGCCGGACCGATCATGGCTACCTTGGCCGGACTGGGCGCAGGCGGAGCGGTGGGCGGTCTTGTCGGAGCTCTTGTGGGGATGGGAATCCCTGAATACGAAGCCAAGCGTTACGAAGGACGGGTCAAGGACGGAGGCATTTTGCTCTCCGTTCATTGCAATAGCTCTGATGAAGTATCCAAGGCGAAAGACATCCTCAAATCCACAGGTGCCGATGATGTTTCTTCCGCTGGCGAAAAGGCCGTTAGCACGCACGGCGTAGACCGCACTTCCGCAGCATAACTCTTCCTCGCAGGGTCGTGGATTTTCCCCATGGCCCTGCGATCCCAAACCTCGCGTGATACTCTCATTTTCCGCTTTTCAATGATGGGCGCAGGCAGCTTCTGGCGGCAGCGCCGGCAGTTGACGCGATTGGCCCATTGCACCAGTTCGCACTGGACAGAACGAACCTTCTGAAGTTCTTCGTTCATAGGGTTTACCTCGCGAGCCGTCGACTTTCGGCCGGCGTTGTTTAATCACCCAGCATCCACGACCCTGCAATGACGCATCCTAGCTTGCATGTCGTCCCACTCCGGACAACAAATGCATCCATAAGGATAGAGAACAATGTCTGACGCCAAGAAGTGCGCTAACCCTGCCTGTAGCTGCATCCCCGCCAACAATGAGAAATTCTGCAGCGCTCACTGTGAGAGCGTAAAGGATACGACTGAAATTGCCTGCACATGCGGTCATCCTGGTTGCAGCGGCGCGGCTTTGAAAGCTTAGGATTCCAGGCTTACAAACCGCGATGCTGCGGCGGCTGTGGCGCAATCATTCTAGACTGGTTAACTGCCTCTCATGACTTCCAGGAGACGTGTACTGCGGGTGACAACTCGCTGAGTTCGATGACTATGCTGCCGCCTTTTCCGCCGATCCGGCACTCCTGGTGGACGTGATTTATCATTGTTGGACCTGCTGAAGGCAGCAGGGTTATGTTCGCTCGCCATCCCCCGGCAGCACACGCTTCGGTTTTGTTGGGGGAAACGATATGGAAAATAGCGAGCGTATTGTATTCGTTGTCGACGACGAAGCCGTGATCGCCGATACATTGGCCACAATTCTAAACAATGCAGGTTTCCTGGCGACTGCGTTTTATTCTCCGGAGAGTGTCCTTAGCGAGGCCAATGGAGCTTCTCCTGATTTGCTGATTACTGACGTGGCAATGCCTGGAATGACGGGCATCGAACTGGCGATTACGGTGAAATCTAAACACCCGGAATGTAAGGTCTTACTTTTTTCTGGCCAGGCGGGAATGGCAGATTTGCTGGAGCGCGCGAGGCAGGAATTACCTGAGTTTGAATTCTTGCCTAAGCCGGTTCATCCTACTGATCTGCTGGCGAAAATTTCGCTACAAGACCCACCGGAATAATCGGGCGTGTTCCTTTCAGCAGCCTGGATTGTACGTCCGAGAGATCCTTGGCCATCTAATCCTTGGCCATCTATTCGATCACCGGCGCATACACGCAGTAGCCCCTCGGGGGCGCGGGAAATTCAGACTTACCTTCACCGTCTGTCGTGCGCTCATCTGGGTGCCCGCTATCTGTGCCACCCCACGCAACTGGCCGAAATCTCTGATGAGGCCACTTTGTTTTGACCGACGTTCCGCTCCATTGATTGCCGAGATTATTCAGGACGTAAACTAGGCCTGTCTGAGATTCAGTGCCTCCGCGCTGCGAAATGTAAAGGTCAGGGTCGGCGTGGAGGATGCAGCTTTCACCCCCGGCATGGGCGTGATGCGCAGCGATCAACGCATCGATTCCATGCGGCGTTCCGGACCTCGCGAGTCCACAGTTGTAGTAATCCCACCAAAAGATGCAGGGATACCCGTCCTGCGTAAGGATGAACGAGTACCCGAGCATTTTGTCATTTACCACTTCGTTGCCGCGCATATCGTGATTTTCTATAAACGTAACCGCATTGAAAGGTCGGCCTGCTACTACAGATCCTTGATCGGTCAGATTGCGGAGATCGTAGTTTGGCGTGTCGCAAACATCTTTAAGCTTGTATCGTAGGGGAAAATCGAAGGCAGCGATCTGGTTATCGGTTATGGCTCTAATCTCGTCAAGCCAGCCTCCGATATCCTCCGGACCGGACCAATACTCACCGACCACAAAAGGAGTAAATTCTCGCCCGTCATCCTTCTGATACTGGTATTTGGCGAGTAAACCAATCATCCAGGGGCCGAATCCCTTGACGAAATCAAACCGAAAGCCGTCGAAGTCAAGATCTTCAATAACCATCCGGGCATATTCAAACATCGCCTTGTAGACGTTTGGATTTCGGTGGCAGAGATGTGGAAATCCGGCGAATACCTCGCCTTCAATCATTACGCGCTCGTACCGGCACGGATGGAACGAGTTCCAGTCTCGCGGAAATTTGCCGCTCTTGGGATTAAATTTTGTCCATCGCTTCTGCCCGTCTAGAGGGTTTACCTCCTGCTCGTCACCGCCGGAATTATGGTTGATGACCATGTCGGCAATCGCTCCCATGCCATTTTCATGAATGGTGTTAATAAGCCGTCGCAACTCTTCACTGTTGCCATAGGACGTTTTCACCGAACCCTTTTGATCGATGTCGCCCAAATCGAAATAATCATAGGGGTCGTACCCGTTCGAATCCGGCTCAGCTGCCTTGCAAAACGGAGGCAGCCAAATCGAATCAAAGCCCGCACCTTTCTTGCCGAGTTTCGACATTTCCCCATTCAAATAGTTCCACCACTCGCCTCTCTTGTTTTCCTTGACGAAACAGTTCCAATAGAAAGCCTGCATCATCACTGCCATAAAGATTCTCCGCAGGTCAAGACATAGAGCCGCTACTTACGGGACTTACTTTCGGGTGCTAAATTAACTTGAAAGCCACGACACCTCTAGATAGGGTTAATCAGCAGAGGCAGCGCGGCCTCTGCCATGGCTCAGAGGCTGCCCTTACAATCAGGCGGCCTGCTTTGCGAGATTATTCACTTGTTTTGAAACCATATTCAGCTTCTTGTCCGCATTTGTCTCTTCCGCTAGGGTTTCGTCCAGAAGCTGGGCAGCGTCATTTAATCCCAGGGTCTTGGCGAACTCTCGGGCCGCACCATATCCCGCCATTTCGTAGTGCTCGACGCGTTGACATGCCGCGATAAGGGCCGCATCTCGAACCGTGCCTTTATCCATCTCTTCCAGGATCTCCGAGCCCTCCTCCAGCACGCCTTTCATGCCAACGCAGGTCTTGCCGGAGAGCTTTTTGCTGACCATTTCCGCGATCTGCTCAAGACGGGCGACCTGGTTCTTCGTCTCTTCCAAGTGCGTGTGGAGCGCCTCCCGTAGTTCAGGGGTAGAGGTCGCCCTGGCCAACTTCGGCAGCGCTCGCACAATCTGCTTTTCGGCCGAATATAGGTCTTTCAATTCGTCAATCAGGAGTTGCCGCATCGTCTCCGCGCTCATTTTTTAACCCCGTCATCTCCTAAAAATGTACCGCCATCCAAACTATAAACAAAGGATGACCGTTGTCTCTCAGACGGTTGCCCGATGCGAAGACGCCATCTGATGTCCCGCTCCAGCAAGGCGCGACACCTTTGCCTCACGTCTTTACCGGCCGGACTCGATGCCCTCATCGACGCCGCACAGATCAGCGGCTGATTCAATTTGTTGGCGGGGGCATATCGCAGAATCTCGGACTGCCCAACCCGCCGGTTTAAGTGGTAGCGGGGCGACGTCATCGGGAGACAGTTTGAAATCAACCCTGCCTGCTCGGGACTTCATCGAAGCCGATGTTGCCTGAGTTGCTCCTCGGTAACGGAGTGGATACTTGTGTCACCGTGAGCAATTTGTTTGGCAATCCCACCTCATCCAACTTTCTTTCTAATTCCTCGACGGATTTAAATTGAACCGACTTTGGCCAGGATCGCTAGCGGTTACGCGGGCAATAAAAGCAATTCCCGCTGAGGCATAAGCCAGATGGAACCTCTCGTTTTGCGGGAACAACGTGAAAGTCACTTGGTATTGGGCACGGGCATCTTGCTCCCTCCTGGATATCATTCTTCGTGAACTTGTCGAGAGAATATGAATCTAAATGTTCTTTCGCTATTCGATTAGGATGCTCTCCGGGGCGGAGGAAGTGCCAAAGACTGAGGCCCGGCCTAATGCGAAGATTCGAGAAACTTCTAACCAGGATTGCTCGTGAGATGACGCTCACCATGAGTGAAGCTGGCGGCAGCAGTTCTGATTTTTATGCATTAAAGATCGTTTACTGTCGGTAAGAATTTTGCATCCCAATAGTGCCTATGACTCTAGCTGCTAAAACCCACTCCCATGATCAATGATCTCTGGTACAAGAACGCCGTCATCTATTGTCTTTCCGTCGGTACATTCATGGACACAAATGGCGATGGTATCGGCGATTTCGAGGGACTCTCACGCCGGCTCGACTATCTGGAGGGACTAGGGGTGACAGCGGTTTGGCTGATGCCATTTCAACCATCACCGGGAAGAGACGATGGATATGACATTTCCGACTATTACGGGATTGACCCTAATTATGGAACGTTGGGTGACTTCGTTGAGTTTGCACATGGATGCCGGCAGCGCGGTATACGGCTCCTAATTGACCTCGTGGTCAACCACACCTCAAATGAGCATCCGTGGTTTAAAGATGCTCGCAGCAATCCAAAATCAAAATATCGAGACTGGTATGTGTGGTCGAAGACAAAGCCCAGGAACGCAAATTCGGGAATGGTATTTCCCGGCGTGCAGAAATCGACATGGACATATGATGACTCGGCACGTGCATATTACTTTCATCGGTTCTATGACTTTCAACCGGATCTGAACACTTCAAATCCCGAGGTTCAGGCGGAGATTTTCAAAATCATGGGGTTCTGGACCCAGCTGGGGGTCTCGGGATTTCGCATGGACGCGGTACCCTTTGTGATTTCAGAGAAAGGATCCAATGTTCGCAAGCCGACCGAACAGTTTGAAATGCTCAGGGCGTTCGCACAGTTTCTGAATTGGCGAAAGGGCGATGGCATCATTCTGGGGGAAGCGAATGTTTTGCCCAGCATGGACTTGCAATACTTCGGCGATGCCGGTGAACGGCTTCAAATGATGTTCAACTTCGATGTAAATCAGAATTTGTTCCTGGCACTGGCGAGCACTGACTCAAGGCCACTGATAAAAGCACTTAAAGCTACCAGGCGCCGGCCAGCAACTGCCCAATGGGGACTATTCCTTCGCAATCACGATGAGTTGGATTTAGGCCGCCTGACCAAGGAGCAACGCAGGACTGTTTTCGAAGCATTTGGTCCCGATCCGGAGATGCAGCTCTACGAACGTGGGATTCGGCGCCGGCTGGCGCCGATGCTTCAAGGAGATCGTCGGCGTCTTGAGCTTGCCTACAGCCTCATGATGACTCTGCCTGGTACACCTGTCCTTCGATATGGGGATGAAATCGGGATGGGCGACAGTCTCAAACTGCCCGAACGACGGTGTACGCGTACGCCCATGCAATGGTCGACAGAACCCAATGCCGGCTTTACTAAAAGTAAGACTCCGGTTTTGCCTGTGATCAGCGAGGGGCCATACAGCTATGAGCATGTGAACGTAGCGATGCAACGTCGCGATATGGATTCACTCTTGAACTGGATGGAAAGAATTATTCGCATGCGCAAGGAGGTCCCGGAGATCGGCTGGGGAGATTTTTCGATCGTGCCAGCTGGGAATCGAAAAATCCTTGCGATTCTCTACATCTGGCGCGATAATGCCGTCCTTTGTATACATAATCTCAGCTCCGAGCCGTACGAGATTCGCCTCTCGCTCAAGAAATACGGGGAGGAGAGAAGCGGCCTGATCAATCTTCTTTCTGCCGACCATAGCATGCCCGATGAGAAGGGCATTCATTGCGTATTGATGGAACCGTATGGGTATCGCTGGTATCGGGTAGGAGGTCTCGACTACCTTTTGAACCGTAGTAACGCCTGAGAGCCGACAATGTTTTCAGTGGCGCCACAGCTGCCATGCCGCTGGAGAAGATAGCATCCACGGGCTGCCAAAGAGGACATAGATTTCATCCAACAGCAGGGATTTCATTCTTCGGTGCGTAGCTATACCAGACCAGAACCGCCCCCAAGGGCATACCGAACTTTGTTCGTGCCTGTGATTATTGCAAGTCACGATCTATTGAAGTTATGTTGAGCTCACGGCGGAAGATGAGCTGTCAACCGAGATCGAGATGCCAGTTCCCCGATTAGATCAATCCCAAAAATGGCTGCGCTCTCTATGGACCTGCTCTTTGCCGGTGGCGGTGAGCTCGGCGCGCTGATGCGGGGGGTTGACTGGGGGAAGACGCCGCTCGGGCCAGTAAACCGCTGGCCCCAAGCCTCAGAACTTGTGTTCGCATCATCAACTAACAACCAAGCCACCAACCAAGAATCGGATGACAAGATCAGTCATTTCGCCTTACTTTCGTGCATTCTTAATCAGCCGAAATGCGGCGTCCGCGCCTTTGCATCCGAGCAAGCGATACTTCTTTCCTTCGAGATTGTGATAATTCACAAAAAAGACTTCCAGCTCTTCACCCATTTACGCGGCAGGTCTTTCAGCTTTCTTACATTCGCATACCTATGGGTTGGCTTCAGCCACAGCGATTAACCGATCATTCCGAATTTTCTTCTTGTCATCGAGTTGTTCGCCTTCAATGACCCCAATGAGGCGTGCGCGTATTGCACAGCCCGGAAATACCGGCTCATCCATCAGAATGAGAACGTCAATTGGATCGCCATCTGGGGCTATCGTTTGGGGAACAAAGCCAAAGTCATAGGGAAAGACCATCCCGGCGGGGAGGACTTTTTTGAGAGCGAATATCTCCTGTTTGGGATCGAATGCAAATTTGTTCCTGCTGCCGGCGGGAGTTTCGATGATGACTTGGATCAGTCCATCTTTTTTGTCAATCGGTTTAAGATCGGTCGGATCGGCAAGCGACTTCAATTTCACACCTTTCAAATTTGAGCGCGCATTCCCCCGGGACGTTTCCGACTTTTCTTTCGCCAGTCTTGGTGTGCCTCTCTGCCCGGCAGCTCAATGAAAAGCAACTGCGAATTTGAGATGTTAACGCTCCATTAATCGGTTGTACGTCGATCGATTGAAGCGACTCTCGGCCAACCTGGGCAAAGGACTGTCGAATCAGAAGGGCCGTGAAGTCACGTAACGGGCTGCAGAGATTTTTAGCGGAACTCGGTCCAGGCCTTGTCACTGGAGCAGCGGATGACGATCCCTCCGGTATCTCTACGTATTCGGTCGCGGGTGCCTCCTATGGATATGCCACGCTCTGGACAGCACTCCTATCGTTTCCATTGATGGCGGCTGTACAGCTAATGTGCGCACGGCTGGGAATGGTAACCGGGTGTGGGCTAGCGAGCGTCATCCGAGGTCGATATCCACGCTGGGTCCTGTGGTTCGCTTGTGCCCTGGTGATCGTGGCCAACGTTTTCAACATTGGCGCAGATCTTGCTGGGATGGGAGATGCGATGCAAATGGTCAGCGGCATTCATTCCTATTTTTGGACGCCGTTCTTCGCGTGTCTCATTGGGGGACTTCTGTTCTGGACCTCTTATCGTCTTATGGCACGGATCTTCAAGTGGCTGACGCTTGTCCTGTTTGCTTATGTCGTCACTGCATTTCTAGCCCATCCGAATTGGAGTGCCGTTTTCCGAGCAACGTTGATCCCTCATCTCGAATGGAGCAGGGATTACATCTCTGTCCTGGTTGCAATTCTGGGAACCACGATTTCACCGTATCTATTCTTCTGGCAGGCTGCTCAGGAAGTCGAAGAAGATCGAGACCATGGGAAGCTGACTGTAGCACAACGACGAGGTTCCACCAACAAGGAGCTTCGCATCGCGGCGAGAGACGTCGTTACCGGCATGTTTCTCTCGAACCTGATCATGTACTTTCTCATTCTGACGACAGCGGCAACACTCAATGCTCACGGAAACAAGAACATCGAGACCGCGAAGCATGCCGCCGAGGCGTTACGTCCCCTCGCGGGGTCGGGTGCATATTGGTTATTCACCCTGGGAATTGTTGGAACAGGGATGCTCGCTGTGCCGGTTCTGGCAGGTTCTTCAGCGTACGCCATCGCCGAAGGAGCCAGGTGGAGATCGGCGTCGCTCGATCTTAAGCCAGGCCTGGCGAGAAAGTTTTATGGCGTTATCGCGGCCGCTATTCTCATTGGTCTTACATTTGATCTTGCCAAACTCAATGCGGTAAGAATGCTGTTTCTGTCAGCGATCTTGAATGGCTTACTGGCGCCTCCATTGATCGTCATGGTGGTTCTGCTTACCAGCGATCGGAAGGTTATGGGGAGTCGCGTTAATTCCTACGGATTGCGGGCATTAGGTTGGTTCTGCGCGTTGATTATGAGCGCGGCTGCAATCGCTCTAATTATGTTTCTGAGATGAAGTATAAGTCGGCATCGAGGGATCACTGGCAGTTGGCTCTTCTCAATTCAGCACCGAGGTTCTCTCTATATCGCGTTCTGCATGGCATTGACAAAGGGGTAGCTCAAGCTCCTGGTGCCGCTCAGAGACCATCTTGTCGGAGGCGGAGAAAGGGCGCGCGCAATGCCTCCTAGCGCGCCGACAATTCGAGGAAGGTTCGAATTCCACCCTCAGTCAAGTGGTCTCTTCGTAGGTAATTGGGTGATGAGTTCCAAAGTTGGAACTCACATTGATGACGCGCGTGTGGCCTGAGCGGAACCACGTTGCGAGCTATGATTTAGCGAACCATCGCTTCGGCGACAATCCGAAGCATGCCTGATCTTTGAGTTCCTTGATCTGCGCCCACATCGCCAAACACGTGCTGGCCTAAAAGTCCTGCTTGATCTCCAAGGCGGAACTCTTATTGACCTTCGTTCCAAGATGTTGAGCCAAGCGGGTTGCGTCATCGGTAAAGATCGTGGCTTCGTGGCTGGCCCGTGAGACGGCGACATAGCCGAAACGGGAGGCTAAGGAGGTCGGGGTGTACGCTGGTGTCGGCGTGAATGAGAACGCGCTCCGCGGTGAGCCCCTGGGCGCTGTGGCTGGTGACAGCGTAGCCGTGATCGAAATGGCGATGCTCCGTGGCAGCAAGCTCGATTCGGCGGTTATCGTCGAGACGGACGGCGACGCGGCCGTCAGGGCCGATTGACTCGATCACGGCGAGGTCGCGATTCGCGACGCCAAGCGATTTATCGGGTGCGGTGAACTGGATGCGATCGCCGACTGAGAAATCACGGTCAAGTTGGCGATAGACGCTCACACCTGACAGCCGCCGCGGGTCGTAGGTGACAGAGTCGCCAGACAGTTTCTGGATTGTGAGCAGGTTTTCCGAAGCGTTGATGGCGGAGACAGTCCCGTAGGAGCCAGCCTCAACTTCCATGGATTTGCTGCCCCGAGCATAGCGAACGATGTCACCGATCTCGTAGTGATTGGCCCAGGCGCGTTCGGCTCCAGTCATGTCCTGGCGCGGAACAAGAACACGAAAGCTGTGATCGTCGGGCGCTACGGCACCCCTTTCTTTCAATTCGTGCCGAACAGCCAGATTTAGTTCTCGCCGGGAGACGTTGTCGGGCGAGACGATCAGTGTGTTGACTGGAGATTCCACGTAGGTACGGGCAATCGTATGGATGCGTTCCTTTCGTTCAGGAAGCTGCTGAACACGGTTTTGTTGTTGCAGCAGATCTA
>Ga0213872_10001894_pt1 | contig 12863 bp, 14 predicted proteins | sample VelepicomBERX_R2_FD_160071 | JGI IMG/M metagenome (GOLD analysis project Ga0213872, IMG submission 160071) | Rhizosphere microbial communities from Vellozia epidendroides in rupestrian grasslands, the National Park of Serra do Cipo, Brazil - RX_R2 | ecosystem: Host-associated > Plants > Roots >...
GCCCATATACTTGGGATCGACGCCGGCGTAGGCGTAGTCAACAAGGCGGCCCATCGGCTTCAGACCCCGTTTTTTGGCATACTCGCCATCGGCCAGCACAAGGGCCGCCGCCGCATCGTTGATGCTGGATGCGTTGCCCGCTGTCACCGAGCCTTGGGGATCGAATACGGTAGGCAACTTGGCGAGCTTCTCGACGCTGGCGCCGGACCGCACGGTCTCATCGGTCACAAAGGGCACTTTGTCCCGCTTGACCTTGATCTCGATCGGAACGATCTGCGCTTTGAAGAATCCTTGATCGATCGCCGAACCGGCGCGCCGATGGCTCTCGACCGCCAGCGCGTCCTGATCCTCTCGTGAGATCTTGTATTTCCTGGCGACATTTTCCGCGGTCACGCCCATGTGACAGTCATCAAAAGGATCGCTGAGCGCTGCCACCATCATGTCGACCATCTTGGTGTCATTCATCCGCGCGCCAAACCGCATGGCCGGCGAACTGTAAGGACTGCGACTCATATTCTCGGCCCCGCCGGCGACGGTCACCTCCGCATCGCCCAGCATGATCGCCTGAGCGCACGTGATGATCGCTTGCAGGCCGCTGCCGCAGAGCCGGTTCAAAGTCAAGGCGGGCGTCTCGTGGGGCAGACCGCCATTGACGCCTGCAACCCGCGCCAGGTAATGGTCGTGGGCATCGGTGTGAATGATGTTGCCGAAAACGACGTGACCGACGTCTTTGACATCGATGCCGGAGCGGCTCACGGCTTCCCGGACACACGTTGCGGCCATCTCACTGGGCGGGGTATCCTTCAGACTGCCTCCATACCCCCCGATTGCCGTTCGAACTCCGCTAAGAATTACAACTTCTCGATTCATATCAAATAGTTGGGTTTTGGCTCTTCGCGCCCGACGCACCGACCGGCATCTCGCCGGCGGTTTGGGTTTGATGAGCGCTTTTAAGTGAATCAATCAGGTCGCCAAAAATCGGCTCTACCTGGCTTGCCAGACCCTCACCATCTTTTGCTCGAGCCGGGCGCTAGCCCGCAAAAATCACGCGCTGGGAGAATCGACGAGCTCACTGCGGGCTAGAAAGCTCTTAAACAGACGCCTCCGCGTCTGTTTAAGAGCCCGTTTTAAAATAAATGAATCTAAGCAAAGTGTTTTTGAATTTTCCCTCCCAAAAAGCAGCAGGATTGTCCGGCGTAGCCGGAAAATTCTGCTGCCTGAGCCTGCATGGCTCACAAATTCTCTAAAAATTTGTGAGCGATGCAGGCTAGTTCATGGTGTTCCAAAAGGCGTCGATGCGGCAATTGGTTTCCGTGCCCAGTCCAGCAGTTACGTGGCCGGGCGCCATCCGGCGTCGGCCCAGAGTTCACCATTGACGGCGGCGTTGGTTATCATGAAGCAAATGGCATCGGCGATTTCCTCGGGCTTAGGAGATTTGTCCGACCTTGCCAATTGAGGCAATCGAACCGAGGAAGACGACTGCTCCCTGCATGCCTTCCTCCGGCTGCCAGCGTTTGAGACCGCGGGAGGCACGATCCTTTGCCACGGCCGCGACCAGTTCCATCGCCCAGTAGATCGGGGCGATTATGTTGATTTCCACCACTTTGCGAAAATCCTCCATCGGGTAGATCAGCACCTGGCCGGTCTGCTTATCGATGCGCACCGCCAGCGCGTCCTTGATGATGGCCGCCGCCGGCACAACTTCCGGGGCCGGTCGTCTCACCTTTTTTGCTTTTGCATCATATGTTTTTGCGATTGCGTTAAAAGTTTGACTGAAAAGGCGGGTTCCGTTCTCTAGACAGCCGCCGACACGCATGTTGAGAATCTCGTAGCGCAAGCGCAAAAAATGCGCCTCGCGCTGCCTTTGGTTTACTGAGCCAACGGCGAAGCGCCAAGACTGGTATATTAGGGATCGGTCACTTCTCGAAGGGACGTAACTACCGGCCGATGTTTTCTGCAGTACTCGGAGAGCATTAGACAAATTATGGTGAGAACTATAAGGGGGAGAAAGTGGACGTTAGCTTTGTGAGGTAAGCCTTGCCGAATTGATGGGGCAATAGTGAGTAAGTCGACTCGAAAAAATTGACATTTGCATAGCGGGTTAACATTTCGGCATTGCAGGAAAGATAAACTTTTATTTCGACGGGAAGCAGTGCCTCTCTCGAAGCTCCTGGAGGGCAAAAGAGTTGCCAGGAGTCGCGACGCTAGGGTCGGTCAAAGGGATTAGAAAAGTAAACATATGTCCGGAGGAAGCTAAAAAACGAATATGAATGTCAGTGGAAACGTCAGCGCGATCATGGCGCACAAAAGAACCTCCACCGTCTGGTCGATTGGACCAAATGTGGTGGTTAACGATGCCATCCGGTTAATGGATGAGAAGAACGTCGGAGCACTACCGGTGGTGGACAAAGGCACATTAGTCGGAATTGTTTCCGAACGCGATTATACGCGAAAAGTCATCCTGAAGGGAAGATCCTCCAGGGAAACTCCCGTAAGTGATATAATGACTAAGAAAGTCCTAACGGTTACCCCGAGCGACAGTGTGACAGCGTGCATGCGGATTATGACTGAAAAGCGCGTGCGCCATCTTCCTGTTCTGGAAGGAACCGATCTGGTCGGGATTCTCTCGATCGGCGATGTGGTCAACTGGTTGCTCTGGGCACAGACGGCGACAATTGAACACTTGGAAAGATATATCACGGGCGGTTACCCAGCGTGACAGGCGGGCCAATGAAATTACAAAACGAAGCTTCGGCGTCACCGAGAACGACGTAGCCGGGAAGGCGTCAGGACGGAAGCTGCTATCAGATGAAACCCCCTGATCATTGCTCCGCAAGAGCCGGAGGGTATTACGACTACCTCTGCGTTTTTTAGCCTATCGACGACGCGGACGGCAACATCTCGCGCCTCATTCCTGCAGCCCGTGTTGAAAGCCGGTTGCCCGCAACAGACGATCGATTCGTCGAAGTGGGCCGTGTGCCCAAGCTTTTCGAGAATTCGGAGGTCGCTTATGACTGCCACCCGCTGTCGGCCCTCCAATATCTCTTCTTGTTGCTATCAGACGTGCATCACACCGCACACGGGCGGCGGCCAGTCCAACGCGGCGCTGGCGGCGACTCCCGCTTCGATCTTGATGGCGATCTCCGGAGGAAATGGCGCGGTCTTGCGCAGTTTCAGGTCGGCAAAAGCGTTGATGCATTCGAAGATGGCGGATAAGGTGCCCCTAGTCTCGTCGACCATGAACATGAGGTAGTGCACGCGTTTCGCAGAATGGGCCACGAGTCGCGAGAAGATCGCTAGGCGGTCACCGGCCCATACTTCGTGCAGATAATTGAAGTGGTTTTCCAGGTCCATCGTGGCGGTCCCGTAAGCTTTGTGAAATTCCGGCGTCAGCCCAAGACGTGCATGCAAGCTGTCACCCGCTTCATCAAAGATTGCCGCGTACCAGCGGACGTTCATATGGCCGTTTTCGTCGCGATAGGCCTCCGGCACGGGCATACGCAGGCAGGCCGGCTCAAGCATGAGAATTTTTTCGATTGAAATTGGGGGCGGTTTCATGAGTTCGTCAGATTTCCATTCATTTGATCACCCTTGCCTTTTTGGGTGATGGACTTGGTGCCATTTCAATCGGCCGGTTGAGAGCGCGGACAAAGGATAAGCGACGCGAAATATGCCTGCAATTCGATCCGTGCAGTGGTCACGAGGGTCAATGAACTCTTGCCTCGGAAATCGCCGATTGTGCCTAGTCTGAACGGCGCGGTTATCTACGAGTTACACGTTGGCGGGTTTTATCCGGCATCCATCATCAGGTGTACACAATCCGGGTAAATTCCTCGCTCTAATAGAGAAAATTTCCTACTTCAAGAAGCTTGGATCACGCACGTGGAACTACTGCCAGTGATGGCCTTTAACGATCAGGATGTACCGCCCAGCGTTGAGGCCCGCGGTTTGCGAAACTATTGGGGTTACAGCCCACACAGCTTCTACAGTCCGCATCCGCGCTATTGTGTGGAGCCAGAGCGAGGGACCCATCAGAATGAATTTCGTGAGCTTGTTGAGGCGCTGCACGCCGCGGGCCTGGATCGGCGCTCGAGCGGTTTTGTAAGTCAATCACTTACAAAATTTTCAGCAACGCGGCCATTTTTTCCGCCTTAGGGATCTATTAGGGTTAAGTCATCCGCCAAACCTCTCACTAAGAAGGAATTCACATGAAGGTATTTATTGTCGAGGATGCAGACCAAACCCGTCGAGAATTGGTAGAGCTTTTTGCTACCCTGAAGGGTTTTGAGGTCGTCGGGCAGGCCGGCTCGGTGCGCGAGGCTCTCAGCGGGATCGAGGCCACCATGCCGGAAGGGGTGACCCTCGACATTTCGCTACCGGACGGCAGCGGGGTCGAAGTGCTCAAGCACATCCGGGGGCTTGGATGGAAGCTTTCTGTGGTGGTGTTGACCGGCAATCTCTATGAGGCGTTGCGAGTCAAATGCCAACAGCTTGGAGCCGTGGCGGTCTTGGACAAGTTCAACGGATTGAACAGATGCGCAGAGGCGCTGCTGACCATGAATCCGGTCTAGAGAAACACGTTAGATAAAGGTTCCTCCTATGAATAAAGATGACTATCTTATCCAGCGGCTTAGTCGTTCTGACCTCTATAACGAGTTCAGGCAAGCCTTCGTGGCCGGCACATGCCTGCCCCTGAAACCTCACGCGTCGGAGTTCCGCTCTGGGAGACCTGACAGCGGGAGCCATGCCCTTAGCAGCTTGAGCGACTCGTCCTAAGGCCTTACAAGCTTCTGTTCATGGACTGGTTTGGATTACTATGACACGCAACTGCAGACTTGCGGCCCGTCTAGAAAAGATGGACGGCAAGCTAGCTTCTCAAATTTGGCTAATGCTTCGAGCGTTCTGGTCCTCAAAGGGTCGGAATAAGACCCTCGCGTATGTTCTGCTGATTATAGTTGTGGTCGCAATTACGATGTTCGGTCAGCTCCGGCTCAACGCTTGGAACCGGCCTTTCTACGACGCAATCGCACAGAAGAGTTTCGAAGACTTTCTTGTCCAACTCGGCGTGTTCTGTATCATCGCCAGCATTCTCCTTGTGCTTAACGTCGGCCAGGCTTGGCTGACCCAGGCGATCAAGCTCAAGTTTCGTAAGGGTATCGTCGCGGATTTGCTGGATGAATGGCTCCCGCGGGCCTGTCGGCTCCCATATGCGGGAGCGATTGGCGCCAACCCGGACCAGCGAATTCACGAAGATGCGCGTCACCTAGCCGACCTCTGTGCCGACCTCGGCATCGGACTCTTTCAATCCTCGCTCTTGCTCGGGGCCTTCATCGGCGTGCTTTGGAAGCTGTCTGAGAACTTTGGCCTGGTCTGGCATCATCACCGCCTACCGATCCCAGGGTACATGGTCTGGTGCGCTTTGTTGTATGCCTTCGCAGCGAGTTTCCTCAGTTGGAGAGTAGGTAAACCGCTCATCCCGCTTAACGCAGACCGTTACGCGCGAGAAGCCGAGTTTCGCTTCTCGCTCGTTTACCTCAACGAGCATATCGCGGAGTTCAACGGGGACGCGATACACCAAAAGCCTAAGTTACTCGCGGACTTGCGACATGTACTGCAGGTATGGTGGAGAATCGTCAACGCGAATGCGCGGCTGACTTTTGTTACCGCTGGGTACGGCTGGTTTGCTACGATTGCACCGATACTCGCGGCAGCACCGGGTTACTTCGCCGGAAACCTAACCTTCGGCGAACTTATGATGGTTGCCGGGGCGTTCACCCAGGTACAGACATCGCTACGATGGTTTATCGATAATTTCGGGGTGATCGCGGATTGGCGGGCGACGCTGCTTAGGATAGCCGACTTCCGCGCGGCTCTGATTGGGTATCCCCCACTTCCCGACGGGAAAACAGCGAGAATTGTTGACCTGCCGGATGTGGTGGCGTGAGCGCACTAAAGAGTCCCGCACCAGTCCATTGTGTTGTCCCATCCGCCTCCCACTAAACACTTTTCACTATTCACCGATCACGTTCGCTGCAACTAAGCCACACTGCTAAACTCTCTTGACTTTCCACCTACCCCTAACCCAGCAGCGATGAACGGCCAAATTTCTGAAACCGAGATAACCCGCGGTAATCGAGTAGCAAATTGTCAATGGTCGCCTTTTGTGCTGACATTAACCAGTTTACCACGTCACGCATCGAAAGAATCCCAATCAGCTTTGTTCCTTCCAGAACAGGAAGATGGCGCACGCGTCTTTCGGTCATAATCTGCATACACTCTGTAACACTGTTGCTCGGGTTGACCGTTAAAACCTGCTTGGTCATTATGTCACTTACAGGAGTATCGTTGGAGGACCTTTCCTTCACGATGACTTTTCGAATGTAATCGCGCTCGGAAACAATTCCGACTAGTGTTTTATTGTCTACAACCGGTAGTGCTCCGACGTTTTTCTCATCCATTAACCGGATGGCCTCAGAAACCATCGCATTCGGACCAATCGACCAGATGGGTGAGGTCTCTTTATGCACCAAGATCGAGCTCACTTTCCCGCTGATTTCGATATTCATATCGCCAGCCACTTTACAGTTCGTCACTACATCCGACAGATCAACAATTCTCGTTCGTAAAGCATTTCTTTGGGCAAGCCTTCGTGTAAATCTAGAAAGAGTTCTTCGTGGCCGATGATTTCTGAACGCCAGCTGAGTCGATCAACCTTTTGCAATTGTTCGAAATCCTCTTTCGGAAAATTCAGGCCGCTCCAATCCAGATCTTCATAGTGAGGCATCCAGCCTATTGGTGTCTCCTTGGCCCTCGCGCGTCCTCTGGCTCGATCAACAATCCATTTTAGAATGCGCATATTTTCGCCGTACCCTGGCCAAAGGAAATCGCCCTTCTCATCTTTACGGAACCAGTTGACATGAAAAACCCTAGGCGTTTCGCTCAATTTTCTTTGCATCGCAATCCAGTGTCTGAAATAGTCGCCCATGTTGTATCCGCAGAACGGCAGCATCGCCATCGGATCGCGCCGTACTTTACCGATCGTGCCCGCTGCCGCTGCGGTCATCTCGGACCCCATCGTTGCACCCATATAAACTGCGCCTGACCAATTGAAGGCCTGAAAAACCAACGGCATCGTCGTCGCCCGGCGGCCGCCAAAGATCAGCGCACTGATTGGCACGCCTTCAGGTTTTTCCCAATCCGGGTCGATCGTCGGACACTGGAACGCCGGCGCGGTAAACCGGGCGTTCGGATGAGCGGCTCTTGCGCCTGTCGTTTTCGCGATCTCCGGACTCCATTCCTTGCCCTGCCAATCGATCAGCCGAGAAGGAATTTTTTCCGTCATGCCCTCCCACCATACCCCTCCCTCTGGAGTTAAGGCGACATTTGTAAAGATCGTATTCTTTGACAGAGTGGCCATTGCGTTCGGGTTCGTCTTAGCCGAAGTCCCTGGCGCCACGCCAAAAAATCCAGCCTCAGGATTGATCGCGAAAAGCCGACCGTTGTGATCGGGTTTCAGCCAGGCGATGTCATCTCCGATCGTCCATATCTTCCAGCCTTTCTCCACGAAAGGTTCTGGAGGGATCAACATCGCGAAGTTCGTTTTCCCACATGCGCTTGGAAACGCCGCAGCGACATAAGTCTTTTCGCCGTGCGGGTCTTCGACACCGACAATCAGCATGTGCTCGGCCATCCAACCCTCGTCCCGCGCAATATTGGAAGCGATCCGCAGCGCGAAACATTTCTTTCCAAGCAGGGCATTGCCCCCATAGCCGGAGCCGTAGGACCATATTTCTCGAGTCTCCGGGAAATGCACGATGTATTTTTCCTGGTTGCACGGCCATGGAACATCTTTCTGTCCAGGCGCAAGCGGGGCGCCTACCGAATGCATGCAAGGCACGACCCGTTTATCGCCTCGATCCATCTCTTTGTAAACCGGCAGCCCGATGCGAGCCATAATCCGCATGTTGACGACCGCATAGGGAGAATCGGTCAGCTGCGCACCGATCTGGGATATCGGTGAGCCAATCGGACCCATGGAAAATGGGAGGACATACATCGTTCGCCCGGTCATACACCCTTTGAAGAGCCGTTTGAGCGTCTTTCTCATCTCAAAAGGGTCGACCCAATTATTCGTAGGCCCGGCGGCGTACTTTGAAAGTGAGCAGATAAATGTCCGATCTTCGACACGAGCCACGTCCGTTGGATCAGAACGCGCATAATAACATCCTGGCCAGGATTCTTCATTCAGCTTGATAAGTGTGCCGTTTTTGATCAGTTCCGCGCAAAGTTGCGTATTCTCCTCCTCCGAACCATCGACCCAATGAATTGACTGGGGCGTACAAAGCTCCGCCATCTTTTCAACCCATCGGATGAGAGGCTTGGGCTTGTTCTGACTAACTGAATCGGGGGACGCTCTCATGATTGACATATGCTGGTTCTATATTTGTTTTCAAATTCTCCCGGAGAAATAGCACACGGAGATTGCTTAGGGAATCTTAACCCCATGCTGTAGCAACCGCGTCATTGTTTTCTGCGAAAAATGAACGTGGAGAGCCTTTCGAGTCTCACCATATTTTGGCGGGCTTCGCTTCTCTTTTGTTTTGGGGTACTTCCGCCCCTGCCGCCGAGACACCTGCCGGTGCCGGCGGCGATGGCCGGCGTCCGGTACCAGACCCAACCCGATTTCTCCAGAACCGACTTTGTCTTTTCGGTAAGCGACGATTCCGCACGCATCCGGGCCCGACAGGCAGGATGCCTATACTAGCTTGCTGACGCCCGCAATCGTACGTTGCGGGCGCCCAGAGTAGTATAGGCTTCCAGCCTGTATTCACGTTACCCAGGCAACACGGCGCAGGGTGGAGTTTCGCTAGCCACCAGGCTGGTAGAATTCGACTAGTTGTAACTGCGTCGCTTTGAGGCGCTCCAGCATCAACTTCCGGGCGCGCATGGCTAGCCTGCATTGCTCACAAATCTTCAGAGATTTGTGAGCAATGCAGGCTCAGGCAGCAGAATCCTCCGGCTACGCCGGACCATTCTGCTGCTCTATGAAGAGAAGAGTTTAAAAGCAGGTTGTCTCGAATCCTTAATTGTAAAACAGGCTCTTGAACAGAAGCGCAGCGTCTGTTTAAGAGCTTTCTAGCCCGCAATGAGCTCGTCGATTCTCACGGCGCGTGATTTTTGCGGGCTAGTTCATAGCCAAAATCGTGATTCTCCTCCGCCTTTTCGCGGAGGCCACGTGCGCCGAATGCCACAGCCTTAGTTAGGTTTTTGCAAGTTCTTGTGGCATGGGCGTCCCGCCCGTGTCACAGTTTCACGCACAAATTGTTCAACAGCCGGCAACGCTGTTGCGACGCTGGGCGTCAGCTCTTGGCGATAGTCGAACGACTCGCCTGCGACCGAAAGAAGGAGGGCACGTGGATTGGCCTTGAATATGATTTGTGCGTAAGCCAGCAGGCTCATCGGCGTCAGATGATGGCCCAGGGTATGCGAAGATGTCGCATTCGGTTCGACGGTTTCACACGTCCAGCTCCCAGGTTTGCCGGCATGAGATGCATCGATGAAAATCACGAGTTCGACCTCGCTGATTGGTTCGGATAATTCCGGTGTCAGCTGGTTCAGAGCGAGAACTTCGACAGGCTTGTCCTGGATCGACGTGGCTAGCCGCCCGGCGATCTCCCAGCCTAGAGAGTCGTCGCCCCGAAGAGGATTGCCATAACCGATGACCAGTACGCGTCCCATATCAGTTACGTTTTATCTCATCCAGGAGTTCGCCTGTGGGTCCGAGAAGCTGGATGTGCAGCGGCATCTGGCCAAGCGCGTGAGTCGAGCAGCTCAAACAGGGATCGTAGCAACGAATGACCGCCTCGACCCGGTTGAGCATTCCCTCTGCGAGATGGGAACCCCGCACATAGTGCTGGGCCACCTGCCGGACGCTGCGATTCATTGCCAGGCTGTTGTGGCCCGTGGCGATTATCAGGTTCACCCACTTGATGAGACCGTTTTCGTCAATTTTGTAATGGTGAATCAGGGTGCCTCGTGGCGCTTCGGCTACACCGATGCCTTCGAATTTATTTGGTTTCGCAAATGCGCGTACATGTTTGTAGACGATATCGGGCTCTTGCAGGAGTTGCGCAATGCGTTCGATGCCGTAAAGGATCTCAACGAGCCGAGCGTAGTGCTGGTGGAAAGAGCTCAGGATGACGCCGCGGCGCAACGCCCGAAATTCGGTCCATTCTTGATCGGCCCTTGGTGTACCGCATCGATCGATGATGTTCAACCGCGCCAAAGGCCCGACTCGGTAGATCCCGTCTGGATAACCTAGTGACTTGAAAACCGGTGACTTCAGGTAAGAAAATGGCTCCACCGCTTCCGCTATGTACTCCTGGTACCCGGTTGGATCGATTTGATCCAAAACAATGTTTCCAGAAGCATCCACGAAGCGAAGCTTCCCGTCGTAATGTTCCAGCAAAGCGTTGTGCTTGTCTTCCTGAGTTGGTGTTACCAGGGCCATGAACATGCTTGGGAAATTTCCGAACGTACGAATCTCATCGCGGAACCGTTCGAGTACGTCTTTGAACCAGACCAGGGTGCGCTCGATCAGGATCAATGCTTCAGGAACCATCGCCAACATTTTATCCCGCTTCTCTTCCGAGAGCGGCTCGCTCACGCCTCCTGGGACCGCCCACGCAGGATGGATGCGTTTTCCACCGAGCATAGCGATAATTTCCTGGCCAAACTTGCGGAGCGCTATACCGTCTTTCGCGAGGGTGGGGTGAGCTTCGACGACCCCAAGAATGTTGCGCTTTTGCGGGTCAGCATCCATCCCGAACAGCAGGTCCGGCGACGACAAGTGAAAGAAGCTCAGGGCGTGTGACTGCACAAGTTGGGCCAGATTCATCAAGCGACGCAGCTTCACGGCGGTCGGCGGGATTTCTACTGCAAGCAACGCGTCGCACGCTTTTGCAGAGGCCATCAAGTGGCTTACCGGGCAGATGCCGCAGGTCCGGGCGGTCAGCGATGGCATCTCAGTGAATGGCCGCCCTTCACAAAACTTTTCGAAGCCGCGGAATTGGGTGACGTGAAACCTGGCGTCCTGCACCTCTCCTTGATCATCCAATTGGATGGTGATTTTCGAGTGGCCCTCGATGCGTGTAACCGGGTCGATCAGGATCTCTTTAGTGTTCATTGCTCATAAAGCGGCGGAGCCGCAACCAAATCGCCCTCGTCCTCGTCCTGGATTCTCTGGAGGGGAGCCGCTTCGGCCCTCGCCAAGCCGTAGCCGACAGATGCAGCTCAAGGCGTCGTAAATATCGCCGATTCGGAACCTGACAGCGGCTCCCGGGCGTTGCAAGCAACGCCCCTCCAGGCCCCATTCCTGGATCCAATGGAGATCGAGGACGAGGACGAGTTCGAGGACGAGGCTGTTTCAAGCGGGCCGGCATCGTCTGTTATGCTCCGAATCGCGTTTTATCGATCAGGTCGGGCTTTCGTCCGGCCAGAAGCTCAGTGAGGACAAAATAGATTGTATCTGCGGACGGCGGGCATCCCGGCACAAAAACGTCCACCTTCACGAACTCGTGAACAGGACGCGATTTCGGCAGCAGGCGCGGTACCGCCTCCCGCGGTACCTGTTGGTTGAATTGCGCATTCTCAATGTAGGCGCGATGCTCAACCGCTTCGACTGGAAATCGGTTACGAATGCTGGGAACGTTAGCGGTCACCGCGCAGTCTCCCAACGACACAAGAATTTTCGACCGTTTGCGGACGCTGCGTATTTTTTCCAGGTCGTGTTCGGTGCTGACCGCTCCCTCGACCAGAACTACGTCCACGCCCTCCGGGAATTCCTTGGTGTCGACCAGAGGGCTGTAAACGAGGTCAACCAATGCAGCCAACTCGATCAAACGCTCGTCCATGTCGAGGAACGACATGTGACAGCCGGAACAGCCATCCAGCCATACTGTGGCCAGCCGCGCTTTATTCATCTGGCGCCCTCCCGCATCAGCGCCAGATAGGGAAGAAACTCGCGCCGCTTCGCCATCTCGGCCACCGACCTTCCCTTTTCAAACAGGGCGCCGGTCGGACAAACGTGAACGCATTTCCCGCAACTGGTACAGCTTTCCGATGTACCCCAAGGCTGATTCAAATCAGTGATTACTCGCGAGGCGGTGCCGCGGCCCATCACGTCCCAGGTGTGGGCACCCTCGATCTCGTCGCAAACGCGCACACATCGTGTGCAGAGGATGCAGCGGTTGTGATCGACGACGAAACGTTCGTGCGATGCGTCCACCAAAGCGTTCGGGTAAAGATATTGAAATCGGACGTGCATCATCCCTAGCTGGTGGGCACGGCTTTGCAGCTCGCAGTGGCCGTTAGAGACGCAGACCGAGCAGACGTGGTTTCGCTCCGCAAATAGCAATTCCAGGATCATCAAACGGTATTTGCGCAATCTTTCGGTATCGGTTTTAACCTCCATTCCCTCAGCGACCTTGGTAACGCAGGAGGGTAGCAACTTTTTCGTGCCGGCTACTTCCACGAGACACAGCCGACAGGCGGCGACGTTGGTTAATCCATCGAGATGGCACAGCGTCGGGATGTTAATCCCAGCGTCTGTGGCTGCTTCCAGGATAGTTTCGCTTTCTTCAGCCCCGACATGTTTGCCATCGATAGTGAGAGTTTTTACAGCCATATTGCTAAGATTTAGAGCGGCTAGCCTGCATCGCTCACAAATCTTTAGAGATTTTTGAGCGATGCAGGCTATGGCAGCGGAATCTCCAGCTACGCTGGCAAATTCCGCTGCTTTTTGCAGAGAAGAGTTTGAAAACAGTTTGTTTCGAATTCATAATTGAAAAACAGGCTCTTAAACA
>Ga0213872_10001895_pt1 | contig 12854 bp, 6 predicted proteins | sample VelepicomBERX_R2_FD_160071 | JGI IMG/M metagenome (GOLD analysis project Ga0213872, IMG submission 160071) | Rhizosphere microbial communities from Vellozia epidendroides in rupestrian grasslands, the National Park of Serra do Cipo, Brazil - RX_R2 | ecosystem: Host-associated > Plants > Roots >...
GCGGTCTCCCGCGAATGGCCTCCGGGATGCGAGGCAAGGCGGCCTTTGTCGCTTTAAGACCATATGGAGGGGTATAATGGCAGTTACCGTACCTGGCGGCGGAAGTGTGAACACGTCGACTCTGGGTTCGTCCACGGCGACGACGCTTGGCAATGTGATTCAGACGCTCAATTCCGGAAACGCGACCTTCGCCGGTTCCACTGTCACCAGCACGACGCTGTCCGGAGCCACCGACAATTCGGTGATCGGTAGCGGTAAGATCCTCTCCACGACGATCGGCACCGGCGTCACCGGCGTGGTCAATCTGACCGGGCAATCGGGCAGCGGCACCGAGATCGTGACCCAGGGCGGAACAACAGGTTCCCAGGTCATCCTCAGCAGCGCCACCAATACGGTGGTGGCTCTGAACGATGCCAGCAACGTCATCAATACCGGCAGCGGAAACGCCACGGTGGTCGCCGGCGGCGGCAACAATCTGATCGGCACCGCGACGTCCGGCGGCAATATGGACGTCGTTCTCGGCAGCGGCGCCAACACCGTCGTCGCGGCCGCGGGCAACAACACCATCGTCGGCGGCACCGGCGGCGGTCTGATCGGCCTCGGCTCGGGCAACAATGTCGTCAATCTGGGCACCTCCAGCGGCGCCACCGTGTTCGGCGGCACCGGCTCGGCCAGCATCACCGCCGGCACCAACAGCACCGTCGTCGGCGGCACCGGCAATGCCGCCTCGACCATCGTCGGCGGCGCTGGCGATGTGATCTTCGCCGGCACCGGCAGCGCCAACAATGTGGTCACGGCGGGCGCCGGCAACGAGACCCTGTCTGGCGCTACCTCCACCGGCAACAACACCTTTACCGCCGGTTCGGGCAACACGCTCATTGGCGGTGGCGCCGGCAACGACACCATCGTCGGCGGCACCGGCAACACTACCATGTTCGGCGGCGCCGGCAACAATGTGTTCTCCTTCGTGTCGGGCAATAAGACCCAAGCGACCATCGGCGACTTCAGCAGCACCGATAAGATCTCGCTGTCGGGCTTCAGCGGCCAGACCGCGAGCCAGATCCTGGCGAACGCCACGGTCAATTCCGCGGGCGGCCTCACCTACACTCAGATCACCCTGTCCGACGGCACCAAGCTCACCATCGTCGGCTCGGCGCTGACCGCCAACTCCTTCTCGTAAGCGGAGCGGTTGGTTGTAATCAAGGGGGCCGGCATCAGCCGGCCCCTTTTTATTTACGGATTGGCAGGGGGCTTTTGCTAAACTCCCGGCCGGACTTCGGCAGAGTTGTTTGGGGCGGAATGACGCAAAAGGGTGAAACGTCGCAAGACGAACGGGCACGATCGACGCTCGCCGCCCTGGTCGAGGTGGCTCGGACTCATGGCGTGCATCTGTCCATCGCGCAGCTCGAGCGCGATTTCGCGCTGGACGGCAAGGAACCGTCGCTTTCCCTCTTGAAGCATATGGCCGAGAAAAACGGCCTCAAAGGACGCCTCGTCGCCATGGGATGGCGTCATTTGCTGAAGCTGGGCCGCGCCGTGCCGGCGATCATCCGCCTGCGCAATGGCGGGGCGGTACTGGTGATCGGCCACCAGCTCGAGGGCGGGGTGCCGATGGTGTTCCTGCAGGACCCGCTCGACACCTCGGGGGCGGCCATTGGCGTTGACCAGGCTCGCCTGACCGAAGCCTGGACCGGTGAGGTTCTGCTGATCAAGCGCTCCATGACCGAGATCGGCGACGAGCGGCCTTTCGACCTCGGATTCCTGTTCGGCCAGGTCTTGCGGGAACGGCGCGTCTTCCGCGATATCGGCGTCGCCGCCTTCCTGCTCAGCCTGTTCACCCTGGTGCCGCCGCTGGTCTATATGACCATCGTCGACCGCATCCTGGTCTATCAGCGCCTGTCCTCGCTGTGGGTCCTGGGCATCGGCGTGCTGTTCCTACTGGTGTTCGACACCGCCTTCGGTTTTCTCAAGCGCTATCTTGTGATCATCGGCACCCAGCGCATCGACGCCCGGTTGAATATCTATGTGTTCAACCGTCTGATCGGCCTGCCGATGGATTTTTTCGAGCGGAACCCGACCGGACAGGTCACTTACAACATCCAGCAGATCTGGCGCATTCGCCATTTCCTGACCGGCCAGCTGTTCGGCGTTCTGCTGGAAAGCCTGAACTTGGTTGTCCTGCTTCCGGTGATGTTCATTCTGAGCGCCACCCTGACTTTCATCGTGCTGGGGATCGCGGCGGTGATGTTCGGAGTGGTCGTCCTCTATCTCAAGCCGCTCGGCTATGCCAATGCGCGGGTGGTGCAGGCAGAGACCGCAAAGGGAACTTTCCTGGTGGAATGCATTCACGGCATCCGGACCGTCAAATCGCTGGCGATCGAGGAGCCGAAGCGCCAGGACTGGGACGCGCGCGTCGCCGAAGCGGTGCGTGCCCAATCCGAATTACAGCATCTCGCCAACCAGCCCCAGACCATTCTGCAGCCGCTGGAAAAGCTGATCTATTCCGGATCCCTTGTGGTCGGCTCCTATATGGCGATCGGCCAGGGCGCCACGATCTATGCCGGCAGTCTGATCGCATTCGCCATGCTGTCCGGCCGGGTCATCAGCCCGCTGGTGCAGATCGCCGGGCTACTGCGCGAGATGGAGGAAGTCAAGGGCGCCATCGATCAGGTCGCTTCGGTCATCAACAATCAGCCGGAGCAGCCGCTCGGCATGCGCGGCGCCCGTCCGCGCATCGAGGGCGAAATCACCCTGTCCGAAGTGCGCTTTCGCTATCCCGGCGCTTCTTCCCACGCGCTCAAGGATCTCACCGTCGACATGCCGAAGGGCAGCGTGATCGGCATCATGGGACGGTCCGGCTCGGGCAAGACCACCGTAACGCGTCTGCTGCAGGGTCTGAGCCGCGATTATGAAGGGTTGATCAAGATCGACGGCGTCGATCTCAGAGAGATCGATCTCACCCATCTGCGTTCCAATATCGGCGTGGTTCTGCAGGACAATTTCCTGTTCCAGGGCACCATTCGCGACAACATCATGGGCGGCCATCGCGGCGCCACGCTGGAAGAGGTGATTCGCGCCGCCCGCCTGGCCGGCGCCGAGGAATTCATCGAGCGTCTGCCGCGCGGCTACGAAACCTATATCGAGGAAGGGTCGAGCAATCTGTCGGGTGGCCAGCGTCAGCGCCTCGCCATCGCCCGCGCCTTGCTGGGCGACCCCTCGGTGCTGATTCTCGACGAGGCGACCAGCTCGCTGGACCCCGACAGCGAGGCGATCGTCAACGCCAATCTGCTACGCATCGCCGAGGGACGAACGATGATCGTCATCTCGCACCGCCTATCCTCGCTGGTCAATTGCGACAAGATCCTGGTTCTTGAGCGCGGCGAGCTGAACGACGCCGGCACTCACGAGGAACTGCTCGAACGATGCGCCATCTATCGCCATCTGTGGATGCAGCAGAACCGCCATACGCAAAATTCTTCCGGAGCCTCCCATGACCGCCCAAGCCTCGCGTCGGCTCCCAACGCTTAGGCAATCGCCACAGGTCCTGGCCGAGGTCCAGGCCGATCAGGCGATCAAGGATTTCCAGTCCGAGACCGCCGAGATCGTCGAGGCGCCCGATCCGCTGACCGCCCGCCTGACATTGCATGTGCTGGCCGGCATGGTGGTTTTCGCCCTGACTCTGGCCAGCATCGTCAAGGTCGACCGGGTGGTGACCAGCACCGGAAGGGTGGTTTCCGACGTGCCCAACCTGGTGGTGCAGCCCCTTGACGCTTCGATCGTCCGCAGCGTGCTGGTGCGCGCCGGACAGGTGGTGCATCAGGGCGAGCCGCTGGCGACCCTCGACCCCACCTTCACCGCAGCCGATCTCGGCAGCTTGAAGGCGCAGTCGGCCCGCCTCACGGCCACCATCGCCCGCCTCGATGCCGAGCAGAAGGGCCAGCCCTATCAACAGACCGACGGCGATCCCGAGAGCGTTCTGCAATATTCCATCTGGCGCTCGCGCCAAGCCGAATATGCGGCGCAGATGCTGAGCTACAAGCAGAAGATCGACGGCTACGAGGCGACCATCGCCCAGGCCAGGCAGGATGTGGCGCATTACAAATCGCGCCTCGGCCTCAATCAGCAGGTCGAGGACATGCGCAAGGATCTCGAAAAAGCGCAGGTGGGCAGCAAGCTGAACTCCTTGCTCGCCACCGACACCAGGGTCGAGATCGCGCGCAACCTGGACAAGGCGCAAAGCGACATCACCACCGCCACCCACGAGGCGGAGGGCCAGCGCGCCGACCGCGACGTTTATGTCGAACATTGGAAAAGCGACATCGCCAAGCAGCTGGTCGACACGCGCAATGAGCTCGACAAGACCAATGACGATCTCGCCAAGGCGCAGCGGCGCGACGAACTGGTCTCTTTGCGCGCCGAACAGGATTCGGTCGTGCTCGAGCTCGGCGATTTCTCGGTCGGCTCCGTGGTGCAGCCCGGCCAGAAACTGATGACCCTGGTGCCTGTCGGCAGCGGCCTGTCCATCGAGACCGACATCGCTGCCATCGACCAGGGTTTCGTGGTGCCGGGGCAAACGGTCAATTTGAAATTCGCCGCCTACCGCTATGTCGATCACGGCGTCGGCCACGGCAAGGTGCGCAGCGTCAGCCCGGACTCTTTCGCGGTGCGCGAGGACACCAAGGCCGAGACGGGCCGTTTCTACCGCGCCATGATCGATGTGAGCGACCTGCCGCTGCGTAATGTGCCCAAGGATTTCACCATGGTTCCCGGCATGACGGTGACCTCGGACATCGTGGTGGGACGCCGCAGCATCATGGCCTATATCCTCGAAGGCACGGTGCGGACCTTCAGCGAAGGCATGCGCGAGCCCTGACATGTTGGGGCGCTTGCGCACACTTCTAGGGGGAAAACAGCCCGATCAGATCGAGGCCCTGCTGCAGGCCGCCAAGTCGGGAGACGCCGAGGCCCAGGCCAGGCTTGGGGCGGCGCTGGAAACTGGGGAGGGCGTCCTGCGCAACCCGGTGGACGCCGTCGCCTGGTATCGCCGCGCCGCCGAGCAGGGCCATGCCGAAGCCCAGTACAGCCTGGCCCGTATCCATCTCCGGGGCTGCGAGGAGCCCGATCACGATCTGTCGCCGGAAACGGTGGCGTTGCTCTATCCCAATGGCCTTTCGATCGACCGCGATCCGGCCGAAGCGCGGCGCTGGGCGCTGGCGGCGGCCGAGCAAGGGGCCGCCGCCGCCCAATCCCTGCTGGGCGGGTTGCTGGCCGGCGGCCAGGGCGGCGATACCGATTACGCCGAGGCGCGCCGCTGGTACGAGGCGGCGGCCAAGAGCGGCGATCCGGAAGCCCAGCTGGGGCTCGGCATTCTGGCCTCGGGCGACTATGTCGGCAAACCGGACCACGCCGCCGCAGCCGCCTGGTTTGAAAAGGCGGCGGCTTTGGGCAACGCCTTGGCCTGTTTCTATCTCGGCTCGCTCTACCATCAGGGTCTCGGGGTCGAGGCGGACGACCATCGCGCGGCGGAGCTCGCCGGCCGGGCCGCCGAGGCCGGCGTACCCGGCGCGCAGCGCATGATCGGCTGGTTCGCCCTGACGGGCCGCGCCATGCCCCAGGACCTGTTCAAGGCCGAGAGCTGGTTGCGCAAGGCGGCCCTGCAAGGCGATGCCGAAGCGATGGTGATGCTCGGTTCCCTCCACAGCCGGGGCGAAGGGGTGCGGCCCAATCTGGTCGAGGCGGCCGGCTGGTATCGGGCCGCCGCCGAACTCGGCCATGTCGGAGCGCAGAAGGTGATCGCCCAGATGTATCTGACCGGGGCGGGGGTGCCGAAGGATGCGCGCAGCGCCGCCCACTGGTACAAGAAGGCCGCCGAACAGGGGGATGTCGGTGCGCTTTATAATGTCGGCATGCTCGATAGCCTGGGCGCCGCCGGTCCCAGAGATCCTGACTCGGCTTTGGCGCGCTACCGCGAGGCCGCGGACAAGGGCCATGCCGAGGCGCAATTCCAACTCTGCGTCGCCTACGCGCTCGGTGACGATGTCGAGCGCGACTATGTCCAGTCAGCCTACTGGGCCCGTCTCGCGGCGGAACAGGGACATAAGGGGGCGGGGGTCAATTACGGGCGCTATCTGATGCAGGGCGACGGGGTGGAAAAGGATCACCAGACCGCGCTTCTTTGGCTGACCGATGCCGCCGAGGCGGGGATGGCTCAGGCGATGACGGCGATCGGCGAGCTCCATGCCGGTCTCTGGGGGGGCGAGCCTCATCCGGAACTGGCCATGCTCTGGCTGACCCGCGCCGTCGAGGCCGGCGATTCCCGAGCCGCCGAGATTCTCGCCGGCCTGAGCGTCGAAACGCCAAAATGACCCCTTCTTCTTCATCGCATTCGGTTGTATGACCCTGCCGATGCGCCTTTTGTCCGACCTGTTCTTTTCCCGGGCCGAGAACTCGCCCGACAGCGTCGCCGCGATCTTCGGCGATCGCAGCCTGACCTATCGCCAGATGGCGGCAGGGGTCGAGGCGATGGCGCGCGGCCTGGTGGCGGCAGGGGTCAAGCCAGGCCAGTTCGTCGGGTTGTGGATGACCCGCTCGCTCGATCTGCAGATGGCGCTGCTGGCGATTTTACGCGCCGGAGCCGCCTATCTGCCTTTCGACCACTCCGCGCCGGCCGATCGGGTGGCGGTCTGCCTCAAGGACGCCGGGGCGGTGGCGTTGCTGGTCGATCACACGACCGGAGAGCTGGCGGCCGGCTTGCCGCTGCCGGTGCTGGCGGCCAGGGATCTTCCGCGCGCGGAGGGCGCCCTGCCCGACCTTGCCGCCGAGCGTGGTCCCGAGGATCCTGCCTATCTGATCTACACTTCGGGTTCGACCGGCCTGCCCAAGGGCGTGCTGATCAGCCACCGCAATATCTGCCACTATCTGAATGCGGCGCAGAGCCTGTTCCAGCTGACGCCGGAGGATGTGGTGTTCCAGGGCGCCTCGGTCGCCTTCGATTTGTCGCTCGAAGAGATCTTCCTGCCCTATCTGGCCGGCGCGCGCCTGTGGATCGCCAGCCAAGAGGTGCTGCAAGACACGGAAAATCTGGCCGCCCGCATGAATGAAGCGGGCATCACGGTGCTCGATACCGTCCCCACTCTGCTTGCCTTGCTGCCCGAAGATGTGCCGTCCCTTCGTGTCATCATTCTGGGCGGCGAAGCCTGCCCGCCGGCGCTGGCGGCCAGATGGTGCCGTCCAGGCCGCCATCTTTTCAATTCCTACGGCCCGACCGAAACCACCGTGGTCGCCACCGCCATCGAGATCCAGCCCAGCGACCCGGTCACGATCGGCCGCGCCTTGCCCGGCTATACGACTTATGTCGTCGATGAAAATCTGCGCGCCGTCCCGCCCGGCGCCGAGGGCGAGCTGCTGATCGGCGGCCCCGGCGTCGCGCAGGGCTATTGGCGGCGTCCCGAATTGACCGCGGCCAAATTCATCGCCAATCCCTTTTCCAAGGGTGGCATCGATCCGGTCCTTTACCGCACCGGTGACGCGGTGGCCGAGGATGAGCAGGGGCGCCTCCTGTTCAGGGGCCGCATTGACGATCAGGTGAAGATCCGCGGTTTTCGCGTCGAGCTGGGCGAGATCGAGGCGCGCCTGGCAGAGCAGCCGGGCGTGGTCCAGGCGGCGCTGGCCTTGCGGCGCGAGGGTGAGGTCGACCGCCTGATCGCCTTCGTCAAGCTGGCCCCCGGTTTCGCTCCAGATCCGGAAGGCTGGCGCCATACCTTGTCGCTGACTCTCCCGCCCTACATGATTCCTACCCATTTCCAAGCCGTCGCCGAGCTGCCGACCCTGACCTCGGGCAAGCTCAACCGCAAGGCGTTGGCGCAGATCCCGTTGGAACTGTCCCAGGGCGTGCATGAACAGGAAGAAATTCCGGCCAACCCTATCGAGGCGATGCTGCTGGAGGCTTTGAAGCCCTTGCTGCCCGGTCAGGCGATTCGCTTCGACGCCGATTTCTTCCTCGATCTGGGCGGTCATTCTCTGATCGCGGCGCGCTTCGTCTCGGCCGTGCGCAAGCATCCCGAATTCGCCGGCCTGACCATCAATGACGTCTATGCCGCCCGCACCTTGAGGGCCATGGCCGAACTCTTGGCCTCGCGCGCAGCACCCCCGCCGCGCATCGAAGCCTTCACCCCTTCTCCGGCGCTGCGGCGCTGGAGCTGCGGCCTGGCCCAGCTGCTCTGCCTGCCGCTGGTGCTGGCCCTCACCACCGCGCCCTGGCTGGCGGTGTTCGTCGTCTATCAGCTCTTCACCGGCGAGGAGCATAATTTCCTCCGCGAGGTGCAGGTGCTGACCCTGACCTATGCCGGGATCAATCTGGCCAGCAGCTTCTTCGCCATCGGCGCCAAATGGCTGATCATGGGCCGCACTCGTCCGGGCTCCTATCCTTTGTGGGGCAGCTATTATTTCCGCTGGTGGCTGTCGCGCCAGCTGATCGGCATGATCCATTTGACCTGGTTCAAGGGCACGCCGGTGCTGCGTTTCCTGCTGCGTCTCTTAGGCGCCAAGGTCGGACGCGACGCCATGATCAGCGATTTCGACGCCGGCGCCATCGATCTTCTCGAGATCGGCGAAGCCACCGCCTTCGGCAGCAAAGTGCAGTTCGCCAATGCCGAGGTGATCGGCGACCGGCTGATCATCGGCCGCATCAAGGTGGGCGATCACGCCATCATCGGCTCCTCCTGCGTTTTGTGCTGCGACACCGAAGTCGGAACCGGGGGCGAACTGGTCGACCTGACGGCCCTATCCCCCGGCACGGCGACCGGCGATTGGGAAGTGTGGGAAGGCTCGCCGGCGCGGCGTACCGGCCGCCATGATCCCGCCGATATGCCGGCGCCGCCGCCGGTGACCGAGGCTTTGCGGTTCTTCCATTTCTGTCTTTATTCCGGCCTGCTGGCGGTCCTGCCGGCGGTGACGCTGATCCCGATCATTCCTGCCTTCTATGTGCTGGACAGTTTGGGCGACTGGCTTGGCGACATGCTGCCTCTGCCCGACATGCTGCTGCTGCCGCTGATCGCCTGGCCGGCGGCGATGGCGCTGATCCTGGCCACGGCCTTGCTGGTGGCCGGCTTGCGCTGGACCATCCTGCCCTCGGTCAAGGCGGGTACCTATTCGGTGCATAGCGCCTTCTATATCCGCAAATGGACGGTGGCGCTGGCCACCGAATTGACCTTGGAGACTCTGTCTTCGCTGTTCGCCACCGTCTATATGCGGAACTGGTACCGGCTGTTGGGCGCCAAGATCGGCAAGGATTCCGAGATTTCCGCCAATCTCGGCGGTTCCTATGATCTGGTCGAGATCGGCGCCAAGGGCTTCATCGCCGACGAGGTGGCGATTTCGGACGAGGATATCCGCCATGGCTGGATGATCCTGGAGCCGATGCGCACCGGCGACCGCGTTTTCGTCGGCAACAGCGCGGTGATGACGCCAGGCTGCGATTTGCCGGACGGCACCCTGATCGGTATCAAATCCCGTCCACCGGCTCGCGACGTGCCGATGGCCGAAGAAGGCGTGTGGTTCGGCAGCCCGCCTTTGGCCCTGCCGCTGCGCCAGCGCTTCGACGGCATGGAATCGCGTTGGACCTTCGAGCCGGGCTGGCAGCGCCGTTGGGGCCGCGCCCTGTTCGAGGCCTTCAGCGTTTCCTTCCCCTCCATGCTGGCGATCACTTTCGGCAGCCGCGCCGTCGATTATCTGGCGCCGGCGGTGCTGGCCCACAATATCGGGATGCTGATCCCGCGCTTCACGCTCTGCGCCACCCTGATCGCGGTCGGGATGCTGCTGGCGGCGGTGATCTTCAAATGGGCGATGATCGGGCGCTATCGTCCGACCATGAAGCCGATGTGGTCCTGGTGGGCGATCCGCACCGAATCGGTGGCGGTCAATTATTTCGGCCTGGCCGGCGCCGTGCTGCTCGACCATTTGCGCGGCACGCCCTTGCTGCCGCCGGCTTTCCGGCTGTTCGGCTGCAAATTCGGCAAGGGCGTCTATATGGATTCGGTCGATATCACCGAATTCGATTGCATCGAGGTGGGCGACTACACCGCGATCAATTTCGACGGCGACATGCAGACCCATCTCTATGAGGACCGGGTGATGAAGATCGGCCGGGTGAAACTCGGCAAGGGCGTGACCGTGGGGAGCGGCACCACCGTGCTTTATGACACCGCCATCGGCGACTATGCCCATCTGGGGCCGCTCACCATCGTCATGAAGGGCGAAGAAATTCCGCCCCACAGCGTCTGGCAGGGCGCGCCGGCGCAGCCGGTTTCAGCCGCGCAGGGCCATGGATAAAACCAGGGCGAGCGCCAGCAGCGCCGCCACCATCTTCCAGAACAGCAGCGGATTGCGGTCATAGAGCGGCCGCCCGCTCTGCGGAGGCGGCGGAGCGGCCGGGCCGTCTTCCAGCGCCAAGGTGAATTCCAGCACGTCGCCGGGACGTTTGTCCGGCTCGGCCGCCAGTGCGCGGGCCAGCAGCGCGCCGAGCCAGGCCGGCAGATCGGGGCGGTATCTGGCCAAGCTGGCCGGCCGGGTGAAGCGCGGATGGCTGAAAGGTTCGATCTCGCCATAGGGGTAATGGCCGGTGAAGGCGCGGAACAGCGTGACTCCCAAGGCGAACAGGTCGGAGGATTCGCCGCCCGCCTCGCCCTCGAACAATTCGGGCGCCATATAGCTGGCGGTGCCGGGAATTTCGGCGATCGGGAAATCTTCCAGGCCGGGAACACGGGCGACGCCGAAATCGATCAGCTTCAGCCCGCCATCGCGCAGCAGCAGCACATTCTCCGGCTTGATGTCGCGGTGAATGATGCCGGCCCGGTGCAGGGCGGCGACCCCGCGGCCCAGTTTCAGGCCGATCTCGCGCCCCTCCTCCAGCCCTAAGGCCGGTCCGCGCTTGAGCCGCGCCTCCAAGGTTTGGCCCTCATAAAAAGGCATGAGCGTATAGAGGCAGGACGCGCGTCCTTCTTCCGGCTCGATCACCCGCCCGAGCCAGGGGCTGCGCAGTCTTGCGCCGATCCAGGCTTCGCGCAGGAAGGCGGCCTTGGTTTCCGGCTCTGAGGCGACCCGGCGATGCGGGAATTTGATCACCAGCTGCGCCCCGCTCTGCTCGTCGAACGCGGAAAACAGCCGGCTATAGCGCCCGTCCGACAGCAGGGATTGCAGCAGAAAGCCGTCGATGCGCTGGCCGGCTTCCGGCATCTCGATCAAAGGCAGCGGCGCCAAGGCGAGATCCAAGCTGGCCTGATCGACCGGCGGCAGATCGAGCACATCGAGCACGAGCGCCGTCACATTGTCGTGCGAGCCCGCCGCCAGGGCCGCTTCGGTCAAGGACCGCGCCGTCGCTTCCGGGTCGGCGCGGCCGCGCAGGACCTCGCCGATTCGCTTGTCGGTCAGAACGCCGTGGATGCCGTCGCTGCAGAGGAGATAGCGGTCATGCGGGGCGGCCGGCTGGGTGGCGTAATCGAGGCGCAGCGCCTCTTCGATGCCAACCGCGCGATAGAGAATATGGCGCTGGTCGGGATGGGCCAGCACATGGTCGCTGGTCAGCAGCGACAGCCTTTCCTCCTGCAGGCGGTAGAGCCGGGAATCGCCGACATGAAGGATATGCAGGGTGCGGCCGCGTAGGATCAGGCCGGTGAAAGTGCAGCCCATCCCGATCAGCGAGGGATCGCGCCGGGCCGTGGAGACGATCCAGCCATTCAGCGATTGCAGCACCTCGCTGGCGGCGCGACGGATGCCAAAGGATTCCGGCTTCTCGAAATAGCCTTCGAGAAAACCGCGCACGGTGATCTCGGCCGCCTCTCGCCCGCCCTTGGCGCCGCCGATGCCGTCGGCAAGGGCCGCGGCGACGCCCTGGCGATGGCGCTGGGCCGCGGTGCCCAGGGAAGCGGCGGCAAAGTCTTCGTTCCTTTGCCGCCGACCCGTTTCGCTGGCAATGCCTACACGAACGTCGAGAAGATTAGACGCGCGCTCCAGAAGCCGCCCCCCAGGTGGTCCGCCAGCGCTTCCTGACACTGGCCAAGGACACCAGACCCAACAATACCAGGGCGGAGAAGAACAGGAAGCCGGCGGTGAAATCTCCGGTCATTTCCTTGGAATTGCCGAGCGTCTTGGCCAGGAAGAACCCGCCCACGCCGCCCAGGCAGCCAACGATGCCGGTCATCACGCCGATTTCGCCCTTGAAGCGCTGCGGGATCAGCTGGAACACCGCGCCATTGCCCATGCCGAGGCACAGCACCCCGATCGAGAAGCAGGCGACCGAACCCCAGGCGATGGCCGGCATGGTGGCCAAACTCCAGCCCGCCACCTGGGCGGTGCCGGCGCTTTCCGGGGCCGGACCGGAGGGCAGGAAAGCGGCGGACAGATAGGCCAGGCTGACCACGGCGAACAGCACCATCAGGGTCCTGATGCCGCCAATCTTGTCGGCGACCAGTCCTCCGACCGGGCGAAAGCAGGAGCCGAACATCACCACGATCGCGCTCATCAGGCCGGCGGTGACGCCCGACACGTGATATTGGATGGTGAAATAAAGCGGCAGCGAGTTGGCGAGGCCAACGAAGCCGCCGAAGGTGATGAAATAGAAGAACATGAACCACCAGCTGTCCTTGTCGGCGAAGATCCCCTGATAGGTCTTCCAGGTCACCGGACGGCGCGAATTCGGCGCTTCCTTGGTCATCAGCAGATAGGCGATCAGTGTCGGCACCAGCGGGATCAGCAAGGTGCCGATGGCCGCCTGCCAGCCATATTTCTCGGCAAGGGAAGGGATGATCAGCGCGTCCAGCACCGTGCCCATATTGCCCGCACCCGCGATGCCCATGACG
>Ga0213872_10001896_pt1 | contig 12853 bp, 11 predicted proteins | sample VelepicomBERX_R2_FD_160071 | JGI IMG/M metagenome (GOLD analysis project Ga0213872, IMG submission 160071) | Rhizosphere microbial communities from Vellozia epidendroides in rupestrian grasslands, the National Park of Serra do Cipo, Brazil - RX_R2 | ecosystem: Host-associated > Plants > Roots >...
CTACCGCACAGGAGCAGGCTACCCAGCTGTTCCAGAGCATGCAGCAGGGGCATCTGGAACTGGAAAGCCTGGACGACCAGGCGGCACAGGCCGGTTTGCAAAGCCTGCTGGAAAAGCGCAGCGAGCAGGAACGCGCGCTGGCCGACGCTCGCCACGAACTCGACCAGTTGACGCAGAAGCTGCGTCAGCAGGAGGAGATGCGCATGCAGGTCGAGCGCAGCCTGCAGCCGCAGCGCGACCGCATCGTCGAAATGCAATTGAAGGAACAGGCGGCGCGCCTGAACCAGGAACAATATGCGCAGCAGCTGACCGAGGCGCAAGCCGACGAAGCGGCACTGGCCGCCAAGCTGACTGACGACATGCGCCCATCCTATTTGCAAGGCGAAGTGACGCGCCTGACCAACGCCATCGCCGCGCTCGGCGCCGTCAATCTGGCGGCATTGGACGAGCTGGCCGCGGCATCGGAGCGCAAAAACTTCCTCGACGCGCAGAATGCCGACCTCAACGAGGCCATCAACACGCTGCAGGACGCGATCAACAAGATCGACAAGGAAACACGCGACCTGCTGCAAGACACCTTCGACAAGGTCAACCATCATTTCGGCGAACTGTTCCCCATCCTGTTCGGCGGCGGCAACGCCAAGCTGATCATGACCGGCGAAGAAATTCTCGATTCGGGCGTGCAGGTGATGGCGCAGCCGCCGGGCAAGAAGAATGCCACCATCCACTTGCTGTCAGGCGGTGAGAAGGCGTTGACCGCGACTGCTTTGGTGTTCTCGATGTTCCAGTTGAATCCGGCGCCGTTCTGCCTGCTCGACGAGGTCGACGCGCCGCTCGACGACGCCAACACCGAGCGTTTCTGCAACATGGTCAAGCGCATGTCCTCGTACACGCAATTCCTGTTCATCTCGCACAACAAGATCGCCATGGAAATGGCGCAGCAGTTGATCGGCGTGACCATGCAGGAGCAGGGCGTGTCGCGCATCGTGGCGGTGGATATGGATGCGGCGGCGAGCTTCAGCGCAGAAGCGCAGGCGGCTTGAAAACCTGTTTATGATCTTACTGCGCGACCCTCAGTCGGCGCCAAACGGTGCTCAAAATCCTCATGTACTCCAGTACATTCCGGTTTTTCCGCGCCGTTTGACACCAACTGAGGGCCGCTCGCTACAGATCCTAAACAGGTTTTGATATAAATATTATTGGAGCAATAGCTGCATGACGGATTTGGAACAAAGTCTGATCGCCATCGGCGGCGCCGTGATCGCCGGTGTCATTGTGTACAACAAGTGGCAGGAGTATCGCACCCGCAAGAGCGTTGAACGCGCCTTCGCCTCGAACCACGACGATGTGCTGATGAATCCGCAAGCATCTATGGTGCAGGAAGGGCAAGGCCTGCGCCAGGAACCGTCGTTCGGCGGCGAACACCAAGCCGACGAGGTCGACACCGAGGCCGCAGCCGAGCATGCGCTCGACCATCACATTCACCACCTGGACGAGACCGCACCGGTGGCCGAGGACACCGCAACGGCCGTGGCCGCTCCTACGGTGATCAGCGCCGAAAGTTTCCAGCCTACGGTCGCCAAGGACTCCCCGGTCGACGAGATGATCGATTGCATCGTGCCGGTCAACTTTGCCGGCAAGGTGCGCGGCGGCAAGATTTTGCAATCGCTGCAATCGGCCAGCCATGCCGGCAGCAAGCCTGTGCATTTCGTCGGGCTGCGCGAAGACCAGGTATGGGAGCCGGTTGAGCATGGCAATAGCTACACGGCGCTGCATGCCGGCGTGCAACTGGCCAGCCGCGGCGGCGCGCTCAACGAACTCGAATATTCGGAATTCGTGAACCTGCTGCGCCGCCTCGGCGACGAGCTGGATGCCGAGCCCGACCTGCCGGACATGAAGGATGTGATGAAGACCGCGCGCGCCGTGCAGCAGATGGTGGCGCAGTTCGACGCCCAGCTGAGTGTCAACATCCAATCCAACGGCGCACCGTGGGCCATCAGCACCTTGCTGGCTGCGCTGGAGCGCCAGGGCTTTGACGTGCGCCCCGACGGCAAGCTGGTGATGCCGGATGGCGACGGCGGCATCCTGTTTACGCTGGCCACCAATGTCACGCTGGCGGCCGACACCAGTTCGCGCCTGACGCTGCTGCTCGACGTGCCCTGCGTCGCTCCGCAGCGCGATGGCTACGGCGCCATGATCTCGTTCGCCAAGATGCTGGCGTCGCGCCTGGGCGGTACCGTGGTCGACGACACCAACCAGCCCTTGTCCGATGCCGCGCTGGCTGAAATCGCGCGCCAGGTGCAAGCCTTCTGCGGCGACATGGAAGCTGCCGGTGTGGCTGCCGGCTCCACGCGCGCACTGCGACTGTTCAACTAAGTGATGGCAAGTTCCAACGTTCCCGCTTCCACCGATCCGGTCGCGCGGGCGGCGTGGCTGCGCGCCGAGCTGAGCCGCCATGCGCATGCCTACTATGTGCTCGACGCACCGACCATCCCCGACGCCGAGTACGACAAACTGTTCCGCGAACTGCAGTCAATTGAAGAAGCCCAACCTGAGTTGCTGACGGCCGATTCGCCGACCCAGCGCGTCGGTGCGCCGCCGCTGGCGCAATTCGACGCCGTGCGCCACAGCGTGCCCATGCTCTCGCTCAACAATGGTTTCGAGGACGACGATATCGTCGCCTTTGACCGCCGTGCGCGCGAAGGACTGGAGGCCGCCGGTGTGTTGTCGGATGGCGAGGTTGCGGGTGAAGTTGAATACTCGACCGAATTGAAATTCGACGGCCTCGCCATCAATTTACGCTATGAAGACGGCGTGCTGGTGCAAGCCGCCACGCGCGGTGACGGCGCCACCGGCGAAGACGTCACGCCCAACGTACGCACCGTGCAAGACATTCCGCTGCGCCTGCATGCCGAGCATCCGCCCAAGGTGATCGACATCCGCGGCGAAGTGCTGATGTTCAAGGAAGACTTTGTCAGGATGAACGCAGCCCAGCGCGCGGCTGGCCTGAAGGAATATGTCAATCCGCGCAACACCGCGGCCGGCAGCCTGCGCCAACTCGATTCGCGCATCACGGCCCAGCGCACGCTGCGCTTTTTCGCCTACGGCATCGGCGCACTGGAAGGCGCGGACATGCCTGCCACGCACGCCGCGCTATTGGACTGGTATACCGAACTCGGACTCAACGTCTGCAAGGAACGCGCCGTGGTGCGCGGTGCGGCCGGCTTGCTCTGCTTTTTCCGCGACGTTGGCGCCAAGCGGCCCGGTTTGCCCTACGACATCGACGGCGTGGTCTACAAGGTCAACGGAATAGCCCAGCAAAATGCCCTGGGCTTCGTCTCGCGCGCACCGCGCTTTGCGCTGGCGCACAAATTTCCGGCCGAGGAGGCGACCACGCTGCTTCAGGACATCGAAGTGCAGGTGGGCCGCACCGGCGCGATTACGCCGGTGGCGCGCCTTGCGCCCGTCTTTGTTGGCGGCGTCACTGTTACCAATGCCACCCTGCACAATGAAGACGAAGTGAAGCGCAAGGACATCCGCATCGGCGATACCGTCATCGTGCGTCGCGCCGGCGACGTGATCCCCGAAGTGCTGGGTTGCGTGCCCGAACTGCGGCCGGGCGATGCAAAGGAATTTGTCATGCCTACCGCGTGTCCAGTGTGCGGCTCGCCCATTGTCCGTCCTGAAGATGAAGCCGTGGCGCGTTGCTCGGGCGGCTGGATCAAGTGCGCTGCGCAACGCAAGGGCGGCTTGCTGCATTTTGTGTCGCGCCGCGCCATGGACATCGAAGGACTTGGGGAACAGCTGGTCGAACAATTGGTCGATAGAAATGTCGTGACCACGGCAGCCGACCTGTACACGCTCGGACTGCGTTCTTTGGCCGAACTCGAGCGCATGGCGGAAAAGTCGGCGCAAAACGTGGTTGATGCATTGGAAAAATCGAAAGCCACGACGCTGGCGCGCTTCATCTATGCGCTTGGCATTCGCCACGTGGGCGAATCGACCGCCAAGGAGCTGGCGCGCCATTTCGGCAAGCTCGATACTCTGCTTGAGGCCAGCGAGGCAGAATTGCTGGAGGTGGCCGACATCGGCCCCGTGGTGGCGCAATCGATACGCGCTTTTTTCGACGACCCTCTCAATGTGATACTGGTCGATAAGCTGCGCGCGGCGGGCGTCCACTGGCCCGAGCAGGAAATGGAAAGCCGGCCCAAGCCGCTGCTCGGCAAAACCTTCGTATTGACCGGCACGCTGCCGAACTTGACGCGTGACGAGGCTGCGCAGATGATTGAGGCCCAGGGCGGCAAGGTGGCCGGCTCGGTGTCGAAGAAAACCAGCTACGTGGTGGCCGGCGCCGAGGCGGGCAGCAAGTTGGCCAAGGCTGAAGAATTGGGTGTGCCCATCCTCGACGAGGATGGCTTGCATGAACTGTTGAAGAGTGTGACCGAAACATGAATAAAGTCAGAAAAGCCGTTTTCCCCGTAGCCGGCCTCGGTAGCCGCTTCCTGCCCGCCACCAAGGCGCAACCCAAGGAAATGCTGCCCGTGGTCGACAAGCCCTTGATCCAGTACGCGGTTGAAGAGGCGGTTGCGGCCGGCATCACGGAAATGATTTTCATCACCGGCCGCAGCAAGCGCGCCATCGAAGACCATTTCGACAAGGCTTACGAACTCGAAGCCGAGCTTGAAGCGGCCGGCAAGCGCCAGCTATTGGAGATGGTGCAGAACGTCATTCCCAAGAACATCAATTGCATTTACATCCGTCAGGCGGTGCCGCTTGGCCTCGGCCATGCGGTGCTGTGCGCCCGTCCCGTGGTAGGCAACGAACCGTTCGCGGTGCTGCTGGCGGACGATTTCATGGATACCGAAGCCGGCGACAAGCCGGTGCTGGCGCAGATGACGGAAATCTTCGAGAAGGAAAGCGCCAGCATGCTGGCCGTGCACGAAGTGCCGCGCGCCGAGACCAAGCAATACGGCATTGTCAGCGCCGCGCCTTACCTGCCCAAGCTGGACCTGGTCAACAGCATCGTGGAAAAGCCCGCGCCGGAGCAGGCGCCATCGACGCTGGCCGTGGTGGGGCGCTACGTGTTGACCAACCGCATTTTCGACTACCTGGAAAACATCGGCAAAGGCGCGGGCGGTGAAATCCAGCTGACCGACGGCATTGCCGCCTTGATGCAGGCTGAGCGCGTGCTGGCCTACGGCTATAGCGGCACGCGCTACGATTGCGGCTCCAAGCTCGGCTACCTGAAAGCGACCGTGGCCATGGGACTCAAGCATCCCGAACTTGCTGCGGGTTTCGGCGAATACCTGGCCCAATTGAATAAATAAGTCAACCAATAGGGAATACGTCCATGGCGGTGCGCGACATTCTGAAAATGGGCGATGCGCGCCTGCTGCGGCAGGCCAAGCCGGTTACGGAGTTCAATACTCCCGAACTCCATGCGCTGATCGCCGATCTGTTCGACACCATGCACGCGGCCAACGGCGCCGGCCTGGCAGCGCCGCAGATAGGCGTTGATTTGCAGGTCGTCATATTCGGTTTCAAGAAAAGCCTGCGCTATCCCGACGCGCCGCCGGTACCGGAAACGGTGCTGATCAATCCGGTCTTGACGCCGCTGGCCGACGACACGGTGGAGGACTGGGAAGGTTGCTTGTCGGTGCCCGGCTTGCGCGGCATGGTGCCGCGCTGGACCAGGCTGCGCTACCAGGGCTGCGACCAGTACGGCCATGCCATCGACCGCTCGGTGGAAGATTTCCACGCGCGCGTGGTGCAGCACGAATGCGATCACCTGAAGGGTATCCTGTACCCGATGCGCATCAAGGATTTCTCTCAATTCGGTTACATCGACGTGCTTTTCCCGGATCTGGTCGATGAAGACGACTGATCCGCAGCGCGGCAGGAGGCCAACGGAGTCGCAATTCCGCAGCGGCAGCGTGGCGCTGACGCGCATAGGCGGGCGCGGCTGGCATTGGAGCGATGCTTACCACCTGATGCTGACGCTGAGCTGGCCGCGCTTTTTCAGCTGGGTGGCCGGCGTCTATATCGCGGTCAACCTGGTGTTCGCCACCGCGTATTTCGCAGTTCCCGGCACGGTGGCCAATGCCGGCAATTCTTTCCTCTACGCGTTCTTTTTTTCCATCGAAACCCTGGCTACGGTGGGCTACGGTGTGATGAGTCCGGCCACAGTCTATGGCCATGTGATCGCCTCGATAGAAATCGTGCTTGGCATGCTGGTCATTGCCTTGCTGACCGGCCTGATGTTCGCGCGCTTTTCGCGGCCGACCGCGCGCGTGCTGTTTTCGCGCGTGGTGGTGATTACCACCTTCAACGGCGTGAGCACGCTGATGCTGCGCGCCGGCAACGAGCGCAACAACCTGATCCTGGAAGCTTCGGTGCGCATGTCGCTGGTACGCAAGGAAACCACGTTAGAAGGCGCGACTTTCTACCGGATCTACGACTTGAAGCTGGACCGCGAACGCAGCAGCGCTTTTGCGTTGAGCTGGACCATCATGCACCGCATCGATGAGAACAGTCCGTTATACGAAAAAAACTCGGCCGACCTGACCGTCGAAGAGGCGACACTCAACGTCGCCATCACGGGTATCGATGAGACCCTGAACGACAGCGTGCATGCGCGCCACAGCTACGAGCCGGACCACATCGTCTGCGACAGTCATTTCGCCGACATCCTGTTCGAACGCACCACGGGCAAATGGGCGGTCGATTTCACGAAATTCCATGACGTCGTGCCCGATAATAATAATCATCAAGCCGGCAAGTAAATTCAATCCGCAGATAAATAAAACGTGAAGGGGAGGTTCGGCACATGCTGAACAAGCGTATGGCTTTGTTGTGTCTGACTGTAATCGTCACCATGGGCGTTACGCTGCAGGCAATGGCCGAGGCATACAGACCCTCGACCGCTCAGCCCGAAGTGTCTGTGCTGCCGCAGGAAATCGACATGCCGGGACTGGCCCGCAAGCGTCGGATCCGCATGTATCTGCCTCCGGACTACGCAACCTCGAACAAGCGCTACCCGGTGCTCTACATGCACGACGGCCAGAACCTGTTCGACGATGCGACGTCTTATATCGGCGAGTGGCATGTCGATGAAAGCCTCAACGATTTGGCGCGTGCCGGCAAGCTTGAATTGATCGTGGTCGGCATCGACAACGGCATGGAAAAGCGCATGACCGAGCTCAATCCCTGGAACAGCCGTTTCGGCACGGCCGAGGGCAGGCAATATGTGGATTTCGTCGTGAAGACGCTGAAACCGATGATCGACCAGGAATTTCGCACCAAGCCGGATCGCGCCAATACCGCCATCATGGGCAGCTCGATGGGCGGCCTGATCTCACACTATGCCATCGTGCAATACCCGGAAGTGTTCAGCAAGGCCGGCATCTTCTCGCCGGCTTATTGGATAGGGGGCCCCGATTGCTTCGACTTCTTTGCCACCCATGCGGCGGCCAAGGATGCGCGATTGTATTTCCTCATGGGAGAACTCGAAGGCGACTCCATGGTGCCCGACGTGCGGCGTGTTGACGATGACGTTCTGAAGAGCGGCCATCCTGCCGCAAACGCCTTGCTGAAAGTCGTGCCGGGCGCGCATCACAATGAAACCCTGTGGAGTGCCGAATTCGAGCAGGCGGTGTTGTGGTTGTTCAAGTCCGGCTAAGCCGGATCAGGCTGGATGACAGGCAATGACGGGCTGACGCCGTTTTGGCGGTTTCCTGTTTGTGCGGGACGAGCGACGCCACGCCTTGACGACTGCCGGGGCAGCAGCCCCTGGACTTGCCCGTCTGCCGAATACCGGCCGCGCCTTCAGTGGTGCGTCAGCGGCTGCTCGTCCTTCTCCATCAGAGCACGCATCTCGCGTATGCCCATGTCGCTGACTTCATGCATGCGGATGAGGATGGTCGGGCCGATCGGCAAGGCGCCGTGGCGCAGCTTGCTGATGACCGGCGGGGCCACCTCGAGCACGCGCGACAAGGCGGCATCGTTCTTGAGATGGAGTTTTTCAATGATTGCGTCCAGCAGTCTATTGGGGTCGCCGGGGAAGTTGTTGAGCCTTTTTTCCGCAGGCGACATGGCAAGTTTAGTCATGATCGAATCATCCACTAACGACACCGCGCCGGACTGCATGAGCCGTGGCGCGAATCACCCTGAATCGACTGTCTGGCGACAATTCTCGTGGACCGCTTCGCCGCCGCCGAACAGCAAACACCTCCCAACCCTTGGCCTTCCATTTCATTGTATTACGAAATTGATAATTTGCACGGTAGACTTTCAGTTACAGCCTGGATGCAATCAAGCGGCTTAAAGCAGATTTCCCGCGGTTAATTTTCGAATGTGTTGTACCATTTCTGCCGCGCCGGAGACACAAGCCGGTAACTTACATTGCGTTTACAAAGCGCAAAGAACGTTGGAGAACAAAGATGAAGTTCCGTACCCTGGTTTTGAGCGCGGCGATAACGGCCGCTTTTGCTGTATTGAGCAGTGTTTCCGCGCAAGCCGCGCCGCGCGGTTTCACGGTCGAAGACATGGTCAAGATGGAGCGCGTCGGCAATCCGGCGTTGTCGCCCGACGCCGGCAAGGTGATCTACACCGTGCGCACGACCGATACCGACAAAATGCGCGCGCACACTGAAATCTGGATGCTGGACTTGCGCAATTCGCACGCCGTGCCGCAGCAATTGACGCATGCCGCAGCCAGCAGCATGGACCCACAGTGGTCGCCGGCCGGGGATGCCGTCTACTTCCTTTCCTCGCGTTCCGGCAGCGACCAGGTATGGCGTTTGCCGCTGACTGGCGGCGAAGCCCGCCAAGTGACCGATCTGCCGCTGGACGTCACCAGCTTCCGCGTGTCGCCGCATGGCGACCGCATGGCCTTGAGCGTTGAAGTGTTCCGCGACTGCGCCGACCTGATGTGCAGCAAGAAGCGCCTGGACGAGAGGGCTGCGAACAAGGCCACCGGCATGGTGTTCGACAAACTGTTCGTACGCCACTGGGATACCTGGGCCGACGGCCGCAATACCGTGCTGTATTCGGCTGCCTTGGACGCCGACGGCCGCGTGAGCGGCGAACTGGCCAACCTGTCCGGTACGCTGGACGGCGACGTGCCGTCCAAGCCGTTCGGCGACCGCGACGACTATCAGTTCAGCCCGGACGGCAAGAGCATCGTGTTCTCGCTGCGCGTAGCCGGCAAGACCGAAGCCTGGTCGACCAACTTTGATTTGTTCGAAGTACCGGCCGCCGGCGGCAAGGCGCCGCAAAACCTGACCGCCGACAATCCTGCCTGGGATGGCAAGCCGGTGTTTTCTCCCGACGGCCGCACGTTGGCCTATGTGGCCATGGACCGCCCCGGTTTCGAGGCAGACCGTTTCCACCTGGTCTTGATGGACGTGGCCAGCGGCAAGAAGCGCACTCTGGCCAACGACTGGGACCGCTCGGTGGCGGAATTCCAATGGGCGGCCGACGGCAAGACCATTTATGCGTCGGCTGACGACGTCGGCCAGCACCGCGTGTTCGCGGTTGATGTTGCCAGCGGCAAGGTAACCCCCGTCACCGGCTTGGGCTGGGTGGCAGGCTTCGACGTCAAGCATGAAACCATCGTGGTTGCCAGCCACAGTCTCTTGTCCGGCGCACAGTTGTACAAGCTGAACGGCTCGGCCCAACCCACGCAATTGACACACAACAATGAAGCGGCACTGGCCGACGTCAAGTTCGGCGAATACGAGCAATTCTCGTTCGCCGGGCACAATGGCGAAACGGTGCACGGTTATGTGGTCAAGCCCTGGAATGCGAAAGAAGGCGGCAAATATCCGATCGCCTTCCTAGTGCATGGCGGGCCGCAGGGTAGCTTCGCCAACGAATGGGGCTATCGTTGGAATCCCCAGGTATATGCCGGCGCCGGCTATGCCGCTGTCCTGATCGATTTCCACGGCTCGACCGGCTACGGCCAGAAGTTCACCGATGCCATCAGCCAGGACTGGGGCGGCGCGCCGCTCGAAGATCTGCAAAAGGGACTGGCGGCGGCAGTCAATAAATATTCCTGGCTTGACCGCAGCCATGCCTGTGCACTCGGCGCTTCCTATGGCGGCTACATGATGAATTGGATCGAAGGCAACTGGTCCGACGGCTTCCGCTGCATCGTCAACCATGACGGCGTATTCGACAACCGCGCCATGTTCTATTCGACCGAAGAGCTGTGGTTCGACGAATGGGAAAACGGCGGCACCTACTACAACGCGCCGCAGAACCACGAGAAGTTCAATCCGATCAACTTCGTCAACAACTGGAAGACGCCGATGCTGGTCGTGCAGGGCGACAAGGATTTCCGTATCCCGACCACGCAAGGCCTGGGCACGTTCACGGCCTTGCAGCGCAAAGGCATAGAAAGCAAGCTACTGGTCTTCCCGGATGAGAACCACTGGGTGCTGAAGCCGGCCAACTCGGTGCTGTGGCATCACACGGTACTGGATTGGCTGGATCAGCACTTGAAACAGTAGTGCATTGATGCAGGGCACTTACTGAGCTTCAAGTAAATACATGACGTCATTGCACTGTCGTTCCCGCGCAGGCGGGAATCCATAGTGAGTAAGGACGTGCAACGCGGTTATGGGTTCCCGCCTGCGCGGGAACGACGGGGGGATGTTGTCAATGTTCGAGCGTATTGTCCCGCACTTGGCGGTTCGTGCAACTTTTTCAGGTGAATCGTCAATTTCTCAATAGTTCCCGCGTACTACAACGGCGGTTGACGTGGAGCTTTCGCTTTGCGCAACTGCCGTTCTTTTCTTCCCAGGGCGACATGCCACCACAGCAGCAGCGGCAAACCGAAGCCGACAGCCCAATGCAGCCATTCGGTGACGCGGCGCAATAGCTCGCCGTCGAAGTAATACAGTCCATAACCTGTCAGCGCGATCAGCAAAAAGCTGCCTGCCATCACCAGGCCGGCGCTGCGGTTGCGGCCCTGGTGCCATGCATTGAGCATATGGCCATAGAGCAGGGTGCCGCTGAAGAAAATGATCAACATCGAGGCTGCACCGTGAATCTTCATCAGCCAGGGCTCATACGGACTGGGCAATGCGTCGTCGCTGCGGTTCAAATGCAAACCCAGCCAGGCGGCGCCGCTGATCAATAGAACCGTCAGCAACAGGTAAAGCGCCACGCGCCGCGTCCTTTCGACCCGTGCCGTCATGTGGTGCTGGAGATAGTGCGGGCGGATTTTCATGGGCAGGACGGCAAGGAGTAGTGAACGGTGCGCGCGCCGCGCGCCTGCAGCATGGGGTGGCGCGGATCGCCGCTGGCCAGCACCACCTTGGTCAGCAGATCGGCGTCCATGCAGGTGGGCGCAAGTATGGCGGCATGGGCGCCGAGCGCGACCGGCGTGCGCGAGGCGCCGTCGTAGATGCTCGCCCGCGAACCGGCACCATCCGGCGTCAATCCGCCGCAGGCCGAACTGGCCAGCGCCTGGCCCTGCAGGTTCAGCGCCAGGGGCAGGCTGCGCGGCTCGACGGCGTCGCGCAAGTGGATAACCTGCGCGAAATTACCGATATGGCGCAAGTCGCCGCCGGCGTTGACCACCGCATTGCGGATGCCGTGCTCCTGGAGCACGGCGATGGCGCGGTCGACCGCATAGCCCTTGGCAATGCCGCCCAGATCGAGCAGGCAGGGGGCAAGTTTGACGCAGACTGTCCCGGTAATGCGCCAGCGCATGGATTGCGAGAACGCTTCGGAAGGCCCCGCGCACTCTTTCATGCGGCCCGCCACCGCGGGCAGAAGTCCGTCGGCAATCAGTTCGCCGGCCACGGTGCAATCGAACAGGCCTTGCGATTCGCCGGCCGCCTTCTGCGCCGCCTGCAAGACTTCGGCGGTGCGTGTGTCGACTTCGACAGCCAGGCCGACGCCGGCACGATTGATGCGCGTCAAGTCGCTGTGCGCGTCGTGAAAACTCATCAGGCGATGTACAGCCGCCACTTCGGCGAAGGCGGCACTGATCGCCACGTCCACCTGCAAGACGTCGAGGTCGCCGCCATCGCGATCGCGGCTGAAGACCGTGATGTCGACCAAGGTGCCGAGCAAGGGTTTGGCGCGACGCCGTGTCACGGCCAAGCCGTACCGTCCGGAGGCCTCTGTGACCGCGGGAAGCCTGGAAGTCCTCATGATTTCGGCAATCCGATCTGCACGTAGTGCGCAATGCGCCGTATGCCGTCGGTCAAATGCGTGCAAGACAGCGTCGCACCGCTGATATTGGCGATGTCGCTGCCGACGGCCAGCGCGGCAGTGGCATCCTTGCCGACGAATTGCGCACGCCAAGCCTTGGTGCGCACTTCGCCGCCGTGCGCTTCGCGGTAGGAAAGGATTTCCACGTCGCGGATATGGCCGTCCGGCGCAAACGCCACGGCATAGCTGATCAGCTGGAACTTGCCGACCACCGCGTCGGTGACCACGTAGCCGAGCAAGCGGTCGCCCGCCTTGGCCGCAGACACTTTCCAGAAAGCCGTGTTGATAGGCGCGCCGCTGCCGGCTTCGATCTGCTTGATCTGCGCAGCACTTGGACCGACCGCCACCGGCACGAAGGCGGTGGCGTCGGGGAACATCTGCTTCTGCGCTTCGGCAGCCGTCAGGTAGTCGGCGGCGTAGGCGCCCGGCGCATAAAATATGGCCGGCAGCGCAGCCACCAAGGCAGCCGGAGCGAGTAGGGAGGAGGCATTGCGCATGCGCATTCCTTTCGTTTAGAACTGCAATCCCATACCGAGATCGAAGCGCGAGAAATCGACATTGTCGCGGAATTTCTGGTAATCGATCTTGAACACCACGTTCGGGTTCAGGTAGAAGTTGGCGCCGATGG
>Ga0213872_10001897_pt1 | contig 12851 bp, 14 predicted proteins | sample VelepicomBERX_R2_FD_160071 | JGI IMG/M metagenome (GOLD analysis project Ga0213872, IMG submission 160071) | Rhizosphere microbial communities from Vellozia epidendroides in rupestrian grasslands, the National Park of Serra do Cipo, Brazil - RX_R2 | ecosystem: Host-associated > Plants > Roots >...
GTGACGATTGCTACAATGCTGCCCTTAATCATAGGAAACCAATTGCATAAAGAATTAAAACAACGATTCTAGCCGATAGGCCGCAGCCGTGGTGCATCTCGGACGAATAATCACTGTTCAAAATGACGGCAAAAGTGCCGCTACCCGGGGAAATTCCTGCTTCACGGCGCAAATCCGCTGCACCATGGCGCTTTTTGGCGCTGCCACCACCCCATCTTCGAAGGCGATCACGCGCAAACCCTGCGCCTGCGCCACCTCCAGCAGCTCGCCCGCCTGTAACAGGAAGGCGGGATTGGACGGCTTGCCGAACTGCGCATTGCCATCCGCGAAAGTCTCGTAAATCAATACGCCATGCGGCGCCAGACTGCCGATCATGTCGGCAATTAGCGGACGATGCAGGTAGTTTGTGACAACGATGCCGGAAAATCGCTCAGGACCGAAAGGCCAGCAGGCGCCCTCCGCTTCCAGGTCGATTTCCGAGGTGGTGATGTTGTGGCCGGCCGCCGCCTCCAGCGCGGCGCCGTCGCGGTCCACCGCCAGCACGGCATGGTCCAGCGCCGCCAGGTGGCGCGCATGGCGGCCGCTGCCGCAGGCCAGGTCGAGCACCTCGCCGCCCGGAATCAGGGGCGCGAAGCGCTGCACCCAGGGAGAAGCCTGTTCGTCCATATGCAGTCCTATCGCTCAGGTATACGCCAGGCCCATGGCCTCGCGTACGTCGCGCATGGTTTCCTGCGCCAGCTTGCGGGCGGCGTCGTTGCCGTCGGCCACAATGGCGCGCACCAGCGACGGGTCGTCCAGGTAAGGCTGGGCGCGCTCATGCATGGGTTCCTGTTCCTTGATGATGGCGTCGATCACCGGCTGCTTGCACTCGATGCAGCCGATGCCGGCCGATTTGCAGCCCTTGACCACCCATTCCTGGGTCGGCTGGTCGGAATACACCTGGTGGAACTGCCACACCGGGCAGTTGGCCGGGTCGCCCACGTCGGTACGGCGCACCCGCGCCGGGTCGGTCGGCATGGTCTTGATCTTCTTGGTGACGGAAGCCTTGTCCTCGCGCAGGGCAATCGAGTTGCCATAGCTCTTGGACATCTTGCGGCCGTCCAGGCCGGGCAGGCGCGAAGCGGCGGTCAGGCGCGCCTGCGGCTCCACCAGGATCAGCTTGCGGCTGCCTTCCAGGTAGCCGAACAGGCGCTCACGGTCGATATTCGACAGACTCTGGGCGTCGTCCAGCATGGCCTTGGCCTGCTCCAGCGCGTCATCCTTGCCATCCTGCTGGTATTCGGTGCGCAGCTCGTTGTACAGCTTGGCGCGCTTGCTGCCCAGCTTTTTCACCGCTTCCTGCGCCTTCTCTTCGAAACCGGGTTCCTTGCCGTACAAATGATTAAAACGGCGGGCAATCTCGCGCATCATTTCAATATGCGGCACCTGGTCGTCGCCCACCGGCACCTGGCTGGCGCGGTAGATCAGCACGTCAGCCGCCTGCAGCAGCGGATAGCCGAGGAAGCCGTAGGTTGCCAGATCTTTATTGGACAGGTTCTCGATCTGGTCCTTGTAGGTCGGCACTCGCTCCAGCCAGCCCAGCGGCGTGGCCATCGACAGCAGCAGGTGCAGTTCGGCATGCTCCGGCACGCGCGACTGGATGAACAGGGTCGATTGCGAAGGATCGATGCCGGCGGCCAGCCAGTCGACCACCATATCCCAGGTGCTGCGCTCCAGGATGGTGGGATCGTCATAGTGCGTGGTCAGTGCGTGCCAGTCGGCCACGAAAAACAGGCAAGGCAGCTCGGACTGCATCTTGATCCAGTTTTTCAGGGCGCCATGGTAATGGCCCAGGTGCATGGAGCCGGTTGGACGCATACCGGAAACAACGCGATCGGGATACATAATCGTTTAACTCAAAAGGGAAATTAGGGGCGTGGCGATCTTGTAGAAAATCGCATGCACATACTCAATACCGAGCAACAGGGGGCGCTGCAAGATACCCAGCTGCATCAGCACAATCAGACCGATAAACACGAACAGGCCGTAGCGCTCGATGCTGGCAAAGGCGCGCGCCAGCGGCTTGGGCAGCAGGCTCACGGCAATCCGGCCGCCATCCAGCGGCGGCACGGGAATCAGGTTGAACACGCACATGGCGGCATTGACCGTCATGCCGGCAAATGCCATCTGGACGAAGAAATCATCGCCGCGCCAATGCAGCAGCGCCAGATACACCAGGGTCCAGCCCAGGCCCATGACAAAGTTGGCCGCCGGCCCGGCCGCCGCCACAAAAGCCATGTGCTTGCGCGGATTGCGCAGGCGGTCAAAGTCCACCGGCACCGGCTTGGCATAGCCAAACGGCGGCAGATGGGCCACCGCCAGCAGCAGCGGCAACAATACAGTCCCAAACGGATCGATATGCCGCAGGGGATTCAGGCTGAGCCGCCCTTCCATTGCCGCAGTCGGGTCGCCGAAATAGCGCGCCACGTAGCCATGCGCCGCCTCATGCAGGGAAATGGCAAACAGGACGGGAATCAGATAGACCGTAAAGGCCCGAATGATTTCAGCTTGGCTCATGGTCGGCATCAACTCAATAGATAAATGAGCGGCGTGGCAAGGACGTAGAAGATGGTCTGGAAAAACTGCATGCCTGCCGCCAGCAGGCCCTGCATCATGCCGCCCTGCATCAGCAGGATCAGGCCGATCATGACAAAGGTACTGTAGCGCTCGATGCTGGCATAGGGACGCGCCAGGTGCATGGGCAGGATGCCGATCATGATGCGGCCGCCATCCAGCGGCGGAATCGGGATCAGGTTAAACACCAGCAGCACCGAGTTCACGCTGACGCCGGCCTTGGCCATCTGGATGAAGAAATCATCGGCCTGCATCGCGTGCAGGATCACCAGCGCCAGCATCCAGGCCAGGCCAATCACGAAGCTGGCGGCGGGACCGGCAGCCGCCACAAAGGCCATATGCTTTTTCGGATTGCGCAGGCGACTGTAATCCACCGGCGTCGGCTTGGAAAAGCCGAACAGCGGCAGGTGCAGCAAGGCCAGCAGCAGCGGCAGCACCAGGGTGCCGAAGATGTCGATATGGGGCAGCGGATTGAAGGTCAGGCGTCCCTGCTCCTCGGCGGTAGGGTCGCCAAAGTAGCGCGCCACATAGCCACGGGCGGATTCGCGCAGGGAAATGGCAAACAGAACAGGAAGCAGGTAGACCGTAATGGTCCGGATAATGTCAGATTCACTCATGGGCGGGGATTTTACCAGAGCCGCTCAGCCAGCCATCACAGACCGAAGGCGGAGGCATCGCCCCGCCCTTGCCGCACCAGCACGGCTTCCGGACCGCTCAGGTCGATCACCGTGGTGGGCTCCAGGCAGCAGGCGCCGCCGTCGATAATCAGGTCGACCTGCTTGCCCAGGCGGCTGCAGATTTCATCGGCGTCGTTGAGCGCGTCTTCCTCGCCCGGCATGATCAGGGTGGTGGCCAGCAGCGGCTGGTCCAGCTCCGCCATCAGCGACAGGGAGATGGCGTTTTCCGGCACCCGCAGGCCGATGGTCTTGCGCGAAGGATGGCTCAGGCGGCGCGGCACGCAGCGCGTCGCCTCCAGGATGAAGGTGAACGGCCCCGGCGTGGCCGCCTTGAGCAGGCGGAACTGGGCGTTGTCCACCCGCGCATACACGCCGATCTCGCTGAGGTCGCGGCACAGCAGGGTCAGATGGTGCTTTTCATCGATCTGGCGGATGCGGCGCAGGCGCTCCACCGCACCCTTGTCGTCCAGGTGACAGACCAGCGCATAGCTGGAGTCGGTCGGCAGCGCGACAATGCCGCCGCCATGGATGATCTGCGCCGCCTGCTTGATCAGGCGCGGCTGCGGATTATCGGGATGGACCTGGAAGAATTGGCTCATAGATCAGGATTGTACGGCACGCAGGGCCGCAATACGTTCCTCGAACGGTGGATGGGTGGAAAACAGCGCCGTCCAGCCGCCGCCGCTGGTAATGCCGGAGGCGGCGATCGACTGCGGCAGCTCGCCCGGCGTCATGCCGCCCAGGCGGGCCAGGGCCTGCTGCATGGGCACGCTATTGCCCAGCAGGCGGGCCGAACCGGCGTCGGCGCGGAATTCGCGCTGGCGCGAGAACCAGGCCACGATCAGCGAAGCCGCCAGGCCGAACACGATCTCGCACACAAACACGGTAATCGTATAGCCGATGCCCGGACCACGGCGTTCCTCGTCGCCCTTGAGCAGCACGCGGTCGACAAAGAAGCCCACCACCCGCGCCAGGAACACCACGAAGGTATTCACCACGCCCTGGATCAGGGTCATGGTGACCATATCGCCATTGGCCACGTGCGCCACTTCATGGCCCAGCACCGCTTCCACTTCCTCGCGGCTCATGCTTTGCAGCAGGCCGGTGGAGACCGCCACCAGGGCCGAATTCTTGAAGGCGCCGGTGGCAAAGGCGTTCGGTTCGCCTTCGTAAATCGCCACCTGCGGCATGCCGATGCCGGCGCGCTCGGCCAGCATCTTCACCGTATTCACCAGCCACAGCTCGGTGGAAGTGGACGGCTGCTCGATCACCCGCGCGCCGGTCGACCACTTGGCCATCGGCTTGCTGATCAGCAGGGAAAAGATCGCGCCGGTAAAACCCACCACCAGCGAAAAAGCCAGCAAGCCTTCCAGGTTCAAGCCCTGCGTGACATTGGGACGGCCGATGCCCAGCAGGCTGAGCACAATGGACAGCACCAGCATCACAGCCAGGTTGGTGGCGATAAACAGGACAATCCGTTTCATGCTCTCTCCGTAAAGAATCAGAACCAGTTATGCCACACCGGCGTGACATTGGCCGGCAGCGGCGGCAGCTTGCCAAAGTCCACCCGCGCCTCGCCCGGCGCGTGGAAGTCGGTGCCGCGCGAGGCCAGGAAGCCGTAGGCATTGGCCAGCTGGGCGTATTCCGGATACTGGGCCGGCGTATGGCTGCCGGTCACCACTTCAATCGCCGCGCCGCCCAGCTGCTTGAACTCATCGAACAGCACGCCCTGCGCCACCGCGTTGAATTTGTAGCGGCCGGGATGGGCGATCACGGCAATGCCGCCCGCGCCGCGAATCCAGTTGACCGAATCTTCCAGCGAGGCCCAGCAATGCGGCACATAGCCCGGCTTGCCTTCACTCAGGTATTTCTTGAACACGTCTGGAATATTGGCGCACACCCCGATTTCCACAAGGTAGCGGGCAAAGTGGGTGCGCGACATCAGGTCGGGATTGCCCACGTATTTCAGCGCGCCTTCGTAGGCGTCGGGGATGCCGGCCTGTTCCAGCAGGCGGGCGATCTCGCGCCCGCGCGAATCGCGGCCGCTGCGGGTGCATTCCAGCCCGCGCACCAGCTCGGCATTGGTTTCATCGATCTGCAGGCCGACGATGTGCACCGTCTCATTGGCCCAGGTGATGGAGATTTCCACGCCCGTCACAAACTGCATGCCCTGCTCCGCCGCGGCCGCACGGGCGGCGGCGATACCGCCCACTTCATCGTGATCGGTCAAGGCCCAGACGCCCACCCCGGCCGCGCGCGCCGTCTGCGCCACCACAGCGGGCGCCAGGACACCGTCGGAAACATTGGAGTGGCAGTGTAAATCTACTTTTAACATGGGAGGGCAAGACCTTGCGTCAATGATAACCATACGAAGTTTTCATTGTACGCTGACTGCCGAGACGGCGTCTCCCCTTAGCGCGCCAGAAATTCCTCCAGCATTTGCGCCAGCGCAGCCGGCTGGTCGTGGTGCAGCATGTGGCCCGCATCGGCCATCATCTTGCAGCTGACGTCCTTGAGGAAACCCAGGCGGCGGTCGATCTCGATGCGCGCTTCCGGCTTCGGCCCCATCCACTGCCACATATTGGTGTCGTCCGCCTCCACCCACAGCACCGGCGCGGTGATGCGCTCCCAGCAAGCCAGCACCTCTTCAATGTGGTACAGCAGCGGACCGGCCTGCTTGTGCACCGGGTCGCCCAGGATTTCCCATTCGCCCGCATCGTTCTGCGCCGACCAGTGCTGCGCCAGGAAGGCGGCGCGCTCGTCGTTCAGGCGTGGATTGGTTTTTTGCAGCCGCGCCGCCACCGCCGCCTGTGAAGGATAGCCGCGCATCTGCTGCGGCGACTGCAGCTCGTCCAGCCACTTGGCAAAGCGCCCCGGCGAGTGCGCAGGCTTGCTGGCCTTGAGGCCGAATCCTTCCAGGTTGATCAGCTTGCGCACCCGCTCCGGACGCACGCCCGCGTACAGGCTGACCACGTTGCCGCCCATGCTGTGGCCCAGCAGGTTGACCGCCTCGTCCGGCGAATAATGGCGCAGGATGGCGTCCAGGTCGGCCACATAGTCGGGGAACCAGTAGGTATCGGTGCCGCCGCGCTCGGACAGGCCAAAGCCGCGCCAGTCCGGCGCGATCACATGCCAGTCGCCCTGCAGGTAATCCACCACGAACTGGAAGGAGGCGCCCACATCCATCCAGCCGTGCAGCATGAAGATCTTGGGCGCGCCCTCGCGGCCCCAGTGGCGCACATGGCAGCGCAGGCCGCGCACGGTAAGGAATTCGGAACGGGAAGGAGTATTCATGGTGTTCTGCCTTGAAATTAGCCACTTGGGCGCAATATCGGACTCTTGCGGCCCCGGAAGCAAAATAATAGCACGACCGTTCGCTAAGCGTGAGGGCGTAAAATGATGCCTATCCCACAGCTTTCCTTACCTTACCATTAAGGCAATCCATGACCATCTACCAGCTGGGCGACATCGCCCCCGAGATTGATGCATCCGCTTTTGTCGCCGACAACGCCACCCTGATCGGCAAAGTCACGCTGGAGGCCAACGCTTCCGTGTGGTTTGGCGCGACCCTGCGCGGCGACAACGAACGCATCACCATCGGTGAAAACAGCAATGTGCAGGAAGGTACAGTCATGCACACGGACATGGGCTATCCCCTCACGGTCGGCAAGAACGTCACCATCGGCCACCAGGCCATGCTGCACGGCTGCACCGTCGGCGACGGCGCCCTGATCGGCATCCAGGCGGTCATTCTGAATGGCGCCAGGATCGGCAAGGGCTGCCTGGTCGGCGCCGGCGCCCTGGTCACGGAAGGCAAGGAATTTCCGGACAATATGCTGATCATCGGCTCGCCCGCCAAGGCCGTGCGCGAGCTGGGGCCGGGCGACGTGGAACGCCTGCTGCACAGCGCCGACAGCTACGTCAAACGGGGCCAGCTGTTCAAAGCACAACTTAAAAAAATTGGATAAAGAAATATGAGCGATACCTCCGACACCACTATCAGCTTCAGCGTCAGCCACGACAAGGACACGCTGCAAAAATTCATCTTCGAGAACGCCGCCGTGCGTGGCGAACTGGTCGATATCTCCTTCACCTGGCGCGAAGTGCTGTCCCGCCACGAGTACCCTACCGCCGTTAAAAAGCTGCTGGGCGAAATGGTGGCGGCCACCGCCCTGCTGTCGGCCAACCTCAAGTTCAACGGCTCGATCGTGATGCAGATCCACGGCGACGGCCCGGTGCGCCTGCTGGTGGTCGAATGCGACGCCGACCTGCACCTGCGCGCCACCGCCAAACTGGCGCCCGAGTTCGCCATCGCGGAAGACGCCACCCTGCCGCAGCTGCTCAACGCGCATGGCAAAGGCCGCTTCGTGATCACGCTCGACCCGCTGGAAAAAGTGCCGGGCCAGCAGCCGTATCAAGGCGTGGTGCCGCTGACCGGCGACTCGGTGGCGGTGGTCATTGAAAACTACATGCTGCGTTCGGAACAGCTGGACACCAAGCTGTGGCTGGCGGCCGACGACAAGGTCGCGCGCGGCATGCTGCTGCAAAAGCTGCCGCACCACGGCGGCACCGCCGAGCAGCAAGCGCTGACCGAAGAAGATGCGCTGGAAACCTGGAACCGCGCCCTGGCGCTGGGCGGCACCCTGAAGCAAGAGGAACTGCTGTCCACCACCATTGACGTGCTGATCCAGCGCCTGTTCTGGGAAGAGACCATCCGCGTGTTCGATCCGATGCACCCGGCCTTCCACTGCACCTGCACCCGCGACAAGGTCGGCAATATGCTGAAGATGCTGGGCCGCGATGAAGTGGAATCGGTGCTGGCAGAACACGGCAGCGTCGGCGTCAACTGCGACTTCTGCGGCCTGCACTACGAGTACGACAAGGTCGATTGCGCCCAGCTGTTCGCCGCCAGCGAACCGGTGGAAGCGATGATCCACCCGGGCGAATCGAAGCACTAAGGAAGCACTAAGGAAGCACTAAGCGCCGCAATCAGCCCTTGCCCCACAAGGTAAGCGGCTTGCATTGAATCGGCGGCGTCTCCACCCGCCCCAGCGACTTGCCTGGACCGCGCACCAGATCGACGCGCTCCAGGCAAGGCCCCTGCATCACGCGTTTCTGCTGGCGCGTGCATACCACCGCGCCAGCCTGCGGCTCGCAAGCAAATCCCTCGGTACGCATGCGCACCAGCGCTTCTTCCATCGGCATGCCCGCTTCCACCGTCTGCGCCGCGAAGTTCGACAGGCCCACCTGGTCCACGGTGTAACAACCACCCAACGCTGCGGCCAGCACCAGCATCAACAATCTGCGCATCGCGCCTTCCTTCGGAATAAAATGAAAGTCAGTGTAACAAAGTACCGTCATTAGGCGGTAACAAATCCTCACTATGATGCCGGGCATTGCAAACCAACCAATCTGGCACCATGAATAAGAATTCCTTCTACCTCGCTGCTCTGAGCTTCCCCCTGCTGGCCATGGCCGCCAATGTCGCCGCCGCAGTGGAAGACATGGCCGTACCGGACCAGGCGACTGAAGCCGCTGCCGCCGCAGCAGCCACCGTCATCGACCCAGCCAACGTGGTGGAAATCGCCACCCACAAGACCCGCTCCGCCGTCGCCCTGAACAAGAGCGACATCCAGAAGATCCAGCCCGGTATCAACCCGCTGAAAGCCATCCAGACCCTGCCCGGCGTGAGCTTCCAGACCGCCGACCCATGGGGCAACAATGAACAGAACCTGTCCCTGTTCGTGCACGGCTTCAGCGGCCCGCAGCTGGGCTACACCATGGACGGCGTGCCACTGGGCGACCAGCAGTACGGCAATTACAACGGCCTGTCGCCGCAGCGCGCCGTCATCAGCGAGAACGTCGGCAGCGTGATTCTGTCGACCGGCGCCGGCGACCTGGCCACCGCCTCGACCTCCAACCTGGGCGGCACCATCGAGACCTTCTCCAGCGATCCGCTGGCGACCCGCAATCTGGCCCTGCAGCAGACCTTCGGCAGCTACCAGACCTCGCGCAGCTTTGTGCGCCTGGATACCGGCGCGATCGGCAACGGCGGCACCGCCTATCTGTCCGCCGCCCACCAGGAACAGCGCGCGTGGGACTTCAACGGCCGCCAGGGCGGCAACCAGTTCAACGCCAAGTACGTCAACCAGGGCGACAACGGCAAGCTGACCGTGTTCTTCGACTACTCCGACAAGATCGAGCCGAACGAAGACAGCACCGTGCACTCGGCCACCGAGAAGTACCAGCCTTACACCCGTCCTTTCCTGTACCCGAACTTCGCCGCGCTGCAAAGCTACCTGTCGGCCACCGGCGCCACGCCTGCGGCGGACGGCAACAACTACCGCAACTACTACAGCGACGCGCAGCGTAACGACGCGCTGGGCTATGTGAAGTACGACGCCTACATCGGCAAGGACACCACCTGGACCAACCAGGTCTACTACCACACCGACGACGGCGTCGGCGTGGTGGCAGGCCCGATCGGCGCGGCCGGTCTGCCAGCCCTGTTCGCAGGCTACTTCCCCAACCAGAACCTGAAGCAGATCTTCGGCAATTCCGGCCTGGCGACCCGCACCACCGAGTACCTGATCAAGCGCGGCGGCCTGCTGTCCACCGTGCGCAGCGAACTGGGCGACCACACCCTGGAAGCGGGCCTGTGGTTCGAGCGTAACCGCTCGCAGGCTTACCGCCGCTGGTACGCCTTCGACGTGAACAATCCCACCTCGCCATACGATCGTCCGGTCAATCCGCTGATCACCCAGTACGGCAGCGAGATCGACAACAAGGTGGTGCAGCTGCACGCACAGGATGAATGGAAGCTGCGCCCCGACCTGTCGCTGCAGTACGGCTTCAAATCCAGCCTGCAGTTCGCCGACGGCGAGTTCCCGGTGCAGCAGAAAGTCGGCACCATCTCGGGCGGCTCGACCGCGCTGCCGGTGGGCGAGATCATCACCAAGAAGTGGTTCCTGCCGCAGGCCGGCGCACGCTGGGACATCACCTCGAAAGAACAGATCTTCTTCAACGTGCAGAAGAACATGCGTCAGTTCGTGACTTACGGCGGCGGCGGCGCTTCGCCATGGAGCCTGGCAAGCCAGCAGGCCTTCGATCTGTTCAAGGCCACCGCCAAGCCTGAAACCTCGGTCACTTACGACCTGGGCATGCGCACCAGCCGCCAGCTGGACGTGGCCGGCGCCACCGCCATCGACGGCCAGGTCAGCCTGTACCACGTCGACTTCAAGGACCGCCTGCTGCAGATTTCGCCGACGCCGGTGATCTCCGCCATCGTCGGCGGCAATCCGGTGCTGGCCAACGTGGGTAGCGTCAAGACCGACGGTATCGACGTCTCCGGCACCCTGCACTTCGGCCGCGCCTTCTCGTTCTACGACGCCGTCTCGTACAACAACTCGACCTACTCGGACAACTACTCGAACGGCAGCGCCGTGGTGCCGACCGCCGGCAAGAAAGTACCGGGCAGCCCGGAATGGATGAACAAGTTCGTCGCCACCGCCACCGTGGCCGACACCGAGTTCCAGCTGATCGGCGACTACGTCGGCAAGCGCTACGCCACCTACACCAACGACCTGTGGGTATCGAGCTACTTCCTGACCAGCCTGGGCGTATCGGGCAAGCTGCCCTTCCTGAACGGCGGCGCGATCAAGAACGCACGCTACCGCATCAACGTCAGCAACCTGGCCAACCGCCAGGGCGATCTGAACGTGGTGGTGGGCGCCGCTTCCGGCACCTACAACACCTTCCCGATCGCGCCACGCCAGGCCTTCTTCACCATTCAGGCGGACTTCCAATGAGCGCGCCGATGAAATCTCCGCGCCTGCTGTCACCCGGCCTATCCCGGCGCGGCTTCCTCGCATTGGCCTCGACCACTGCCGCCGCCATCGGCGGCACCGCCCTGCTGCCCGCAGCAGCGCACGCCAGCGGCCTGCTGGGCGCCATGGCTGCCGGCGGCCCATCGTCGGCATTGGCCGCTGCCGCAGGCATGCCGGGCGCCGACTTGTCCGGCATGCCCGGCGTCGGCCCCGTGGGCGCAGGCCCGCAACGCCCGCTGGTGTTGGGCCACCGTGGCGCCAGCGCGCTGCGTCCCGAGCACACCCTGGCCTCGTATGCCAAGGCGATTGCCGACGGCGCCGACTACATCGAGCCGGACCTGTGCAGCACCAAGGACGGCGTGCTGGTGGCGCGCCATGAAGCCAACCTGACCGAAACCACCGACGTCGCCAGCCGTCCCGAATTCGCCAGCCGCAAAACCCGCAAGACCATTGACGGCGAAACGCATGAAGGCTGGTTCGTCGACGACTTCACCCTGGCCGAAGTCAAGCAGCTGCGCGCCATCGAACGCATTCCCGTCGACCGCCCCGGCAGTGCGCAGTACAACGGCATGTACCAGGTGCTGACGTTTGAAGAAATCATCGACTTCGCCGCAGCGGAAGCGGCGGCGCGTGGCCGCATCATCGGCCTGGTCCCGGAGATCAAACACTCCACCTACTTCGCCAGTGTCGGCCTACCGATGGAAGACCGCTTCCTGGCCATCCTGGGCGCGCACGACTACACCCGCCGCAATCCGGTCGAGATCCAGTCCTTCGAGATCGCCAACCTGAAATACATGCGCAACAAATTGGGCAGCCGCGCCAATCTGCGCCTGATGCAGCTGGTGATCACCGAGAACTTCCGTCCGATGGATGTGGTGGCGGCAGGCGGCAGCCTGACCTTCGCCCAGATGTGCACGCCCGCCGGCCTGCGCGACGTGGCGCAGTACGCCGACGTGATCGCCCCGCCCACGCGCGCGATCATCCCGCTGAAGAAAGACGGCAGCCTGGATGCGCCGAGCGCGCTGGTCACGGATGCCCACGCGGCAGGCCTGCGCGTGGAGCCGTGGACCTTCCGCCCCGAGAACCACTTCCTGGCGGCGGACTTCCGCAACGGCGCGGGTGACCATGTGCGCAACGAGGCAGGTTCGATCGCCGAGATCAAGCGCTACATCGCCGCCGGCATCGACGGCTTCTTCACCGACGACCCGGCCCTGGGCCGCGCCGCCATCGGCGCCTGAGTGCTTTAAAAGGATTCGGCGGTGCGCTTCAGCGCCGCCAGCACATCCGGAAAATCACCGACCACCATGGGGCCGAATTCGGCCGCATCGGGGCCGGTGATTTCAGTTCGATAGCTGATCCGCGTCTGTCCCGGCGCCAGCGCCTGAATCTCGTGGAATACCAGCACGCGGTTGCCGTTGACGACCGTCTCGTCGGTGAAGCCCTCGTTCTCCTTCACGTTCAGCAGCGTGCTGACAAAGCCTTCCTCACCGGGCGGCGTCATATCGAAGGTGGTCCCTTCCGCGAACGGCCCATGAATCGCGATATGCTCGATCCCTGCATTCCATTTCTTCCAGCCCGGCACATCCGCAAACAGCGCCCACACGCGCGCAGGCGCTGCGGACGTGACGATGCTCTCCTCATGCTTCCACAAATCGCTCATGCCTTCTCCTGACGTGCGTAGCTGACGGTCAGCATTTCCCATGCATGGCCGTCGGGCTGGTCCCAGTAAACGATG
>Ga0213872_10001898_pt1 | contig 12845 bp, 9 predicted proteins | sample VelepicomBERX_R2_FD_160071 | JGI IMG/M metagenome (GOLD analysis project Ga0213872, IMG submission 160071) | Rhizosphere microbial communities from Vellozia epidendroides in rupestrian grasslands, the National Park of Serra do Cipo, Brazil - RX_R2 | ecosystem: Host-associated > Plants > Roots >...
TTTCCCAGGCCCACAATTCCTTGATCAGGCGGTAGTCGAGCTCCCTCGCCCATTTGCGCGACAGCATCTCGACGATCTTTTCACGGCCGGTGAGAAACTCGGCGCGATTGCGCCAGCGGCTGTTCGGCGTATAGGCCAGCGAGACCCGCGCCGGGTCGCGGCTGTTCCAACCATCTTCGGCAGCGCGCACCTTCTGGCGGGCGGTTTCCTCGGTGAACGGCGGCAGCGGAGGACGTTGTTCGGACATGGAAAACTCCTATAGGTAGACCGGTCTGTATACATCCTTGACATAGACAGACCAGGCTGTCAATGTATTCGTATGCAAATACATGAGACAGACCGTTCCCTCCCTGCCCGCGAGCGTATTCTGGCCACCGCCATGCGCCTGTTCTACCAGGAGGGATTGAGAGCCACCGGCATCGACCGCATCATCGCCGAATCCGGCGTCGCCAAGATGTCCTTCTATCGCCATTTCCCTTCCAAGGCCGATCTGGTGCGCACTTTTCTCGAGACGCGCCACGGCAATTGGATGAGGTGGTTCACCGAGGCGGTCGAGCGCCGCCTCGACAGCCAAGGATTCGCCGCCATTGCCGGGGCGCTGGCCGAATGGTACGGCCAGGCCGATTTCCGCGGCTGCGCCTTCATCAATACAGTGGCGGAAACCGGCTTCGATTTCCCCATCGCCGTCGAGCACAAGCGCGAGCTGGCGGTCTATATCGAGGAACTGGCCGGGCGCCTGAAGCTGTCCCACCCCGCCAGAACCGCGGCCAAGGCGATGATCATCATCGAAGGAACCATCGTGCGCGCCCAGATGGGCGAGATCGACGGGCTGGAAGAGATCGCCGCGGAGATGCTGAGCGACCTGGCGCGCCCGGGCTGTTGATTCGGCAGCCGCTGGGCTATGCTCGGCGGCATGTCCTCTGACCTTCCGCGAACTGACGCCGCCCACATAAGAACGACGGCGCTGATCGTCGCCAGCGCCCTGTTCATGGAACAGCTCGACGCCACCGTGCTGGCCACCGCCCTTCCCACCATGGCCGAACATTTCGGGGTGTCGGCCATGCATATGAGCGTGGCCCTGACCAGCTACATGCTGAGCCTGGCGGTGTTCATCCCGGCCAGCGGCAAGATCGCCGACCGCTTCGGCACCCGGCGCGTCTTCTGCACCGCGATCCTGATCTTCACCCTCGGCTCGGCCCTGTGCGGCCAGTCGCACGGCCTGCCCTTCCTGGTGGTGGCGAGGCTGCTGCAGGGGCTGGGCGGGGCGATGATGGTGCCGGTCGGGCGCCTGCTGTTGCTGCGCACCATTCCCAAGGAGGAGATGGTGGCGGCGATGAGCTGGTTCCTGGTTCCCGCTCTGCTGGGGCCGGTGGTCGGACCGCCGCTGGGCGGACTGATCGTCACCCATCTATCGTGGCAGTGGATTTTCTATATAAACCTGCCGATCGGCGTGATCGGCATGGCGCTGGTGCTGCGCTATATCGACGACGTCACCGAGCGGCGCGACGAACCGTTCGACTGGCTGGGCCTGGCGATCTCGGGCATCTCGCTGTCCTGCCTGATCTTCGGGCTGGAAATCGCCAGCCGCGGCGCTGTAGCGGGCCCCATCGTCATGCTGATCCTGCTGGTCGGGTTCGGCGCCGGCGCTCTCTATCTCTGGCATGCCAGGCATCATCCGGCGCCGATCATCAACATCGCGCTGATGAATTACCCCACGTTCCGCCTGTCTGTTTTGGCCGGGGCGCTGACCCGCATCACCGGCGGCGCCATGCCGTTCCTGCTGCCTTTGATGATGCAGCTCGGCTTCGGGCTGTCGGCGCAGCAGAGCGGCCTGATCACCTTCTCGGCGGCGGCCGGATCGATGGCGATGAAGGCGACGGCGACGCGCGTGCTGCGGCGCTTCGGCTATCGCCGCACCCTGATCTGGAACGGCATGGCCGCGTGCGGCTTCATCGCCCTGATCGCCGCCTTCCGTCCGGATTGGCCGCTGGCGCTGATCTATGCGCTGCTGCTGCTGGGCGGCTTCTTCCAGTCCCTGCAATTCACCGCCTACAACACCATCGCCTATGCCGACATCCCGCGCGAGCAAATGAGCGACGCCACCGCCTTCTACAGCACCATTCAGCAGATGATGCTGTCCTTGGGCATCTGCGTCGCCGCCATGTCGCTCAACGGCTCCACCGCCCTGTTCGGCCGCACCGAGCCGGCGCTGGCCGATTTCTCGCTTGCGTTCCTGGTGGTGACCGCCATCTCGCTGCTGGCCTCGCCGGTCAATGCCCTGCTGCCCGAGGATGCCGGCGACGATCTGGCCGGCCGGCGCGGCAAGGCGATGCATTCCGGCATGCGCTGACCTTGCGCCGCCCGGCGTCCTCGCGCATTCTGTCGGCGCCGGGGGGCATCACGAGCGAGGAAGAGATGAAACTCGACATTATTCGCTGGGGTGCCGCGCTCGGCGTCGCCCTCTGTGCGTCCTTCGTCACCGCCGCCGCCGCCGATTATCCCGCCCCCAAGGAAGGGGAGTGGGTAGCGCGGAACTTCAAGTTCCACACCGGCGAGGTGCTGCCGGAACTGCGCCTGCATTACACGACGATCGGCTCGCCGTCCGGCCAGCCGGTGGTGATCCTGCACGGCACCGGCGGATCGGGCACGAAGCTGCTCACCCCCGCCTTCGCCGGCGAATTATTCGGACCGGGCGCTCCGCTGGACGCCAGCAAATATTACATCATCCTGCCCGACGCCATCGGCCACGGCGCCTCGTCCAAACCGTCCGACGGGATGCGCGTCAAATTCCCGAAATACGACTATGTCGATCTGGTGGAATCCCAGCAGCGGCTGGTGGAGGAAGGACTCGGCCTGCATCATGTGCGGGTGGTGATGGGCTATTCGATGGGCGGCATGGAGACCTGGATCTGGGGCGAACGCCATCCCGGCTTCATGGACGCGCTGGTGCCGATGGCCTCGCAGCCGAGCCCGATGTCGAGCCGCAACTGGATGCTGCGCCGCATGCTGATCGAGGAGATCCGCAACGATCCCGGCTACAAGGGCGGCGACTACACGACCCAGCCGGCTTCGGCGCGGCTGGCCTATGCCAACCACCTGATCGCCAGCGCCGGCGGGACCCTGGCCTATCAGGCCCTGACCCCGACGCGGGAACAGGCCGACGCCTATGTCGACAAGCTGGTCGGCAGCCTGGCCGATGTCGACGCCAACGATCTGCTGTTCGCCTATTCGGCCTCGGCCGATTACGACCCCTCGCCCGATCTCGGCCGCATCGCCGCGCCGACCCTGGCGATCAATTCCGCCGATGACGAGCGCAACCCGCCCGAGACCGGGCTCATGGACAAGTATCTGGGACAGGTGCGGGGTGGCCGGGTCTATCTGATCCCGGCGAGCGAGGACACTCGCGGGCATGGAACGATGGTGCTGGCCAAGTTCTACACCAGGCCGCTGGCGGAGTTTTTGCAGGCGCTTCCGGCGAAGTAACGTAACGGCCGGGCGGGTTTGAGCATCGTGCGTCATATATGATGCACGATGCTCGGAGGAGCGAAGCGACGACCCCGAGGGTCTGCGGGGTAAGCTACCCCGCACTAGTGATGCAGATTTTCTGCATCACGATCTAAGGCGCCCGTCCGGTCGAGTCCCGTATCACCAGCGAACAATACATCGCCGACGGGCCGCTGCCATGGGCCTGCCCCCGCTTGCGGATGCGGTCGATGAGCTGCGAGGTCGCCTGGCGGGCCATCTCGGTCACCGGCTGGCGGACGGTGGTCAGTGACGGCCAGACATATTGCGACAGCGGCGTGTCGTCGAAACCGGCGACGGACAGTTGTTTCGGCACCTCGATCGACAATTCGTGGGCGACGTGCAGCACCCCCGCCGCCATGTCGTCATTAGCGGCGAAAATGGCGGTCGGACGGTCCTTGAGCGCCAGCAGCCTGCGCCCCGCCTCGAGGCCGGAATCGAACGAGAAATAGCCCTGCACGATGAGAGACTCGTCGATCGGCAGCCCATATTGCCGCATGGCGGTGAGGTACCCCTCGAAACGCCAGTGGCCGGCACCGTGATCGGGATGGCCCTTGATGATGGCGATGCGCCGATGGCCCAGCTCGATCAGATGGCGGATCAGTTCGAAGGCGGCGCCGCGATCGTCCACCGCGACATAGGGCCCGGCGCGGGCGATGTCGATCGGGGCGATGCGCGCATGCAGCACGCCCCACTCCTCCAGCCGCTCGATCAGGGCCGAGGCGTCGCTGAGCGGCGGGCTGAGGATCAGCCCCGGCACCCGGCTTTCGTCGACCAGGTTGCGGATTTCGGATTCCAGCGTGGCGCTCTGATAGGCGCAGGGCTGGAGGATCAGATGGAACCCTTCGGATTGGCAGCTTTCCAGCGCGCCGCGCTGCAGATCGATCAGATAGCTGGGGCTGGGATTGTCGTAAAGCAGCGCGATATTGTAGCCATGCGTCCCGGCCAGGTGGCGGGCCGACGGGTTGGGCCGGTAGTTCAGTTCGGCGATCACCGCCAGCACACGCTGCTTGGTGTCGGCGCGCACATTGGCCTCGTGGTTGATCACCCGCGAGACCGTCTTGATCGACACTCCGGCCTTTTCGGCCACGTCATGGATCGTCACCGATCCCGACCCGCTTTGCATCGCTTCTGCCCGCCCTCATTTCGTCCGGAATCCGGCGACTGACAACGCTATCGGTACGCTATTGAAAAATTGTCTCTTCGCCAAGAGGACAATCCATGAGACAGAGTCTGGCCCGGCCCCTTTTCCCGTCCGCAGGAGGATCTTTTGTCCGTGAAGTCGTTCGCCAGCGATAATTTCGCCCCAGCCCATCCCAAGGTCATGGAGGCGGTGGTCGCCTGCAACAGCGGGCACGCCATGGCCTATGGCGGCGACTCGCTGACGCAAAAGGCCGGCGAGGCCTTCGACCGGCTGTTCGGACGCAAGGTCGGCTGCCATTTCGTCTTCAACGGAACCGGCGCCAACGTCACCGCGCTGATGGCCTTCCACAAGCCTTACGGCGCGATCCTCTGCTCGGATGCCGCCCACATCGCCAATGACGAAAGCACCGCTCCCGAGCGCTTCCTCGGCATGCGCCAGATGCCGCTGCCCAGCGTGCACGGCAAGATCACCCCCGAGGCGCTGCGCGCCGCGCTGGGCGGGGCGCATGGGGTGCATCATCCGGTGCCGGTCGCCCTGTCGATCACCCAGCCGACCGAGCTGGGCACGGTCTACAGCCTCGACGAGCTGAAGACCCTGGCCGCCATCGCCCACGAGCACGGCCTTGGCGTCCACATGGACGGCGCGCGCCTCGGCTGCGCGGTGGTCAGCCTGGGCTGCACGGTGCGCGAGATGGTGGTCGACACCGGGATCGACATTCTCAGTTTCGGCGGCACCAAGCAGGGCATGCTGTGCGGCGAGGCGGTGATCGTGCTGAAGCAGGGCCTCGCCGAGGAATTTCCCTATTGGCAGAAGAGTTCGATGCAGCTTGCCTCGAAGATGCGCTTCATCGCGGCCCAATTCGTAGCGCTGCTGGAGGACGATCTGTGGCTCGACAATGCGCGGGCCGCCAATCGGGCGGCCCGCGCCCTGAAGGAGGCGGTCGAGCCCCTGCCCTATGTCGAGATCGCCCATCCGGTCGAGGCCAATGCCCTGTTCGTCCGTCTGCCCCCGGCGCTGATCGAACCCCTGCAGCAGGAGAGCTTTTTCTGGCCTTGGGATCTGTCCCTGGGAATGGTGCGCTGGATGTGCGCTTTCGACAGCGATATCGCCGATGTCGACAGGTTCGTCGCCACGCTTCGCCGCCTCGGCGATTCTGCCCGTCCATCGTAAATCCTGGTTGCATTTTCCCCTGAGATGTCCTTTGGTTCCCGGTGGGGAAGAGGATGTCGGAGAAGCGCTCCGCATCGATGGGGTAGACCCCAATTGCCGGATGGGGTGACCATCGCCGACGATGCATGACAACGGATTGGACGCTTTTGCGGACCGCTGGCTTGACGCCGATCTTTATCGGCTGCGCCGGGCGGCGCGTGATCTTTACGCCCGCGCCGTGCGCGGGGGACTCTATTATGCCGCGGCCAGCGCCGTCTTCCTGCTGACCATTTCCCGACCGGCCGATCTGCCCTGGGCGGCCTGGCTGGCGCCGGCCGCCTATCTGGCGCTGGCGGGGCTGCGCTATCTCAACAAGAACCCCGACAGCAGCTCCGATCCGCTCGATTATCGCCGCTGGCGGCTGCGCCACTGGCTGATCATCGATGCCGGCTGCGTACTGTGGAGCGGCCATCTGCTGGCCGCCGGGCAATTGGCGCAGCCCTTCTCGGTGCCGCTGATGACGGCGCTGCTGTGCTGCTTCGCCTATAATTCGGCGATCTGCCACGCCTTCTCGATGAACCGCAACGCCGCTCTGCTCGCGCTTTGCCTGCTGACCGTTCCGGGAATGATCGGCTTCGCCTTCTTCTTCCGCGAGGGCGCGCCGATCGCCATCGGCCTGGCGGTCCAGGGTTCCTATGCGCTGCTGATGCTGGACCGCTCGCACAAGGATTACCGGCTGCAGATCGCCAACGAGCACGCGCTGCTGCTCAGCCGCGCCGAGACCGAGCGTCTGGTCCGCACCGACGTGCTGACCGGCCTGGCCAATCGACGCGAATATGAAAAGCGTTTCGAACAGGCCTGGCACATCGCCGCGCGCCAGGGCGGCGACCTGGCGTTGCTGGTCATCGATCTCGATTATTTCAAGCAGATCAACGACACCTATGGACATGCCGCCGGCGATGCGGGGCTGCGCCATTTCTCGCAGATCCTGTCGCAGCAGTTCCGTCGCGCCGGCGATCTGGCGGCGCGCATCGGCGGCGAGGAGTTCGCCGTGATCCTGTCCGGCGTCTCGGCCTATGAGGCCGCCAAGCTGGGACAGGAATTCAGCGAGGCGCTGCAGAAATCCCCCTGCCTCTACCGCGACCAGACGATCTCCATCACCGCCAGCATCGGCGCCGGCGCCGCCGATTGGGACAAGGACCCCGACCCGGCCGCCACCTTCGCCCGTATCGATCAGGCCTGCTACGAGGCCAAGAAGCAGGGACGCAGCCGGCTGGTGGCGGTGTGACGGAGCATGCGCAGCATGCGACAGGCGTGCGACCGCACGCCCGCGCAGCGACGACGAGGCAAGGCCGAGGAGGGAAGTCGGAGCGGAATCGAAGCGCAGCGGAGATGGGCGCGGAGCGGCCAATCCAAGCGGCCCGCATGCTTTGCATGCGATTATCAAGTTATGTCGGCAAGGCCGACGTAGGCCGCGCCCGGCGTCTGAGGGGCGAAACCAAGTGACTCCCACTCAGAAGCGAACGTTTGCAGCCTGTTTCGCGGGATGGGCATTGGATGGGTTCGACTTCCAACTCTATCCGCTGATCATTCCGACGCTGATCGCGCTGTGGCATATCGAACCGGGCACCGCCGGGCTGCTGGCCACAGTGACTTTGCTGATGTCCGCGGTCGGCGGCTGGCTGGCTGGATTGCTGGCGGACCGCATCGGGCGGGTCCGCACCCTGCAGCTCACCGTCGCCTGGTTCTCGGTTTTCACCTGCCTGTGCGGGCTGTGCACCAATGTCGAACAGCTATTCGCCGCCCGTTCGCTGATGGGGCTGGGGTTCGGCGGCGAATGGACGGCGGGTTCGGTGCTGATCGCCGAAGTGGTGTCGGCGCGCTGGCGCGGCCGGGCGGTCGGGCTGGTGCAGAGTTCCTGGGCCATCGGCTGGGCAGCGGCGGTGCTGGCCGGCACAGTGATCCTGGCCGATCTGCCGCCCGACTGGAGCTGGCGCGTGCTGTTCCTGATCGGGTTGCTGCCGGCGCTGCTGCTGGTCTATATCCGCCGCAACGTGCCGGAGCCGGAGATCTTCCGGAAAAAGGAGACGGCCGCTCCGCTCACGGCCATCTTCGCCCCCGGAATGCTGCGCGTCACCGTCCCGGCGGCGGTGCTGATGACCGGCATGCAGGGCGGCTATCACGCCATCGTCACCTGGCTGCCCACTTTCCTCCGCACGCAGCGGGGTTTGTCGGTGCTGGGAAGCCGCGACTATCTGTTGGTGGTGATCGCCGGATCCTTCGCCGGCTATGTGGCGGGCGCGTTCCTTACCGACCGCATCGGCCGCAAGGGCCATCTGGTGATCTATTCGCTGTGCTGCCTGGTAAGCGTCTTCGCCTACACCCATCTGGCCATCGACGATGCGACGATGCTTCTGCTCGGCTTTCCGCTGGGCTTCTTCGCCAGCGGCATCTTCAGCAGCGTCGGCGCCTATCTGAGCGAACTCTATCCGACCGCGGTGCGCGGCACCGGCCAGGGGTTCTGCTACAATTTCGGCCGCGGCGTCGGCGCCCTGGTGCCGTGGATCATCGGCACCCTGTCGGCCCGCCTCGGGCTGGGAGAAGCCGTCGGCGCCCTGGCCGCCGGCTCCTACCTGCTGGTCTTCCTGTCCGTCGCCTTCCTGCCGGAAACGCGCGGGCGGGAATTGATGGAGTAGCGCAACGCGCTGGAGGAGCGCAGCGACGACCCCGAGGGTGCGGGGGCGGAGATCCAAAGGTTCCGGGCGGCCGGCGGGCCGTCTGGAAGGGATCGGAGGGAGGCTCCCCCGCGATTATTGTTAGCCGCCCAGGAAGTCCATCTTGCCCAGCTCCACGCCGCAATGGCGCAGGATGGCGTAGACGATGGTGGCGTGAAAGTAGAAGTTGGGCAGGACGAAATTGGTCAGGTACTGATCGCCTTGGAAGCTGCGATCGGCGCCGCGGATCTTCAGGACCACGGTGCGGCTTTCGGCGCCGTCGAGCTGCTCCGGCTTGAAGGATTTGACGAAGTCGACCGTCTTGGCCAGGCGCGCCCGCAAATCGTCGAAGGTGGTCTCGGTGTCGGCGTAGCTCGGCACCTCGATTCCGGCCAGGCGGGCCATCGAGCCCTTGGCCTGGTCGGTGGCGATCTGCACCTGGCGGACCAGCGGGAACATGTCGGGATAGAGGCGGAACTGCAGCAGGGCCTCGGGGGCGATCTTGCGGGCGGTACAGTGGGCTTCCGCCTTGTCCAAAATCGTCGACAGATTGCCCAAAATCTGCAGGAAAGCCGGAACCGCGGCCTGATACGTCGAAAACGCCATGATGTCTCTTCTCCTCAGGAAAAACTGATCGCATATATGTCCATTGCCTGCTGGTGCCGGCAATGGACAAAAGAAGGGGGATGAACGGACCATGTCGGACGCTCTGCTGATCAAACCGCGCGCCCACGATCTCGGCGATTTCGTCGTTCGCCGGCTGCTTCCCTTCGCGCAGCGCCGCACCGTCGGTCCCTTCATCTTCTTCGATCACATGGGACCCGCGGTGTTTCCCCCCGGCGGCGGGATCGACGTGCGGCCGCATCCCCATATCGGACTGGCGACCATCACCTATCTGTTCGAAGGGCAGATCCTGCACCGCGACAGCCTGGGCACCGAGCAGACCATCGATCCCGGCGACCTCAACTGGATGATCGCCGGCTCGGGCATCGCCCATTCCGAACGTGTCACCGCCGAGATTCGCGCGAAAGGGCAAAGGCTGCACGGGTTGCAGCTGTGGATCGCCCTGCCCGCCTCGGCCGAGGAAACCGCGCCGGAATTCTTCCACTATCCCGCCGCCGGCCTGCCCAAGGGATCGTCGGGCGGCGCCGACTGGACGCTGATCGCCGGCTCGGCCTATGGCTGCGTCTCGCCGGCCAAGACCTTCAGCCCGATGAGCTATCTCGACATCAAGCTGGCCGCCGGCGCCAGCCTGGAGCTGCCGCGCAACGTTGCGGAAAAAGCCGTCTATGTGCTGGACGGCACGGTTCAGGTGGACGGAATGGACGTTCCCGCCTTCGAAATGGCGGCCTGGGACAAGGGCGAGACGCTGACGGTCGGCGCCGAAGAGCCCGCCCATCTGGTGATGATCGGCGGCGCGCCGCTGGCCGAACCGCGCTTCATCTATTGGAATTTCGTCTCCAGCAGCAAGGATCGGCTGGAGCAGGCCAAACAGGACTGGCGAAATGGCATGTTCGCCAAGGTTCCCGGTGACGAGATCGAGTTCATCCCCCTTCCCGATTAGAGCGCGCCGCCTTAAAAATACGCTGTAGAAACATGGCACGCTCGGAGGAGTGCAGCGACGACCACGAGGGCACGGGGTAGGCTACCCCGCTTTAACTTTGAACATCCTTGAAAATTAAGGAATAATCGCGCGGCCTCGCAGAGAAGGAGCTAGGGAAATGACCGTGGGTGGAATGGATACCCTCAAGACCCGCCGCACCCTGACGGTGGGGGCAAAGTCATTCGACTATTTCAGCCTGTCGGCCGCCGAGGCCGAACTCGGCGATTTGTCGCGGCTGCCGCTGAGCCTTCGCATCCTTCTCGAGAATCTGCTGCGCTCGGAAGACGGGCGCAGCGTCACCGTCGACGACATCAAGGCGGTCGGGCTGTGGCTGAAGGACCGCCACAGCGACCGCGAGATCGCCTTCCGCCCGACCCGCGTGCTGATGCAGGATTTCACCGGCGTTCCCGCCGTGGTCGACCTCGCCGCCATGCGCGACGCCATGGTGGCTCTGGGCGGCGATCCGCAGAAGATCAATCCGCTGACCCCCGTCGATCTGGTCATCGACCATTCGGTTATGGTCGATTTCTATGCCCGCCCAGACGCGCTGGCCAAGAACATGGAGCTGGAATTCCAGCGCAACGGCGAACGCTACGCCTTTCTGCGCTGGGGCCAGACGGCGTTCGACAATTTCCGCGTCGTGCCGCCCGGCACCGGCATCTGCCATCAGGTCAATTGCGAATATCTGGCCAAGGTCGTGTGGGTCGACGAAAAAAGCGGCGTCGCCTATCCCGACAGCCTGGTCGGCACGGACAGCCATACCACCATGGTCAACGGCCTCTCTGTGCTGGGCTGGGGCGTCGGCGGCATCGAGGCCGAGGCGGTCATGCTGGGCCAGCCAATCTCGATGCTGATCCCCGAAGTGGTCGGCTTCAAGCTGAGCGGCAAATTGCGCGAAGGCGTCACCGCCACCGACCTGGTGCTGACCGTGACGCAAATGCTGCGCAAGAAGGGCGTGGTCGGCAAATTCGTCGAATTCTTCGGCTCCGGCCTCGACGGCATGGCCCTGGCCGATCGCCTGACCATCGGCAACATGGCCCCGGAATATGGCGCCACCTGCGGCATCTTCCCGGTCGACGCCGAGACCCTGCGCTATCTCTCCTTCACCGGCCGCGACCCCGAGCGGGTCAAGCTGGTCGAGGCCTATGCCAAGGCCCAGGGCCTGTGGCGCGACGCCAACAGCCCCGACCCGGTCTTCACCGACACGCTGGAACTCGATCTGTCCAGCGTCGAGCCTTCCCTGGCCGGCCCCAAGCGCCCGCAGGACCGCGTGCCGCTGGCCGGCGCCAAGACCGGCTTCGCCGAGGCGTTGCCCTCGCTGGCGACCGGCCCGGCCGATATCCGCGTCAAGGTCAAGGGTGCGGATTACGATCTCGGCCATGGCGACGTGGTGATCGCCGCCATCACCTCCTGCACCAACACCTCGAACCCGGCGGTGATGATCGCCGCCGGCCTGTTGGCCAAGAAGGCGGTCGAGAAGGGCCTGTGGCGCAAGCCCTGGGTGAAGACCTCGCTGGCCCCCGGCTCGCAGGTAGTCGAGGATTATCTCAAGGTGTCCGGGCTGCAGGAGCCGCTCGACCGGCTGGGCTTCACCCTGGCCGGCTTCGGCTGCACCACCTGCATCGGCAATGCCGGCCCACTCGACCCGCCGATCGCCGAGGCGATCGACAATAATGGGCTGGCGGTGGCCGCCGTGCTGTCGGGCAACCGCAACTTCGAGGGCCGCATCAGCCCGCATGTGAAGGCCAATTACCTGGCCTCGCCGCCGCTGGTGGTGGCCTATGCTATCGCCGGCTCGATGAATATCGACATCTCGTCGGAACCGCTGGGCGTCGGCTCGGACGGCAAGCCGGTTCTGCTGAAGGACATCTGGCCCAGCAACGAGGAGATCCAGGCGGCGATCGGCAAGTACCTGTCGGTCGACATGTTCAACAAGCGCTATGCCGACGTGTTCAAGGGCCCGGCCGCCTGGCAGGCGATCAAGCCCAATGGCGGCAAGACCTACGCCTGGGACGACAAATCGACCTATGTGAAGAACCCGCCTTATTTCCAGGGCATGAAGAAGGAACCGCCCAAGGCCTTCACCGACGTCAAGGGCGCCCGTCCGCTGGCCATCCTGGGCGATTCGATCACCACCGACCATATCTCGCCGGCCGGCTCGATCAAGGCGACCACCCCGGGCGGCGCCTATCTGCTGGAGCACGGCGTCACCAAGGAGGATTTCAACTCCTATGGCGCGCGGCGCGGCAATGACGCGGTGATGACCCGCGGCACCTTCGCCAATGTCCGTCTCCGCAACGAAATGGCGCCCGGCACCGAAGGCGGCGTCACCACCTATCAGCCGTCGGGCGAGCAGATGTTCATCTTCGACGCCTCGATGAAGTACCAGGCCGACAACATCCCGCTGGTGGTGATCGGCGGCAAGGAATACGGCACCGGCTCGTCGCGCGACTGGGCGGCCAAGGGCACCTTCCTGCTGGGCGTCAAGGCGGTGATCGCCGAAAGCTTCGAGCGCATCCACCGCTCAAACCTGGTGGGAATGGGCGTGCTGCCGCTGCAATTCCCCGCCGGCACCGACCGCAAGACGCTGAAGCTCGACGGCACCGAAACCTTCGATATCGAAGGCATGGCGGCCGGGCTGCAGCCCCGCAAGAAGCTGCTCCTGACCATCCACCGCAAGGATGGGAGCAGCGAGAAAGTGGAACTGCTGTGC
>Ga0213872_10001899_pt1 | contig 12837 bp, 10 predicted proteins | sample VelepicomBERX_R2_FD_160071 | JGI IMG/M metagenome (GOLD analysis project Ga0213872, IMG submission 160071) | Rhizosphere microbial communities from Vellozia epidendroides in rupestrian grasslands, the National Park of Serra do Cipo, Brazil - RX_R2 | ecosystem: Host-associated > Plants > Roots >...
GCGGCGCAGGTCACGGAGAGCCTGGAAGCGGGCCGCATGGAGCTGGAAACCATGGAGGCCAGCACCCATAACGAAGGCTTGCAGGAGCTGCTGGACCGCCGCACCGGCCAGGAAAAAGCCCTGTCCGACGCACGCCATGAACTGGACCAGATCACCCAGCAGCTGCGCCAGTCGGAAGAAGCGCGCATGCAGTCTGAACGCAGCCTACAGCCGCAGCGCGACAAGATCATGGAGATGCAGCTGAAGGAGCAGGCCGCACGCCTGAACCAGGAACAGTTCGCGGCGCAGCTGGCGGAAGTGCAGGCCGACGAGGCGGCGCTGGCCGAGAAGCTGCATCCGGACCTGAAACCGTCCTATCTGCAGGGCGAGGTGACGCGCCTGACCAATGCCATCTCGGCGCTGGGCGCGGTCAACCTGGCGGCGCTGGACGAGCTGGCGCAGGCTTCCGAGCGCAAGAACTTCCTTGACTCGCAGTTCGCCGACCTGACCGAGGCGATCACCACGCTGGAAGATGCGATCGCCAAGATCGACATGGAAACGCGCGACCTGCTGCAAGACACCTTCGACCGCGTCAACAAGAGCTTCTCCGAGCTGTTCCCGATCCTGTTCGGCGGCGGCCAGGCCAAGCTGATCATGACGGGCGATGAAATCCTGGACGCCGGCGTGCAGGTCATGGCCCAGCCGCCGGGCAAGAAGAACGCCACCATCCACCTGCTGTCGGGCGGCGAAAAAGCGCTGACCGCGACCGCGCTGGTGTTCTCCATGTTCCGCCTGAATCCCGCGCCGTTCTGCCTGCTCGACGAGGTCGATGCACCGCTGGACGACGCCAATACCGAACGTTTCTGCCGTATGGTCAAGCGCATGTCTGACCAGACCCAGTTCCTCTTCATCTCGCACAACAAGATTGCGATGGAGATGGCCAATCAATTGATCGGTGTGACGATGCAAGAGCAGGGCGTATCGCGCATCGTGGCGGTGGATATGGAATCCGCCGCAAACTTCGCTTCCGAGGCACAAGCAGCATGACAGATCTCCAACTCAGTTTGATCGCCGGCGGCGGTATCTTTATCGTCGGCGTCTATACCTACAACAAATGGCAGGAGTACAAGTCCAGGAAGAGCGTGGAACGCGCCTTCGCCTCGGACCATGACGATGTGCTGATGCGCGCCGGCGATGCGCCGGGTGTGCCGAGCGCACGTCACGAACCGTCCTTCTCGCTGGATGGCGAAGGCATGGCGCCAGGCCTGGCCGGTGGCGAAGCTTCCGCTGCCGCCGCCGCGCTGGAATCACTGGTGGCCGGTGACGGAGTGCAGGATGAACAGGCCGCCGCCAAGGCTGCTGCTGCCGCCGCCCACGCTGCCGAACAAGCCACCGCGCTGGTCGACCCGCTGATCGACTGCCTGCTGCCGCTGGCGCTGGAGGCCCCGGCGCGCGGCGACAAGCTGCTGCCCGTGCTGCAGACCCTGCGCATGGTCGGCAACAAGCCGCTGCATTACATCGGCCTGGCCGTCAGCGGTGAATGGGAGCCGATTGTGCATGGCCACGTCTACACCAAGCTGCAAGGCGGCGTGCAGATGGCCAGCCGCAGTACCGCCCTGAACGAACTGGAATACTCCGAGCTGGTGACGCGCCTGCGCGCCATGGCCGATGAACTGGGCGCCGAGCCGGAGATCCCGGACATGATCGAAGTGATGGCGGAAGCGCGCAATCTGCACCGCTTCGTGGCCGGTCACGACGCCCAGCTGGGCGTGAACCTGCTGGCCAACGGCGCACCGTGGGCCGTATCGACCCTGCTGGGCGCACTGGAAAAACAAGGCTTCGACGTGCGTCCGGACGGCCGCTTCGTCATGCCGGACGGCGACGGCGGCTATCTGTTCTCGCTGTCGACCAACGTCACCCTGGCGGAAGAAACCACGCCGCGCCTGACCCTGCTGCTCGACGTGCCTTGCGTGGCGCCAGCGCGCGACGGCTTCGGCGCCATGGTGGCCTGCGCCAAATCGCTGGTGGCGCGCCTGGACGCGACCGTGGTCGACGACTACAACCAGCCGCTGTCTGACGCCGCGCTGAGCGAGATCGCTGGCCAGGTGCAGGACTTCTACGCCGAGATGGATGCAGCCGATATCCCAGCGGGTTCGACCCGCGCGCTGCGCCTGTTCAGTTAAAGCAGGGCGGTTATCATGTCGGTAGCAGATCCCAAGGCCCGCGTCGCTGAACTGAGCGCGGAGCTGAACAAGCACCTGCACGCCTATCACGTGCTGGATGCGCCCACCATTCCCGACGCGGAATACGACAAGCTGTTCCTCGAACTGCTGCATCTGGAAGCCGAACATCCCGAGCTGGTAAGGCCCGATTCGCCGACCCTGCGCGTGGGCGCGGCGCCGCTGCCGCACTTTGCCCAGGTGACGCATACGGTGCCGATGCTGTCGCTGAATAACGGCTTTAGCGAAGAAGACATCGTCAACTTCGATCGCCGCGTGCGCGAAGGGCTGGACGCTGCCGCGCTGGTGGAATACGCCGCCGAAGTCAAATATGACGGCCTGGCCATCAACCTGCGTTACGTGGACGGGGTGCTGACCCAGGCCGCCACGCGCGGCGACGGGTACACCGGTGAAGACGTCACCTCGAACATCCGCACCATCCACAGCATTCCGCTGCGCCTGAACACGGCCAACCCGCCCGCCATCCTCGATGTGCGCGGCGAGGTGCTGATGTTCAAGGCCGATTTTGAAGCGATGAATGCGCGCCAGCGTGAGCTGGGGCAGAAGGAGTTCGTCAATCCGCGCAATGCGGCGGCGGGCAGCCTGCGCCAGCTGGATTCGCGCATCACGGCGCAGCGCAAGCTGAGCTTCTTCGCCTACGGTATCGGCGCGCTGGAAGGCGCCGAGCTGCCGGAATCGCATTCGGCCCTGCTGGCGTGGTATCGCACGCTTGGCCTGCCGGTGGCGTCGGAGGGCGATGTGGTGCAGGGCTTTGACGGCCTGATGGCTTACTACAACCGCATCGGCGCGGGCCGCCCCACCATGCCGTATGAGATCGACGGCGTGGTGTACAAGGCCAACCGCCTGGAAGACCAGCGCACGCTGGGCTTCGTCTCGCGCGCGCCGCGTTTCGCGCTGGCGCACAAGTTCCCGGCCGAGGAAGCCACCACCGTCGTGCAAGCCATTGAAGTGCAGGTTGGCCGTACCGGCGCCATCACGCCGGTGGCGCGCCTGGCCTCCGTGTTCGTGGGCGGGGTCAACGTCACGAATGCAACGTTGCATAATGAGGATGAAGTACGCCGCAAGGACGTGCGAGTTGGCGACACGGTGATCGTGCGCCGCGCCGGCGACGTGATTCCCGAAGTGCTGGCGGTGGTACTGGAGCGCCGGCCGGAACTCACGGTGATGTATGAACTACCCAAGACTTGCCCGGTGTGCGGCTCGCACGTGGTGCGGGAAGAGGGCGAGGCGATTGCGCGCTGCTCGGGCGGTCTGTTCTGCTCGGCCCAGCGCAAGGAAGCGATCCGCCACTTTGCCGGCCGCCGCATGATGGACATCGAAGGCTTGGGCGACCGCTACATCGACAACCTGGTGGAAGCGAACCTGGTGCACGGTGTGGCCGATCTGTACAAGCTGTCGCTGAACGATCTACTGGAGATGAAGCGCCTGGCGGATGAACGCGAGGGCACTACCCCTGAGACGGTCTTGCAGGGCAAGGTCGCCACCAAGTGGGCCGACAATCTGCTGGAAGCCATCGCGGCCAGCAAGAACCCGCCGCTGGAGCGCCTGCTGTTCGCGCTGGGCATCCGTCATGTGGGCGAATCGACCGCCAAGACCCTGGCCGAGTGGCTGGGCCGCTTTGACCTGATCCGCCGCGTACCGGCCGCACTGCTGCGCGTGCTGCCCGATATCGGCGGCGTGGTAGCCGATTCGATTGCCGACTTCTTCGCCGAGCCGAAGAACCAGGAGGCCATCGATGCGCTGCTGGCCCAGGGCGTCGCGCCAACCGGCGAGCATGCTCCAAGCGCCAAGCTGCGCGAGAAGCTGGACATGGTCAAGCTGATGGCCGCGCTGGGCATCCCCAAGCTGACGGAACCGCGCAGCAAGCAGCTGGTCGAACAGGAAGTGACGCTGGAAGTGCTGGCGCATCTGACCATCTTCAGCGTCTTCGGCCTGCCGCCCGCGGTGGCGGAATCGCTGGAGCAGTGGATGCGTGAACCGGGCAGCAAGGAACTGGTGATGGCGCTGCACGCGCTGCGCGAGGATCTGCTGGCGCAGCTGCCGGAAGCGGCGGAAGAGGGCCATTTGACCGGCAAGACCTTCGTCCTCACCGGCACGCTGCCAACGCTGAGCCGCGATCAGGCAGCCGCCATGATCGAAGCCAAGGGCGGCAAGGTGTCCGGCTCCGTCTCGAAAAAAACACACTACCTGGTGGCGGGCGCCGACGCCGGGAGTAAGCTGGCCAAGGCGCAAGAACTGGAAATCGCCATCCTGGACGAGGCGGGCCTACAGGCCTTGCTGGAAGCCGGAGCATAAGAAGAATCGAGGTCACGCATGACAAAAATTACCAAAGCCGTTTTCCCGGTCGCAGGCCTGGGCAGCCGCTTCCTGCCAGCCACCAAGGCGCAGCCGAAAGAGATGCTGCCGATCGTCGACAAGCCGCTGATCCAGTACGCTGTGGAAGAGGCGGTCGCCGCCGGCATCACCGAGATGATCTTCATCACCGGCCGTAACAAGCGCGCCATTGAAGACCACTTCGACACCGCCTACGAGCTGGAGTCGACCCTGGAAGCGGCCGGCAAGCAGAAGCTGCTGGAGCTGGTGCAGGAGGTGATCCCCAAGCACGTCAACTGCATCTACATCCGACAGTCCGCGCCGCTGGGCCTGGGCCACGCGGTGCTGTGCGCCCGTCCGATCGTCGGCACCGAGCCGTTTGCCGTCATGCTGGCGGACGACTTCATGGACACCGCCGACGGCGTCAAGCCGGTGCTGGCGCAGATGACCGAGCTGTATGCCTACGAGCGCTGCTCGGTGCTGGCGGTGCAGGACGTGCCGCGCGCGCACACCAAGCATTACGGTATCGTCAGCGCCTCCAACTACCGGCCCAACCTGGAAGTGGTGCACGGCATCGTGGAAAAGCCCGCGCCGGAAGTGGCGCCATCCACGCTGGCCGTGGTGGGCCGCTATGTGCTGTCGGGCCGCGTGTTCGAGTTCCTGGAGCACCTGGGCACCGGCACCGGCGGCGAGATCCAGCTGACCGACGGCATCGCGGAGCTGATGAAGCATGAGCGCGTGCTGGCTTACCGCTACGAGGGCACGCGCTACGATTGCGGCTCCAAGCTGGGCTACCTGAAAGCCACCACCGCCATGGGCCTGAAGCACGCCGAAGTGGGCGATGAATTCTGCCGCTTCCTGCAGGAAGTCCAGTGCACCATCGGAGCCAACGCCAAATGACGGTGCGCGAGATTCTGCGGATGGGCGATCCGCGCCTGCTGCGCGTGGCCGAGCCGGTGCGCGAGTTCGATACGCCGGCCATGAAGGCGCTGATCGCCGACATGTTCGACACCATGCACGCGGCCAATGGCGCCGGGCTGGCGGCGCCGCAGATCGGCGTCAACCTGCAGCTGGTGATCTTCGGTTTCAAGCAGAATCTGCGTTACCCCGATGCGCCGCAGGTGCCGGAAACGGTGCTGATCAATCCTGTCCTGACCCCGCTGTCGGAAGAAAAGGAAGAGGGCTTTGAAGGCTGCCTGTCGGTGCCCGGCCTGCGCGGCAGCGTGCCGCGCTTTACCCGCCTGCGCTATGAAGGCGTGGACCAGTTCAACCAGCCCATCGTGCGCGAAGTGGACGGCTTCCACGCACGTGTGGTGCAGCACGAGGTCGATCACCTGCACGGCATCCTGTACCCGATGCGTATTACCGATTTCAGCAAGTTCGGCTACACCGAAGTGCTGTTCCCCGGACTCGATCCGAACGACGACGATTGACCATGACTGCGCCGCACGATAACTCCCGGACCGAGGCCAAAAATTCCGCCTATGCGTCTCGCCCCAAGGTGGGTAACGTGCGCGGTGTATTCCGCCTGGGGACGTCCGAGATCCGCCGTGTCGGCGTGCGTACCTGGTACTGGAGCGACATCTACCACTGGATGCTGACGCTGACCTGGCCGCGTTTCTTCACGCTGGTGGGCGTGCTGTACTTCGTCACCAATCTGTTCTTTGCGCTGGCCTTCTTCCTGGTGCCTGGTTCGGTATCGAATGCGCGGCCGGGCTATTTCCCTGACTTTGTGTTCTTCTCGATCGAGACGCTGGCGACGGTGGGCTACGGCTTCATGAATCCCGGCTCCACCTACGGCCATATCGTGGCCTCGACCGAAATCCTGCTGGGGATGGTGGAAGTGGCGGCCGTGACCGGCCTGCTGTTCGCGCGTTTTTCGCGTCCCACTTCGCGCATCATGTTCTCCGACGTGGCGGTGATCACGCCGTTCAACGGCACGCCCACGCTGATGCTGCGGGCCGGGAACGAGCGCGCCAACCTGATTCTGGAAGCCACCGTGCGCGCCTCGGTGGTGCGCCGCGAGACCACCCAGGAAGGGCAGGTGTTCACCCGCTTCTACGACCTGAAACTGGAGCGCGACACCACCAGCGTGTTCGCGCTGAGCTGGACCATCATGCACGTGATCGACGAAACCAGCCCGCTGTGGGGCAAAACGCGCGAAGACCTGCAGGGCGAGGCGGCCACGCTGACGGTGGCCATCTCCGGCACCGACGACACCCTCAACGACTTCGTGCACGCGCGCCAGACCTATGCGGCGGACCATATCTTCTTCGACCACCACTTTGCCGACATCCTGTCGGACAAGCTGGAAGGGAATGTGCGCATCCTCGACTTCAGCAAGTTCCACGACATCCATCCCGACGGCAGCGAAGGCGGGACCATGCCCGGCGCCGCAATGGCACATCCGGGTTAAGCCTACTGCTCGTATTCGAAGCCGCCGTTCTTCGGTTTCTTCGCCGCGCCGAACTGGTAGCTCAGGCCGAGATAGGCGATGCGGCCCTGCTGCGCACGGACAAAGGTCTGTTGCAAAGCGGGCGTATCCAGCGTGCGTTCAAAGCGCTGGCCATTGAAGGCATCGGACAGCGTGGCAATCAGCACCAGTTCCGGTGTCAGGGTGTGGCGATAGCCCAGGTTGACCAGGTTGATGGCGCGCACGCTGCCTTGCGGCGTCAGGCGCTTGTCGGTACGGATCAGCGACAGCTGCGCGGTATCGGCGCTGGTGGGGCGGTAATCCAGGCTGGCCTTCAGGTTCAGGCCGTTGGTGGAGCGCAGGCCCGGATATCCCAGGCCACTGGCGTCGATCTCGTTGTGGAATAAATTGCCGCTGAAGCGATAGGCCAGCGTCTTGCTGAGCGGGCCGTCGCTGTTGAACTCCAGGCCGCGCGCCGTGCTGTAAGGCAGATTGGCCTTGGTCGCCAGCAGAACGTCCGGCGCCAGTGCCACCGTCACGTCAGTGGTGCTGTTGCGGTTGTGGCGCAGATAAGCATTCAGGCCCCAGTTCTGGCCTTCCGTCTCCTTGCGGTATCCCGTCTCCAGAATTTCGCTTTGCTGCGGCAGCAGATTGGGATTGCCGGCCCGCAGATTGTGGATGTCCTGATGGTCGATGAAGGGATTCAGATCTTCCTGGTCCGGCCGCGACACGCGCCGGCTCAGGCCCATCGTCCACGCCGAGTGTTCATCGATGGTGCGCTCCGCGTGCAGGCTGGGATAGCCGCCGGTGAAATCCTGCTGATTGACGACTCCCGTGGTCAGCTGGGTTCCGGTGGCCACGGTGCGCTCGACGCGGAGGCCCGCCGCCACCTGCCAGGCGCCGAAGCTCTGGTCCAGCGAGGCATACAGTGCATGGATGTTCTGACGGTAGCGGAACTGGTTGTCCAGATCGGGATTGGGCAGAATCTGGCCGCTGTACAGATCGATATTGTCGCCCGCATTGGCAAAGGCGTTGCTGTCGTGCTGGAGGTTGTAGCCGAAGCGGATGGTGCGCCCGGCGGTCAGCGCATTGCGGTAATCCGCCGAGAATTCGGCGCGGTTGAATTCATGTTCCAGGAACAGGCGGTCGGCGCTCTGCTCACCGGCGGGCAGCAGCGGTGTGTTGAGATAGCGGTAGTGCTCGCGCTCATGATCGGTGGTGCGTTGAACGGACAGCTCGGCCACTTCATCCTTGCCGGACAGCTGGTGCTTGAGGTTCAGCTGCTGCCCGCCGCTCATGCTCCATTCGTGGCCGTTGCTGTGGCGCAGAGACTCGGCCGCGGGACTGGCGCTGGTGCTGGTCTGGTCGAAGCTGCGATTGCCGCTGCGCTCGCGGAAGTTCATATCGAAAGCCAGGTCGTCACGCTCGGACAGCGCGTATTCAAGCCCGCCCTTGATGGTCGGGATCAGTCGCCGCATATGTTCGCTGCGCTGATCCTGGCTGGACTGCCAGCCCGCAGGGCCGGCTTCGGACAGGCTGGAACTCACCTCGCGCCGGCGGTCATCCTGGCGTACGCCGAAGGCGCCGGACAGCTTCAGTTCCCTGGTGTTGTAGGCGCCAGCCGCATTGGCGACGTAGCGTCCCTGGTTGCCCGCGCTGGCCGCGAGGCTGCCAGAAGAACCCAGCTTGCGGTTCTTGCGGGTGACGATGTTGATCGCCCCACCGGCGCCTTCCGCCTTGTACTGCGCGGGCGCTGTCGTCATCACCTCGATGCGTTCGATGTCGTTGGCGGAGAACTGGGTCAGGGCATCGCCCACGCCAGCGCCGGACAGCTGCGCCGAGGGCTTGCCATCCACCAGAATCAGCACCTTGCCTTCGCCCCGCAGGCTGACATTGCCGTCGGCATCCACCGTCACCGAGGGAATGGTGTTCAGCACATCGGCCGCGCTGCCGTTCACGCTTTGCAGATCGCTGGAGACCGCGTAGACCTTGCGGTCCATATAGGTCTGCACCGGCCTGGCCTGGCCGCGGATGACCACCTCCGGCGTGGCGGCGAAGCTGGTCTGTGCAATCGTCAGGAGGGCGGTGGCGAGAGAAATCTGCTGTTTCATGTGTCGGGTACTGTGGATAGGGTCAGCGAGCAATGTACCGACCGAGAATTAGCAAAGAATTAGCTACCGCCGGATGAAGGCTCCGGCTTTATCTGCCGCTGTCGCCATCCGAAAACAGCTCCGGCTCGCTGGCGGAGTCAATGGCGGTGTCGCCCAGCAGGTCGCGGGCATTCAGCAGGGCGTAGACAATTTCAGGATGGGCATCGAGGCAGCGGCGTACGGCGGCGGGAATGGCTTCGCGCGTCTTGCGGCATAGGCCGGGCAGTTCAGCCAGTTTGATGCTCAGGCCGCGCACTGTGCGCACGCCGTGGATCGAGGGGGTGATCTGCAGTGCCACGCCCAGATTTTCCTGCAGCTTCTGTTCCATCCGTCCCAGTTCGGCAAAGGAGGCGACCGCTTCGATGCGTTCGATCAGGCGTTTCTCTTCCTCGCGGGTGAGGCGCAGGATGCGGATGTCGGCCGCCCCGGGCTGCTGCTGCCAGGCGTCCAGCAGTTCTTCGCGCCCGCACACGCACGCGCCGGGCGGGCACTCTTTGCGGATCTGAAACGGCAGCGTCTGGGGCATGGGGCGTGGATCTCGGTGGCTCGATATCTGGTCTGTCGATTCTACCGCGTTCGTGGCGCCAGCGATCTTCGGGGTTTGCGCAACAAAGTCTATTTTTGCATGAAAGTGTTCATTTTGTAATTGCAAAATTGAAACTGAAATGCTAATTTACTATCTGCGGTAGATCTACTTTATATAAATAATTTTTCGAAAAAAAAGGGGAATCTCATGATGTCTTTGAGCAAAATTGCCTGTGCCGTGGCCCTGTTCTCTGTCGCCGCTGTTAGCCAGGCAACGACCTACTCCAACGTGTCCAGCGCCTCTGGCAATATCATTTATTTCGGTGCACCGGATACCACCTCCTACGGCGAAGCTTTCAACGGCGTCAACGGCACCCTGCAGGATTTCACCTTCTACTTGCAAGGCGGCAACGCCGGTAACATGTTCCTGACCGTAGCGCAGTGGGATGGCAGCAAGGCCGTTGGCCCTGCTCTGTACTCCTCGGCAATTTCCTATGGCGGCGGCACGCAGGCCGTGGGCGCCAGCGGGATCAACCTGGCATTGAGCGCAGCCAACAACTACATTGCCTACCTGACCGTGGCGGGCGCTTCCAGCCCCGCGAGCTCCGTGACTGTTGGCGCATCGAGCGACAGCGGCAATTTGGCAGGCGGCGCCTTCCGATTCCTGAATTCGGGTGGCACTGATCCTCTGACCCTGAGCCAGGCCTGGTCCAGCTGGAGCTCGCCAGACATGACCTTCACCGCCAACGTCAGCGCGGTACCTGAAGCGGATTCCTACGCCATGCTGCTGGCTGGTCTGGCAGTGATGGGCGCCGTCGCACGCCGCAAAGCCAAGCGCGGCTAATATGTCGCCCGGCCGGGGTGTCTCTGGCCGGGTTGGCATTTCTTCTGTTCCAAGGGCGTGATCTGCTGCGGCACGCCCTGATTCTCCAGCGGCATTACTCCATACCCTTCTTTTCCCTGGCAGGCATTTGCGCTCAGCGGGCCTTCTTGTTGATATGTAATTTCTCGATGATGCTGTTGAGCTCAGTCTGCATGATGGGCGACATATTGGCGAACTGGCAGCCGATCTGCACCTGCTCGCCCAGCAGGAAGGAGCGGAAGGTGCGCGACAGGCGGATCTCCAGGTCGGCAATCAGCACCGCATCCGGGCCCAGCTCCAGGCGTACGCGCTGCAGCTTGCGGCCGATATGCAGGCCGACCGCATCGCGCGGCGAGGCACGCAGGCCGACGCCGCCAGCGGAAAAGTCGTAGATCTGCAGCTCGTAAGGCTTGCCGTTGAGGACGAAGGACGCCAGGTAGTACACGCCCAGCGGCGTTTCCAGGCGGGTGGCCGCGCGGCGGTTGAGCACTTGGCACTTGAGCGGAAACTCGGCCGACACCATGGTCGGCTGGCCTTCCAGCGGCGGCCATTCCGGCTGGGTCAGCTTGAACTGGATCTTGGCGCTGCGCAGCCAGGCCACGCACAGGATTTCGCCCGGTGGCAGGAATTCGCCCTCGTTGAGCTCGAACACAAAATAGGGATTCTCGGGGTCGACCGAGAAGATGCGCGCCATCACCACATTGGTGGCGCTGGCCGGATAGATCGAGACGGGATCGCCGGTACTGGCGAGCAGGGTCAGCGCCTCGCCAATATCATGCTCATCAGTCATTTCATGAGGCTTGGAGCCTGACGCTATCGGTTCCACAGCATCTTTTGGGCTGGGCGGACCGCGGCGAAATTCGTTGGGTATAGGATCGTTCACAAAGTGTCTCTTGGGTGAGCGCCAGTTTTCTCAGTAAATACCGTCTGCTTAGTTTACATTTTATTCCGCGTTTTGGCTTGCAAAAGGGCAAGAATATTCGCGGAATGTGCAAATCGGTATCAAAAAACCTCTTCGGGCAGCAGGTAGCGCCATTGTCCGGTCGGCAGTTCGCCCAGCTTGACCTTGCCGATGCGCACGCGCTTGAGGCCGATCACCTTCAGGCCCACCATTTCACACATGCGGCGGATCTGGCGCTTCTTGCCTTCGCGCAGGGTAAAGCTGAGCTGGTCGTCATTCTGCCAGCGCACCTTGGCCGGCAGCAAGGGCTTACCGTCCATCCACAGGCCGTGGTTGAGTTTTTTCAGGTCGCTGTCAGGCAGCTTGCCGGGCTTGCTGTACTGGACACGCACCAGGTATTCCTTGTCCACCGTGGTGTTCTCGCCGATCAGCGTCTTGGCCACGCGGCCGTCCTGGGTCAGCACCAGCAGGCCGACCGAGTCGATGTCGAGGCGGCCGGCCGGCACCAGCGAACGCAGCTGGGTGGGGTGGAACATCTCGGACGAGGTGTCGCCATCCCAGCGGTTTTCCGGTTTGACCAGGGCCACGGCGGGCTGGTAGCCGTCCTCGGCCTGGCCGCTGACGTAGCCCATCGGCTTGTTGATCAGGATGGTGACGCGCTTGGACTGCTGGGCCGCAGCCTGGCGTTCCACCGTCACCTTCTGGCTGGGGTAGACCTTGGTGCCCAGTTCGGACACCACCTTGCCGTCCACGCGCACCCAGCCCTTGGCGATCCATTCATCGGCTTCACGGCGGGAGCACAGGCCCAGTTCGGACATGCGCTTGGACAGGCGGAGTAATTCTTCAGACATCGTGTATTTCTCTTAGATCTTCATGGCTTCCAGCAGGTCGGTCTCCAGCTGGATTTGATTGCGTGCATTGCTGAGGGAGGAGCCGTCGACGATGAACACGTCTTCGACCCGCTCGCCCAGGGTCATCACCTTGGCGGTGTGCAGATTGATGTGGTACTTGGACAGCACGTTGGCGATCGAGTACAGCAGGCCGGGGCGGTCGTTGGCCGCCACCGACAGCAGGTAGAACTGGCCCCGTTCGTCCGGACGCAGATCCACCGTCGGCTGGATCGGGAAGGTGCGCGACAGGCGCGACAGCCGGCCCTTGCTGGGCGCCGACAGCGGGCCTTGCGTCACCAGCAGCTCGCACAGCTCGTGCTCGATCAGGCTGATGATGTCGCGGTAGCTCTTGGCGAAATTCTGCTCGGTGACCAGGAAGGTATCCAGCGCATAACCGTGGCGCGTGGTGTGGATCTTGGCGTCCAGGATGCTGAAATTCTTGCGGTCGAAGTAGCTGCAGATGCGCGCGAACAGGTCGGGCTGGTCCTGCACGTAGACGGCGATCTGCAGGCCTTCGCCGATCGGCGCCAGGCGGCACTTGACCACCGGCTTGTCGCTGTTGAT
>Ga0213872_10001900_pt1 | contig 12833 bp, 4 predicted proteins | sample VelepicomBERX_R2_FD_160071 | JGI IMG/M metagenome (GOLD analysis project Ga0213872, IMG submission 160071) | Rhizosphere microbial communities from Vellozia epidendroides in rupestrian grasslands, the National Park of Serra do Cipo, Brazil - RX_R2 | ecosystem: Host-associated > Plants > Roots >...
GGAACACGCCCTTCTCGGCCAGCGCGGCATAGCCCTGCGCCATCTCGAACAGGGTCACCTCGCCATTGCCGAGCGCCAATCCCTCTTTGTAGATCGACGCATCGCGGTTGAGGCTGGCGAAGCCCAGCTTGTGCAATTTGTCGAGATAGGAGGCCGGGCCGACGAAACCGATGGTGCGCAGCGCCGGGATGTTGAGCGAATTGCCCAAAGCCTCGCGCAGGGTGATGCGGCCATAGAAACTTCGGCTGTAATTCTTGAACTCATGCAGGCCGGAGCCGATCGTCTCGGCCATCGGCGAATCGTCGAGCAGGGTCGCCGGCGACCAGCCCTGGTCGAGCGCGGTGGCATAGAGGAACGGCTTCAGAGCAGAACCGGGCTGGCGCGGCGACACCACCGCGTCGATCGCGTCGTCGGCATGTTGCGGGGACTCGCCCCCCCCGACCACCACCCAGGCCAGCACCTCATTGCTGCGGTGGTCGACGACGATGGCGGCGGCATTGCGCACCGACAGCTTCGACAGGCTCCGCAGCCGTTCGGCAACGATGTCGCGCACCAGGCGCTGCAGATGGATGTCCAGCGTGGCGCGGATCGTGCGGCCGGCCTCCTCGCGCGGCAGGGTGCGGCGCAGCCAGGAGACGAAATGCGGCGCATCCTCGCTCCAATCGTTGGATTCGAGCATCAATGGGGCGGCGGCGATCTGGTCTCGCTCGGATGGCGACAAATCCATCGCATTGGCCAGCCGCTCGATCGCCGGCTCGACGCGCTGAGCATCGCGATAGAGGTCATACCCGGAGGGCGCGCGGGCCAGCACCACCAGGGCAAGCATCTCCTTGTGGGTCAGGGTCGAGAGATCGCGGTCGAAATAATGCGAAGCCGCCTGCACCACGCCGCGCCGGTTGGAGACATAGGGCAGTTCGTTGCAATAGAACTCCAAAATCTCGCCCTTGCTGGCGCGGCTTTCCAGCACCAGCGCCTCCCACAGCTCGACCCATTTCGACCACAGGGTCCGCGGGCGCGGATGCAGGATACGCACCACCTGCTCGCTGATCGTGCTGCCGCCGCGCACCCGCGACCGGCTTTTCACATCCTGCCAGGCGGCTCCGGCCAGGGCGGCGAAATCGACGCCGTGATGCTGGTAGAAATGCCGATCCTCGGAGGTCAGGATCGCCTGCAGCAGGAAATCGGGGATCGCATGCAGCGGCACATAATCGAAGCTGTTCCAGCGATTCTGATAGGAAATGCCGAGCGGCACGCCATTGCGGTCGGTAATGGCGGCGCGCTCGGACTCGCGGACGATTTCGGATAGCCGCCCGGGCAGAGGCGACAGGCTGTGCACTGTCGCGACGATCAGGGCCGCCAGAAGGGCGGCGGGCGGGATCCACCAGCGGCGTCTCATGGTGCGGTGGAGGCGATGCCCAGGCTCTCCATCGTGGTTTTGCCATAGATGTCGGGATCATACATCTCGGCGGCCAGGGTCGGCATCACGGTGAAATCGCCGGCGCCGATAGCCTGCGCCACATAGGACAGGTGGTAATGTCCGGGCGGCAGATAATCGGAATAGAACCGCGCCGCCTCGTGGCGAAGCTCTTTGTGATTGAAGCTCCAGAAGCTGAAATCGTACTCGCTCCAATCATTATATTTCACCCAGAACGAGCCGCCGGCCGCCTGGAACCCGCCCTGAGCCGCGTCGACCTTGGAATTATTGGCCAGATCCGTATTGACCGCCTCGAAGCCGCCGGGGATCGGATCGTCGACCACCACGAAATTGCGCGCCGTGGGCAAGACCAGATAGAGATCGACCCGCACCACATCGCCCTGGCGAATGGAATAGGGCTTGGGCAGCAAGGTCCATTTGCCGTCCACCTGATGACTATATTCGCGATGCACCTCGATACCGGCGTTGGTGTCTCCGTTCTTCGCGTCGGTCGAAGCATAGCTGAGCTTGGTCGCGTAATAGAGCCGTCCGGTGCCCTGACGGGTGATCGTCACCTTGCCTTCGCGCCCGACATCCGAGGGACCGATCGGATGCTTCAGCGTAACCTGCGGGTCGCGGAAATCCTTGAAAGGCGCGCTGCCGATCGGCTGGTCCGCCCAGCTCGCCGCCGCGACGAAGTCGGGCTTGTCCTTCTCATAGACCCTGCTGTAATCGGCCAGGCCATTGGCGCAGAACATGGTCTCCTGGGTGTTTTCCCAATGATCGCGGCTCCCCCGGCTTTGGGTGATGCCGCGCACCAGCTTGAACGGCGCGTCCGCCGCCACCGCCGCTCCCTCGGGCAGCGAACCGACGGCGACCAGCGCCGACAGCACGGCGCAATTCTCGCGCAGCGGGCTGTAGAGCATGCGGTGATAGCCGTCATCGACCTCTTCATTGAAGACGAATTTGCCGCCGCTCTCCGAGGCGTTATTGAGCATCAGCTTGGCGGTGTCGCGCGCCATCTGCTCGCCGCCCTTGATATGGGTGGCGGCCAGGGTGAAATGCGCCTTGCCGAACAGGCTCATATCCTTGACGAAGGCGGCATAGCGCTGCAGGTCGGACAGGTCCGCCTCGTGATCCTCGGCAAGGGCGGCGAGCGCGACCGCGCGCACCGACGAGACCATGCCGGCGGAATAGAAGGTCGGCGCCACGTCATGGCGCAGCAGATTGCGCAGGTAATCGTGCAATCGGCGCTCGACCTCCTCGGGCACCGCATAGCCGGCATGGCGCAGCCAGTTGAAGCCGAGCGCGGTATAGGCGCTGAGATAGGGATCGACATGCTCGTCGCTGGCGATGAAATAGGTCATGCCGCCGTTGGGCGCCTGGAACTCGGCCGCGCGCGCCAAAGTCTGGTCGGGCAGCACCTCATAGCCGGGCCATTGCACGCTGTCCGAGATATAGGCCTTCAGAGTCTTGTACTGCGCGGCCATCACGCCCCGGGTCAGCAATTGCTCCCAGCAGGGATAGGGATAGTCGCGCATATAGCGGAACGCGCCTTCGAGATTGCCGATCACCGTCGGACTGACGCTGACGCTCAAGGAACCGCTGTCGGGATGGATGGCGGCGGGCACCGCCACCGGCTCCTCGATCCTGTCGGTCAGGGTCGTGCCGTAATTGGCGGCGAAATCGAGCGAGCGCAATTTCATCACCGGGATGCTGTGACGCAGCCCGTCATGGTCGAGCGAATCGCCGGCTTCGGCGGCGAAGCGGAGCGAGCCCTGCGGCGTGCCGCGATCCTCGGCGACGCGGCCAGCCTTGACCGGCAGTGCCACCAGGGTCCGCTCGAACGGCTTCAAGGTGACGGTCTTGACTTGAGTGTCGGCCAGCGAGGAATCGACATCACCCTCGGCCTTGAGATGAACCTCCAGCGTGCGTTCCTGCTGGGTGCGGTTCATCACCGAGAAACGCGCCTCGAAGCGGTCGCCCTCGGCCACCTGGTTCGGCATTTCCGGGCGGATCTCGGTGGGACGGTTGACCTTGAAATCGGCCTCGCCCAGGCCGAAGCGGTCGCTCGGCGTGGTGGCGATGGCGAGAACGCGCCAGCCGGTCAGATTGTCGGGCACGGTGAACTCGACTTCCGCCTTGCCGGCGGCGTCGGTCTTCAGCGTCGGGTTCCAATAGCTGACATATTTGAAGGTCGAGCGCATATCGAGCGAAGACCCGCCATCGCCGCCCGGCGTGGCACCCTTCTTCTCGAATTTCTGCCGCCCGATCAGCTGGGTCAGCAGGCTGAAATTGCGCAGATCGAGCCCGTCGAGCGAATTGAACCCGGCATAGGGATCGTAATAGGCGCGGCCCTGGGCGATCAGATCGAACACGGCGGCGTCGAGGACGACAACCGCCAGCTCGACCGGCTCGTTCTTGGCATTACGCGGCACGGCCTTCAGCGATAGATGCACCTTGTCGCCGGGGCGATAGGTCTCGCGGTCGGAGGTCGCCGTCACCGCGATTTCCTTATAGGCGTCCTTCACCACCGAACGGGTATAGCCCATGCGGAAGGACGGCTTGCCGAGATCGACCTGTCCGGCTTCGAGCGGCTTGTCGACGCGCGGCGACATGATCACCGCCGACAGATAGAACCCCGGCAGGTAATCGGGCTTGATCGGCAGATCGAACACCGAGGCGCTGTCCTTCAACGGCACCACGAAGCTGTCCAAGACGCCATAGCGCTCGACCGTGATCAGCGCCTGGGCGCCCGGATAGGGGTTCTTGATCAGGTAGTGGGCGGTGTCGCCGACATGGTACTGGTCGCGGTCGGCGATGACGTCGATATGGGAATCGCTTTCATCGTCCCACAGCACGAAATCGCGGCCGGTGACATAGACCGACAGCTCGGTGGTTTGGGCGCGGCCCTTGGTGTCGGTGACGGTGGCGGCCAGCTTATATTCGCCGGCCTTGCTCGCCTTCAGCGAACAGGGCTTGCCGGTGCCGTCCGACGTGCCGCTGCAATCGCCATCCTTGACCCAGGTCATCTGGGTGTCGGGCACATAGGCGTTGCCCGCGCCCTTCACTTTCGCGGTAACGCGTTCGAGGCGGGTCAGCTCGATCCGCACCGGCACGTCCTTGACCGGATCGCCATGATCGTCGACCACGATGAATTGCGGGGCGATGTCGTCCTTGGCGGTGAAGAACCATTTGCTCAAGCGCAGTCCGGCCACGCGGTCGACGCCCATATAATCGGCCGAGGCCTGATGGGCGACATATTTGCCGCGATCGTCCTGCACGGCGCTTTCCACCGACAGGCGCCCGAACATCGGCAATCCGCCGTTCAGCGGGAATTGCGCCTTATGGCCACCCTGATCGTCGAGCGGCTCGGTGATCTGATAGATCTGCTCCCCGTCGCCCAGCAACCGCTCCTGCGGGCCGAAGGAAAAGCCCGCGGCGGCCGGATTCCGGCTGGTGAAGATCTTCGGCGCCATGATGGCCGTGACGCGGACCTGGGCCTGGGTGTAAGGCCCGCCCGAATGCAGCTTGGCGTCGGTCTCGACCGCGACCTGATCGCCGGGATGGAACAGATCGCCATCAAGTCCGTTATGGACGGCGAACGGCACCGGCGTGAAATCACCGACCATCACCTTCATCGGCGTCCAGGCGAATTCCGACGGCGTACTGCACTCGCCCTTGCCGTTCCCGTCCTCGTCGTCATCCTCGTCGGACGCACGCTGCTGCGGCTGGCAGCCCATATTCGGATTGCTGTTGAAGCCCGGGGTGAGATTGGCCTTGAGCTGGAAATTGTACCAGCCGACGGCGGCGTTCTTCGGCAGCGGGAACTCGCCGCTGGCGGCGCCGAACTCGGACAAGGTGATGTCCTTGATGGTCTGCACCACCCGCCCGGTCGGATCGACGATCTCGAGCCAATAGCCTTTCAGCGGCGGCAGGACCAGGGCCTGGTTGTTCTGGTTGCGGACATAGAATTTGTACTGAACCGTGTCGCCCGGGTGATAGATGCCCTGGGCGGTGGTGCCCCAGGTCAGCATATGGCCGAAGCGGCGCTGGTTGATCGGGAAGAAGCTGGTGCCGGTGGCGCGGAACCCGTCGATGGCGAATTGCTGCCAGACCGGCAGCAGCGCCATGTCCTTGCCCTTGTGGACGCGCACGAAGAACCGGTTGTCTCCGATCTGCCAGGCGCGGCTGACCATCAGCGTGGGGTCGATCTGCTCGGTGCCGGGCAACAGGGCGACCCCCATCGCGTCGGTGCGGCTGGTCGCCGTCGCCTGTTCGAAGCCCTGCAGCCTGTCGACCGAATCGCGGTAGATCTCGACCTCGGCATTGGCGACCGGCTGCCCGGTGGCGAAGTCGGTGACCCAAACCGCCGAATTGAAATGGCCGAGCTTGAGATGCACCTGATACGGCGTCACCTGGGCGAACAAAGTGCGTCGCTCATGCCGGTTGCGGTTCTCGCCGGGAACCTCGGGGGTGGTGTTCAGCGAGGCGAACAGCGCGCCCGACTGGCCGTCCAGCATCTGGCGCACCCCGACCGGGACGGCGAACTGGATATCCTCGACCTTCGGCACCGCCTTCTCGACGCGCTGATTGGCCACCGCGCCCGCCAGGGTCAGACGATTGAAGCGCCATTCCAGGGATTGCAGGTTGTTCACGTAGATCGGCACCTCGCTGTCCACGTTCTTTTCCAGCACCGCGAGGTCATACTCCATCACCAGATTGGGGCGGCGATGATCGGTGGCGAAGGTAAGACCCGTGGCGGCGGGCAGCGGATCGCCGAATTTGTCGCGCAGGCCCGACGGGTCGCCCCAGGCCGGATGCAGCCAGGAAATCAGCCGGTTCCACAGGCCGGTGTCGGGCGCCTTCAGCGAGAGGGCATATTTCTGCGCCGCCTTGAGCCCGTAGGGCAGCGGAATGCGATAGGTGAAGCCGGACTGCGGCGCGAAATAGATGTCGTCGTTTTCCTGGGTGTCGTTGACGTTCCAGATGTCGGTGGGATCGCCTTTCTTGCCCAGCGTCGGAGTGATGGCGAGGCTGTCTCGCACCTCCTTGCGCCCGACGGGCGAGGAGAAGATCAGCGAGATCGCTTCCATCGGATTGCAGAGCTTCGTGGCGTTCTCCGCCTCGGCCGGCGCAAACGTCAATTCGGTCTCGTCTTCGTCCACGGCCGTGCATTTCAGGCCGAGAAAGGCGAAGGGCTGGAACGTGTTGAAGGTGACGATGGTGTCGGCCTTTTCGGCCGGCGACGGTCCCTCGGAAGAGACCACGCCGGCCTCGGCGGCCAGGGTGATGGTGTCACCCGCCGGCAGATCGCTGGTCGGCTCGATCATCCAGATGCGGCGATATTCTTCGCCATTGACCATCACCGGCGCCTCGGCTTGCTGCAGGATCCGACCGAGCCCGACCGCTTCCTTCTCGTGGGGCAGCGGCAGCCAGCTGGGCAGAACCCTCTTCTGATGGTCCGCCTCGGCCGCGATGGAATAGCGCGTGCCGCGGCTATCCTTGAGATAGACATATTTCAGCAGGGTCGATTTCGACACCGGCTGGGTCCACATCATGCGGATCACCGGCCTCGCCCGGGTGCGCCAGATCGCCAGATTGCTCCAGCGCGATTGCGGCCGCTGGGTGAGGAATTTGGTCTCGACCGGCCCTGACAGGGTGACGCCGTCCAGGGTCTTGATGCCGGGCCGGATCCGCACGCTGTACTCGGTGGCCAAATGCATCCGCTGCTTCTCGTCGAGCATGCAGGCCAGGCTGCGCGTGTTCAGCCAGCGCCATTGGCAGGTCAAGGCCGGCTTGATCTCGATCGGAATTTCGGCGGCGCTGCGCTCCATCTTGCCGACCGCCACCACCGGGCGGTTGAACTCGATGACGATCTGGCTGCCCGGCAGCACATCGGTGCCGTCGGGGGTGACCCGCAGCACCGACAACTCGCCCGATTGGGGAAGATTGGCCGAATCGAACTGGGCGCGGGCCTGGGACGCGAGACACAGGCACAGCAACGCCGTCACGACGCAAGACAGACGAGTCATGGAAGGCACCGGGGGAGAAAGAGGGCCGAGAAAACACCGAGATTCTCGCGCATTGCGAGAATTAAAACTATTAACGTTTTTTGATGTGTTACGCCACCCCTTCCGGCTTCGGTCCGCCGGTCGCCCAGTCGAGCAATTGCACGGTGTGCACGACCGGCGCATCCAGCCCCTCGGTCAAGTGCAGGATGCAGCCGAGATTGCCGGTCGCCACCCATTCCGGCTGGATCTTTGCGATATTCGCCTGTTTGCGGCGCTTCAGTTCCTCGGACAGCTCCGGCTGCAAAATGCTGTAGGTGCCGGCCGAGCCGCAGCAGAAATGGCCGTCCGCCACTTCCATCGGAATGAAGCCCGCGTCACGCAGCAATTTCTGCGGCGCCGTGCGTTGCTTCTGGCCGTGCTGCAGCGAGCAGGCGGCGTGATAGGCGATGCGCTGGCCGGTGGGCGAAGCGGGCGCCTTGAGTCCGGTGCGCTCCATCCATTCGCTGACGTCGAGTGCCAGCTCGGCAATCTTCGCCGCCTTGACGTCGCCGGGGAACAGATGGGCGTAATCCTTGATCGAGGTGCCGCAGCCCGAGGTGGTGATCACGATGGCGTCGAGCCCCTGCCCGCCGCCTTCCCGGGTTTCCGCCCACCAGCCTTCGATGGTGGCCGCCGCCAAAGCGCGGGCTTTGTCCCGCTGGCCCATATGTTGCGGCAGCGCGCCGCAGCACGGAGCCTCGGCCACGACGACTTCGGCGCCATGGCGGGTCAGCAGGCGGATGGCCGAGCGATTGATCTCGTCGCCCACCACCGATTGCGCGCAGCCGGTCAGGAGTGCTATGCGGGCCTTGCGGGTTCCCTCGGCGGGATAGGTTCCGGCTCCGACACTGGAAGCCGACAAGGCGGGAGCTTTGGCGACCATGCCTTGCAGCCGCTTGGGCAGCAGCGGCGCGAACGGCTGGGCCAATCCGGCCAGGCGCATCGACCAGCGGAACAGGGGTCGGCTGGTCATCATCGTCGCCAATAACCGGCGCATCGCGCGTTGAGACGCCGGCCGGGCGGTGGGCGAGGCATCGATCTTGTCGCGGGCGCCTTCGGCCAGATGCATGTAATCGACGCCCGAGGGGCAGGTGGTCATGCAGGACAGGCAGGTCAGGCAGCGATCGAGATGCTTGACCACGGCCGGTCCCGGCTCGCCGCCCTTCTCGTGCATCTCCTTGATCAGCATGATGCGGCCGCGCGGACTGTCCAGCTCGTCGCCGCGCACATGGAAGGTCGGACAGGTCGCGGTGCAGAACCCGCAATGGACGCAGGCACGCAGAATTTCGTCGGCTTCGGCGACGACGGGGTCCTTCAATTGCTCGGGCGTGAAATGAGTCAGCATCGAGACCTCTAGACCATACGGCCAGGATTGAGCAGACAATCGGGATCGAAACTGCGGCGCACCTTCTCCTCGATCGCCATTTGCGCCGCCGGGCGCGGCTGGAACACCGGCTGCCGCGCGCGCACATCGGCCGGCGCCACCATCAGCATCGCATAGGCGTCGGGCGGCAGCAGGGCGCGCAGATCGGCCGCCTTGGCGTCGGCGCCGCAGGGCAGCGACACCCAGACCAGCGCGCCGCCCCAATCCAGCGCCACTTTGTACTCGCCGAGGCTCTTCAGTTTTTCCAGTAAAGCCGGAGCCTGGGTCGCCGGCAGCGAGATCTTCCACACCGCATGCCCCTCACCAGCCCCCAGCGGCGCCACATCGCGCATCTCGCGCCACCATGCCTTGCTGGCCGGGGCGGTCCATAGATCGGCGTCGAGGTCGAGCAGCGCGAGAAGGCGCTGCCGGCGCGCCTGCACCGAAGGACCGAAGCCTTCGAGCCGGAAACAGGTCAGCGTGTCGCCATCCCGGCCCGGCACCCAGGCCGCGCCCGACAGAGCGGCCGAACTGCCCAGCGCCTGGCACATCACGCTCACCGCCTGCCTGCAATCGAGGCCGGACACGGCGACGGTTTCCTCGGTCTCGGCGGCGGGCAGCACTTTCAGGGTCAGTTCGGTGAACACCGCCATGGTGCCGAACGACCCGGTCAGCAGCTTGGGGAGATCGTAGCCGGTGACGTTCTTCACCACCTTTCCGCCGGCGCGGAAGATCTCGCCCCGGCCATTCACCGCGCGCAGCCCCAGCACATGATCGCGCGCGGCCCCCGCGCTGATGCGGCGCGGACCGGAGAGGTTCGTCGCCACCACGCCGCCGAGGGTCTGGCGGGCGCCGGCACCCAACAGGCGCGACAGATCCGGCGGCTCGAAGGCCAGGCATTGGCCGTGCTGCGACAAGGTCGCCTCGATCTGCGCCAGGGGCGTTCCCGCCGCCGCCGTCAGCAGCAGTTCAGCCGGTTCATAGAGCGTGATGCCGGACAGGGCCGAAACGTCGAGACGCCGCTCCGCCGTCACCGGACGGCCCAAACCCAGCTTGGTGGCACCGCCGGCGATCTCGACCGCTTTGCCCTGCTTGAGGATATCGGCCACCGCCGCCTCGTCGCCCGCCTTCAGAATGTCCATGTCAGAATCTCGGCAAATCGGGGAAAGCGTAATTGGCACCGGCCGAGACGATCATCCGGCCCTCCGCCACACAGCGATGCAGCAGCGGAAAAACCTTGCCGGGATTGAACAGCCCATTCGGGTCGAACACGTCCTTCAGACGGCGCTGCTGGTCGAGATCGACCTCGGAGAATTGCTCGCTCATCAGATCGCGTTTTTCGATGCCGACGCCATGTTCGCCGGTCAGCACGCCGCCGACGGCGATGCATTTGCGCAGGATGTCGGCGCCGAAAGCCTCCGCCGCCTCCAGTTCTCCCGGCTTGCTGGCGTCGAACAGGATCAGCGGATGCAGATTGCCGTCGCCGGCATGAAAGACGTTGGCGACGCGCAGGCCGTGCTTCTCGGACAGTTCGGCGATGTGATCGAGCACGTCGGGCAATTGGCCGCGCGGGATCGAGCCGTCCATCGTCATGTAATCGCGCGAGATGCGCCCGACCGCCGGGAAAGCCGCCTTGCGCCCGGCCCAGAAGGTCAGGCGCTGAACCTCGCTCTCGCTGACCACGCAGGTCTCGGCGCCATTCTGCTTGGCGATCTTCTCGACCTCGGCCAGCAGATGGTCGACCTCGACCTTGGGACCGTCCAGCTCGACGATCAGCAGCGCCTCGACATGCAGGGGATAGCCGGCATGGACGAAATCCTCGGTCACCTTGATGGCGGGCTTATCCATCATCTCCATGCCGGCGGGAATGATGCCGGCGGCGATGATGGCCGCCACCGCGTCGGCGGCGCGGCGGTTCGAGGGAAAGCCGATCAAGGCGGCGCGCTGGGTCTCCGGCTTCGGCAGCAGGCGCACGGTCACTTCGGTGATGACGCCCAGCAGCCCCTCCGAGCCGACCAGCAACCCCATCATGTCGAGGCCGGGCTGGTCATAGCCGCCGCCGAAGCGGATCACCTCGCCCTCCAAGGTCACGAATTCGACCGCCAGCACATTGTTGCTGGTCATGCCATATTTCAGGCAATGCACGCCGCCGGCATTCTCCGAGACATTGCCGCCGATCGAACAGGCGATCTGGCTGGACGGATCGGGCGCGTAATAAAAGCCGTCGGCATCGACCGCGCGGCTGATGGCCAAATTTGTCACACCCGGCTGGACGCGCGCCTGGCGGTTGGCGAGATCGATGTCGAGAATGCGGTTGAAGCGGCCCATGGCCAGTACGATGCCGTCCGCGACCGGCAGCGATCCGCCCGACAGCGAGGTGCCGCCGCCGCGCGGCACCACTTTGACGCCGAGTTCGCCGCAAAGGCGCAGCACGCGGGAAACCTGGTCGACCGTTTCGGGCAGCACCGCCGCCAGCGGCCGCTGGCGATAGGCCGACAGCGCATCGCAGTCATAGGCGGTCAGGCTCTCCTCGTCGACAATCACGCCCTCGCCGGGCACAATTCGCCGCAGACCTTCGACCAGCTGAATTCGCCGCCCGATGACCTGGACGTCCGGATCAGGCATCCGCATCGTTCACCATCCCTTGCCAGACGGTTCAGAACCCATATCTTTTGTGACTATAGCTATAAAAACAGAAAGGACGAAATGGTGACCCAGACCCTCTCGATCGGCGGCCTCAAGATCGCCAAGAGCCTGCACGATTTCATCGTCGACGAGGCCCTGCCGGGCACCGGCCTCGCGGCACCGTCCTTCTGGTCGAAATTCGAGGAGCTGGCCACCACCCTGGTTCCGGTCAACCGCGCGCTGCTGGCCAAGCGCGACAGCCTGCAGGCCGCCATCGACCGCTGGCATATCGAGCGCCGCGGCAAGCCGTTCGATTTCCCCGCCTATAAGGCCTTCCTGCAAGAGATCGGCTATCTGCTGCCGGACGCCGCCCCCTTCACGGTTTCGACCGCCAATGTCGACGACGAGATCGCCCGCATCGCCGGGCCTCAGCTGGTGGTGCCGATCACCAATGCCCGCTATGCGCTGAACGCCGTCAATGCCCGCTGGGGCAGCCTCTATGACGCGCTGTACGGCACCGATGCCCTGCCCGGCAAGGCCGCACCCGGCGGCTATGACGCGGCGCGCGGCGCGCAGGTGATCGCCTTCGCCCGCCATTTCCTCGACGAGGCGGCGCCGCTGGCCCAGGGCTCGCACGCCGACGCCACCCTCTATGCCGTCGAGGGCGGCGCGCTGATGGTCCATCTGCCGGGCGGTGTCAAAATCGGGTTGGCTCAGCCGCAGCTGTTCGCCGGCTATCGCGGTAAAGCCGAGGCACCGGAAGCGATCCTGCTGAAGCATAACGGCCTGCATGCCGAGATCGTCATCAAGCATGACCATCCGGTGGGCAAGACCGACAAGGCCGGAATCGCCGATCTGCTGTTGGAAAGCGCCGTCAGCACCATCATGGATCTGGAAGATTCGGTGGCCTGCGTCGATGCCGACGACAAGGTCGCCGCCTACCGCAACTGGCTGGGCCTGTGCAAAGGCACGCTGACCGCCGATCTGGAAAAGGGCGGCAAGACCATCACCCGCGCCATGAACCCCGACCGCGTCTACAGCGCGGCCGGCGGCGGCGAACTGACCGTGCCCGGCCGCAGCCTGATGCTGGTCCGCAATGTCGGCCATCTGATGACCACGGATGCCGTGAGCCTCAGGGACGGCACGCCGCTCTTCGAAACCATCCTCGACGCCGTGGTGACCAGCCTGATCGCCCTGCACGACCTGAAAGCCAGGAAGAATAGCCGCGCCGGCTCGGTCTATATCGTGAAGCCGAAGATGCACGGCCCCGACGAGGTCGCCTATGCCGACCGTCTGTTCGGCATGGTCGAGGATCTGCTGGGAATGCCGCGCTTCACCCTCAAGATGGGCATCATGGTTGATGAGACCCCCACCACCG
>Ga0213872_10001901_pt1 | contig 12826 bp, 19 predicted proteins | sample VelepicomBERX_R2_FD_160071 | JGI IMG/M metagenome (GOLD analysis project Ga0213872, IMG submission 160071) | Rhizosphere microbial communities from Vellozia epidendroides in rupestrian grasslands, the National Park of Serra do Cipo, Brazil - RX_R2 | ecosystem: Host-associated > Plants > Roots >...
CCAAATGCAAATCGCCCGAACAAAATACCCAGAAAGTCAGGCCGCAACAGCGGCCTTTTTTATTGCCCTTTTTCGAGGGTTAACCCAATGACAATCGAACAGGAACTACACGCTTTACATAATAAAGCGTGGTGGGTGGGTTTTGCCCATTACCTGCGTAAAGGCTGTGTACTGCCGGTGGTGGCAGAGGTGATGGTGGCGACAAAATCACTGGAAGCTTTCAAACAGCATGTGATGGCGGGTGCCAAATATAGCCCCGATCAGCCGCGCGTCCCGGCTGGCAATCCAGACGGTGGCCAGTGGACGAATGGTGGCGGGGAGGGAATTGATGATCTGCCGATAGTGCCTGTATATCCGTTGGAGACGGCGCTTAGTTTCCTGTTCGGCGGGCTGGCGCTTGTCAATGCTGGTCGTGTGCTGGGTGCAGGCTTAGCGGCGACTGCCGATGCGGCAGAAACGGTGGCACTTGAAAATCGCTGGCAAAGACTGTTGTTCGAAGATGGTGACCTGATCGGCGAGGCGGGATCGAGGAGCTCCATTCGTGAATTATCGGGTGGGCAGGAAGCGGCCGAAGATCTGTTCCAGCAGCTGACAAAAGGTGGTGCAGATGTGACGCCACCCGATTATAAAGGCACATCATATTCGATGGGGGATGGCAGTCGGATTGGTTATAGACCTGTCAGTGAAAGCGGAGAACCAACCATTGATATCAATATACCATCAATAGGCAATATCTTGAAGAAACTCAAATTTCTGGAGTGAGCGATGAAAAAACCAGATGACCAGTTTCCTGGAATCTTGCACGCCTTTTATTTGGAAGGTGCGAGTGATGATATTTATTTAGCAGAGATTCTGTGGGACATAAGCGATGCCATGGGATTTGATCGACAGAAAATAGCTTCTAATCAGACCAAAGAACTGTGGGAAGCAGTCGAACGCTTTATGCCGCTGATGCTGTCGCAATTTTGGGCGGTTGATCTCTCAGTAGAGAATAAAAAACTGTTCGCGACCCCTTGGCCGAACCAAACGCCAGAAGCTGTTCTGGCACGCATCAAGGAAAAATGGATAGCCTATAATGGAAAAGAGCCCGACGTGTGGTATCTCGTCTGGTTTCGACGTAAGGACAAAGTCATTAAGACGCAGTAGTGCAATCAAATATCGTAGAATTTGAATTCTGGAACTCCATGACCCTTTTGCCCGATGCCGAAGAAGTGCTGGCGACGTTGCTGGCGCTGATGCAGGACAGCGAAAGCGACAGCGTACGCATTGCAGCGGCCAAAGTTTTGCTGGAGCGTCTGTCGCCGAAAGAAGATGATGAAATCCGACAACGCGAAGCCGAAGAAAGGCAGGCGGCGATTGGCGAGGCCCGCTGTCTGCTGGCCGAACTTGCCGTTGCCCGAACTCATGAGCTTTACAGCGCGCCTGCGATGGATGGCGACGGCGCGGCCGGAGCAATTGACGCCGCCGCACGGGGCGCGGGGGATTGACTGGCGCGTCTGGCTGATTTTGGCCGGACGTGGTTGGGGAAAAACCCGTACAGGCGCGGAAGATATGGCGCACTACGCCCTGTGGCATCCCGGCGCGCGGCTGGGCGTTATCGCCCCCACTTATGCGGATGCCCGCGATATTTGCGTGGAGGGGGAAAGCGGTTTGCTGCGCGCCTTGCCCCGACAGGCGGTACGCAAATGGAACCGCAGCATGGGCGAGCTGGTTTTGGTGAATGACACGCGCATCAAGCTTTTTTCGGCGGACCAGCCCGAACGTTTGCGCGGGCCGCAACATCATCGTGTCTGGTGTGATGAGTTGGGGGCCTGGTCATCGCGCGACGCGTTCGACCAACTGTGGTTTGGCTTGCGGTTGGGGACCGACCCGCGCGTAATTGTAACGACGACGCCAAGGAATACGGATGTGATACAGGAACTTTTCCGCCGCCAAAGCCGTGATGTTCTGCTGACGCGTGGCCGCACAACAGACAATGCCGCGCATTTATCGCCACGCGTCCTGGAACAGTTACAGGACCGCTATGCCGGCACGCGCCTTGGCCGCCAGGAACTGGATGCCGAATTGCTGCAGGATACAGAGGGCGCGCTCTGGACCCGCGCGCTGTTGGACGGCTGCCGCGTCATGGAACCGTTCGATCTTGCACGGATGAAACGGATTGTGGTTGCCATCGATCCCGCATTGTCCAGCGGGCAAAGCGCGGACGAAACGGGCATTGTCGCCGCTGCACGCGGGCATGATGGTTTGTTTTATGTGCTGGCTGACCATTCGGGTCGCTATACGCCCGATGGCTGGGCGCGCCGTGCCATCGACCTGCTGCGTGACTTGCATGCGCACCAAATTGTGGCCGAAGTTAACGCAGGCGGTGATTTGGTTGAACGTGTGTTGCGACAGGCAGCACCCACACTACCCTTCAAACCGGTTCGTGCCCTGCGCGGCAAAACCGAACGCGCGATGCCTGTTGCGGCGCTGTATGAACAAGGGCGCGTGCGTCACGCAGGTGTCTTTGCGCTTCTGGAAGACCAGATGTGCCGCTTTACGGAGGCAGGCATGCCATCATCGCCGGACCGTGTCGATGCGCTTGTTTGGGCGCTGACGGAACTTGATGAACGTCAGAGCGGCGAGCCGCGGATTCATTTGTTGTGAGGAAGGCCGTTTTATGCTGTAGGTGGTGGTGACGCTGGAAGAGGATTGGGAATTTATCTTGATTTTTACGGTCGAAAATAAAAGGTATCTACGGAAATGTGCCGTTGCTATCGTGCTGTTCCACTTACTCTCTGGTCGTGCCCATGCAGAAGAAGCTGGTGGCACTTGTACGCATGACAGTCGCGTCGTTGAGCCTTGCTACGATGTTCATGGTCATTTAGGTTTATCGCGGATATGCATGCTTACATAGGCGCACCTAAAACTAAGCGCATACTCAATATTGCTTTTATATCAGATTCCAATACACATTATTTTTGGCCGCCGTCTGTTGAAAAGATGCTGACAGAAGATAATGACATATGGGGCGATTATCGGGTCTGCCCGTTTACGCCGCAGAAACCGAAAGTTATGCAGACGGTTTGTATTGACTCTGTCTCGCGCATGCATGTTGTGCAAAAAAAGAATGTGCAACAATGATCTGCTGAAACGGCAGTAAAAAACATGACAATCGAACCAGAAATGCGCGCCCTGTATCATCAGTGATCTTGGGCATCTAATAACCCTTAGCCTTTTCCACAACCCAAGGAGTATAAGCATGAGATGGAGCAATCTCGTGGCGCCTTTGCGTCGCCGCGCACAAAGCAACGTGGCCACGACACCGGCACCACAGCAGGTGAAAACCAGCGCTGCCGGTCCGGTGATCGCGTGGAGCGGGGTTGGGCAACCACGCTGGACGCCGCGGCGTTATGACACGCTTGCTGACGAAGGGTTCAAGAAAAACGTCATCGCCTATCGCTGTGTCATGCAGATTGCCAATGCTTCGGCGGCGGTGCCGTGGTTGCTGTACGACGAAGGCGGGCAGGAACTGGACCAACATCCTTTGCTCAATCTCCTACAGCATCCAAACCCCTTGCAGGACGGCGTCAGCTTTATGGAAAGCGTGTATGCCAATCTGCAAATTTCCGGCAACGCGTATATCGAAGCCGTAATGCCACGCGACGATGAACGGCCTGTTGAATTGTATGTTCTGCGACCTGATCGCATGAAGGTTGTGCCGGGGCCGACAGGCTTGCCACAGGGGTATCAGTATAATGTAAATGGCAAGCTGACCAGTTGGCGCGCCGACCCTATTACGGGCGCCAGCCCCATTTTGCACTTAAAAACATTTCATCCGCTGGATGACTGGTATGGTCTTGCGCCAATGGAGGCGGCCTTGTTGTCTATCGACCAGCATAACGCGGCAGGGTCTTGGAACCAGGCGCTGCTTAATCAGGGCGCGCGCCCCTCCGGCGCCTTGGTCTATGCGCCGAAGGATGGCAGCCCGACGCTGACTGACGAGCAACTGCTGCGCCTGCGCGAAGAAATGGGACAGCTATATCAGGGTGACCGCAATGCCGGACGTCCCTTAATCCTCGAAGGTGGTCTGGAATGGCGGGAGATGAGCCTGTCGCCCAAGGATATGGACTGGTTGTCCGGGCGCAACAACGCGGCGCGTGACATCGCGCTGGCTTTCGGCATACCGGCGCAGATGGTCGGCATCGCCGACAGCCAGACTTACGCCAACATGGCGGAGGCGCGCATGGCTTTTTACGAAGAAACGATTATCCCGCTTGTGACGCGCGTCATCGCCGGGTTCGACCATTGGCTGACGCCCATGTATGGACGCAACCTGCAACTTGATTTCGATATGGATGACATCAGTGCGCTCACGCCACGTCGCGATGCGCTGTGGAACAAGGCGCAGGCCGCAGGTTTCCTGACACGCAACGAAAAACGCGCCGTCGCCGGTTACGGCCCCGTGCCTGGCGGCGATGCCGAAGATGAAGGCAGCGACAGCGATGACCCCGACCCGGCCATTGTTGATGCGGATGATGATACGCTCACATTCTCGCCGGATTTTCTGAAATACGGCGCGCCGAAATACAGCCCGGACCAGCCGCGTGTGCCGGCGGGTAACTCAGACGGTGGTCAGTGGACGAGTGGTGGCGGGGATGGTGGGCAAGACAGCGCAGTAACAGAAAAACCGGCACAGGCTACAGGTGACAACCCAGCTGCTTCGCCGGATCATTCGGACAGCGGACAGGAAGTCAATACAGGTCATGGGAATACCATCGACGATCCGCCGATAGAGCCTGTGTATCCGATAGAAACCATTCTCTCGGCTTTAACAGCTGGTTCGGCACTAAAGGCAGCTATTAGTGTTGTGAGAGGACTGGTTGGTCAGGAGACTGGAGACGCAATTTCAAAGGCCGCCAAGGCCATAGAAGATTATCTGGGAGGACGACCAGATCGTGCTTTCTTCAATAATTCAGATGATCTTATACTTATGAAGGATGATAAAAAGATACGATTTGATATAAACAACTATACGCCACACGATGCCCCACATTTTCACATTGAACAACTGAATGCAGATGGAGAATGGGACGATGCAGGCGATCAACACTGGTATCCGTTTAATGAGGAGTGAAGCCATGAAGTGGACAGCCGATATAAACCAACCAGAAAAACTACATTGCGAGATAGAATACGACAATCAGGCCGGGTATTACCTATACGTGTGGAAAGATGGGCGGGGTGCTTACGATTATCTCCAAAACACGTTTGATCTTGCCAAGCAATTTGCGCTGACAAAATTTGGCATACCGCTTGATCTTTGGCGTCAGGAGTTTGATAAAAACTAAAATAATCCGGAGTCTATGGCCAACATAGACCTGTCAGCAGCAGAAATGGGACAGCTATATCAGGGTGACCGCAATGCCGGATGCCCCTTAAACCATCTCATTTGTTTCCAAAGGAGATTACGTGATGAAAGACAGAAAGTTGGAGGTTGAAGATATCACCGTTACGGGATTTAATTTTTCGAATACACAACTTATTGTAGATTATTCGCGATACGAAGAAGACATAGATACGGATCATGTCGGGCACATTGTTTTCACAGGTGTGAAAGATTTTACCATCGATGATTCGCCTGCCAACAAAGCCGATATGTTTTATAATGACGGCGAGATTATTCACTTTGAATTGGATGACGACAAGGCACTTGTCATCATTCAATGGAATGATTTCCCCAAACCTGCGCGCAAAATGTTGGCCTACACATTTGAGTTTCTGACGATGCAAGCCAGTTAGTAAAGGAGAGGACCACCTCACACCTCACCCGAAGATAGGCATCTACACGAGGTTATCTGATGTCCAAGAGATACTGAAATTTAGTCCTGAATATTCGCTGCGATGAGAATTTGAGCTTTAATTGGTAGATGCGGATGATGATACGCCCACATTCCCGCCGGATTTTCTGAAATACGGCGCGCCGAAATACAGTCCCGACCAACAACACGTTCCGGCTGGGAACCCACCTGATGGTCGGTAACACCCCCCCCCACATCGTATATCGCTACGGCATTGACTTAGCCGAGCTGTAACGCTCACGCCCCGGCGAAACAAGGGGCATTTCTGTAAAAGAAAGGACAACATGGATATCAAGCACTTTGCCTGCGCGATGCAGGTCAAGGCGCTGGATGGCGACGGCGTTTTTGCCGGCTATGCCAGCGTCTTCGGCGAACTGGACAAACAAAACGAAATTGTCGCCCCAGGCGCGTTTACGCGAACGCTCCGTCAATGGCGGCAACAGGGACGCGCGCCCGCCATGTTGTGGATGCACGACCCGACGCAGCCCATCGGGCTTTGGTTGTCGCTGAACGAAGATAATAACGGTCTGGCGGTGCAGGGACGGCTGGCGCTGCGCACGCAAAAAGGTGGTGATGCGTACGAACTGTTAAAGCTCGGCGCGCTCACGGGCCTGTCGATCGGTTACCGCGTGATTACCAGCCGTGTCGATGCGGAACGTAAGGCGCGCGTTTTAACGGACGTCGACTTGTTCGAAATCTCGCTTGTTACCTTTCCGGCGAACGAGGCTGCGCGTGTCGGCACTGTCAAATCACCGGAGCCGAAGCACCGGCGCAGCGTAACCGAAGACAGGCAACAACTGCGCGAAGCGGCCCAGCGGTTGAAACGTGCCGCCCGTAAACTGGTCGAATAAACAAAACAACAACAATCATTCAATACAACAAGGAGAAAAGCATGATCGAAGTCAGTGAAGTACGCTCCGCCTCGGAAACGTTGGCGCGGGCCTTTGAAGAATATAAATCCGTCAATGACCGTCGTTTGGAAGAAATCGAACGACGCGGCTCAGCCGACGTGCTGCTGTCGGAAAAATTGTCGCGCATGGACAACAGCATCAACAATATGCAGGACGACATTACAAACGTAAAGGCCGCCATGCGTCGCCCCGGTAAAGCCTTGCTGGGTGAGATGAGGGGCGAAGGTAACAGCGCGTACAAGCAAGCTTTTTTGAACTACATCGCCAAGGGCAATGAGGTTGACCTGTCATCGCTGCAGACCAAAGCGCTGGAAGTCATCAATAACGGCGAGGGCGGGTTTATGGTGCCGCCCGAGATGTCCGACCGTATCGTGACGCGTCAGTTTGACACCACACCCATGCGCCAGTTGGCAACCGTCATGACCATTTCATCGGATGCGGTTGAAATGCTCCGTGACACCAATGAGCCTTCGGCCAGCTGGATATCGGAGCTTGGCGTGCCGTCCGATACGAATGACGGCGGGATCGGCCGCATCCGCATCCCGGTGCATGAATTGTATGCGCAGCCGAAGGCAACGCAGAAACTGCTGGATGATGCTGTGTTGAATGTCGAGGAATGGCTGATCAACAAGGTTGCAGCAAAATTCTCGCGTGCGGAGAACAACGCCTTTGTGGTGGGTGACGGGATCGGCATGCCGCGTGGGTTCACCAGCTATACGGCGCAGGCGGTCAGCGATAGCACCCGTTCATGGGGCGTGTTGCAATATGTGCCGACCGGCGTCAACGGTGCCTTTGCGACCAGTAGCCCGGCGGATGTCTTGTTTGATCTGGTCTACCAATTGCGTGTCGGCTACCATCCAAAGGCGTCGTTTATCATGCCGCGTGCGGTTTCCGATATGATCCGCAAATTCAAGGAAAACACGACGCAGGCCTATATCTGGCAGCCGGGCTTGCAGCAAGGGCAACCGTCCACGCTGCTGGGCTTCCCGGTTTATCTGGGCGAAGACATGCCCCCGGTTGCGACTGGCAGCTATTCACTCGCCTTCGGCAACTTTGAAGAAGGCTACACGATTGTTGACCGCACCGGCATGCAGATCTTGCGTGACCCCTATACCGGCGCGCCGTTCATCAAGTTCCGCTGCACCAAGCGCACCGGCGGCGATGTCGTGAATTTCGAAGCGATTAAGCTTTTGAAATTCTCGGCTTCCTAAACGTTCTTTCACCCGCAACGGCGCCTGATCATCAGGCGCCGTTTTTTATTGCCCATTTTCTGACAGGAGTACTCCATGACAACCCGCGACTTGCTTCGCATTACCTATATTACAAACAGCCTGCCGCCCGCAAACCGCGTCAACGGCACGGTAACCGGCAACGCCGTAGATCTTTTGGGCTATGACGGCGCCGTTATCGTCGTGACCACCGGCGCTTACACCGACGGCACGCATGTTCCGTCCGTTCTGCAATCCATGGACGGCGTTACCTATACCGCCTGTGCCGTGACGGATCTGGACGGCACCTTCGCCACTATCGCCAGCAGTGCAAGCGCCAACACAGTGCAGCAGGTCGGTTATATCGGTACGCAACGTTATTTACAGGTCGTCATGACGACGACGGGTGCAACCAGTGGTGCCACAACATCGGCCCATATCGTTGCCGGCTATCCACGCAACGCGCCGACACAATAAGCAGCCACCTGCCAGATGCGGCCCGTTGTGGCCGCATCTTTTTCTTCAAAATGTTTTGCAAAGGGTCGTTTATGACAGCCTTTAATCTGGTCACACCGCCCGCGGTTGAGCCCGTCTTGCTGATGGATGCCAAGCAACAAGCGCGCATTGACACAACTGCCGATGACGCGCTTGTGACGTCGCTTATCACCGCTGCGCGGCAATGGGTTGAAAACTATATAGGCCGCGCGCTCATCACGCAGACATGGCAGATGACGTTCGACACCTGGCCGGTTGCTTCGCTGCCCTTCTGGGATGGCGAACGTGAAGGGCCCGTGACGGCGTTTCAAAATCCGGGCTATGTGCTGTTGCCCCGCCCGCCGTTGCTTGCAGTCAACAGCATCACTTATTATGACAACAGCGATAACGCGACTGTTTGGGACCCCAGTAATTATTTTGTGGATACCGTGCATGCGCCGGGACGCGTTTGTTTGCGCCTAGGTGCTGTCTGGCCGGTGCCAATGCGCCTGACTAATGGTATTGTCATACAATATACCGCAGGTTACGGCTCGGACGGCACCTATGTGCCAGAGGCGATCAAGGCCGCCATTCGCCAGATTGTCACGCACTGGTACGAACATCGCGGCGAAGCGGCAACAAACACATCACGCGGCAGCATGGCGCCGGGCTCGGCGGGCGGGTTTAATGTGCCACTCATCATCTATGGGTTATTGATGCCGTACCGCGTTGCCTCATTGGGTGCCTGATATGTCAATCGGTACACTCCGTAAACGGGTCAGTTTTCAATCCGAACAAATGACTGCCGATGGCGCGGGCGGCTATGTCCTGTCATGGGTAACGGTCATGACCGTGTGGGCAGAGATTGAGCCCCTGCAGGGCAGCAAGCGTTACGTCGATGGCCATCTGGAGGCTGAGGCGACGCATAAAATAACCGCGCGCTATCAATCCGGTCTGACGACCGATATGCGTATCACCTATAGCGGCCGTACATTTAAAATCCTATCGCTTCTAAACAAAGGCGAACGAAATCAGTGGCTTGATGTAATGGTGAGGGAAGGTGGGGCAGCGTAAACAAGATGTAATTAATTGATTTTCAATCTAATAAATCCAAACTGACACCAAGCATATTGCATACCCTATAACACAAGGAGAAAAAATGCCCCTTCCTCCAAAACAAGATCCCAACGTTGTCGATGGCTGGCACATAGAAAAAGCAAAACAGCGTCCAGGTGGTGGTGGGGCCACATACATTGAACTTAAAGCTACCAAGCATACATCACATGGTGATGTAACTGTTCAAGAAACACTTGATGATTTCGGCAATGAGCTGGGCAAGGATAAATGGGGTATGTTTGATGATCAGGTGACCAACGCGCAGGGTAAGGTTATTATAGATCCTAAGGCAGAGAAGGAAGCAGGCAATGCGGTATTAAAAAAACTTGGACGCAAACCGACTCTATAAAAACCATAGCCACCTTACAACCCCGCTTCGGCGGGGTTTTTTATTGCCTAAAATCAGGAAGAGACATGACCGATATTTTTTTCACATTACAGCAAAGTTTGTATAATGCTCTGGCAGCAAGTGCCGAGGTAACGGCATTGCTCGGCAGCCCACCGCGCCTTTACGACCATGTGCCGCCGGGTGCCGTGTTCCCTTACGCCGTGTTTGGGGCGACGCATATAACGCCCTACGACAATCGTACCGATACGGGTTTTGATCATCTGCTGACTATTGATATCTGGTCCCGTTATCGGGGCAGCAAGGAAGCAAAAGATATAGTAACGGCGCTTTACGACACACTGCACCGCGCCAGTTTACCTCTGGCAGGACAGACGGCGTTGCTGTGCGAATGTCACAGCGCAGAAGTGGCCTTGGAAAATGACGGGTTTACAACGCATGCCGCCGTTCGGTTCAACATTCTGACGCAGGATGATTAGTCATGGCCTACAAAACACTTCACGCAAAAAGAAAATCGCCGCTTGCGGCGTTGCAGGATGCACGCATGGCAACGCAACTGATACGCGACCGTGCCGCTTTGGCTGAACAGATCACCGGCTTACGGCAACATCTGGCCGCCCATGCGCCGCGCGGCAGCACGCGTTATATCAAAACGGCGCGCAGTAACCCCTCGCTTTTCGTAAAGGCTGGTGAGGGTGCCGTGGGCCGGTTTATCGGTCGCGGATTGTTAGGCGAGGCGGGTCTGACATCCGGTGGATTTTACGCCAGCACATCCATGATCGCGCAAAATTTTTCGGCGTTGCTGGGCCTCGCCGCTCGCGACAACTAACAGGAAATACAACATGTCATTTGACGAAGTGGTTTTGCCGTTGCGTGTCGGTTATGGCACGTCCGGTGGCCCGTCCTTTTCGACCGAGATTGTCACCATCGACAACGGCTATGAAAGGCGTAACCAGAACTGGACGCAGGCGCGGCGCGTTTTTGACGCCAGTACGGGCGTGCGATCATCCGTGGATGCGGCGGCCTTGCTGGCCTTCTTTCATGCGCGCGCCGGACGTGCGCGCGGCTTCCGGCTGCATGACTGGAGCGATGGCACCAGTGCCGCCGATGGTGTTTCAGTGCCGACAGCAGGCGATCAGACCATTGGTGCGGGCGACGGCGCCACCACGCAATTTCAACTGGTGAAAATTTACGGCAGCGGTGGCGTTGTCCATACGCGCACAATTAGTAAACCTGTTGCCGGCTCTGTTGTCGTGGCGTTGAACGGCGTGACGCAAACCAGCGGTTGGAGCGTTAATACGACGACCGGCCTCATCACCTTTGCGACACCACCCGGCGGCGGCGTTGTGATAACGGCGGGCTACAGTTTTGATGTGCCCGTACGCTTTGACGCTGACCAACTGACGCTCACCGTCGAAAATTACAGCCAATATAAAGCTGACATATCCATCATCGAAATACGCATCTAAGAAATCACCCATGAAAAACATAACCCCGACGTTGGCCGCGCATCTGACCAGCGAATGCACAACCCTGGCCTGGCTTATCAAATTGACGCGGCGCGACGGCACCGTTATCGGTTTCACAACATGTGATAAACCGTTGACGGTTGCGGGCGTCACCTATCAGGCCGATGGCGCCATAACAGCCAGCGCGATGACTAGCAGCGACAAACTTGCGACCGACAATCTTGAAATTAACGGCATCCTGTCTGATGCGGGGCTGGATGATGCGGATATCGAAGCCGGTCTTTATGACCATGCGCGTGTCGATGTTTATGTCTGCAACTGGGCTGATCTGACGCAGGGTGTCGTGCAGATGCGGCGCGGCTGGCTGGGGCAAATCGTGCGGTCCGGCGTTCAATATGTGGCCGAATTGCGCGGCCTGCATGACAATCTGCAACGCGTCATCGGTGATTACTACACGGCTGAGTGCCGGCATGATTTGGGTGACAGCGGCTGCGGCGTCGTCCTTGCCACGCAAACCGTGACGGGCAGCGTAACATTGGTCGCCGACAACGCAACCTTTGGCGATACAACACGGACCGAGGGGGAGGGCGTTTTCAACTATGGCAAACTGATATTCACCAGTGGTGCCAATCAGGGGTTGAGTATGGAGGTTAAGGGCTGGACGGCCCTAACCCAGACTTTCGTTTTGTGGCTGCCCATGCCCAACCCCATACAGGTTGGCGATACTTACAGCGTTTATTCGGGCTGCGATAAAAGGCTCAGCACCTGCCGCGACAAATTTTCGAATGTGGTGAATTTTAGCGGTTTTCCCTACCTGCCCGGCGTGGGTAACATTTTAAAATACCCGACATAAAAATATGGCACACAAAACGGACATTATGATCGCGGCCGCACGCGGATGCATCGGCACGCCTTTTCATCATCAGGGGCGACAGGCGCAGGTGGGGCTGGATTGTATCGGCCTTGTCGTCGTCGCGTTGCGCGCTGCAGGCATTGCCGTTCAGGACAGGCAGGATTATGGCCGCAGGCCGGACGGGCAAGCGCTGGAACGGGCATTACTGCAACATGGCGCAGTACGTGTGGATACTATTACAGCAGGTTGCGTTTTGTTGTTTCGCTATGACCGGCAACCGCAACATGTGGCGCTGGCGACCAGCGACGCGACTATGATCCACAGCTTTGCGCCTGCAAGCGAAGTGGTTGAAACCTGCATCGGTCCCTATTGGCAACGCAGGCTACTTGGAATCTACGCTTTCCCCCCATTGAACAGGGAATAAAATGGCCTCCATCGTTTTACAGACAGTTGGCGCCGGTGTCGGCAATGCGTTGGTGCCTGGCCTTGGCTCGACATTTTTCGGCGCGCTTGGCCGCGCGGCGGGCGGGTTGATTGATAACGGCCTTGGGATCGGGACACAGGTAACGGGGCCACGTCTTGCCAGCCTGACGGTTCAGGACTCGCGCT
>Ga0213872_10001902_pt1 | contig 12824 bp, 8 predicted proteins | sample VelepicomBERX_R2_FD_160071 | JGI IMG/M metagenome (GOLD analysis project Ga0213872, IMG submission 160071) | Rhizosphere microbial communities from Vellozia epidendroides in rupestrian grasslands, the National Park of Serra do Cipo, Brazil - RX_R2 | ecosystem: Host-associated > Plants > Roots >...
GATGCCTGAGAGCGGCTGATTGACCTCATGGGCGATGGAGGCGGTCAACGCATTCAATGTGGTGACCCGCACTACGTGGGCAAGCTCGGAGCGGGCTTTGTCCAAGGCCTCTTCAGCAACCTTGGTTTCCGTTACGTCCTGAAGGGCGCCGACAAACATGGGCCGACCCTCGACCTGCTCGATTACTTGAGCGACGCCGCGCACATGTTTCAACGTGCCTCTGGCAGTAACTATCCGGAATGCGTAATTAACATCCACACCCGTCATAGCGCGCGCGATCATAGCTTCGAACATTGGCAGGTCCTCGGGATAGATGACATCATGAACCCGTTGTACGCTGACCTTCGTCCCCGGATCGAACTCGAAAATACGGTAGGCTTCCTCGGACCAGTTGTGATCGTCCCCTACCAGGTCCGTGATGAAGCTGCCCGTTTTGCTCAATCTTTGTGCGTGGGCGAAACTGTTGTAGGCCCTCCTGAGCTCGTCTTCACCTCGTTTTCGGTCCTCAATGTCGAACGCGGCACAATACCATCGGTCGATTCTCCCCTGCTCATCGAGCACAGGATTGTAGCGGGTCAGGAACCAGCGATATCGGCCGTCCTTACCCAGCGCACGTTGCTCACTTTCGAACGGTACGGGGCGTGTGAGCGCCAGCCGGCGCTCCTCGCGCAGCCTTTCCACATCCTCCGGGTGGAAAACACGGGCGCGATAGTCCTCTTTCTGCACATCTTCCAGGGTCAGACCGTGGTAATCCGACGCCGCTTGATTCGCATACAGTACGGACCCATCGGTGCGCAGCAAGTGAATACAGGTCGGGATGGCGCTGATCATCTGGCTCAAATTGCGCTCGCTCGACTGTAGAGCCTCTTCAGCCTTTTTGCGATCATCGATGTCTGTATGAAGCGCATACCAATCGCTTATCTTGCCTTCCGCATCTCGCGCTGGTAGGGCGCGCATCTGGAACCAGCGGTAAACCCCATCCGCGCGTCGAAAACGGGCCTCGATGTCAAGGATCTGGCCCGTTTCGATCGACGTTGCCCAAGCCTCGATTACGCCAGGAAGATCCTCAGGATGAATGACACCGTTGCGGGACCAGTCTTTCAACTCCTCATTTGTTTTGCCGAAATACTCCAGTTCCTGGCGGTTGAAAAACTCAGGCTCGCCCGTCGCCCCCGACGTATTCACGAGCCCGGGAATGTTGTCGACGATCTGTCGCCAGGACACTTCCTTCGCACGTAGGGCCTCCTCTCCTCGCTTGCGATCCTCGATATCTATATGGGCTCCGTACCATTTGACGATCTTCCCCGATTCGTCTCGCAACGGATTGGCGCGAAACAGGAACCAGCGATATGCGCCGTCGAAACGGCGCAAGCGCGCTTCGGCCTCTCCTGCTTGTCCGGAAGCCATGACTCGTTGCCACGCAGCCGCCAAACCGTTCAAGTCTTCAGGGTGGACCACTGCCGTCCAGCCCCAATCCTTCATCTGTTCCGCGGAGCGTCCCACGTAGTCGAGATAGTGTTGGCTGAAGAAATCGGCGGAGCCATCTGTACGCGCCGACCACGCGACGGCCGGAATCGTGTCGATGATCAGTTTTATATTGCGTTCGCTTGCGCGGAGGGCGTCTTCGGTTCGCTTCTGGTCGTCGATGTCCGCAAACAGCGCGCACCAACGAACGATCTGGCCGTTCGGATCGCGGAGAGGAAAACCGCGGTTCTGAAACCAACGATAGACGCCATCCGAACGCCGAAGACGCTGCACGATCTCGTACGAACTGCCGGACGTGATCGATCGCCTGAACAGTTCGATCACCTGAGGCAGATCCTCAGGATGAACCGCGTCGCTCGTTCCCCACTGCCGAACCTCCTCCAGAGTCCTGCCGAAGTATTCCAGCACCTGGCGGCTAACCATTTCGACGTCGCCCGTCGGCCTCAGCACTGCAACGAGCCCCGGGATGCTGTCGATGATCAGGCGCGACTCGATCTCACCGATCTTCAATTCTTGATTGGCTGGCGCAAGTTCATGTTGTCGTTGCGCAACGCGCTGCCCGAGTTCCTCGTCAGGAGACTCAAATGGGTCGTCCACGTCAGACCGCCTTGTGCGCGACGCCGTCAGCCTCGCCTCGCGCTCTCGTAATTCAGGTAGAATCATTAGCTTATCCCTCCCGCGCGCTAGAAAGTGAACCGTGCGGTTAGCTGAATTTGACGCCCCGTGCCGACCGTGCTGAATATTCGGCCAACGTTGTCGGCGAAGTTACCCGCTGCATCTTTGAAGATGGCGTCCCCGTTCCCGCCCAGGGTAAGCGGACTTTGCGTGTTAGTCGGGACGGCGAAATTCGGATGATTAAACAGATTGTGGGCTTCCGCGCCAAACTTGATCTTCGTGCCTTCCGTCAATTGGAAAGCCTTTTGCAACGCCAGATCGAATTGCGCAGATGCGGGACCGCGCAGGATATTGCGCCCAGCATTGCCAAATTGACCGGGAGGTAGTAAGGCAAATGCACCCGGATTAAACCAGCATGACGGAGTACCCGGTTTACTGCCGTTTGGACAAACACCCGTGTAAGGATTGCCAACCAGGTCTGGTCGTTCCGAAGTCAATAAGGACTGCAAATCTGCATTGTCGAAAGAAAGCATGGAAGTAAAAGGGAGGTTGCTGTGAACGCTGGCAACAGCAGAGACCTACCAGCCGCCTAATACTCTTCCGCGGCCAAACGGCAGCTCATAGACAACATTAGCGACGAAATTTTGCCGGATATCGAATCCTGACCGGCCTCGGCTTCCCTTGCGATCGAAAGGGTCCTGAGTCGTTGGTGGTTCGTTTACGGCTTCTATGGAAAAATCAGTCGAAGCGTCGTCTATGGAATGGGACCACATGTAGAACAACTGCCAGGAAAAGTTGTGGGCGTACTGTTTCGAAGCGGATAGTTGAAATGAATTATAGAAGGACTGCGAAAGCAAGTTCCTATTGTAGCGATGGCCCAAGGCCGGTTGGAAAAGGGTTCTCTTCCACCTCGCGGGTGAGGTGATTACCGCGCGCACCAAAATAGCCCGCGCTGAGGATCGTACCTCGCGCGATTTCCCGTTGCAGGTTGAGATTATATTGCAGCGCGTACGGGAACTTCGGATGATAAGTCGTCGCGAGGACATATATCGGTTGCGTCAGGAGAGCATTCTGGGGGTTGAGAAAGGTGGGAAAGGCAAAGGAGTCTACGCCAAAAAAAGGAGGTAAAAACCGATCGACACCAAACAGGAGTACGGGCAACTGATCGCGAAAGATTCCGGCTCCGCCCCGCAGTACGGTCTTGCCATCGCCCAAAATATTCCATGCAAAGCCAGCCTGGGGAGACAGAAGATCCCGAGGTGTCCCGGCGAATACCTTGCCGACTGTTGGCCCAGAATCCGTCGCTGGGTTACGAATGGTCGAAAGACGCCCATGTGCCTCGGTCGGATTCGAGTAGAAGTCGTACCGCAGCCCAACATTCAACGTTAGGCGGTCGGTCACTCGCCAAAAATCTTGCACAAAACCAGACACAACGTTCTGCCGGTAGCTGCGGTGGGAATCGGACGTGGCGGGATCAACCCCAACGTACGAGAGAGGCAGAGCTTGAAGGAAGAATTCGAGAGCAGGATTGTTGCTGGATGCCTGGAGGCCAAAAGGACTCAGATCCTGGAACGTATACAACCCGTTCACCGCAAAATCCAGCGGACCATTGGATTGGATTCTGTTAAACTCCGCACCGAATTTCAAGGTGTGCCGACCGAAAGTACAAGACACTTGGTCCTGAATTTGATAAACAGTAGAAAAATCGCCCAAGGGAAATAGTGGGCTATTGCCCATCAGACTCATACCCGCTATATCAAGCATTCCGAATGGCCGGCCGGATACCAAAGAAATAGAAAGCCCGGGGTGTGTATTAACGATTGAAGTCGAAGCCGTTGTGCGGTCGATGCCGAATCGTAATTCGTTGATCAAATCATGTCCGAAAGTCTTGCGGTCCTGAACAGTAAAGTACTGATTGCCGGCTTGATGAAGGGCCGGGAAACCAGGGACATAAGTTCCCGGGGGTGTCCCGACATAGGGGGCCTGGGAGGAACTGTCGTCAATGATGTAACGCGTGAATAGCGAATGTGTATTTGAAAAGTTGTGATCGACACGGACCATACCGTGGTCCTCATTAGTGCTGCCTTTATTCGCGGTGATCAAGTCCGCAGTTCCGTCGCCATTGTCTGCTCCATTTGAAGGAGGAAATAGCTGGAGAAACTGCTGTACCCGAGGATCAACCGGAATGGCGAGGCATCCGCTTGGAGTGGCGTTAGTGCAGGCCGCCGGATTGCTTACTGACGGCAGCAAACCTCGAAGAGCAAGGGCGTCGGGCACCGTCGCAATTGCTGTGGACGCTTGTACTTCACGAAACCCCTCATAGTCCACAAAGAAAAAGGTGCGGTCATGCACCAACGGCCCTCCGATTCCAGCGCCGAACTGGTTGCGCACAAACGCGGGTATTGGGGCGTTACCCAAATCAAAGTAGTTCTTCGCGTCGAGAGAAGCATTTCGGTGAAGCTCGAACAGCGATCCATGGAATTGATTGCTTCCTGACTTGGTTACCGCCTCGATGACGCCACCACCATTTCCGCCGTATTCCGCACTGAACGTTTGCGTCAAGACTCGGACCTCCGCGAATTCATTCAAGCCTAGAAAGAGCCCGGAAGCTCCTGCCGGCGAATAGCCAAAGACCGGATCATTCGCGTCCATACCGTCGATCAGAACGTTCGTCGAACTCGGACGTATGCCATCAATAGACACTTGGTCGCCCTTGCCGGTCGAAAGCAACGAAGGAGCACTGCTGGGCGTTGGAGCGATCCCGGGTTCCAAGGTAGCCGCGTTAAACAGATCTCGCCCGTTGATGGTAAGTTCAGTTAGGCTTTGCTCTGAAAGGAGCCCACCGGCTGTCGAGGTAGTATTGTCGATGGCTGTAACGCCTGCGCTGACCGTCACCTGCTCTCTCTGGGTGCTTATGGCCAGTGACAGATTTATCATGACTTCCGAGCCCGAAGTAAGCGCAATTCCTTCGCGAAGCTGGGTTTGGAACCCTTCTTTCTCCGTACGAAGAGCATACTTTCCTGTTGGCAAGCCGGCGAGTTGATACTGACCCGTGATGTCAGTAAGGATGCCCCGTTTCAATCCAGTGCTTTGGTTGACGATGGTAACTTGGGCTCCGGGAATAACAGCGCCACTTGGGTCATTGATAGTACCGTAAACGGTCGCAAGCTGGCTTTGCGACCACGCGCATACCGAGAATGAAGCCAATGATAGGACTAGCAGTATGCACGTCCTGTACGAACCACACTTCGGACTCGAAAGAACGCTACCAATCATGACCCGATCGATCAAGTACTCCTTTGAGGTCTCCACCCTGCCCGTGTGGTTCATCCCTGATCCTGCCATTTCTTCCGCACCGCCCCCAAATGCTTGTAATGGAGGGTTGTGCCGTTTCGGGCGGGGATGGTGTTCATCTCTAACTCTCCAGGTCCTGATCGAATTTTAGAAGATCTGTCCAAATCGGCAGAGGCGAATCCTGCTAAAGCTGGTCAAATATTGCGGCAAAAGGCATATAATTGTTTTGGTAATTCCACAGCAACATGAGTGGAACGTTAGTTTCCTCTCACGCACGTTCGACGCTGACTTCACTATCGACTGAGCTCGCTTTGGCGACGTCAAAACGGGTATCTGTTCTTACGGAAGGGTGTCTGGTACCACTTCTTCCAGGCCGTCCGATTAGGGACAGCACTCAATCGCCGTGGAATGGAGTCTACCTCGAAGAACATAATCTCGGCGCGATCTTTATACCCGAACATGAACACGCGACGTTCGTGCTCCATCTTCAGTTGAATCAGCGCGTCCATATGGACTGGCACTCCTCGGGACGTACCGGTCGCCAGATAACTGGAGCCGGGAATTTGATCTTTGTCACTCCCGGTACGCGCGACCAGCTGCTCTTCCACGGACCGTCTCGGCGGATTGTTGTTTCCGTTGATCCGGCCTTGATCAAACAACGTGCCGATGATCTGGAGCTGAAATGCATGCCCGACTTCGATAATCGTTGGGCGTTTCAGGACGATCAATTGCGTCTCTTGATTACCGAAATGGAAAGAGAGATGAGCACCGGTTGGGCAATGGGCTCTCTTTACGGCGATTCGCTGAGCACTGCGTTCGTGATCGCTCTCGTAAGAAAGTATGGCAAAGCGGTAGCCCCGGACTCCCCTCAGTTGAAGGGAGGTCTCTCTCCCGGTCGTCTCCGGCGAGTGCTTTCATACCTCCACGAAAACTTCCAGCAAGATATTCGCCTGGGCGAGTTGGCCAATATCGCAGGGCTGAGCGATTATCACTTTGCGCGCTCATTCCGCCAGACAACCGGGGCTACGCCTCACCAATATCTTTCTCAGATACGAATCAATAGCGCGAAGTCCCTTTTGTTGCGCCGCTACTGGACTGTCCTTCAGGTTGCAGGGGCGGTAGGTTTCGCAGACGCTAGTCGACTTTCAAAGGTCTTCCGAGCCAACACCGGCGTGAGTCCAGGAGAATGGCGCGGAGGCGCATAGGCACAACTCGAGAATAGACGGGCGGCGTCATGCGGCTGCAGCAGAGGTCTAAACCGCCCAACCAATCCAGCCGCGCCCCGCTCTCTACCTCTGAAGGTGTTCGGCTGCCGCAATCGCGTTTGCGGTGTTCTTTTTAAGGAGTCGCAATGGCCAAGTGGCCGCAATGGTTGACACACAACCCAAAGCAGTGGCTAATACCGGCGCTTGTCCTCTTGATGGCGGCGGGCATTCTTGTCTTGATCACCGGCAATTGGAACGCGTGGGCGAGCGGGCGTCTCGACCAAGAAACTGATGACGCTTACACGCGATCTGACGTCACGCCACTCAGCACGAAAGTCGCCGGTCTGGTCGGAGCCGTTGCTGTTTCCGATTATGAGGAAGTAAAAGCGGGAGGCCTGTTAATCCAGCTCAAAGATGATGACTTCCGCGCTCAGGTGCAACAAGCGGAAGCCGGAGTTGCTGCCGGTGAAGACGCGCTCATCAACAACCAACGGCAAAAAGCCCTTCAGGATGCGCGTATTTTGCAAGCGGAAGCGGGCATCCGCTCGGCGGAAGCCGATATTACAGCAGCGGACGCCGGCGTTGAAGCGGCGAACTCTGCGCTCGCCAACGCGCGCAGCGCGCTGGAGGGAACCAAAGCCGATGTCGCGCGAACTGAACTGGAGCGGCGCCGTCAGGAAGCATTGATAGCCACCGAATCGGCGACTCGTCAAAAACTGGAACAAGCGACGGCGGACGCACTGCGCTTTCGTGCCCAACAAACCAGCCGGGAATCAGAGATCTCTACGGCTACGGCGCAACAAGCTAGCCGAGAAGCCGACCTGAAAAAAGCCGAAGCGGAATTGGCCAGCAGGACTGCCGAACTCGAAGCCCAGAAGCGCCAGCGCGCCGTGCTGGACTCTCAGGAACTGCTTCTCAAATCCGATTTAAACGCCAAGCGCGCTTCACTGGCGCTTGCACAAACGAATCTCGGCTATACGCGCATTGTTGCGCCTGAGAACGGGAGAGTAGGTGAGCGCAAGGTGTTACCGGGGCAAATGGTGAATCCGGGCACCCAAGTCATCTCTCTGGTGCAAGACGACGTTTGGGTCCAGGCAAATTATCGCGAAACGCAGGTGCGGCGGATGCACCCCGGCGACTCGGCCAGCATTCGTGTTGATGCGTTTCCCGGGTTGGTCTTGAGCGGCAAAGTCGATCATCTTTCGCCTGCCAGCGGCTCTCAATTCGCACTGCTTCCACCGGACAACGCCACCGGCAACTTCACAAAAATCGTTCAACGCGTGCCCGTCAAGATCGTCCTTGACAAGGGCCAGCCCGGGCTCGACCGGCTGCGTGCCGGTCTTTCTGTTATTGCCACAGTGCACACAAACGGTGGTGCGTAAGCAGTCGCAGGCCAGCTATGGAAGCTATCGCCACGCCCTCAGCAGTCAGGCCTGCGCCAGCACCAGCGCAGCAGCTATCCACGCAGCCCTATATCGGAATTCTGGGAGTCTTTCTCGGCGCGTCCCTTGCCACCATGAACGGCCGCTTGCTCAGCGTTGGTCTCGCAGATCTTCGTGGAGCGCTCGGTATCGATTTCGATACGGCGGCTTGGATACCCACAGTTCTCAATATGGCGCTGATGTTCAGCGGCGTCTTTTGCGTATTCCTGAACGTGCGCCTAGGGCCGCGCCGGATTCTGCTGCCGTGCGCGGCAATCTTCACTCTCGCATCTTTCGCCTTACCATTCTCGCCAAACCTCGTGGTGCTGTTCGCGCTAGTAGTCGTCGCAGGAGTATCGTCCGGTACTTTCTATTCGCTGACGCTGACGTTCGCTCTCACTGCGCTTCCCCAGCGGCTCATCATCTTCGGCTTGGCGGCTTATGCTGCCGACATCGTTTTCACCACGAACATCGCAGCCGCGCTTCAAGGCTGGTACGCAGAACATCTCTCATGGCATTGGATCTTCTGGAACGCGGCCATTCTCACCCCCGCGATGATCATTTGCATTTACTTCGGCATTCCTCCCCGAAAGCTGCTGGAATATCCCAACCTCAGCTGGCGTGGATTTACTTACTTCAGCCTTGGTCTTGCTTTGCTCTACGCGGTGCTCGACCAGGGCGAGCGCCTCGACTGGCTGCACTCCGGTACTATCGTCGCTTTGACCGTCGCCGGGTTGTTCCTTCTTTTATGCGCCTTTATCAGGCGGCTTGCATACAAGAACCCGTTTGCGAATCTCGGCTTCCTCAAATCGCGAAATATCGCCATTCTCGCCTCATCCATCTTCGTTTTCCGTTTCGTAATGTTGACCCCCGTCTTGCTGATTCCCGGTTTCCTCGGAAATATCCAGCGTTACAGGGCGATTCAAACCGGACACGCGCTTGCGTGGGTAGCGGCGCCGCAGTTCGCTTTGGTGTGGCTAATTGCCGTTCTCGTTGTTTACACGAACTCAAGGCTGATTTTTGGAGTCGGGCTCACCATAATAGCAGTGAGTTGCTGGGTATGCGCGAACGTCGATCCATCTTGGGCAGGGGTAAGCTTTGAACGTACGGAACTTGCCCTGGCCGTCGGTCTAGCTTGCGCCTACATCGGCATGATCGGCAGCATCGTGCTGCAAGCACTGGAGGCCGGTGCTTTGAACCCCGTAAACGTTGCAACGTTCTCCGGTCTTATGCACTTTGTACGTATTTTTGGCGGCGGAGTGGGAGCCGCCATCCTGAACCACTTTCTCTCCGTACGAGAAAAGTTCCATTCGAATTTAGTGGGCCTCCACGTCGATGCTGGCAATTGGTTGACCTCTGAACGGCTCCGATTGCTCACGGGAGGGCTGTTCGCGAATTCAACGGGCATCGATGAATCGCAGGCTCGCGCGGTAGCCCTCCTAAATCAGCAGGTTCGCGCTCAAGCGTACACGCAAGCCATTGCCGATGGTTTCGTGCTCATGTGCTGGATCGTCGTCGGCTTTCTGCTCGCCATGCTGTTTCTGAGGCCAGCGCACATCAGCTACAAGGATTTGAGGAAAATGCCATGACGAAACGAGTTCTCTTCGGGGTGCGCAGAGTTGCTGGATTAGCAATTGCATGTCTGCTAGGCAACGCCCACGCCGCTGAGGTCCGCCACTTGAGCCTTGAAGAAGCTGTTCAATTGGCAATCAAGCAAAACCGGTCTTTGAAGATAGCGCGCTTGAAGGTGGAAGAAAAAGAACAGAAGAAGGCGCAGGATCACTCGGCATATTTCCCCGCTCTCACGAATCAATCCGACGCTCTTCACATCACCGAATTACAAAACATCTTGATTCCCGCAGGCGGGCTCGGCAACGTGAGTGGATCGCTGATCCCTGCAGCCACCGTCAACCTGAACCAGGGCAAGAACAATTTATTTACGAGCGGCACCACGCTTGCGCAACCATTAACGCAGTTGATCCGAATCCGTCAACAAAACCGCATCGCCGCAGCCGAGGTAGCCACCTCTCGCGATGATGTAAAAAAGGCCGAGAACGAAGTTGCCCTGCAGGTACACACGCTTTATTACGGCATCCTCGTTTCCCGGCTTGAAAAAAAGGCGGCCGAGCAGCAGACTGAATTTGCAAATGAGAGTGTTCGCGAAAGCGAAGACGACGTGCGTAACGGAAACGCCCTGAAGGTTGCTGTGATCGGCAGTCGTGCCGAGCTGCTCGAAGGCAAGCAAGCCGAGTTGACGGCCGATCTCCAAATCGCCGATTACCAAACTGAATTGAATGATCTTCTCGGTTTACCTCTGGACACCGAGTTGGAATTGGATCCGGTTATGTCGACCACATCTGACACCCTGCCGAAGGTCGAATACCTCAAAATCGCGTGGGCGGAGAACCCTGAGATCCTGGCGGCTGAAGAATCAGTCCACAAAGCTCGTGCCGGCATCATGGCGGCCAAGTCGGCTTACATCCCTGATATCACTGTGTTCGCAAGACATCGCTATCAGGATGGCGTTCCATTTCTTGTCCATAATTTCGGCACGTTTGGAGTCAGTCTGAGTTATGACGTGTTTGATTTCGGCAAGCGCCGCGCCGCCATACGCGAGCATGAAGTCGAGCTTGCAGAAGCCGAGCAAAATGTCGAGCGACTGAAAGAAGAAGTCGCTGTTTCTATTCAACGCAGCTATGACAAAGTCGAACGCACCAAGAGCATGGTAGAGGTTGCACGTCAAGTGGTCCGCCTGCGCGAAGAAAGCGAGCGGCTATCTGTCAATCAGCTCACCCAAGGCGTTATCCAAGTGGCCGAACGCCGACAAGCATCGGCAGCCAACTATAGAGCGCAAGCGGATCTGTTACAGGCCAGTCTTGGATACTTATTGGCGCGTGCAGAATTGGAAAGAACCGTGGGGCGCACGCCCGGACTATAGTCGGGTTCGTCTCGCATATCATCGCGACTCTCTCGCGAAATTCACTCCCGAGTATTATGGCAAATCAGCATCTTTTGTTTGCTCGGATGCCAAAGGGATCTGTTCCGGCGACGACAGGGCTGGCTAGATTTGGCGTGGCGAAGGAGATAATCGATCCTAGGGCGTGTTTACACTACGCAAGGCCTCGAGTATGAGCGCAAAGCATAGGAAGGCGGAGAAGACAACGTCGAGTTTCTCGAAGCGTGAAAAGATCCGGCGGAATCCTTTTAAGCGGCGGAACAGTCGTTCGATTTCGTTGCGCTTCTTGTAGAGCGCGCGATTCGTAATCACAGGCGTGCAGGCGATTGGATTTGGGCCGGGACCACCCGAATCATGATCAAGTCCAGCACTAACTGACGAGTTTCATCGCCCTTCAAAGGCGCGGTCATCAACGGGGGAAGGCCCTCCGGCATCGGTCCAACTCTCAGTCTTCCACCCTACTGATCGAATTAGCCGCTCTAAACCCTTACGAACCGAGGACTCGTCGTCAACGATCGCAATGGTTGTGTTAGAGTCCTGTAACTCCTGCATCCTATTCTTTTCCGTGGTACTTAGGAAGAGTAAAGTGGAAGCTTGTTCCAGGACCGTCATTGGTGTTAGCCCATAATCGGCCGCCATGGCTCTGAAGGATGGAACGGCTAATGGAGAGTCCCATGCCCATACCCGTGGGCTTGGTGGTGTAGAAAGGATCGAAGATCCTTTCTATTGTGTTCGGGTCAAGCCCGGTTCCCGAATCTTCAACTGTTACCCGCACCTGGCCCGCGTCAATGTTCCGGGTGGTGATCCCCAGTTCTCGCGCCCGCTCACTTACACTGCTCATCGCTTCGAGACCATTCATGAACAGGTTCAGCACTACCTGCTGCAACTGCACCCGATCGCCGAAAATAGGAGGGACGTCATCCGCAAACCGCGTTCGGATCATCACGCTCTTTCTCTTCGCCTCGTCCCCGACAATAGCGAGGACTTCCCGGATTGTTTCATTCAGGTCCAGCTTTTCTCGAGGCGGCGCAGTCCTCTTTGTGGCCAAGGCCCGAATGCGGGCGATCACGTCAGCGGCGCGCTTCCCATCGCGAACGATGTCGCGGACAGTATCACGGATTTGGTCCAAGTCAGGCGCATCAGTGGCCAGCCATCGCAGGCAGGCGCTGCCATTACTCACGATGCCTGAGAGCGGCTGGTTGACCTCATGAGCGATCGAGGCGGTCAACGCATTCAAGGTGGTGACCCGGGTCACGTGGGCGAGCTCGGAGCGGGCTTTGTCCAAGGCCTCTTCAGCAACCTTGCTTTCCGTTACGTCCTGAAGGGCGCCGACAAACATGGGCCGACCCTCGACCTGCTCGATTACTTGAGCGACGCCGCGCACATGTTTCAACGTGCCACTGGCAGTGACTATCCGGAATGCGTAATCAACATGCACACCCGTCATAGCGCGCGCGGTCGTAGCTTCGAACATTGGCAGGTCTTCGGGATAGACGACATCATGCACCCGTTGCACGCTGACCTTCGTCCCCGGATCGAACTCGAAAATACGGTAGGCCTCCTCGGACCAGTTGTGATCGTTCCCTACCAGGTCCGTGATGAAGCTGCCCGTTTTGCTCAATCTTTGTGCCTCGGCGCAACTGTTGTAGGCCCTCCTGAGCTCGTCTTCACCTCGTTTTCGATCCTCAATGTCGAACGCTGCCACATACCATCGGTCGATTTTCCCCTGCTCATCGACCAGAGGATTGTAGCGGAACAGGAACCAGCGATATCTGCCGTCCTTACCCAGCACACGTTGCTCGTTTTCGAATGGTACGGCGCGTGCGAGCGCCTGCCGGCGCTCCTCGC
>Ga0213872_10001903_pt1 | contig 12810 bp, 5 predicted proteins | sample VelepicomBERX_R2_FD_160071 | JGI IMG/M metagenome (GOLD analysis project Ga0213872, IMG submission 160071) | Rhizosphere microbial communities from Vellozia epidendroides in rupestrian grasslands, the National Park of Serra do Cipo, Brazil - RX_R2 | ecosystem: Host-associated > Plants > Roots >...
GCAAGCGCTTGCTTTTAGCGGCACAGAAGGAAATCGTGAAAAAAGGCGTTTCGGAAGCCTCCATCCGCGACATAGCGAAAGCGGCCGGATACACGATGGGTGCGTTTTATTCCAATTTTGCCAGCAAGGGGGCGATACTGGAGGAGTTGATCGCGGTGCATATGCGCGAAGAAATCCTTGTTTTTAAAGAAATCACCACCAACGCAGCAAGGGGCAAGGAAGAAGATACATGGAAAGCAATTTCCGACTGGTTGAAGGAGATGCGGAAGAACAAAAATATTTCTGCTCTTGGCTTTGAATTACAGATGTATGCGAATCGTAATACTCTTTTTAGAAAGAAGTTCGATAGTGCCAAAGCGCAGCGGCTTAAAGAGCTGGCGGACGGACTGGGAGCGCTTTTCAGTGTTCATGGTCTTAAGCCAAAAATTGATTGTTTTCAGGTCGCGGTCAGCCTTGCCGCGTTGTGGGATGGATTTTTCATTCACAGGACTGTTCCCGGGTCGATGCCAGATGATCAGTTGATTTTGTTCGTCTTGAAAGCGTTATTGGATGATTCCGCCCCCATTCGGGCAGCGAAGCAAAAAAATATCAACCTTGGAGGCAGTCATGGCGCTTAACACACTTTCTTCAGCTAAAACCTGTAAATTGGCGGCGGTTGCTTTTGTGGTGCTCATAGCCCTTGGCGGATGCGAGAAAAAGGAACAGGCTGAAGATATTCGTCCTGTCCGTTCTGTAATTATCGAAAAGCACGAAGTCGGCGATCCGATCGTGCTGACGGGACAACTGCATGCGCGCGACGAAACCAGCCTGGCCTTTCGCCTTTCGGGCAAGCTGATCGAAAGACCGGCCAATGTCGGCGATACGGTCAAGGCTGGGCAAACGGTTGCCGTTCTCGATTCCGAGAACGAGCGAAACGCCAAGAACGCAGCGCAGGCAGACTATGTAGCCGCGCAAGCGGTGCTTGAGCAATCCGAGGCGGCGGAAAAACGCCTGGGCGGTTTGCTGAAGGAAAATGCCATCTCTCGCGCCGAATATGAAGGAGCCTTGCGTCAGCTTAAAACGGCTCAAGCTCAGGTCGATGCGGCCAAGGCCAAGTTAAGCTCGGCGGAAGATCAGTTGGGCTATACGAACCTGAAGGCGGAAGCCGACGGCGTTATCACCGCACAGGGAGCAGAGCCTGGAGAAGTCGTGCGCGCCGGTCAGATGATCCTTCTTTTGGCGCGGCAGGATGGACGTGACGCTGTTTTCGATATGCCCGCCCAAGTCATCCGCGATGGCTTGTCCGCACAACAGGATGTCGAAATTTGGCTTGCCGACAATCCGAATATCAAAACGACCGGCCAGATCCGCGAAGTTTCGCCACAGGCCGATCCGGCAACGCGCACCTATCAGGTCAAGGTCGGCCTTAAGGATGTGCCTTCCGGCATGTTCCTTGGTTCGACGATTGTCGGGCGGTTGATTTTGCAAGCGGCGACGCAGATCGAAATCCCCTCGTCGGCGCTGGCCATGTCGCAAGGCAAACCAGCCGTTTGGGTTGTGGACACGAAGGATCAAACTGTTCACATCGAACCTGTGACCGTCGCGCAATATACGCAGGACTCCGTCGTCGTTTCGGACGGTTTGAAAACAGGCGAGCGTGTCGTGACGGCAGGCGCGCAGGTTCTTCATGAAGGGCAAAAAATTAAGCTGCTGGAGGCTGCGCCATGATTTCCCTTAATCTTTCCGAATGGGCGATCCGCCATAAGTCGCTTGTCATCTATTTTATGCTGATGGGCATCGCGGCCGGGGTTTGGAGCTATCTCCATCTTGGCCGCAACGAAGACCCGGAGTTTACGATTAAGACGATGGTTGTGCAGACCGTTTGGCCGGGTGCGACGCAGGACGAAACGATGCGGCAGGTGACAGATCGCATCGAAAAGAAACTGCAGGAAACGCCTTATCTGGATTATCTGAAAAGCTATACAGTCGAAGGAAAATCGACCGTGTTCGTGACCTTGCGCGGAGACATTCCTAAAAAAGAAGTCCCTGACGTTTGGTATCAGGTTCGCAAAAAGGTCGGAGATATCAAGCAAACCCTGCCGCAAGGCGTCGCTGGGCCATTCTTCAACGATGAATTCGGCGATACCTATGGCATCATTTATGCGTTTACGGCAGATGGTTTTACGCATCGAGAATTGCGTGACTATGTTGAAAAAGCGCGTTCGCGGATTCTCGAAGTTCCTGACGTATCGAAGGTTGAAATCCTCGGCGCGCAGGACGAGCGGATCTATGTGGAATTCTCGACACACCGCCTCGCCCAGATGGGGCTGGACAAACTGGCGCTTCTCAAGGCGCTTGCTGAGCAGAATGCGGTCATTCCGTCAGGCGACATTCAAACGAAAAACGAGAAAATCATCGTTCAGGTTTCAGGAAGGTTCAAATCCGAAGAAGACCTGAAACAAATCAATTTCTCGGTTGGATCGCGCATGTTGCGGCTCAGCGATATTGCGACGATCAAACGCGGTTACTCCGATCCGCCGCAGCCGATGTTCCGTGTGAATGGAAAAGACGCCATCACTCTCGCTACATCCATGAAAAAAGGCGGCGACATCCTAGCGCTTGAAGAAAACTTGAATAAGGCGTTCGTGCAGATTAAGGCGGATCTGCCTATCGGCATCGAAACGCACCTCGTCGCCAATCAGCCGAAGGTCGTCCACGATGCCGTGAACGATTTTATGGAAGCGTTGTGGGAGGCTATCGCGATAGTCCTCGGTATCAGCTTTTTGAGTCTTGGCATGCGCGCAGGAATGGTCGTCGCGTGTTCAATACCCCTTGTCTTGGCTTTTGTGTTCGTGGCCATGCAGCTCCTTGGGATCGACTTGCAGCGCATTTCGCTCGGCGCACTGATTATCGCACTCGGGCTTCTCGTCGACGATGCGATGATTACTGTCGAAAGCATGGTGACGAAGTTAGAGGAAGGTTGGGACACAGTCAAAGCTGCCACCTTCGCCTATACTTCGACTGCTTTTCCGATGCTGACAGGAACCTTGGTCACGATGTTCGGCTTTGTGCCGGTCGGCTTCGCCAAAAGTTCTGCGGGCGAATACACGTTTTCGTTGTTCATCGTCGTCGCCATTTCGTTACTTTTGTCGTGGTTCGTCGCCGTCATTTTTTCTCCTGTCATCGGCACCATGATCCTTAAGCACAAAAAGCACGAAAAACACGAAGAAGGCGGAAAGGTCATGGGGAAATTCCGGCACTTCCTGATTTTCAGCATGCGCCATCCCAAATCGACGCTGGCGGTTACGTTCGGGATATTCGGTTTATCGGTTTTGCTGCTTCCCTTCGTGCCGAACCAGTTCTTCCCTTCGTCGGATAGACCTGAACTGATCGTCGACATGAATCTGACGCAGGGATCCTCAATCTATGCCACGGATGCGGCAGCCAAGAAGCTCGATGCGATCCTGAAAGACGATCCGGACATCGACCATTGGAGTTCCTATGTCGGCAACGGAGCCGTTCGCTTCTACCTGCCGCTCGACGTGCAACTGCAAAACGATTTCCTTACGGAAACTGTCATCGTCACGAAAAGCCTTGAGGCGCGCGAACGCGTTCACAAGCGCCTTGACGCTGCCTTGCAGGAAAATTTCCCAGAGACCGTCAGCCGCATTTATCCGCTTGAGCTTGGCCCGCCGGTCGGATGGCCCGTCCAATATCGCGTCAGCGGCTACGACCCGGTTAAGGTGCGCGAGTACGGTTATAAAGTCGCGCAGATCATGGGCGGAAGTCCCGATGTCCAGAAAGTTAACTTCAACTGGATGGAGCCAATCCGCAAGCTGCGCATCAAGGTCAATCAGGATCAGGCCCGGATTCTTGGCATGAGTTCGACCGCCGTTGCGCAGTCGATTTACGCGGTCATTTCCGGCATCACGGCAACGCAGGTGCGTGACGACATCTATCTCGTGGACGTTATCGTAAGGTCGGCGGACACCGAACGCATGTCGCTTGACACCATTCGCGGGCTGGAAATCCCCTTGCCGACCGGCAAGTCCGTTCCCCTGACCGAACTGGCTTCCGTCGATTATGAGCAAGATCTTCCGCTTATTTGGCGTCGCGACCGTTTGCCGACTCTGACGGTACAGGCCGATGTGGCGCAAGGGGTCATGCCCGCGACAGCCGTCGATCATCTAAAGAATAAAATTGACGGAATACGCAAAGACCTGCCTCCCGGTTATAGAATCGTCAATGGCGGTTCCGTCGAAGAAAGCTCGAAATCGCAAGCCTCGGTTGCTGCTGTCTTTCCGCTTATGCTTGTTCTGATGATGACCATCCTGATGATCCAGATGCAGAACTTCAGCCATCTGTTTCTCGTGATGAGCGTAGCGCCGCTTGGTGTCATCGGCGTAGTCGGGGGGCTTCTTATCACGGGTCAGCCGTTGGGCTTCGTGGCGCTTCTCGGCATCGTCGCGTTGATCGGCATGATCGTGCGCAACTCCGTCATCCTCGTGCATCAGATCGAGGAAGAGAAAAAGGAAGGCCGCGACAACTGGAACGCGGTTATCGAGGCCACGTTGCTTCGCTTCCGCCCCATCATGCTCACAGCGGCTGCCGCCATTTTAGGCATGGTGCCCATCGCGCCGACCGTCTTTTGGGGGCCAATGGCGACGGCGATCATGGGTGGTTTAGCCGTTGCCACCATGCTGACCCTGATTTTCCTTCCCTCGCTCTACATCACCTGGTTCAGGATCAAGGAAGAACCGGCAAAAGCCAGCCATGAGGTCGTATCATGAAAAACCGCATTATTCTCGCCCCGCTTCTCGCCGTTCTTCTTTCCGGGTGCGCATGGCTAGCGCCCGATTATGAACGTCCGTCGCTCGACATGCCCGAAAAATGGGTAACGCAGCAACAAAACGGCGACAAAACGGAAAAACTGAAAGACTGGTGGAAGGAATACAACGATCCCGTCTTACAGAAGCTGATCGAGGAAGCTTTGGCCGGCAATGGCGACCTTGCCGTTGCGGCGGCGCGTGTGCAGCAAGCGCAGGCGCAATACAATTATGCCTTCGGCAACCAGTTCCCGCTGCTGGCCGCGACAGGTTTTGCCGAGCGCTCCAAGATGGGTTTCCAGAACAGCCCGCTTTTAAGCGACAAGCCAGGCAATGTGTCTTTCTTTGGCGGCATGCTGTCTTATGAACTCGATCTTTGGGGAAAGCTCGCAAGCGCGAGTCAGGAAGGAAAGGCGGTCTTTCTTGCAACCGGCTATAATCAGGACGCTGCGAGGCTTTCCATCGCTTCCGCGACGGCGCAGCTTTACTTCAGTATCCTCGCGCTCGATGCCGATATAAGGGTCACGCAAGGCACGATCCATTCGCGCGAAGAATCCTACAACCTGATTAAAAAACAATTTGACCGCCAAGCTGCAAACGAACTTGTCTTGCGCCAATCGGAGGCCGAAATGGAAGCGGCACATGCCCAGCTTCCCAAATTGCTCGAACAGAAAGACAAGGCCGAAAGCGCTTTATCGGTTTTGCTGGGACGCTCGCCGAAAGAGATTATGGAAGCTTCTATCCCCAGAGGCTCGGATTTTGACGCGCTTCCCGTTCCGCCGCTCTTTCCATCGGATATGCCGTCCAGCTTGCTTGAGCGCCGCCCTGATATAGCAGTCTCCGAGCAAATGATGATCGCCAGCAATTTCAACATCGGTGTGGCACGCGCGGCCTATTTTCCGACGATTTCGCTGTCCAGCCTGCTGGGCGTGTCAAATATCGACGTCGCTAATCTGTACAACGGCACACTACGCGCATGGTCAATGGGAGCAACATTGGCTGGCCCCGTCATTGACTTCGGCAGAACCGACAGCGGCGTCGATATGGCGCTCGCCAAAAATCAGGCACTCCTGGCCTCTTACAAAAACAGCGTTCGCACGGCCTTTAAGGAAGTCAAAGACGCCCTGTCCGAACAGACGAACTCTCAAAGCGAAGAGCAGGCTCAATCGAAAGAGGAAAAAGCAGTTAGAGAGGCTCTACGCCTTGCCAATCTGCGCTATACATCCGGCTACTCCAGCTATATTGAGGTTCTGGACGCCGAACGCAACCTCTACAGCGCCCAGATCGCGCTCATCGCCGCAAAACTCGAACGCCTTAACGCTTCCGTCAATCTCTATAAGGCGCTGGGTGGAGGATGGGCCGTAGACTCTTCAGGTGAAGCAAAGTCACCCAAATCATGATTGCAAGTGTTTCTGACTGTGTTGCGCATTTTAACGTTTATGCCCTCTCCAATCGTTGGGGCTTGGCCAGACTTTCTTAACGTGACGACTTTCATGCGTTCAGAGCATTCAGGAATTTATCAACCTCGGCACGGAGATTCTCAGCCTGTTTGGCAAGCTCCTGCGACACTTGTAGGACGGAATCAGCCGCAACACCGGTCTGGCCTGCCGCTTCGGCAACTCCTGAAATATTGCGCGCAACTTCATCCGTGCCCTGCGCTGCCTGCTGCACGTTGTTTGAAATCTCACCGGTTGCCGCGGTTTGTTCCTGCACTGCAGCAGCGACAGCAGATGCCACATGGCTGATTTGACCAATGGACGTTCCAATGCTCTTGATCGCCTCGACCGTCGAGCCTGTAGCACTTTGAATCCCCGTAACTTGTCCCGAAATTTCTTCGGTCGCTTTTGCCGTCTGGTTGGCCAGAGATTTCACCTCGCTTGCCACCACAGCAAAGCCTTTGCCTGCATCGCCTGCGCGCGCTGCCTCGATCGTCGCATTGAGGGCTAGCAGATTCGTTTGTCCCGCAATTTGCTGAATGAGTTCAACAACGGTGCCGATTTTTTGCGCGGCCTGCGCCAGCCCATCGACGACCGCGCTTGTCTTTTCGGCTTCATGCACGGCATCCCCGGCCATTTGCGAGGCTTTAGTAACTTGCTGGCCAATTTCCCTGCTGGAAGCGGTCATTTCTTCGGTTGCGCTGGCGACGGCGTTGACGTTAGCGGAGGCTTGCTGCGTTGCGCTGGCCACCGTCGCACTTTGTTGCCGGGCTTGCTGCGCCGCAGCCGACATGGTTGCCGCGTTGGCTTGCAACTCAGCAGAGGACGAAGCAACCATGCTGACGATGCTGCCGACGTTGGCTTCTAGCTTTTTGGCCATCTCCTGCATGTCGCGTTTGCGCTGCGCTTCGGCATCCTGTTTTTGCCGGGCGATCTGCGCTTCCATTTCTCGGGCTTTGACCAAGCTTGTTTTAAGATGTTCCGCTGATCGCGCCATATCGCCGATCTCATCGGCGCGTGACGCGCCGGTAATTTCGATGTTTAAATTGTTGTCCGCCAAGTTCTGCAGGTGTTCGGCCACCTTACCAATAGGCCTCACCAGTCCGAATTTTGAAATGATTGTTCCGAAAACTACTCCGACAACGAGAGAAGCCAGAGAGACTATGCTGATGAGCAGATTCAAGAAGTTTGCATGACTTTCAGCAGACGCGCTTATGTCATCCGAGTCCTTTTGCAGTGAATCGACAAGCGCCTTCACTTTTGCGTTTAGTTCATTAATGCGAGTGCGTGATTCATGAACGTGCCCCATGATTTCTTCTCGTGATGCATCGAGAGCCATACCCTCGCTTTTTCGAGCCGAGGCGATGGTTGCCTGTGTTCCTGAATGATAATTTTCATAAGCTGTTAGAACTTCCTCAACCATCTGCTTTTTGCTGTTGTCAACGCCATCGGCTATTTTCTTGATCCTCACTTCAAATTGACCAGCATTGTCCTTCAAGATGCCAAAGGCTTCTTCGGCTTCATTTGGGGCGGCAGCCATGCGGTACTCGGCGCGATTCATGGCAAGAAGGTTTTGATTAACGCGCGCGCCGAGAATCCCCAATTCTCCGGATACGCGTATGTGATTGGCATCGTCCACAACAGACTTAAGTCCACAATAACCAACCACACCGACAATCGCCAATCCGGTTGCCATTATCCCGATGAGGACATAGGTTTTTCCAGCGATGCGAATATTTTCTAGCATAGGATTGTCCTGTTAGGGTGAAGGCAACAATGAAGGGAAGGTAAGTTGCAGCGCGACGAGTCAAGAAGGCTTCCGTCAAAGTTATAGTTAATACGGGAGGCAGTAAACGTTATTTTAGAAAATGTCTGGAAAGTATATCTGCAAACATATGATATACAAAAACAAATCCGTATAATTTGAATCTCATCCGCCTACCACATGTTTTCATGAAAAATGCCGTAAGTGCTTGGCAGATATGCAACTGGGCTTTTCTCTGAAAGTCCAGTTGCCGTAGAGAATCTCTGCTCTCTGTTCGCGCTGAGTTCACAGAAAATGCGCATGGCGTGGAGAGCGTTTCAAAATCTCTCATCCGGTTACCATTGAAATATATGAAGATTTCTGAATTGGTTGGAACAATCACATTTCAAAAACGCCCTATCCATTTTGGATATTCAGCCGAAGGACAGGCTTAGTTATATCCGTGCGTTAGAGCAGGCGCAGCTAGGGGGCCGGATTGATGATTTTGAAACGGTCATTGCAAAAGCTGTTAGCCGTTCGCTTGATATTTATCTTAAGGCCATTCATCAAGAGGAACCAACGACGGCTGTTGCCGTAAAACGCGGCAAACTTATGAAAATTGGCGGGCTTGCCAACCGGACTGGTGAGACGGTCCCGACAATTCGTTTCTGGTTAAAAGAAGGGTTGCTGAGGGCAGCACAACGTACAGCAGGTGGCCACCAATTATTTGATCAAGACATGATCAGGCGTATCAGACAGGGCGCCGGACAAGGCATTGGGCAAGGCCGCCAGCCCCCACGCCGCATAATGCGTTACTTTGTCGCAACCAAAATCAGTAGTCAGGATATTCATGCAGAAACCATAGGGCGGCGCAAGTCTCATACGCCACCCCCCTCGGATTGCCCCGTGAGCAAGCAGCACAGTCCGGTCATTGGTAGAATAGCGGGGCGGCGTTATCAACCCCACCCACTCACTCTTTACTGACCGCCTTGCTGAATATTCACAGAAGAACCGCCGATCTTGGTGCCTTGCGATTCATCCTTATGAACATCCGTGACGCTGCCCGTGACGGAAACCTGATTCTGGTTCTTGCTCTTGCCGTCATCAAGCGCGCTGTTGATGCCGATACCGACCCCTAAACCAACGGCCGCGCCAGCTGCGTTCTGCTCGGTTTTCTCGGTTGACGTGCTGGGGCCGATGGCATCCGGGCGCTTGATAAGGTCGCCGGAATGCACCTGGCTGTCCTGAACATTTGTCTTTTCCTGAGCGTTCTGGTTGCTTGCGCCATCAGCCTCAAGATTGACGATTGCCTTCTGAACCGGCAGAGGGTCTGCTGGTTTCTTTTTCTTATTGTCTTTTGCTGTCTTGGACGCATCACCGCCCGTGGACGCCGTCTGCTCAGACCCGCCCTTAGGCTCTTCGTTCTCCTTGCCTTCTGGCTTCTGCGCTTGCTCACCGCTCGCCTTCGGACCTTTGGGGCCTTCCGATCCGGTATTTTCAGACTCACCTTTCGGTGACTGAGCCTGCTCGCCGCTTGATTGCGGACCCTTCGGACCATGCGTGTCAGAAGCTGTCTTGGACGGCTTGCCAGAACCATGCGTATCGCTGCTATTCGGTTTGTTCGTCGTTCCTTCTTCATCCGCTGGCACATCTTCTGGTTTGTTATGACCAGCTTGGGTGTTGGACGTATTCGGTTTGTTGGTCGAACCCTCTTCACCCGGCGACGTTTCTTGAGGTTTGTGCCCAGCGTTCGTATTGGATTCGTTTGGTTTATTGGCTGTACCCTCTTCATTAGCGGGTACGTTCTCCTCGCCATTCTCACCACTCTTGCCCGTCTTGCCTTTGCCGCCCTTCGAAGGAGCATTCTGACGCGTTTGATTGGTAACAGACAACCCAACGGAGAATCCGGTATCACTGGACGTGTTATGAATGTCCGTCTGATTAACCTTGCCCTTGGCATCGATATTGGTGCCGGTGCCGCCTTGCAAGGTTGTGCCCTGCAAATTGACATCGGAGCCTGAATTCACACTCAGCTTGCCGCCCGTTGTCAGGCTGGCCCCCTGTTGGGTTTGCGCGCTGGTGTCTTCCTTACCGACATTAAACCCTGCCGTGACCGTATGCGTGCCTTCTTCACCCTTATTCTTGCTGGACGTGCCCGATGCACCAACATCAGCCCCAACATTGAAGGACGAGCCGGATTGCGTGCTGGTCGCCGCGTTGAAATTGACGGCCCCCTTGGCATCAACATTGGCATCGCCGCCAACATTCATCTGCGTGCCTTCGAATGTCGTCGACTTGCCCGATTTAATATTCAGATTGCCGCTGCCTGTGCTGATGCTGCCGGCGGTTTCTTCATCAGAATTGAAGGAAGAGTCTGATTTGCTGAATGAAGCATTGACGCCGCCACTCTTGCCTTCCTTACCGGAACCAACCGAGACACCGGCCGTAACGGACAGATCGCTGTCGGAACTGCTGTAGGTATTATGCGCAGCGTTCATGTTGACAGCGCCAGCGCTATCGATATTGACCGAGCCTTTGTTGGAACTGGTATCCATATTCGTCCCGGTGAAATTGGCGTCACCTTTCGTGGTTTTGATATTGATATTACCGCCAGAGCTGAGACTACCGGTAACGGCGTTAGAACTGGTGGCATTGGCTTTGCTGGTGCCAACAGCGCCATTGGCAGAGAAAGCGTCTTCGGCAACCTGAACCGTTGCATCAACATGCAGGCTGTTGCCGCTTGCCGTTTCTGTGTTGGCGGCTGCTTTATAATCCAGCGAGCCCGCCGTCAGGTTTGTATCACCGCCAGAGGAGATATTCGTGCCCTCAAGCGTCGTGTTGCCTGTCGTGGTGATGTTGGCGTTATGGCCCGTCTTGATGTTACCCACCACAGCGGTTGAGGTCTGGTCGCTGCTGGTGCTGCCATCGTGGCTATAGCTGGCCTGCAGCCCGAAAGATCCACCGGCATCGGATGAACTATCGCTGCCATTGACGCCATTGGAACGCTGAACGCTGCCGCTTGCGCCAGCCGAACCTTCAACATACGCGCCAACCTTGGCAACGTCCTGCGTTGATGTGTCGGTGCTATACGATGTGTTCTGCGCCGCCTTGGACGTATAGGTCGTCGACGATTGATTAAGATCACCGCCGGCGTTGATCGATGTGCCAACATCCGTGATATCGCCCTTGGCTGTGCGGTTGATATTACCGCCCGCCGTAATAGTCGAAACACGCGCCGTGCTGGTCCCATCCGTTGATACATCCGAACTGTGCGCCGTGCGCAAGCCTGCGGAGGCGTTGGCCGAGACCGACCCTTCACCCGTCGCGCTCATAACCGCGTTGCCTGTGCCGGCCTGAGCCTGGGCAGACGCATCGCCGCTGGCGTACAAGCCAACGGTCGTTGTATCAGAACTATGACTATGGTCGTGCGTATCCTGCGCCGCTTCGAAATCCATATTGGTTGCGTTGACATTGGCATTGCCGCCAGCGCTCAGATCCGAACCGACTGTCTTCAGATTATTTTTGGCGTTGATGTTCAAATTACCGCCCGCACCCAGTGAGGATGCGTTATGAGTGACGTCCGCGGTTGAATCAACCGTCGTATTCGTCTTCATGAAATTGACATCAACTTCGCCATTGGCGTCAGCAGACGCGCCAGCATTATTAATGCCTGTCGATTTTTGAACACCGGTGCCGCCTGACGTGTCGACATCAATGCCGATTGTTGTCGTCGTTGTTTTGGTCGTGTGCGTATCGGTGTTGGTGCCCGCCAGAACATTGACGTCAGTCGCGTTCACATTGACATCTTTGCCAGCGTTAACCGTTGATCCGCGCACATTCAGATCATTCCCCGCATTCACGTTCAGGTTACCGCCCGCATTAACGGCAGATCCCGTGGAATGGCTGTGGTTTGTGGTATCATCAACGGTCTGGTCGCCCCAGATACCGCCGCCGACACCGATGCCGCTGCTGCTGGTATGCGAAACGGTAGAGCTGGTATTCTGACGATCAAGAATATTGACGTTATTACCGGCATTCAGCGTCGCATCACCGCCCGTTTTGGTATCGGTTCCGGCCAGCGTGACGTCCTTACCAGCTGTCACATCCAGATTACCGCCGACATTCAGACCCGAATGGACTTGGGTCGTCGAACTTGTGACCGTTGTCGTCGAAGACTGGCTGAACAAGTTATTGGTTGAACTGTAGCTGGTCGACGATTCCTTATCCTGAATCGTGTCGAACGTGACGTTGCCGCCTGCCTTCAGGTTCGCATTCCCGCCAGCATTCACATCAGCCCCAAGGTTGGTGATGTTTTTCTTGGCATCCATGCTGAGATTGTTGGTCGCCGTAATCGTACCGGTTTTGCCAATCGTGGTTTTTTGATTGCCATCTGTCCCGGAAACGTCATCAAGCGTTTTGTTGACGATGCTGCCCTGCGTCGACTTCAGGTTTACATTCCCGCCTTCGATCGTACCGCTGGTGTTCGTGATGTCATCCTTGGTCGTGACGTTCAGGTTGTTGTTCGCCTGAATGGTACCGCCCGTATTTGTCAGGCTAGTCAGGTTCATATTCGCGTCGTTAGACGCAATGGTGGCGCCGGTTGACAGGCTATCCTTGGTTTTTTCGCTGAGATAAACCACGGGCGTTAACACCGTCTGGCCGTCAACAACTGTCGAGACCATCCAGACCATGTCTTCCGTCAGATTGGCGAGCTGTTGCGGGGTGGGCGCCTGACCATATTGCAGACCAAGCTTCTTGGCTTCATCCGCGCCATTGGTCATCAGGTTCTTCATCTGATCATTTTCAGTGCTGGCAAGATTGATCA
>Ga0213872_10001904_pt1 | contig 12808 bp, 11 predicted proteins | sample VelepicomBERX_R2_FD_160071 | JGI IMG/M metagenome (GOLD analysis project Ga0213872, IMG submission 160071) | Rhizosphere microbial communities from Vellozia epidendroides in rupestrian grasslands, the National Park of Serra do Cipo, Brazil - RX_R2 | ecosystem: Host-associated > Plants > Roots >...
TGATCATAATACCGGGCTTGTATAAGGCAGATTTAACGCTATCAGGCTCGCTCCCATCAGTTGTATAGCGAATATCAACCCCTTTGATAGGATTTGTAATAACCAATTGTACCGGTTTGTTGAAAACAAATGTTGTATTTTTCACCTGCGGCGGGATCAGTTTCATTGGCTTATTATCGCCCTTAAACCCCTCCAGAAGCATTAATTTTTTATTGGTGTTTTGAAAGGCCTGCAATGCTTGTGAAGTTAGCCCTGTGTTCCAAAGCACCACTTCTTTTAAGCCTTTTAGTAACTTCAGCTGATCTAATGCCTGGGCATTCAGTTTGGTGCCGGCAAGCGATAGGGAGCGCAAATATTTCAGCGACGACAGGTCCTTCAATGTACTACCGGTAACATCGGAGAAATTAAGATTCAACGTCCTGAGATTTTCGAACCGGGCAATAGTTTTAAGATCACCATCTTTCACTGGCATCTTATTCAGATCAATGGACACCACCTGCTTCTTTATCGGGCTTAATTCATCGAGCACCTTAGCGTTGTAGGTAGATTTATTATAAATATTTACTGCCAAAGCCGGTGAACCAGTTGCCAACTCATAAATAACACGGTAATTATTGTTAAGCTTTTTGACCTCCTTTTCATCCGCAGCCGCAAAATCATATCGTTCCTCGAATGCCTCAGCAGGTTTCAGAAACAGTGCCGCCGCAATGCGTAGTGAATCAGTTGCTGGGAGATCGGTAACCTTCTTTTTAAAATCAGCATTCTCTTTAATCCATTGATAAAGTACGCTCATTTCGGCAGCAGTTAATTGAGGTTTGCCGGATGGCGGCATATGTTTCTTTTCTTCTTCAGGTAAATGAATACGCTCCAGCAACAGGCTTACCTGCGGCTGACCGGGCACGAACAGTTTGCCCGACTTCCCTCCTTTTGAAACTGACTTCTCATCGATCAGCATTAATCCGCCTTTCAGTTTGTCGGGATTGTGACAGCTGATGCATTTGGTCTCGAATATGGGCTGAACCACATCACGATAAACCAGTGCCTGGTCAATGGGCACTTGTTGCCTGGAGTTCTTCATCACAGGCCCTAATACAAAATTATCGCCATGGGTAATATTGGCGCCATAGTGACCGGCAATCATCAGGAAACAAACCGTCGCAACGGCTCCGGATTGCGCTACTGGCGATTTATACCACGAAGCATTTCGCAGCCAGTAGATAACGGATGATATAAATACGATAGTTACACCAAACCATTTGTGCCATTGCACGCTGTTACTGTCATAACCAGGTTCGCGAGCCAGGAATAGGCCCATAATAGCCGTCACGGCTGCTAATATGGCTCCCGAGAGCAGTAAAACGGTGGTGAACCCATCATAAAGCTTCTCGTTTGCGAATGCTGATTTGAACCGGAAAAACTCCATCAGCATCGCCAGTATCAGCAACACGATGGGAAAATGCAGGATCATCGGGTGAAGACGTCCCACAGGTTGCAGCCATACCGGTATCACCAGGTTATCCCCGGCAATCACCAAAACGATTATGAAAATATTCAGCGCAAATAACAAATTACCTGCAACACCCTTGTAGTTGTTTTTTATCATTTAACAGGCAGCAAGCAATTAAACACGGGTAAATTTATACGGATACACCTTACCCGACGCCCATTGCGCCACGTAAAGGTTCTCATCGTTGTCGACGCAAACATCATGCGGATTAAGGAATATTTTTTCGGCCTGAGCCATTGGTTGTAAGACACCATCTTTATAAACCGGCTCAGTACCACCCAGGTTAGAAACAACTTTATTATTCTTATCAAGAATGGTTGTAAAGCCCGAATTTTCCTTACCCAGATCAGGGGAGCGCAAAACAGCAGCATACAAATGATCGCCTTTTATTACCGGACGGCACACACATGCGCCGGGCAATTTAATTACTTCCAGCAATTTCCCAGCCATACTAAATCGTTTAAAGCAATTGCGTGTACGATCGGTAACCAACAACGTTGGCGTTACATTTCGCCGGTCTATCACAATGCCGTGCGCATTATCCAAATGCTCATCCCCATCGCCACGACCACCGAAGTAGTTTTTAATCTTTCCATCCTTATCGTAGTGGATAACGTATTGTGAACCGTAACCGTCGGCAATGAAAAAGTCACCGTTCTTATCTACGGTAGTTTCTGTCGGAATGAAGTCCTTTGCCTCTTTATAAACGCCTGTTTCTAGTGGTACATCAATCGTCATCAATACTTTTCCGTCAATGGTGGTTTTATATACCTGATGTTTTACGGTATCGGTGATAAACAAAAACTCGGTGCCGTTTTCATTAACCAATGTCAGACCGTGTGCACCCGGGAACTCATGCCCCCAGGTATCCAGTAATTTGCCCGATTTATTGTAGATCAGTACATTGTTTTTTGTCTCATTGGTCAGCAATAATATTCTTCCCTTTTTATCCTGCACCATCTCGTGGCAGTCGTTAACAGGATTAATATTCGGATCAGCCTTGCTCCATTTGTTATCCATCCGGTAACGCATATTGCCATGACCGTAAATTGGGCCGTTATCCTTGGCCAACAGATCTTTGGCAATAAAAAAGCTTGCCGAAGCAATAGCTGATGTCTTTATAAAATTTCTTCTCTCCATGATTATTAAAATGTTAGGAAATAATATCTCTTACCACATTTCCGGCTACGTCTGTAAGCCTATACCGTCTGCCCAAACTTTTGTAAGTCAGCTTGGTATGATCGATGCCTAATTGATTCAATACTGTTGCATGAAAATCATGAACGTGTACCGGGTTTTTCACAATGTTATAGCCAAAATCGTCTGTTTCGCCATAAACTACGCCTGGAGTAATACCACCGCCAGCCATCCAGATGCTGAAGCAGCGCGGATGATGGTCGCGCCCGTAGTTTTTCTTTTCCAATTTGCCCTGGCTGTAATTAGTCCGACCAAATTCGCCGCCCCAAATTACCAACGTTTCGTCCAGCAAGCCCCGTTGTTTCAGATCAGTTACCAGCGCTGCTGATGCCTGGTCGACATCTTTGGCTTGTCCGGCCATTTCCATAGGCAAATTCGAGTGCTGATCCCATCCCTGGTGATACAACTGAACAAACCTTACGCCGTTTTCAGAGAGCTTGCGTGCCAACAAACAATTAGCTGCATAGGTGCCCGGAACCAGGCATTCAGGCCCATATAATTTCACAATATCATCCGGTTCTTTAGAAACATCCATAATCTCCGGAACAGCTGTCTGCATACGGTATGCCATTTCGTATTGTTTTATTTTGGTGGTGATCTCTGGGTCCTGGAATTCTTTATAGGATATCTCGTTCAATTCTGAGAGTTTATCCAGCATCTTGCGACGCTCATGACGGTTCATGCCTTCAGGATCATTCAAATAAAGTACCGGATTTTCGCTGCTGCTGAACAATACACCCTGGTGTATAGAGTCAAGGAAACCATTGCTCCAAAGTTTAGAATAAACACCTTGCCCGTTTCCTTTACCTTTTGACAGCAGTACTGTAAACGCTGGCAGGTTTTTGTTTTCACTTCCCAAACCATAGCTCACCCACGAACCCATACTAGGCCTGTTGCCTTGTTGCGCACCTGTTTGGAAAAATGTAAGCGCCGGATCGTGGTTAATAGCTTCAGTATAAAGTGTCTTGACGATACAAATATCATCAGCTATGCTCCCTATATGCGGAAACAAGTCGCTCACCCATGCCCCTGACTTTCCGTATTGCTTAAAATCATAGTACGACCCAGCTAACGGGAATGACTTTTGCGAAGCAGTCATCCCGGTCAGGATTTGACTACCGCGAACCGAAGGCGGTAGTTCCTGCCCGAACATTTCGCGCAATTTGGGTTTATAGTCGAATGATTCTAATTGCGAGGGTGCCCCATCCTGGAAAAGATAGATTACCCGCTTGGCCTTCGGTGCAAAGTTCGGAATGCCGGGTATAAAATCTGCCCCGCTGTCACCGTTAACTCCTGATAACAAATCAGGAATGAGTAGTGACCCCAATGCCACGCTACCAATACCCAAACTCAACCTCGACAGAAACTTGCGCCTGTTGATACTGAGACCGTGCTCCAAAAATTCTTTTTCCATAATCAGGTTTTAGTAATGGCTTCTTCTAAGTTATATATCGTATCAATCACTTTCATCATGGCCGCCAGTTTAATTTCATCCAGATCTGCTGACATTGGATATTCACCGACAGCTAAAAGTTTTTCAGCATCTTTTTGGTTGATCGATTTCAATTGATCCTGGTAATAAGAGGTTAAAATGCTCATCTCCTTTTCAGTTGGCTTGCGGCAGAGTATCCTTCTGAAAGCGGTATAAATCTTATCCTTAGGCTGACTGTTTTCGGGTAGCATCTTTTGCGCCAATACTCTTGCGGATTCCAGCATAGTTGGATCGTTCATCATTTCGAGTGCCTGTAATGGCGTGTTGGTACGCATACGCTGTACTTCACATTGATCACGGTTGCTGGCATCAAAAATGGCCATCTCCACAGGCGGCGAAGTACGTTTTATGAGTGTATACATTCCGCGCCGGTACAAATTCGGTCCGTGCACCTGTCTGTAACTTGCCAATTGTCCGCGGCCGGATGTGGTACTCTCCCACAAGCCCGCCGGTTGATATGGATTAACGCTCGGCCCGCCAATAGTCTTGTTTAACAAACCACTACTTGCCAAAACCATGTCCCTGATATACTCGGCAGGCAGGCGGCTGCGAGGTCCGCGCGAAAGCAGGATATTATCAGGATCGTTTTTTAATTTATCGGGAGTAACCACTGCTGATTGCCTGTAAGTCGACGACATTACGATCTGTTTTACCAATCGCTTGATATTCCAACCATGTGTTTTGAAATCTACCGCCAACCAATCAAGCAATTCCGGATTCGACGGCAGGTCGCCTTGCATGCCAAAATCTCCCAATGTTTTCACAATGCCTCTGCCAAAGAATTCTTCCCATATCTGGTTGACATACACTCTGGCCGTTAACGGGTTTTTATCATCAAAAACCCAATCTGCTAATCCGAGCCTGTTTTTGGGATAGGAATTGTTGAAAGGCAAAATGGCCGTGGGCGTGCCTGGGAATACCTCATCGCCATGCGAGTCATAGTTGCCGCGTTTTAAAATGTATGTTTTTCGGTAAACTTCGCTATCACCCATAACTGATACGATCAGTTTCCCCGTATCCATTTTATTTACAAACTTCAATACGCTTTTTGCATCCTCATTACTGATCTGCATCATTGGTCTTTTGGCATAGGTTTCAGGCCCACCGACGGTTGATTGTATACCTGGCTCCTTAACGCTATTAAAGAACGAAAACATCTGGTAATATTCTTTCTGCGAGAAAGGATCGTATTTATGATCGTGACAATGAGCGCATTCCAGCGTTACCCCCATTAGGGCTTTGCCAAACGTGTTGGTACGGTCAGTCACGTAGGTCACGCGGTATTCTTCCTGAATAACACCCCCTTCTTCGGTAATTTTATGATTGCGGTTAAAACCTGTAGCCAGCAACTGCTCTCTGGTGTGATTGGGAATCAGATCTCCGGCTAGTTGCCACGTAATAAAATCTTTGTAAGAAAGGTTTTCATTGTAGGCATGTATCACCCAATCGCGCCATGGCCACTGTGAACGGTAATTATCATCCTGGTAACCATGTGAGTCGGCATATCGGGCAATATCCAGCCAATGCAGCGCCATCTTCTCGCCGTAGGCTGGACGTGCCATTAGTTCGTCTACCATTTTTTCATAGGCGTCGGGTCTTTTATCGGCCAGGAAGCGGTCCATCAGGGCGATATCAGGCGGCAATCCGTTCAGGTCAAAACAAAGCCGTTTCAGCAATCTCTCCTTGTCAGCTTCCGGATTTGGCGTAAAACCTTTTTGCTCCTGCTTATGCAGCACGAAATAGTCGATGGTATTTTTAGGCCAGGATTTATCGTCTACTTCAGGTACTGCCGGAGATTTTGGCGGTACAAACGCCCAATGTTTCTCGTATTTAGCCCCCTGCTGTATCCACTTTTTGACAAGCTTTACCTCATATGGCGATAAAGGTTTGAGGTTTGATTTTACCGTCGGCATCATGTCGCTCGAATCCTTTGTGGTGATCCTGCGGTAAAGTTCAGACGCTCCGGGATCGCCGGGCACAAGAGCATGTTTATCCGGTTCGTCCTTTAATGCCGCGTAAGCGCTTTCGGGTATATCAAGCCTCAGATTAGCCTGACGCTTATTGGCATCGGGGCCGTGACATTTGAAACATTTATCGGATAATATAGGTCGGATATTAAAATTATAACTGACCTGATCAGGTATTTCTTCAGCGGCAACTGAGCTTTCGGACGCGTGATGACATGCGCTAAGACTAATGATCGTTCCGGCAATAGCAATCGCCACGCAAATGACAGCAAAACGCTTATCAGCAATCCTATGATTCATAAATTGGTTTTAAACTGGGAACAACAAATTTAAATATTTAATAATTTAGGAGGAAGCAACTATTAATTTTGTGTTACCAGTTCCTGAAGATAAGAACTATGGCATCCGACTAAAAAAATCAGATTGCGCAAACGTTTGCGTTGCAGAACTTTCAAATTGTCGGTTTAAAAAAAGAAAAACCTTCCTGTTTAATCCAGCAAAGCGAGACCTGAAATATTTACAACTCTTTGAGCTGAATTTCTATTGTGCAGCTGGCAATACAAAATCAAACTGCTGAAAGCAAGGGCGAAAATCCTTTTCGAAATACAAAAACAAACGTTTGCGTAAAAAATTTGAAGTAGTTAATTACCCGCCGGATTTGAAGTTTAGGAAATGGCTAATCAGAAGATAATTTGAGAAAGCCGGATTGTTATCAATAGGATTTTATTTATTTTTGGAGCCCATATTTAAAACCACGGAGAGATGTCAGAGCGGTTCAATGTGCCTGATTCGAAATCAGGTGTACTGTAACAGGTACCGGGGGTTCGAATCCCTCTCTCTCCGCAAGTTATATTTCAAATGAAGCCAAAAACGCTGTAAATGAATGATTTACGGCGTTTTTCATTTGTAGCCACCACCAAAATAAACCAAAAAATCGCATTCTTCCGGTGACCTGTTGGTGACCTCGATCGTTGAAAACCAACGGGTCACCGGAAAGCTTATAAGTTGCTGTATATCAACCTGTTTAATAAGTAAACATCTTGACGTCAGCGTATTAAGTAACTAATTTTATTCACTTAAAAAGCTTTTGCGATGAACAAATCTTTTGGACTGCTCTTTTATGTAAAGAGATCAAAAATGAACACCGAGGGCCTCGCCCCAATCTACCTGCGCATCACCATCGACGGCGCACGTATCGAAATCTCCTCTAAACGCTATGTCAACCCAAGTCAATGGAGTACAAACCGTCAGAAACTGAACGGAACCAGCGAAGAGGTCAGATCGGTCAATGCCTACCTGAAAACCCTGGAACACGAGGTGTACGAAGTGCACCAAACCATGATTGAAAAGAAACTGCCGCTTACTGCGGTCAACCTTAAAAACAGGCTGTTGGGCAAAAATGAAGTGCCGGTCGGTAAAATGCTCGTACCCATTTTCGAGGAACACAACAAACAAGTTAAGGCTTTAATTGGAAAGGAATATTCCAAAGGCACCTATGACCGCTATGAAACCAGCCTGAAACATACCAAAGCATTTCTGCTATGGAAATACCAGGTCAATGACATAGACATTCATGGCATCGACCATGAATTTATCACCTCGTACGATTTTTACCTGCGGTCTGAAAGGAATTGCAACAACAATTCGACCGTAAAGTACCTGAAAAATTTCAAAAAAATCATCCTGATCTGTATTGCGAACGGCTGGCTGGATAAAGACCCATTCGTGAAATACAAACCAAAGGTCAAAGAAGTCAAACGCGATTTTCTGAATACCGAGGAAATCGAAACATTGGCGAGCAAGAAATTGGTCAGCGACCGGGTATCACAGGTTAGGGATATTTTCCTGTTTAGCTGTTATACTGGTCTTGCCTATGCGGATGTAAAAAAGTTAAAGCGTTCGGAGATTGTACCAGGCATTGACGGGCAAAAATGGATTTACACCAGCCGACAGAAAACTGACACCGATTCAAGGGTGCCGTTATTGCCACTGGCACTTGAACTGATAGCAAAATACGAAGATCACCCCCAGTGCGTAGATGAGGGTTTGCTGCTGCCGGTATTGAGTAACCAAAAAATGAATAGCTACCTAAAGGAGATAGCCGATGCCTGCGGGATAACCAAAGAATTGACTTATCACATCGCCCGGCATACATTCGCGACGACAGTAACGCTGGCTAATGGTGTGTCCATCGAAAGCGTATCAAAAATGCTCGGGCATAAGAATATCCGTACCACTCAACATTACGCAAAAATACTCGATAGGACAGTCGGCGAAGACATGGCTTTATTAAAACAAAAGTTGATAGCGGTCTAACAGCCGCATCCTATCAAGAACTGCAATGGCAGTTCCTGGGTTGTATTAACTTCTTATTAAAATCGCTACCATAAAATTTATTATATTTGTATGAGAACAACACATTACCCCATGCGCACCGCAGTTAAATCTTCAAAAAAATCCGTCTTCGAAATGTCGATTGAAGAACTGCAGGAGAGCGTTAAACCCATCGATGAGCAACTCAAAAATGCTGCATGGGCCAAAAATTCCTACATAACCTATTTTGATGAAACTCTTTGTCCGTCTACGGATTTCATGGTTCACGAGTATCGTGACCGCAAAGAACTTGTTCGCGTTAGACCTAACGGCGAACCTCAATTCATCAAAATTCTTTAACTATGTTGGAACAACCCCAGTTACTTATAATAGCGGGGCCGAATGGAGCAGGTAAATCAACCTTATCCAAGACGTTCGCTCCCAATGGTGCATTTATTTTTGATCCTGACAAGGAAAGTGCAAAAATTGAAAAGCAATATCCGGATCTTCCATCCGAAAGTATTCATTATGCACTTAATCAATATTTTCTCGATTGTGTTCATCAGGCTATAAAAGGTAAAGCTGATTTTGTACTTGAAACCAATTTCCGCGATCATAGCCTTATGGACACCGTTATTCGCTTTCAAAATAATGGCTATGCTGCCAATATGATCTATTTGGCTATAAGTGGTATTCCGCAATCAATGGATAGGGTAAAAAAGCGTGTCAAGTCTGGAGGCCACTTCGTCGACAACGAGAGCATCCGATTCAACTACACCGAAGGCTTAAAAAATCTGCAATATTTTGCAGACCGGTTTGATAACCTGGAAGTACTCCTCACATCAAAAAATCCGTCAGATATTCGGTCGCTATTGAGCATTCAGCAAAAACAATTGGTTTTTCTCGCAGATGATTTGCCCGGATGGATGGAACATGAAATATCCTATATAGCCAACCACTTTAGAGACATTTCCCGTGAGCAGGATGATGGTGAGGAATGGAACTGGTCACGAGGGCCTGGTCGTTAATGCAGTTGAAAAGCTCGAAAACAAATGACCCTTGTGAGCATACTAGGTCATTTTCACCTTTGTAAGCAACCAAAAGCACATAGCCAGGTAAACTGTCAAGGGCCACGCTTCTATCAGCGGGGCTTGTATTACCCTTGACGGTTTATTCGGCTGTGCTATCTTTGCTTTGAAAGGCGAAAATGTAAATCAGTTTTGTGGCAGGCCAATGCCGGTTTTGATTTTTCTTCAGCCAGGTCAATTGGCAAATCTGTTGCGCGGTGAAACAAGCTTCAGTTTTGCTTTCGCGGCGAGGCTGACGATGGAATGAATATAGCGCGGTAGCGCGTGATGGAATGAAACCGCCTGCCGCAGCCGCCCCCCTATGCCATTGAATAAACTTTGTCGGCACAAAAATCTAAGCCTAATTCTCATCGATAAAGTATATTACCGCCCTATTCCGCGCTTCCTTCGTTTCCTCGCATCGTCCTCATCATTGCCACCACCGAAAGCGTAGCCCATATCTTCAAGCAGCTCCGACCATTCAGCGACCTGATTTAAAACGCTGATATTTTCAGCAGGGGCATTTGTGATTAGAGCTTCCTGTGCCCTTGTTTCCATCGTCGTCTTGATCTGGTTAACCAGCGTATTATTTTGTAAAAAGTCATTTAGATTCTTATAACTGCAACTTCGGTCAACGGCCGAACCTTTTAGCTTGTACTCATCCACATTAAAAGACACACCTTGTATCTCCTTACTGCCGCTTTTATACTTGAATTCTATGCCTATGCCTCTTTGGGCGAGTATAGTTTCCAATCGGGGCATTCTTTTTGGCTGCGTTAATCGCATCATAAATAAAGTATCGAATTTGTTCTCTGCCTTTTAACCTATCACGGTTCACATCCTTTTTACCTTCGCCCCAATGATAACCATATTTCAAGGTCATTTCTTTGCAGACCTGTACATTGCGTTTGTAGTTATTGCTATCAGAGATAGTTTTACCAAAGTTGTTAATTCTGTTGTAGACAATATGGATATGCGGATGCTCACGGTCACCGTGTAAAATCACGATATATTGGGTATCGGTGATCTTCATCTTTTGCATATACTCTCGCGCATGTTCGGAGAACTTTGCTGGAGTAAGCTTATCCAGGTCCTCCTTGCTCCAACTTAAGATCAAGTGACCGACTGCCTTGCCCAGGTTAGGGTTCAGCTTTCGCTGGATATTAAAATCATGAATAATCAGCGCCATATCATGCGCTCTCACACCATCCGCATCCATGATACATGCCAGCTCCCGCTGCAACAAATAGCGGATACAACCGCCAAAGCTTCTGCCGCTGATCTGCTTACCGATCATCTTTGATGATTTTATCCATCACTTCATTAACCTTTTCCAATAAGCCGATCAGCACGGTGATAACAGCGGGCAAACCCTTGCCGTGTGCCAGTTTGGTGAGCTGGTTAATGTTATTGGCCATGCCGGACAGCATCCGCAAATATTTGTTTTCCTCTGCAGAAAGCCGCTGTACGACCAACGCTTTCAGCGCCGCTTTACGGAACCATTCGCTGGGCGTAAGGCGCGCGGTTCTCGCTTTTGCTACGATAGCTTTCTTCTCATTGGGCAACAAACGCACCGCCAGCAGCTCATTCCTGATCACCTTTTTTGGCGGCCTGCCGCCTTTCGACTTCACTTTTTTTGTTGCTGTGACAGCTTCAGTTTTCATCCAATTTCTTTCTTAAATTCATTTCCTCCTGCAACCAACGGGCGGCACGGAGGCGAGTTTTTCCCGTCCGGAGGCGGGAAAGTTTCCGTTGCACGGAAACATTAACTCGCTCCTTATTGCTTTCATAGGTTTTCGCCCTTGGAAAATGGGGTTTTTCGGATCAATTCTGTATCGCGGTACTTTGTCTCTCGGGACTTTGTGCCGGGAGATATAACTTTATAACGATAGATCACTATTTCAATAGCACACGCTAGCAGTATAACAACCTAATCTTCGCTATGAACAGATTCTCACCGAAGCTGTGCTGTCCGAATTTATTCACCCTGAACCTGTTCACCACATTTCATGATCTGCCAATGGATGAGGCTTCCCTTATTAGGGTCGAACGACGGCTCGTATAAAATATGTTGCCGACTGACCAGTAATTTCAAGCATTTGTGATACGTAGCTGGTGAGCGGATACCGGATGCTTCCATCAGTTTGCAACGGCTTACCCTGAAAGGGTGGGCATTTTGTTGTTCCTGCCATAAGGCGATCATGGCGGTGAATAAACTGATATGAAATGGGCTTAGGCCCTTGTCCTTATGAATAGCATTCAATAAAACCCTTTCGGTATGAAGGTTGTTCATTTGACACCTCCGGTTTCCAGCAATTTGGTGATATCGCTCTGGCGGTAATACATGATCCCCCCGATCTTAGTGTAGCGCAGTGTACCATTAATGCGCAGGTTCTGTAATGTGCCCGGCGATATGTTGAGCAGCTTTCTTACTTCAACGCTTTTCAGCCATTCCTTGGCGGTTGTTTTTGCCTCACCGCCTAACGCTTCTTTTAATTCCTGTATCAGTTCTGCCTTGAACTGTTTCAGGTCTTCTTTCGTAATAATTTCTACCTGCATCTTTTATCCTGTTGGTTAAAACACGAATGTAGAATGCAGGACGGCTGATCTCATGACCATCGGATCAGGATGGTCATGTACAGAAAATGAACAACTTGGCTTCGAGTGAATTACGATAGGTGTTGTTTAGCCCTTCTTGGGTGAAGGCACTGGTATGATTTTGAAAAGTTTGTTTTGCGGAAGAATAGCCGTGCCCTTTATCCCCACATCGTCAGTCTTGTCTGAAAAGTAATTTTTGGCGGTTTCAATTGGAATATCCTTGCCGCCAATAGAAAAGTATTTACTGATCATTTTGTAATAAGGTGTTTTATGATCGCACCGTACTAAAGCCCGATGCGTCGGGAGTTTCAGAGCGCGCAATTGCTGGACGATGTCTACAACTGTCGGCAAGTGACTTTCCTCAATCATGATCTTTTGTGCCACGTCATATTCTCTGGCAGCAATAAGCTGTCTCTCTAAGTTTTGAATCTGCTGCTGAAGCCTGGCAATGGTCGCATCTTTTTCTGCTAATAACTCAAAGGGTGGCCGCACATGCCATTTATCGATGCCATTCAGGTAGTCCAAAAATGCGCGAAGCTGGTCTTTGCGGATATTGGTTTTCGCATGATGGGATTTTGAATTAGGTTTATCTTCCTGAATTAGCCTGGTGATGCCATCCTCTACTATTTTTCTGACTTTTTTATAGAATGAGACTTCGCCGGCACCT